>OOAM01000594.1_pt1 | contig 32856 bp, 30 predicted proteins | sample 1671131 | NCBI WGS metagenome assembly OOAM01 (sample SAMN06348125, study PRJEB24527) | human gut metagenome | biome: human gut; feature: ankylosing spondylitis patient; material: feces | host: Homo sapiens | place: China | collected 2015-10 | reverse complement strand
CATCTCCGGATGTTGGGCAAAATAGCTGTTCATGGCAATGCCGTTCTCATCCTCTGACAGATGCACCCAGTCCGGCTCCAAATCCATCACACGGTCACGTTTCTTTAAGAATAAAATATCAGAAGTGACCTCTGTTCCGGCATTTTCCTTAAATGCCGTGTTAGGCAGTCTGACCGCACCCAGAAGCTCTGCTCTTTGGGCAAGGTATTTTCTGACCTCCGGACTTTTCTTATCCATTGTTCCCTTACTGGTAACAAAAGCAACCACACCGCCGGGGCGAACCTTATCTAAGGTCTTTGCAAAGAAATAGTCATGGATTAAAAATTTCTGCTTGTCATACTGCTTATCCGTCACCTTATACTGTCCGAATGGCACATTTCCGATTGCCACATCAAAGAAATCGTTCGGATAATCCGTCTTTTCAAATCCTGTGATTTTAATGTCGGCATTCGGATATAGCTGCTTTGCAATCCTTCCCGTAATGCCGTCAAGCTCCACGCCATAAAGCCTGCTCTCCTGCATCTTCTCCGGTAGCATTCCGAAGAAATTTCCGATACCCATTGCCGGCTCCAGCACATTTCCTTTTTCAAATCCCATTTTATCCAAGGCATCATAGATACTGCGGATTATGGCAGGACTTGTATAATGGGCATTTAAGGTACTCTCCCTTGCCGAAGCATACTCCTCTTCCGATAAAAGTCCCTTTACTTAATACTACTTTTATTTTTTGTTCCAAAATCTCAATTTTATAGTAATTTGTAAAAATATCTGTTAACAAATTATCTATCTCACTTACATCTTTTTTCCTTTTTTCTTTCAGAATTTTATTTATATCTACAGAAAATTTAATACGGGCATACATTTCTTTATCCTTCAAATTGTGCATAGTAATTGCAGATAGGACAAACTCCAAATCATATTTAAACGAAACGTAATACCTTCTCATATTTTGTTGTTTATGATTTTTCTTTGTATCCCTTATATTAGAAATAATCGAATATATAGGTAGAGCATTGGCATCCTTCTTTAAATATACCATTTTTGATTGTTAATACGTTCTTTGTCTACATTCTGAAACAGCCTAAATTGGCCGCTTTCCTGCTTGTTACATATGAAGCGGCTAAATCACCGCTTCTTTCTTTTTATCTGCTGTTGGCTGTTTCCTGTCAGCATGCATCTTCATCACATCATTTTTCTTTTCTGCAAGGTCCATATTTGTTCCCAACAAAATGAATGTCAAATCAGAATAAATGTATCCTTCGCTTCCATCAGCACCGTGATAGTATCCACTTCCATCAGAATATCGATAAGACTCTCCACCCTCATCATCACCATTTATAAATCCGCAGTCATCAGAAAACAGAAAATCTTTTCCGTTATTCTTCTTTGCCATGTTCTCACCTCGATTTCAGTGTTATTATCCACCCCATTTCTCAATGCAATTTATCCTTGTACCTGCAAGCCTTCTGCAAAAGAGCTGTTGTACTTGAGCATATTCTTTCGGGCAACTTTCATTGCTTCCACAGATTCTTCTGCCTTTTTTATAGATTCTGCAATGGTTTTTTTCTCTTTGCCCTTTGCAACATCTTTCTTTAATCTGAGTTCCACAAGACCCTTTTCGACTTCAGTAATATTCTGAAGATATTGCTCATACACGCTGTTAGAAAACTCGACATCGTGTTCATCATTAAGGAAAATTTCTCGTACAGAAGTGAGCAATTTTGCCGATTGCATAATGGTATTTTTCTTACCTAAAAGTCCTGCTGAACCAACAGCACCACCGACTCCGGCACCAACCCCTATTCCAAGTGCAGCTCCGCCGCCAACGATAGCAATTGTTCCACCAAGCATTCCAGCACCGCCTGCTGCTATAGCACCTCCACCAAGATATGCAAGACAGGCGCTGGTCAATGCTGCCCCACTAAGCCCGGCAAAATTTGAGCCTACCAATGCCACAGCAATCGGTCCCGCAAAGGCACCCGCAGTTGCAACAGTAACTATTGAGATAACCGCAGTGATGGACAGAGACGTAATCACAGTCTTAAGGACCTCATTAAGTTCATTCATTCGCTTGTCATAAGACTTACGCAATCGTTTTACATATTCTTTTTCACAATACTTGCCCGTAAATTGCTCGTTTAGGAATCGGTCACCTTCGCTTTTTTTGAAACCGTTAATCGGATTGTTCAGATGCTTGTATTTTTTGCACGGTACATCATTACCTTTTTTATCCTTCTCCATTCCAAGCGGATAATACGGTTCAAACAACATTGCTTCAAGAAGAATTAATCGATACCACGGTTCATTAGGATTTTGTCCGGCAATGCACTGTTGCAATTCATCCATAGTGTACCAATGCATTTTCGCTCCAGGAACCTGTGTAAAACTCTCAAAACCATCAGAGATAAACTTCGCCCAGTCTTGAAGCCATGTAGTTTTCAGTTCTTTAACGCCTTCTCTGGTTATAGGAATGTTGGTACGCTCTATATCATTGAGTGTTTTGTAATATTCAAGGTTATAAAGTATCTCTGTCTGCTCCAACGAAAGACCGAGTTTATCCATCTGTATATCCATGTCTGCTCCTATTCTTTTATAGATATCTGCATCGGCTTTTCTGAATGTCTGCTGCTTTATATTCTCATACACATCTCGAACCTTTTTAACATTTCGAGCCTTAAGTCCCCAACTCACATCAGAACCGATAGCAACCGCAAATCTTCCCACACCTACATAATTAATGGATACCCAATATTTTTGTGTTGCAATTGCCTCACCCATATCAAGTGCAGTAAATACCCCCGTTGAAACAGTCAGCATACGTGCAATGGTCGGGTTGTTTGCGGGCTTAACAGAATTCCAGTCAATCTTCTTCATGTCTGCAAGGCAACTCACACATTTTTCTTTCATTGCCATTGCAAGTCGTCTTATAAAATAAAATGCACGCACAATGCACTCGTTAGCAATTACCGGAACAGCCTGTTTACATAATTCCACAGCAACACCAAGTTCGCCACGCAAATCAAATTTAACAACGGACTCCTTGATAATCTGTCCATTTTCATCACGCTGCATCATAAGCGTACCGTTAAACAACTTTGAAAGAAAGAGGGACAATGACATATCATCATCGACCTTTATATCCTTGAAAAACGGTATTGCCGAAATCTCCTTTGCCAAAGCAAGGATTGGTCCAGGAATTCCCGTACCACCGGTAACACCCGCCGTGCTGCTTGACCCAGCAACATCACTTACAAGATGGAAGAACCATGTTATAGTTCCCATTAAAATCTTCTGCGGTACATCCTTTCCAATGAAAGGCTTGCTTTTTTCCGGAACATCAACAACAAGGAATACCCCGTTAACATCTGTTCCATATGATTTTTCCGTAAACTGCGTTAATAAAGAGAATGCCAAACCTACAATTGTTGGATGGTGAGCAAAATCTCTCAGATGATGTTGCAGTCCACCACCGAAATCAGGTGTATTTCCATCACTCGGAATTGGAAATCGTTTCTCCAACGCTTTCACTGCGGATTTTACATCATCAAATTTCTCGCCCTCAAACATTTCTGCTGTCTTTTTTACGAAGGCATCCACTTTATCACTGGCAATACTGCGTCCATTCGTCAGATCAAACTCTCCGACCCAAAGAATGTCCAATAGGCCACAAGCAATACCACTTGCAATTGCGACAACATAATCCAAGTTATCCGCCTGGCTTGATAATAATTCAATCTGACTATTCAAATCATAAATGGCTTTATCAAAATCAAATTCTTTTGAGCCGATAAACCCATCATAGGGTATCAATTCATATTTTATATCCACATTTTCCTTGCTCAATTTATATTACCAAGCCTTTCTCCGCTATCTACAAGTTTCCCTTGCCCTCCATTTCCGCATCCTTACCATAATGCTAATTTATAATTTAGTCAATCATGCTTTACTAAATTATATTTTACTATATGCCATATATAAAAACAGACCGCGCATCCTTATTAGATGCGCGGTCTGTTCTATACGATAATCCCCTTTTGCTTTTGATACCTTTGGTATCATTTCTTAAATTATATAAAACATTTCATGAATTGTCAATAGTACTTTCATTTTTTGTCGTTTTTTCAAAAATTATAAAAGTACTATCGTCTCCCGCCACACTTCGCACAAACTCTCCAGCCTCCATGCCGCATTGGCCGGGCTGGTGGAGGGCAGCACCGTGGCTTCTATGCCGGTCAGGGGCAGCTGATATTTTCGATAAAGCTCTCCTGCTTTGTTACCGTTGGCATAGATCCGCGTGATCTGTGATTCCGCCAGAATCCTTCGAATATCCGTCGGCTCCACATTGCGGATGCTACTGTCGCTGGATCCCTTAATATCGCAGCTCTGGATTACATCCCAGACGGCAATGTGATGAGCCAGTAGCATTTTCTTTTTCTCCTCTATGGTCTCCGGCACCGGTTCCCCGCACAGATCTGCCATCACTTTCCAGAAACGGTTCTGCTTATGTCCGTAATAAAAATGGTTCTGCCGGGATTTCACCGAGGGCAATGTTCCCAGGATCAGCACCAGCGAATCCGCATCGTACACCGGTGCAAACGTGTGCTCAATATGTTCATATCCTGTCATGTTGTTTTCCTTCTTCCTTATGGCTGTCCCTGTCTTTCAGCAGATATCGGGCCGCAGGAATTTCCACGATCAGCGTAACCGCTACCGCCACCGCCGCAGACACCACGATAATCAGTATCTGATATTTCCACTGCCATACACGGTCACCTGTCATATTTGGCGGCGTATCCCCGCTCCAATAAGGAATTCTTTTTTCTTTCAGCCAGACGGCGATCATCTGATGCCAGAGATACAGATTATAGGAAAATTTGCAAAAAAGTGATGCCACCCGGTTGGAATATAGTTTCTGATAATATTCTCCCGCACAGGCCGTACTGAAAAGGAACAATGCAAACAGAAACGACTGCACCAGCCGGCTCTGCAACTGAACTGCCTGCAGATTCACATCCCCGTCGTATTTATGAATCATCCCGTTCATCAGAAAAATACACAAAACAGAGATCACTGTTCCTGCCAGCCGCGAGTATTTATTTTCTGTCACATATTTCTTCCACATGACATACAGGATGCAGCAAAGCATGCCATTGGCATAGATTCCCATAAACGTCAGAATATTATTTCCATAATTTCTCTCTTTTCCCGCAAAACAGTTCAGAATTACCGCAGTACTTGTAACGGAAATCATCAACATCACACTATAAGTGGCAAAGGCCCACTTGCGGAACAATCTTGCGATCCACGGTAGCAGCAGATAATAGATCACTTCCATCTGTACCGTCCATAACACGCCGTTAAAAGAGGTGGATATATAAGTGTCCGACCAATTTGGTGCAACGCAAAATACATGTGTCACAATATCCTTGCACAATGCTCCCACATTCCGATATTTATGTCCCGGTAAAATATAGAAAAACAGATCGATCGCCAACATAAAATAGTAAGAAGGCAGTATTCTTGCTGCCCTCTTTCTGTAAAATGTCTTCGTATCCGGCCAGTCCTCTCCCAGAACAATAGATCTGGCATAGGGATAAAAATTGCAGAATGCGCTGAGCAGGATCATCATATCCACAAAAACGAATCCATATCTGACCCATCCAGCAAGGTTGATCTCCGTGAGTCCAATATATTTTGTGTACTCTGTTGGAATCCGAAGATACGGTGTCAGCCATGTCTGCTGCCAGAAATGAAACCACACTACCATCCCGATGGCTATGGCACGGATTCCATCCAGCACACCGATTCTGTTTTCTATTCTGTTTTTTTCATCCATGCTGTATTCCCGCCGTTTCTGATTTTCTGCTGCTTCCTATCTGTCATGTTCCAGTCTCCATCTGATACATCTGGTGAGATAATCCACGTAATCCGCATTCTTACACATTTCCTTGCCGGGAGTATCGGAGATCTTTGCCACATCCATGCCGTTGCAGGCAGTGGTCTTCATGACAATATTCAACGGTTCCTCGCAGGTATCATTGGCAATATAGGTTCCGATACCGAAAGCCACCGTCACCCTGTCCCGGAATGCCTTACGCAGTTCATCTGCCCGTGCAAAGTCCAGGCCGTCACTGAACAGCAGGGTCTTGCGCTTCGGATCAATTCCCAGGGATTCATAATGAGATATCAGCTTCTCCCCCCATGCAAAGGGATCCCCACTGTCATGCCGCACGCCGGAAAACAGAGTGGAATAGGTCAGCTGGAAATCTTTCAGGAAACAATCCGTGGTGATCGTATCCGTCAAAGCAATTCCGTTCAAAATGCCATACTCTTTCACCCAGGCATCCAGGGCATACCAGTTGGAATATGCCGGATTGTGCTTGTGATTGCCCTGCCCGGTACACATGATCCATTCATGGGCCATAGTGCCTACCGGTGTCACGTTCCATTTCTTTGCCAGATAGACATTGGAGGTACCAATGCAGGCGGAGTCCTTATAATCCTTATTGTGACCCACCAGCTTCTGTACTGCCAGTTCCTGTGCCTCTGCAGAGAGACGGCGTCTCAGACCGAATTCACTGAAATTTCCAAGGCAATACGTTCCGTCCACCAGCTTCTGTAGCTTGTCTGCCAGACGCTCCCGGAAGGAGGCATACAGCTTCTCATAGTCATAATTCATACGGAAAAATACTTCATTAACAATAGCCAGCGTCGGGATCTCATACATAGAAGTATTCAGCCAGGAGCCCTTCGTCTCGATAGTCAGGCCACAGTCTGCCTCCGTGCCGATCTCAAAATCCTCATATCTGGGCTGCCACAAACGTAAAAAATCCACATAGGAACCCTTGATCCATTTTACGTTCTCCAGATAAGCCAGTTCCTCTTCCGTAAAACGTAAGTCACAATAGGCCCGGATCTGCGCCTTGATTTCTTCTACCATTTCAGATGTGAAAAATACATCTGTATTCCTGCATTTGAAGGTCCAGGTAGTCTTATAAGCGCTGAACTGGTGGTAGATACACTGTCCCATAGAGAACTTGTACATATCATTTTCCAGTAAGCTGTTGATGATCTGTGGTAATTGCATGATTTTATCCTCTTTCTCTCTTAGATTCACAACTGTGTAAATATGATATGTTCTCTAAATCACATCCGCCTGGATCGGTCCCATAGCTGCGATGGCCGTCTGGTGCGTCTGGGGTGTCACACAGGCACAGGCCTTCTCAATGACACACACTCTCGCTTCCGGTACAAATGCCTTTGCCATGACCACATTGCTTAACACACAGATTCCGGTGCAGAATCCGGTAAAATCCACTTCCATGGGATATTCACCCTCTGCTGCCTCTCCTGCTGCCGTCACCTCTTCCCAGATTGCCTTCAGCGTATTCCCAAAATCCAGACTGCCAAAAGTAGGCTTTTTCACCGTAAGGATCTGTTCCGGCGCATAATGCTCCTGTACCGCCTTCATGATATCCGGATGGATCTTATATCCTTCTGTGCCTTCCTGTCCGTGCAGAACGGGCAGACGCTTTCCTTCCTGGGTGTGCAGATAATCCGCCGTATGGGTATCCTTTGTAAAGATCACCTTGTAGTATTCCCCGCTTTCTGCTGCCGCAACGATATACTTTACCGCCGCCTCGCACTCCTTGTTTCCCAGCGCCCCAGTGATGAATTCGTTCTGTGCATCCGTGATCACTAATACTTTCTTTGTCATGTCCCTCTCCTCTACTCGTTTTTCTATAATGATGCCGGGGCAAAAGCCCCCGACTTTGCACAAAAAGCAGGCAACCGCATCCTGCGGCTACCTGCTTCTATTACTTATAGAAATAATTTCTTCACTTTTTCTGCATCAAATACAACTTCCTTTACCCCGTCCACTTCGATCTGATACAGGGCATTGGCTGCCAGATGCTCCGCCGCCTGCTCAAGGTCACGGATTCCACTGGTGTTGGAATAGATCTCCACCACCGCATCCAGTCCCTCTTCGGTGAGTGTGCATTCGTCTGCCTGCAGTCCAATCCTTTTCAGCACCTTCGGCAATGCAAATCTGGAGAAAATGATCTTCTTCTCCTCCGGTGTGTAATCCGGGATGTCGATCACTGCAAAACGGGACATTAACGGAGCACTAATCTGCTCCTTATCATTGGCAGTGGCGATGGGGTAGACACCAAAGGTGGGAACGGTACATTCCATATAGTTGTCCGTGAATCCCAGATTGTCAAGCAGTGTCAGAAGCACATCCGCCGGATTGCCGTTACCCTTGCCGTTTGCCGCCTTGTCCAACTCATTGATGATGAATACCAGATTAGACTCTCCCGCCATGGAAAAAGCCTCCATGATAATGCCCGGCTTGGCATTGGCATAGATTCTGGAGCTTCCGGTCAGCTGCTCCGGATCGTTAATGGAACTCATGTCTAATGTTGTCCAGGGCAATTTCAGGATCCTCGCCACCGCATAAGCGATCTGGGATTTACCGGTTCCGGCCGGACCCACCAGAAGCAGTCCGTAAGCCGGTAAGGTGTGAGTACGGTTAATCTGGATAATGGTCTCCATGATCCGCTGCTTGACTCTCTCCATGCCGTACAATTCCTCGTCCAGGATCCGTCTGGCTTCCATCGGATCAATGGCTTCGAAGTAATTGCCCTTCCACTGAATGTTCATCATGATGGACAGCGCTCTCTGGGCATGTCTTCTCTCTTCCGGAGACACCTCATGGGATCTGGCCACCGCCAGATTTCTTCTGGCCCACAGGCGGATGTTTTCCGGCATGGTCCTTCCAGCACATGTCATGAAATCGGAGATACTCTGAAGGCTGGTAAGCTTCATATCATCGCCGTCTTCCTCTTCGTCCTCCCCCTGTTCCTCTTCTGCGGGAGCACTGCTGGCGAACAGTCTTTCCATCATGAACTGTAAAAATCCATCTTCTGCCGAAAGCTTGGTTCCGCCGCCAAATGCAGTCTCTCGGATCTTGTATACCGCATAGCCTTCTTCCCGGTTTTCCCCGGAAAGCCGGACATTGATGTGATTTTCTCCTAACCATCTGACGAGGCTTACGAATCTTGCATCGATCTGTAAAATATCGGCATAGGCACTGCTGCCCTCTTCCCTGAATTCGAAATTTGTGCGTTTGTTCTGATTGCCGAAGACACCGATAGCATGGTGCTTCCACGGTTCGCTGCTGTTGTCCAGGATCAGGATCGGCTTTTCGGGACTTGCCGCAGCCTCATTGGAACGGAACATGGTATAGGTGCATACGGGATCCTGCTTCTTCTCATTTTCCGGAATACTGCTGAAATCAAATACCGGCATTGTCAGCCTCCTTTTTTCTCGCCTGAATCTTCTCCTCATCGATCAGCTTGAACTGCTTTACCAGATTGGTCATATTCTCGGACTGAGCCAGCAGTTCCTCACTGGTAGCGGATAATTCTTCTGCTGCCGCAGAGTTGGACTGTACGATCTCGGAGATCTGGTTCACACCGCTCTCCGCCTGATTCATGGCATCTGACTGAGCAGCTGCAATCTGGTTCAGTTCCTCAGAATCCTGTGCGATCCTGCGGACACCTTCCACGATAACGCTCAACGTCTGGGACGCATGATCCACAGCTTCATTGCCGGCATGGATCTCCTCCAGTGTACCGCCGATCAGCTCTCTGGTATTGACAGCGGACTGCGCACTCTGCTCTGCCAGCTTACCAATCTGGTCTGCCACCACAGCAAAACCTCTTCCGGCCTCTCCCGCTCTGGCTGCCTCAATGGACGCATTTAAGGACAGCAGATTGGTCTGACTGGCAATATCCTCGATCTCACCGATGATGTTGCTGATCTTCTCGGAAGTCTCGTTGATCTGTTCCATGATCTCCATCAGATGATTCATCTCGATACGGCCTTCATCTGCCTTAGCAGAGTATTCCTGTGCCTGCCTGCTGGAATTCTTCGTATGTTCTGCGGTATTGTCTACCATAGAGGTAATATTGGTAATCGTCGCCTGAAGCTCCTGTACAGCTCCGGCCTGCTCAGTAGCGCCCTCTGCCAGAGACTGCGCCGCATCTGCCAGACTTCCGGCACCCATGGATACTTGGCCGGATACGGAATTTACATTGTACAATGCTTCGTTCATCTTGTATTTGATATCTCTCAGGGCTTCCTTCAATTCATCCAGATCCCCTGCATAGAGATCGGGGTAAAGAAATTTTACCGTCCAGTCACCATTTGCCATGGCATTCAGAGCCTGCTTGATATCCTCAATGATCATTCGCAGATTTTCAGCCATTGCAATGGCGGCACGATTCATCTCTGCCACTTCGTCCTCTGTCTTTACTTCCGGGAACTCTGAAGACAGATCACCTGCAGCAAACCCATCCAGTCTGTCTGCCAGCGCTTTCAGCGGTCCGGCGATTCCTTTGGCTATTCTTTTTCCCGCTTTTTCAGATCCCGCAAAGCCTACTCCGATGATCAGAAGGATTACGATAAAAATAACCACACGGAAAACATTCAGCTTGGCTTCCATGGCATTTCCGTTCGTTACACTGCTGTCCAACAGGCTCGTCATATCTGCATAGACCTGCTGGAACACGGGATCCATCTGTTCGCCTGCCATCTGCTGTGCCTGCATCCGCTTAGCAGAATCGGAAGCTGTTCCCAGTTCCAGTATCTGTGCCTCGATCTGCTGATAAGAAGCTACGCCGTCCTTGATCTGCTGGTAGGTAGCTCTTCCCTCATCCGTGATCATGTCATCTTCCAGGGCACTGATATAGGTATCCAACTGTTCCGCCGTCAGGTCATGGGCATTTTTTGCTGTAGCGATCAGTGTATCGTCATCATAGCCGATGGCGGCACGGGTCTCACTCCGCATCTCCGCGATAACGATCATCGCCTTACCGATGTCACCCTGCGCGAAACCGTAATGCTTCAAGGCGTAGGAATACTGATAACTCACGATTCCCATGGCCACACAGGCGATGACACCCGTCATGCTCAGCAGTATCGTGGTCTTACGAAATACTTTCAATAGGCGCTTCTCAATGGAGAGCTTGTTTAAACTGTTAAATCTGTCCGTTCTGTCCATTCCAATGTTCCATCCTCTCTGTAAACTGTGTGTAAAAATCTATCGTCCCCTCATACGGCAATAAATAAAACAGACGCAGCAGCAGGAGATTTTCTTCCCTCTGTTTCCCTTCGTCTTCTCCTGTCAGTCTTTCTTCCATGGCATGTAACAGGTCATGCCATTGTAAGGTAAATTGCTGGTTTCTGGTCAGTTCCGGTGTATCGATCCATTTGCTGACCTTCACCTTGCTGCGATTCTCCTTCGCACATTCCCCGGTCTGGAGAAAATAAGAAAATCCCCCATTCTCATAATATCTTCCCAGAGGAAACAGTCTGCAGATTCCGGGACGGTACGGGTGAATACTGCATCGACCCCCTCCGTCCAGATACGCACAGGCTTCCTCTGCTCCCTGCATTTTCAGATTTGGCAGGATCACACCGTCCACCACATTGAGCTCCACCGATGCCGCTAATAGCTCCTGCATGCTTTTCCCCATTCCTGTAGTCATCCGGTACACATCATAGGGATCCAGGATAATGGAATTGCCCATGCCGTGACAACACCGGGAACAGCCATTGCAACCACCGCAATCCGCTTTTACCATATCATTTGCTTTGTATAATCGGCCGTCGGATATCTCCGCAAGGCTTACATTTCGCTTCATATCTTCACCATCAGCCTCTCTGTGCCTTGCGTTCCATGATCTCCTTCAGGCTCTCGGTGTAAGGCGCTCTTGCCACCCCGTATTCCGTGACAATTCCGGCGATCAGTTCATGGTCCGTCACATCGAATGCCGGATTGTAGACCTTTACACCCTCCGGAGCCATGCGTTCCTTGTACCACATCTCAGTAACTTCTTCTGCCTTACGCTGCTCGATACAGATATCCGCTCCGGTTGCCGTCGCCATATCAATGGTGGAAGTGGGTGCACAGATATATACCGGCACTCCGTATTGTTTTGCTACCGCTGCCACCACGCTGGTACCGATCTTGTTGGCCGTATCTCCGTTAGCCGCCACTCTGTCACAACCCACGAACACTGCCTGTACCCAGCCCTTGGACATGACGGAAGCAGACATATTGTCACAGATCAGTGTCACATCCACGCCTGCGGAATGCAGTTCAAACGCAGTCAGTCTGGCTCCCTGTAACAGCGGTCTGGTCTCATCCGCAAATACATGGAAGTTATAGCCCTTCTCCTGTCCCAGATAAATAGGTGCTGTTGCAGTACCATATTTTACGGTTGCAAGTTGTCCTGCATTACAGTGAGTCAGGATGCCATCTCCCGGTTTCACCAGTTCCAAGCCAAATTCTCCGATTTTTCGGCATACTTCCACATCTTCCGCCCGAATCTGCAAGGCTTCATCATGCAGGATTTCCTTCACTTCTGCCACTGTTTTGTGTTCTTCTCTGCCGGCCTTCACAGCCACGGCATTCATACGCTTCAATGCCCAGGACAGGTTGACTGCGGTGGGTCTGGAAGAATCCAGATATTCCTTATATTCGGTAAATTTCTCATAAAACTTTTCAAAATCTTCGGTCTCGATGCGGTTTGCCAGCAGATAAATACCCAGTGCCGCCGCTACGCCGATGGCCGGAGCCCCTCTGACTTTCAACAGATAAATGGCATCCCAAATTTCCTGTGCCGTATGTAAAGCGATCAGTTCGATCCTGCCGGGTAATAAGGTCTGGTCTATGATGATCACCGCATCCTGTGTTTCATCCAGTGCCACGGTGTCGTAATCGAGAATTGTTTTTTCTTTTTCCATAGATACTCCTTTATATATGTTTTCGTAATTGTCAGATCCTTACGGTATCTTCCCGGTTAATTTTCATGCCGGATAATATCGGCAAATTCTGCTTTCGCTGCCTTGGCCAGATCCTCCGGTGTCAGACGGATCTGAGATCCGATCTTGCCGCCGCTGACATAGATCTGCTCCTGTGTCTTTGCGCTTTCATCGATTCTGGTCACGTACTGCTTTTTCATGCCAATGGCAGTACAGCCGCCGCGGATATAACCGGTAATGGCGTTAATGTCCTTTACGTGGATCATTTCCACGCTCTTTTCCCCTACCGATTTCGCTGCCTTTTTCAGATCCAGCTCCGCCGCAATAGGGATAACGAATACAAAATAATTCTTGCTGTTGCACACGGTGACCAACGTCTTATAGACCTGTTCATAGGGCAGGGATAATTTGTCAGCTATCTGAAGACCGTCCACGAATTCCTCACACTCGTAGGTGTGATGGGTATAAGGAATCTTCAAAGATTCCAGGATCCGCATTGCGTTGGTCTTTACTTCTTTTTGTTTTGCCATAAAACTACTCACGCCTTTCAACAACCTGCAAACTTTGAGCCGAAGGCACAAATTTGCAGGTGAAAAATTTATTTTTCACCTTGTTACCCTTGGTATCATTTTATTTTACTATTTTGCTTCCCTCAGCGCAAGCATACAAGGAAAGAAACTTGCACAAGTTGCATCAGTTTTTTGCAGAAAAGAACTCCGCCCGACTCCCGGACGGACCGGGGAATCAGACGGAGTTCTTATATTTTTTTAATCCGTTGTTACGAATTAGTTTGCTGCCTTCTCAGCCTTTGCAGCCTTCAGCTGCTCGGTCAGAGCGGGAACTACCTTGTTCAGGTCGCCTACGATACCGTAGTCAGCCACATCGAAGATAGGCGCGGTCTCATCCTTGTTGATGGCAACAATGAGATCAGACTCTTCCATACCTGCTACGTGCTGGATCGCACCGGAGATACCGATTGCAAAGTAAATCTGAGGACGAACGGTCTTACCGGTCTGTCCAACCTGCAGATCCTTGGGCTTCCAGCCGTTATCTACAACTGCACGGGAGCAGGATACGGTACCACCCAGAACCTCTGCCAGATTCTCCAGGATCTTGAAGTTCTCTGCGCTGCCGACACCACGGCCACCGGATACCAGGATCTTGGCATCCATGATATCAACGGTATCGGATACAGCCTTAACGACTTCCTTGATGGTTACATATTTGTTGTTCGGAGTAAATCCGGGATTGTACTCTTCGATTACAGCCTTTGCACCTGCGATAGGAGCGATCTTCTGCATAACGCCGGGACGAACGGTTGCCATCTGAGGTCTGTTATCAGGGCATGCGATGGTAGCGATGGTGTTGCCACCGAATGCAGGACGGGTCATCAGCAGCTGATTGTGCTTCTGCTCCTGTCCGGGGATAGCAACGAGAGGGAAATCACCGATTTCCAGTACAGTACAGTCTGCGGTCAGACCGGTCTGAACTCTTGCGGAAACGGTAGGTCCGAGGTCACGTCCGATTGCGGTAGCGCCTACCAGAACGATCTCAGGCTTATATTTCTCGATAACAGATGCCAGTGCATGTGCATAAGGCTCGGTTCTATAGGTCTCCAGTTCAGGATCATCTACAAGGATTACCTTGTCTGCACCATACTCAGCCAGCTTATCTGCCAGATTCTTTACATTATAACCGATCAGAACCGCGGTTACCTCGGTCTCCAGCTTTGCAGCCAGCTCTTTACCTTTGCCGAGCAGCTCCAATGCGATACCGCTGATCTCATTGTCTACCTGCTGGGCGAACACATATACACCCTTGTATTCTTCAATATTATTGGTTACCATGGTTTGCCTCCTATATTAGATGATGTGCTTTTCTTTGAATTTAGCAACAATGTAAGCTGCTCCGTCTTCGGGTGAATCGGGAACGATCTTCTCACCTGCGCCCTTACGAACCTTATCGGATGCCTTTGCGATCTTGGTAGGAGATCCCTTCAGACCAAGGTTGCTGTCATCAACATCTTTCAGATCAGCTCTGCCCCAGGTAGTGATCTCTGCCTTGCATGCATCGAAGATTCCGCCGGGAGTCATATAACGAGGCTTATTCAGCTCGGACAGTGCAGTGATCAGGCAGGGCATCTGAGCCTCTACTACATGATATCTGTCATCATACTGTCTCTGAACGATCACCTTGTCTCCCTCAACCTTGATGTCCTGTGCATAAGAGATTACGGGAAGTCCCAGATGCTCAGCGATCTGAGGACCAACCTGTGCGGTATCACCATCAATTGCCTGACGACCGGTAATGATCAGATCATAGTCAAGGTTTCTCAGTGCACCTGCAATGGTAGTGGAAGTAGCCCAGGTATCAGCACCACCCAGTACTCTGTCGGTAACCAGAATTGCTTTGTCAGCGCCCATAGCCAGCGCCTCACGAAGAGCATCTGCTGCCTTGGGAAGACCCATGGTCAGTACGGTAACTTCTGCGCCGAACTCGTCCTTCAGCTTCAGTGCAGCTTCCAGACCAGCCTTATCATCGGGATTCATGATAGCAAGCATTGCGCCTCTGTCAAGAGTTCCGTCAGGATTGAATTTAACACCGCCCTTGGTATCGGGCACCTGCTTAATACAAACAACAATCTTCATTGTATTTTCTCCTTACTTTTCTAATAAAATTTCCGACAAATGCCTGCTTGCTTATTTCAGCAGATCTGCGGAGATAACCATTCTCTGAACTTCGGAAGTACCCTCGTAGATCTCGGTGATCTTTGCATCACGCATCATACGTTCAACTTCGTACTCTCTGATGTAACCGTAACCACCGTGCAGCTGAACAGCCTTGGTAGTAACTTCCATAGCAACCTCAGCAGCATACAGCTTAGCCATAGCAGCTTCTACAGAGTAAGAGATCTTAGGATTGGTCTTGTACTCGTCCTTCTTGCGTGCAGCCTTGTATACCAGCATCTTGGCAGCTTCCACCTTGGTAGCCATATCAGCCAGCTGGAACTGTGTATTCTGGAATCCGGAAATGGACTTTCCGAACTGCTTTCTTTCCTTGGTGTAAGCAACGGTTCTCTCCAGAGCGCCCTCTGCAATACCCAGAGCCTGGGAAGCGATACCGATACGTCCGCCGTCCAGAGTGTGCATTGCGATCTTGAATCCCTGTCCCTGCTTGCCCAGCATATTCTCCTTGGGGATACGGCAGTCGGTGAAGATCAGCTCGTAAGTGGAAGAACCCTTGATACCCATCTTCTTCTCTTTGGTACCGAAGGTAAATCCGGGAGTTCCCTTCTCAACGATAAAGGAAGAGATCTCCTTCATCTTTCTGCCTCTCTTCTCTACGATGCCGGTAACTGCGATTACGATATAAACATCTGCTTCTTTACCATTGGTGATGAAGCACTTGGAACCATTGATGACCCACTCATCGCCATCTAATACAGCCTTGGTCTGCTGACCCTGGGCATCGGTACCTGCACCGGGCTCGGTCAGACCGAAAGCACCGATCTTGCGGCCGCTTGCCAGATCAGGAACGTATTTCTGCTTCTGCTCTTCGGTACCGAAGGTCATGATAGGATCGATACACAGAGAGGTATGTGCGGAAACGATAACGCCTGTAGTTGCGCAAACCTTGGAAAGCTCCTCAACGCACATAGCATAGGTCAGGGTATCACAGCCCTGTCCGCCATACTCCTTGGAAACAGGAATTCCCATGAAGCCGTACTTAGCCATCTTCTCAACGGTCTCTCTGGGGAAAGTTTCGGTCTCGTCAACTTCCTGTGCAAGAGGTTTTACTTCGTTCTCGGCGAACTCTTTGAACAGCTGTCTCGCCATCTCATGCTCTTTGGATAATGTAAAATCCATGATGTTAATCCTCCATTGTTATTTATACTTGGTTGTAATTATCATGATGTCGGGGTCTAAGAACCCCGACTTTGATGCCTACGGATTGTTTATACTTTACTGTGCATCCACAGGAGTCTTGGTGCGGTCTGCATTGTATACATAGAAGCCCTTGCCGGTCTTCACACCAAGGTTGCCGCCACGTACCATCTTACGGATCAGAGGACATGCACGATACTTGCTGTCGCCGGTCTCGTTGTACAGAACATCCATGATGGCAAGGCAGATATCCAGTCCTACGAAGTCACCCAGCTCCAGGGGTCCCATGGGATGATTAGCGCCCAGCTTCATAGCTGCGTCGATACCTGCGATATCGGATACACCTTCCATCTTGATGAAAGCTGCTTCATTGATCATAGGGATCAGGATACGGTTAACAACAAAGCCTGCTGCCTCGTTCACCTGTACGGGAGTCTTGCCGATCTCTTCGGAGATCTTCTTGATGGTATCCACGGTCTCTGCGGGAGTATTCACACCTGCGATTACCTCTACCAGCTTCATACGGTCTGCGGGATTGAAGAAGTGCATACCGATCAGAGGACGGGTCAGTCCGTTGCCGATCTCGGTAATGGAAAGGCTGGAAGTGTTGGAAGCAAATACACACTCAGGCTTGCAGATCTTGTCCAGCTCACCGAAGGTGGTCTTCTTAACTTCCATGTTCTCGAACGCAGCTTCTACGATCAGATCGCAGTCTGCACACAGGTCTTCCTTCAGACCCGGAGTGATTTTAGCTACGATAGCGTCAACTGCTTCCTGGGTCATTTTTCCTTTTTCTACCAGTCTTGCATAGCCTTTTACGATCTTGGCTTTGCCGCCTTCAGCCCATTCCTGCTTGATATCGCAGAGAGCTACTTCATATCCGTCTACCTGGGCAAATGCCTTTGCAATGCCCTGTCCCATGGTACCTGCACCGATAATACCTACTTTCATGGTAAATCCTCCTGTTTTCTATACATTGTATCATTATTTGAAAAACTATTATAACTATTTATTCTGGAAAGGCTCTTTTACTTTTTCCTTGTTCTTGTCAAGGAAGAAAGCCATGCCATACTTCTGATCTTCTGTCTCGAAGCAATCTCCGAACAGCTTCTCTTCGATGGCTACTGCCTGATCCATATCTGCATCCAGGCCATCATTAATAGCCTTCTTGCAGTTGCGTACAGCGATGGGAGCGTTCTTGGCGATGGTCGCTGCCATCTTCTGTGCTGCTGCCAGCATTACTTCCTGTGCGCTCTTTACTACATTGCCGTCAGCATCAACCTCGGCGCTGTATACCTCATTTACCAGACCGATTCTGTAAGCGTCTGCTGCCTTGATATTACGTGCGGTGTAGATCATCTGCTTTGCCATGCCTGCACCTACCAGACGAGCCAGTCTCTGGGTTCCACCGAAGCCGGGAGTGATTCCCAGTCCTACTTCAGGCTGTCCGAATACTGCATTATCGGAACAGATTCTGATATCACAGCTCATGGAGATCTCACATCCACCACCCAGAGCGAAGCCGTTGACAGCTGCGATCACAGGAATGGGGAAGGTTTCGATCTTGCGGAACACATCGTTACCCTTCTTGCCGAATGCTTCGCCTTCTGCCTTGGTCAGGCTGCTCATCTCTCCGATATCTGCACCTGCCACGAAGGACTTACTGCCTGCACCGGTGATCACCAGGCAGCGAACCGTTGCCAGATCTACTGCATCCAATGTAGCGTTCAGTTCATCCAGCACCTGAGAATTCAGTGCGTTCAGTGCTTTCTCACGGTTAATGGTGATAGTTGCCACATTACCATTCTGCTCATACAAAATGTAATCCATGTTTTTACCTCATTTCACATTTCTATTCGTGTTTTCAAAACCACACTAAGGCGATAGAGATTCTACCGCCCCAGCGAATATTTATAAAATTAATCCTCGATCTTAACGATGGTGGAGCAGCCCATGCCACCGCCGATGCACAGAGTAGCCAGACCGGTCTTGGCACCTCTTGCCTGCATCTCATGCAGCAGAGTTACCAGGATACGGCATCCGGAAGCTCCTACGGGATGACCCAGCGCGATAGCACCACCGTTGGGGTTCAGCTGCTTATCTACATCAATACCCAGTTCCTTACCAACTGCTACGGACTGAGCTGCGAATGCTTCGTTAGCCTCGATAATATCGAAGTCTTCGATCTTCATACCGGTCTTAGCCATTACCTTCTTGGTAGAAGCCACAGGGCCGATACCCATAACCTCAGGACGAACACCTGCCAGAGCACCTGCTACGAAAGTAGCCATAGGCTTAACGCCCAGCTCCTTAGCCTTCTCCTCGCTCATAACAACGATAGCTGCTGCACCGTCGTTGATGCCGGAAGCGTTACCTGCGGTAACGAATCCACCGGGATTGATGGCACGAAGCTTAGCCAGACCTTCGATGGTAGAACCATGACGAGGGCCTTCATCGGTATCGAATACGATGGTCTCTTTTTTCTTCTTAACTTCCACGGGAACAATCTCTGCCTTGAAGGCACCGTTCTTCTGAGCTTCTTCAGCCTTTAACTGGCTCTTTAATGCGAACTCATCGAGTTCTTCACGGGTAAGTCCCCACTCTTCGCAGATATTGTCTGCGGTCTTAATCATATGATAATCATTGAAAGCGTCCCAAAGTGCATCTTTGATCATGGTATCTACCATGGTTGCGTTACCCATACGATAACCATAACGTCCCTGAGGAATTGCGTAAGGAGCCATGGACATGTTCTCCATACCACCTGCTACTACGATATCTGCATCACCGGCCATGATCATCTGTGCTGCCTGGTTCACACAGTTCAGACCGGAACCACATACCACGTTCATGGTAACTGCGGGAACTTCAATGGGAAGTCCTGCCTTGATCGCTGCCTGACGTGCTACGTTCTGTCCCTGGCCAGCCTGGATTACACATCCCATATATACCTGGTCAACTGCTTCGGGAGCAACGCCTGCTCTCTTCAGAGCCTCCTTGATAACGATTGCGCCCAGCTCCGGTGCAGGAGTTGTGCTTAAGGTTCCACCCATGGTACCGATTGCGGTACGGCAAGCGCCTGCTAATACAACTTTCTTTGCCATTTGTTTGTCCTCCACTTTTTGTTTTCGTTTGGTTTGCTTTCTGAAATGTAGATTGTTATTTTTTTATCATTTCACTGTCCCCATTTTAACATAGCGAAATCTGTTTTGCAATGCTTTTGTCAAAAAAATAACAAAATAACAAATGAAATTTTTAGAAATCAGAATTCCCGGATTTTTGTAGTACGGATCCACTCTCTTGTTCCCTCGACTTTCTGCACTTCCTGCGTGTGTTTTGCCAGAAAACAGGTCAGCGGATAGACATCGATCCAGATCTCGTTGTCACTCTCTTTCTGTTCTTCATCAAAGACCAGTTCCAATCCCCAGTGCAGATGGGTTACTTCTATATTATTTACATTTTCTGTGGTACTGTAACCGGTATGTCCCATATAACCGATCACATCCCCCGCCGTCACCACGCTACCTTCTTCCAGTCCTTCCGCATAGGGGTAGTTCTGCCGCAGATGTGCATAGTAATAGTAGCGCTTATTATCAAAGCTGCGGATACCAATGCGCCAGCCGCCGTACTGGTTCCAGCCCAGGGCTTCCACAGTGCCGGACTCGACAGCAATGATAGGTACACCGACGAGCCCCATCATGTCATGGCCCAGATGCCTTCGTTTATATCCGTAGCTTCTTCCCGCCCCGAAATCATCATAATGAGTATAATCAAATCCTCTCGCAATGGGGCAATAACCTTTTAATCCGTATTTTTTCTGCCAGGTGCTCTGTCCGTCTTCTCCGATCACCTCTGCCTCGTATTCTCCCACCAGTCCTCCTAGCGCCGCGCTGTAAGCTTCCAGATAATACGGATAGTATTTCATATCTTTTGTGAGAGTTTCTATCTCTGCCTCTCCCTCCGCCAGCTTCTCCGACGTCTCGTTCAGGATCTTCAGCGCCTTTTTGTCAAATTCCCCTCCGGTTCTGGCTGCGGTATATGCAAGCAGCGGGATCCACTCCACATGATGTTCCGTGTCAAACGTATCCACATCCCAGTCATATGCCTGGCAGAGCGCTTCATAGGATACGGTAAAGTCCACCCATTTGATATAATCCTTTCCCGCAGCCGAGGTCGCGGTGACCACCGCCTGTTCCATGCTTTCTGTCCGCCCTGTCTCCCTGAGCAGAAATGCTCCCATCATTATAAATAGAAGCATCACCTCTGCCCGGATCCATGCCCGCATTCTCTTTTCTCTGTCCATTCCCTGTCCTGCTCTCAGTTCCTCCTTACAGGTTATGTTTCTGATTTTTCCGGTATTCAGACAATTCGAAAATCTCCGGGGCATATCATTTCCCATACAACAAAACAGCCTGCCGGAAACTCCGGCAGGCTGTAAATTTGTCTTTATTTAATTTTCTGTCCGGTTTTATACTTCCGGCTCGATCAGTCCGTAGGTATCGCCCTTTCTCTTGTACACTACATTTACCTGATCTGTCTCTGCGTTGCAGAATACGAAGAAGTTGTGTCCCAACAGTTCCATCTGAATGCAGGCATCCTCGGGATACATGGGCTTGATATCGAACTTCTTGGTACGAACGATCTTGATCTCGTCATCGTCTGTGTAATCATTCTCTACATAGGCTTTGCTGAAAGAAGCTGCCGCCTGCTGTTTGTCAACGATCTTGTTCTTATATTTTTTCAACTGTCTCTCAATGATCTCTTCCACCAGATCAATGGATACATACATATCGTTGCTTACCTGCTCCGAACGGATAATGCTTCCCTTTACCGGAATGGTCACCTCAATTTTCTGACGTTCTTTTTCAACGCTTAATGTTACATGTACTTCTGTGTCGGGATTGAAATACTTGTCCAGCTTGCCGATCTTTTCCTCCACTGCTGCTCTTAATCCTGGTGTAACTTCGATGTTTCTGCCAACAATAATAAACTTCATGCTGATCATCCCTTCCAAGTATTTATTTACAAGGTTTTATGTAGCATCCCTTGTATTTATTGTATAGTCATTATAGCACAATAGCACAGCTTTTTGCAACAATTTAAGAAGTTTTTTACTTGTTTTTGACATTCTGTATGTCAACCCTAAAATCGACAAATCCTGTCATTTTATTATTTTTATTACATGTTCACAAAACATTTGTTCCTGTTTTTTCGTAAATTTATCCCCCTTGCAGTGCCGGTTTTTCTGTGGATAATGTGTATAACTTGGTGTATAAGTAACTTTTATCCTATTTTCTGGCATTTTGGATGTGGATAACTTATTTTGTATTTAAATTTCTTTTCTGTCGTTTTTACGTTCGTGTCACTTTTTTTGTATACTTTGTATAGTTCCGTTTTGTCAATCCCCATTTCATCGCATAACAATATTTTGACAAATTGCACAATTCGTTATACAACTTATAATTTTTTGCCTTATCGGCACTTAAGTTCCACTGTCCCCACAGCATCCTGTCCACATAGAAAATAAACCGACCACATGACACGGTGCAATCGAGTAGTCTCGCTCATCGTATACACAAAAAAGCACTGTATGTTTCCACACAGTGCCTTGTACTTGCTGTTATATAATCAGAAGATCCGTCGAACTGCCAGTACCTTCTTATAATCAGCATTTGAAACGATAATACCGGTCTTGGCGGTAGATGCATGAACGATCTGACCATTACCGATATAAAGTGCTACATGACCGGAGTAACAGATCAGGTCTCCTGCCTGTGCATTAGCCAGTCCGTCAACTGCTGCACCCTGGCTGCGGTCTGCGGAAGAGGAATGAGGAAGGCTTACACCGAAGTTCGCATATACACTCATTACAAATCCGGAACAGTCGGTACCGTTAGTCAGGCTGGATCCGCCGTATACGTAAGGGTTACCAACGAACTGTAATGCGTAGTCGGCAACTGCAGTACCCATCTCGCTGTCTCCGCTGGCTGTATAGGTAACTGCGGGGGCACTACCGGAAGAACTCTTACTGCTTCCCGCTGCCTTCGCTGCCGCTGCGGCACGGGCTCTTTCTCTCTCTTGCTTCTCCTTAGCCAGACGCTTTTCTTCCTCCTCCTTGGATTCCGCTTCAACGAACTCCGTATGAAGAGAAACAAATTCTGTGGAGACCCATCCAAGACCTTCCTCGGTATCTACCTGTACCCAGCCATCGGTCTCATCGGATACTACCAGGTCATCCTCCAATGGAACCAGACCTAATACAGAAGCCTCTAAAGAAGGTTCGGTACGTACTTTTAAGGTTGTGGTGTTAACGGTCGCCAGTCTTGTACCTACCTTTTTGGCAAGCTCTACCGCTTCATCACCGGTCACACAGTACTCGGCTTTTACATAACCGGTTACGGAACCGGAAGAGATCTGATACCAGCCGTTCTCTTCGGAGATGAAGAGACCTACGGAATCGTCATACAGCTTACCGACGATCTCACCCTGCTCACTGGGCATGTTTCTTACATTTACATAATCATTTACCTGTGCGATTACCAGATTCTTGAAGGACTCCTCCTCGGATGCTTCCGGGGTGGTATCCATCTGATCGTCACGGATCACAGTCTCAATAATGCTTTCAATCTGTTTCGTGCTGTTGGTACCTGTGGAAAGGCTCTCCAGCTTGTTGCCCTTTGCCAGGGTCAGCTCGATACCGCCGCTGGGCAGTACAGATGAAGATGCTGCTGCATTTGCAGTGATATTCATTCCGGAAAAAGCCATAACCGCTGCCATGGTGCAAACGGTAATTTTTACAGATTTACGAACCATTCTATCCTCCTGAAACTCTTGGAGCTGTCTCAATTTCTTAACTTATTTCTTTACATTTTCAAATCATTTGTTACGAATTTGTTACATCCGTTAACAAATATATCACGCGAACTCCCATTTGTCAATATAGTGAATTAATTGTCAATATTGTCAAAAGTTCCCATTTCATGCGGGTTTGCGGTGTTTTTACATAAAAAGAGCCACCATCCAGGTGACTCTTTTCTTTAAATATTCTTCGGTTTTCTTCCGAATTTCTTAATGAATTTATTACTAATCTGTGTCTGTTAACGAAAACGGTTGCAGTAATTTCCCGCGCTGACTGCTGCATTGGCACCGTCTGCCACCGCTGTTACGACCTGGCGCAGAGGTTTCTTACGGATATCTCCGGCCACATAAATGCCGGGGCGGCCGGTCTCTCCGGTCTCATCCGCAGGGATATAACCGTCTTCCCCGACTGCCACCAGTTCCCGCAGCAGCTCCGTGTTGGGATGGATGCCTACAGCGATAAAGATGCCTGCTGCCTCCAGATCTTTTTCCGCTTCTGTCTTCACATTTTTGATACGCAGCTTTTCCACCATGTCCTCGCCACAGATCTCTGTAACCACATGGTCATAGAGAATCTCCACATTAGGGAGACTCTTTAATTCCTCCTGCAATACCATAGCCCCCCGCAGACTATCTCTTCTGTGGATCAGATACACCTTTTCGCAGGTTCTTGCCAGATAGATGGCATCTTCCAGTGCCACGTCACCGCCGCCGACCACAGCCACCGTTCTACCCCGGAAAAAGGCACCGTCACAGGTAGCACAGTAGGATACCCCCATGCCGTTCAATTCTTCCTCGCCGGGTACTCCTAATCTTGCATGTTCCGCACCGGTGGCAAAGATCACCGTACGGGTCTCCAGTTCCTGGTTGCCCGCATAGACGCATTTGTAATCGCCTCGTTCTTCCACACTGTGTACCGTAGCCTCCAGGAACTCCGCTCCCAGTTTCTCTGCATGCTGCCGGAACGTCATTCCCATATCGAATCCACTGATGCCGGGAAGTCCCAGATAGTTATCCACCTCATAGGTATTGAGGATCTGACCGCCGCTCATGGGCTTTTCTTCTATAATAAGTAGATTCAGTCCCGCTCTCTTACCATAGACTGCAGCTGACAGCCCTGCGGGACCGGAGCCGATAATGATCAAATCATACATAATTTTTACTCTCCTTTTGTCCAGTGTAGCAGTTCCCCTATGGAAAAGCAAGTCCATCTATGCTACACTCGTTTTACAGGTTTTTAGCATCCGGCACTGTTTTATCTCCAAAGGGTGCCGTAGAATTCAGAAAGGATACTTTACATGAATACAATAAAGAACGCACCGTTGGCTCTTGTCACCGGTGCCTCCCGCGGCATCGGTAAGGCCATCGCAGAAGCCCTGGCCGAAGCCGGCTACCATCTGATCCTCACCTGTAGCCATACCTTGCCAGACCTTCAGGAAGTGGCTGCCTGTTTAGAAGAAAAATATGGCATCACCTGCACCGCCATGGCTGCGGACGCATCGGAACCCGCTGCCATCAAAAAAGTTTTTGCCTCCCTGGACCATCTGGATGTACTGGTCAACAACGCCGGAATCTCTTACATTGGTCTGCTCACGGATATGAGTGTCGAAGAATGGCAGCATGTCCTGAATACGAACCTGAGCTCCTGCTTCTACACCAGCCGTCTGGCAGTGCCTCTGATGCTGCTGAAGCACAGCGGACGCATTATCAATATTTCCTCCGTCTGGGGAAATGTGGGAGCTTCCATGGAAGTGGCTTACTCCGCCTCCAAGGGTGGTGTGAACAGCTTCACCAAAGCACTGGCCAAGGAGCTGGCTCCCAGTAATATCCAGGTCAACGCCATCTCCTGCGGTGTTATTGATACTGCCATGAACCACTGCTTCTCCCCCGAGGAAATGAACGCCCTCCGGGAAGAGATTCCCGCCGACCGTCTGGGCCAGCCGGAGGAAGTCGCAAAACTTGTCCTCCAGCTCATCCAGGCGCCAACCTATCTCACCGGACAGATCCTTACTCTTGACGGAGGCTGGCAATAACACTCTCCACCGATTCTCCCGGTACCAGTGATGCCACGATCCGCTCCATCTCTTCTTTGGATCCAGCATCCCGGCACCGGAGGATCAGATGTTCCTTCTCCGTCTCTGTCAGTGCCGCATAGCCTTGCATGGCCTGTTCATTCATCGCCAGCGCCATGCCGAATCCTACCGGCAGTTCATTCAAGGGAAACGCTTCTGTTCCGCCGCTTCCCCCAGTCAATCCATCCATTGCAAACTCCTTTCCCGCGTTCTGCGAAGATGCCTCATTTTACAGGCATCCTGTTTTTGCATAACAATCGTGCACTTGATCGATAACATAATTTTGCATATGTTATCGATCAAGTGCTACTGTTTAGTCTGTGCAGGAGGAATCTGCGATATACAAAACGAAAACTCGCTCTTTGTAAATGAAAATCTCACGAATAACGGTATTCTCCGCCATCCGTGAGATTTTCAGTTTGCTTTCTGTCTGTCAGGTATCCAACATTATTTTCCGGCAAGATATTCTCTCATATGTTCTCTGATATGCTCGAACTGTTTTCTCGTATGAGAATTTTTCGACTCAAAATTCATCAGTCGATCCAGATACCCCTGTCTCTTCACAATACGGCAGCTCTCGGGATAGACCAGCTCGTACACCAGTGAAATATGTCCCACCACATTATCCACCGCTGTTTTCTTCAGGGAACGCAGCACAGCGTGCTCCTCATCAAAGCTCTGCAACACTTCCGGTGTCACTTCCTCCTGATATAATACCTCGGTGTCCACATTGTAGATCTCTTCCAGAGGGAATTCCACATTGACCTTCAAGATATCAATCTTATCCGCATCCCGTAAGATATGGCAGAACATTGCCGTACGTTCGTCCAGTCCCTCCGGAATCCGGTAGGCGCTGTGATAAAACACCGCCGTCCACAGAAGTTCATCGTAGGAAGCATCTTCTACGAAATCCCGGATACTGATTCCGGCATCTGCCTGAATTTCCTCGGGCAGGCTTTCTTCGCTTCCGGAAGCAAGTCCGTGTTTCTCTTCCCAGACCTTACCAAATAAAATCCTTGCTCCGTATTTCGCATGATCGATGGAATCTGCATCGGTGAAGGTACCATATACCCGCTGCTGCTCAAACCGCCCCACATCATGGAGCAGTCCGGTCAGCCACGCAATGTCCACCTCTTCCTCCGGAAGATCCAGAGATCTGGCGATCTGCTGGCACAATCCGCAGACCCGGTAGGTGTGTTCTATTTTCAGACGGATCATGTCCCGGCTGCTGTCATAACGGTCCGTGTATTCCTGAAATGCTGCCAGTGCTTTTTCTCTGTTAATCTTCATTGTTCGTTGCCTCTTTTGCCTCTTATCTCTTATATCATGTTTCATGACTCATGACCTGTTCGGTTTTTTCAAATCCATTCCTTCTTATCTGATGGTTTTTGTCTCTGTCAGGCCTTTTTCTCTGTCGACGATACATAGGCCAGCTTGTATACCGCTACACAGATCACTGCAACCACCATCAGCAATCCCAGCTCCAATGCCCATGTAGGAATCGTGGAGGCACACACCACAGTCAGAAAGTCCACTGTAAAATGCAGTCCGAAGGCTGCTGCCAAATGCAACTTTCTGCCTGTCTTCACCGCACTGTATACAAGAATCGACAACGCGATCTGCAGGGCGATCGCACTGATCCGCTCCACCGGTGCGAGGTAGAACTGGTAAGCCGGCGTGGTCCAGAGAACAGAGAGCTGATGGTAGGTTACCTCCTGTTGTGCGGGCTCCAATGCCGTCATAGTCTTCTCCATCAGGCCACCGTTAATCATGGCTGCGGTAAGGAGATTGCTCATAGAAGACATACCAAGGATCAGAAAAGCCTCAATGCCGCCATGTCCGGCGCCGTACATCAATGCATTTTCCCGGGTAAGATGTTTTTTCAGGCAGAATTTCATGGCGATCCACCGGCCACACTCCTCAAAAAGTGCTGCTGCAAGCCCACCGTAAATCGCATACAGCCAGATATTGTCCCGGATCACGTCTCCGGTCACCGTCAGCACAATGGCATGACAGATCTGCTCTAAGATCATGGCAAAGCCCACGAAAATTCCACAACCGATGAAGAACGCCGGCACCCATGCCTTTGTCTTCTTATAGATAAAGATACCTAAAAATATGGGTAACCCCACGGATAATAGCAGAGATATCACCATCCCCACCATGCTTGCACCGCTTACGGTTCCCCAGATCATTGTTGTTTCCACTGCATTTGTTACTGTCATATACTCTCCTATCCGAGCGCAGCGGGACGCTCTGCGCACTTGTTATTTCACCGTCTGCTGCCGTTTATATTCACCATTCCCTCTTGTAAGATCTTCCGGAAAAAGGTAAGAAAACCTTCCTCTACCGCCACCCGGTCAACCGCTGTCTCAGGCAGGTCATAGAAATATTTTCCGGTTCCGGGATCCAGGGAAATACTGTCCAACGGAAACCCCTCTCTGCGGATGCTGCTGTGGGGTACATCCGTCAGCCAGAATTTCTCACTTTCCATGTCAGGCTCCATGGCCTCATATACATGTTCCCCATCCTGCACATAGCAGATGGCATTGCGGTATTTTGCCGTAAGCCTTCCATAGCGTCTGACCAGTCCGGTATAGTGCTCCAGCATCTGCTCATCCGTCAGATACACACCGTTCACCGTACGCACATGTACCCCGGGCTGGACCGCCTCCGGGACATCTTCAAAATACAACCCGGAATCACAGGAAAATACAGGCATACGAAAAGCTTCATAATAAGCATGCGCTTTCTGCCTGGCATTCTCCAGAGGCGTATTGCCGGTCTCCGGGACATTAGGGATCTCCACCCCCTGTGCCCGCAGATCCTGCAGACTGATCAGTTCGATGCCAAGCCCGGCTATGCGGTTCTGCATGGCAGCTGCCTTTGCCGGATTGCCGGTACCGTATATCAGTTTCATAAGCATTGTCCTGCTTTCTTTCCGGTCAGATCAGCGCCGGTGTCTGTGCCAGGACAGAGATAATCGCGATCGCCGCCAAAATCACAACAACTACCACTACTGCAACAATGATCTTTTTTTTCATATAGGATACCTGCTCTTTCTAACCCTTTTATGGTTTTGCATCTCATGAACTAATGATGGCATATTTCAAGGACAATTTCAAGGATTATAAAAATATTCAAAATGGCTCCACTTCCTCAGCCGGCCAGGATTTTCTGAGTGCCGCATAGGAAACCAGGAAGTTGGCAAGCCAGCCGGCCGGCACGGCAAGCCAGACAAAGTCTATGCCAAAACGCGGTGCACAGATCAAAGCCACGGACAGGCGGATCGCAAGGTTTACCATGTTGGCAATGAGGAACGGTCGCATGATGCCGAGTCCGCGAAGAACTCCATCGGTTGCCATTTTAATTCCCATAAAGATAAAGAAGTAACCAAGCCATCTCATATAATCTCCGGACACCTGATAAGCCAGCGCTGTTCCGTCTTTTCCAAGAAATAGCGATGAAATCTGCGTGTGCAGTGTTTCAATGACAAGGAAGGCAAGCGCCGCAAAACACACGTCCAACACCAATGCCGCATGATACCCTTTTTTGATACGCTCGGTTTTGCCTGCCCCAAGGTTCTGGGAAACATACGGCGAAACTGCATTACCGATGGATACGAAGATCAGGGAAAAAACATTCTCCACCCGCATCGTCGCCGCATATCCTGCAAGAGCCTGCGTGCCGAAGGGATTTACCACTGCCTGTACGATCATCATTCCGATAGACACGGTAGACTGCTGCAAAACCGAGGGCACTGCGATCCGAAGCATCGAGCGCAGCCCGCGCCCGTCAAATCGCTGAAACGGGCTTTGATATCGCCGCATCCGGTTAAAAAAGATCAAAAGTGAAAAAACAGCGGAAATTCCCTGGGCAATCAGGGTTGCAAGTGCCGCACCGAATACACCAAGCCCCAGACCGGCTACCATCCAAAGATCCATCACAATATTCAGAATGGATGAAAAGATCAGCAGCCCCAGCGGAATTTTTGATTCACCGATGGAAGTGAACATGGTGGAGAGAATATTGTACATGAACAAAAAAGGAAAGCCCACAAAATAGACCCGCAAGTACAGTACCGCTTCCTCCAGAATATCGGCAGGGGTCTGTAACCCGCTCATCATCGCATGGGAAAAGCAAAAGCCAAAGACACCAAGGAGGATGCTCAGGAGCAGAAAGCTGATCAGTGATGTAGACACAATGGTTTTCATTTTGCCATACTCTTTGGCGCCAAAATAGCGGCTCACAAGCACACCAGCACCGACACCGGCACCCAGTGCCACACAAATGAAAACATTTGTCAGGGCTGCACAGGCACCCACCGCTGCCAGTGCGGAGGAACCCACAAACTGACCGACGATAATGGAGTCAGCCATATTGTATACCTGCTGAAAAAAACTGCCGAGAATCATCGGCATTGCAAAAACCGTCAGCGCTTTCAGCGGCGCATCGGTTATTAAATACTCATCTTTTGACATGATCCTATTCCTCCATAGTTCCTTCAGCATTCTTCCATGGCTTCTTCAACTCGTTCATCTGCATCTTCTGGAAGTTGGATGGCATCCAGCTTTCGCATGAAAAGTTCAATCATCGCAGGATACTGATTTGTAATTGGGTGACTAAACCGATAAAACTGCGGCACACCTTCTTTCTTTATATGCAGCAATCCCATTTCTTCAAGCTGTTTCGATGCCCTTGATATAGAAGCAGGTGTCAGTTCCAAGTTCTTCGCGGCTTGACTTGTAGATAGTTCCTGTTCGCCTCCAATCTTAACTCTTTTTGAGTTAAGATACAATATTTGAGTTAAGAACAATTGAAAATCAACATTATCAAATATTATTTTTACGCAAAAAAAGCCCGATGCAACATGAGCATTACACCCACACTGCACCGGATATTCCATCATCAACTTTCATATGCCCTTCTTTTTCTCCGTACCAGCAGGCGACCTTTGCATCGGGCTGTACCGGAAAGTTCGTCCGATACTGCTTTTGCGGCATACCAATATGCCGCCACTATTATCTGACCTTCATACAGAAATCGCAGCGGTCATTTCCACGCCCCAGCGTCATGCTTCTCTCCCAGATCAGCTTCGGATGCAGCCCGGTATAGCTGATGTCGTCGCTGTCGCAAAAGCAGCGGCACAGCTCCGGGCAGCCGTATTCTGTGCAGGTGTCGTGATAGGGACACTTCATCATATCCACACGCCAGACGCCGTTACCGGCCTGCAATTCTTTTGGGTCAAAGCCCGCCGCCGGGCCGAAAACACTTCGCGTGGATTTGACAAAAACGCCGGGAACAAGGCGGTAAAGCCCCGGTATGTGCAGCAGGGCGGCAAGCTGTTTGTGGCTCGTTCTCGCCAAGTGCTCCACATAGCCGTGAACGGTTTGCAGTGCCTCCTCTTTCGGCATGACCCGCTGCAAGGTCTCGTAGGCCGAAATGCCCGGCAATATCTGCCGCTTGAGGTGGTATTGCTTTTCCTTGCTTGCATCTGCATTTTCAGCCAACAGCGCACTCAGGCGCATATCGAAAGCGGTGTTCAGTTCCTTTGCCTGCGTGGGAAAGCGCAGTGCCACAGTCTCCCGGAAATCACGGGAAAGATAGGTTTCCTTCCTCTTCATCGTCCGTTACCCTTTCTTTTTGTACCCGCAGTCGCAGTAGGGTCCGCCGGAGGCAAGGGTATACTGCCGCACAAAGTCGGTCACGCCGCCGGCTTCGCTCATGGTGTAGTCCAGATGGCACAGGGCGGGGGTCAGGTCATAAAGCCCCAGAGGTGCCAGCAGCGCTTGTAAATACCCCTCGTATTTTCCGCTCATGCTTCCTCCGTGATACTCACTGTTCCCAGCACTGGCAGTTCTGTGGCGCTGATCTCCGTGTCCGCCGCCGGAAGCGTAATGCGGCAGTTCTCCACCGCGTCCAGTGCATAGATTCGGCTGTACAGCTCCGCCAGCTTCACGCTCTGCCCCAGCAGTCTCCCGCCGAAAAAGCCCGCCAGCTCACTCTCTACCGCCGCCTTGGCCGCTTCAAATGCCGTTCCCTCCGCTGGCTTGACTGTCAGCGTCATATTGACCTCCACAGCCTCCGGCGCCTTTACCTGCACATCCACCGCGATCTCCCGGCTCTTTTGAAACACCGTCTGCAATTCCGTCAGCAATGCCTGTCCCGGCACGCCCTCCGGCGTGGAAACATACACATCCACCGTACCGATGCCCCTTGCCCGGCCCACGGCCTTCGCGGAGGTCACGCCAGCGTGGCGGCAGGCGGTCAGCTCATACCACGCCGCGTTGGCGCCGTTAGGCAGCCGCAGGAACGTATCCAACACTCGTACCCGCAGTGCCTCATCCGTCTCCTCCGCAAGCCCGCCGGTAAACGGCGCCTCATTGGTGACTGCCGTGACCGCCACCGGGCACGCTGTCAGCACGTGGACAGCCCCCGCACCCACATTTCCGCCGGTGCCGGTCTCCACGGCTTCCGCCGCCACGGTCACAGAGGTCTCTCCCGCCGGAATTGTCCCCGGCTCCGTGGTGCGAAACCGCACCGCCCCCTCTGTCATGCAGACCGTCCCCTCCGGTACGGTCAGCGCTCCCGTCTGCGCGGTAGCCGCCGTAAATGTCAGCGTTCCCACTGCTTTTGCCGCCGCCTGCCGCTTCAGACCCCGCACGGCGGCATGGCGGTCCAGATATTCTCCCGCCGCCGTTTGTGGAAAGCTCTGGGCCAGCACCCAGTCCGCCTGTGCCTCCAATGCCTGCACCTGTGCCGCCGCGGCCCACAGCCGCACCGCCAGCTCGCAGTCCTCCTCAATCTGGCCGCCCCGCCGTTCGGCATAGGCCGCCAGCATCTCCTGATAGATTGTCTCAATCGCTCTCATGCTTCACCTCCCTACTGCAGCGCCACCTCTGCGGTCAGTGCCGTATCCCCCGCAGTGAGCTGCACCGTCAGCGCCAGAATATCGAGCTGATCGCCAGCGAAAATATCGTTTCTCCCGGCGTTATGGCTGCTATGGGCAGCGTGCTGACCAATAAGTACGCTGAGGGTCTTCCCGGCAAGCGCTACTACGGCGGCTGTGAATTTGTTGACAAGGTAGAGCGCATCGCAATCGAGCGCGCCTGTGAGCTGTTCGGTGCAAAGTATGCGAATGTTCAGCCGCACTCCGGTGCACAGGCCAACCTTGCGGTTTACTTCGCTCTGCTCGATCTTGGCGACAC
>OOAM01000569.1_pt1 | contig 33820 bp, 43 predicted proteins | sample 1671131 | NCBI WGS metagenome assembly OOAM01 (sample SAMN06348125, study PRJEB24527) | human gut metagenome | biome: human gut; feature: ankylosing spondylitis patient; material: feces | host: Homo sapiens | place: China | collected 2015-10 | reverse complement strand
TCAGCGGCAAGCAGGGCATCGGCAAGAGCCTGCTCCTCAGCCGGATGGGCAAGGAGTGGTTCAACGACAGTATCACCAGCTTCGACGGCAAGGAGGCCCGGGAGAACCTGCGGGGTGTCTGGATCGTAGAGCTGGGCGAAATGACGGCTTTCAGCCGCTCCGAGAGCGAGGCAGCCAAGCAGTTCCTGAGCCAGACCGAGGACAGATACCGGGCCGCTTATGGCCGGAGAACGGTGCAGTACCCCCGCAGGTGCGTGTTCTTCGGTACCTCCAACAGCTCCGATTTTCTCCGCGATGCCACCGGCAACCGCCGATATTGGCCCATAGATTGCAGCTACGAGCGGCGCACACGGGTCGTGCACGATGATCTGACCCCCGCAGAAGTGGATCAGCTGTGGGCCGAAGCGGTGGCCCGATTCAACGCGGGAGAGGAGCTGATCCTCCGGGATGAGCTGCAAAAGGCCGCTCTGGCAGAGCAGCAGGCGCACACCGAGCGCGACCCCTGGGAGGGCAGCATTCTCGATTTTCTGGACAAGCCCCTCCCTCTGGACTGGGCCAAGCGCACCATCGACGAGCGGGTCTGCTGGTGGGAGAACGGCCCCGCAGACCCCGCCACTGCCACCCAGCAGCGCACCTCGATCTGCGTCAACGAGGTCTGGCGGGAGGTGCTCGACAGCACCGGAAAGGCCCCCGACCGGCAGCAGTCCAAGCGCATTGCAGCCGTGCTGAATAGCCTCCCGGGGTGGGCTCCGGGCAAGTACCCCCAGCGCTGCGGGCCCTACGGAATGCAGCGTATCTGGCGCAGAAAATCGGAGTAACTACCCGCCCAAAAACGAGCATACAGAACCCGCCGAAACCGCTTTGAAAAACATACTGAACATACAGAGCAGGTCGGCGAAACCGAGCATACAGAGAACTCGGCAAACATTAAGAAAACCGAAGAAAACAAGAGCAGCAGCAGCGGTCAAAACATACACAACATACAGCCAACATACAAAGGCCAAAAAGTTTGTATGCACGAAAAAGTGAGCATCTATGCGGGTTTTCAGGTCAAAACATACTCAACATACGCACTTTTTCTCCTTAAAGGGAAAAATCAAAGGAAACAAGAGCGCACGCGCATACACGCGAGAGGCTTATATTCTTCGCGTGAGGGTTTTATAGGATTTGAGTATGTTTTTGTATGTTTGTATGTTCAGCCCAAGCACGAAAGGAGAAACTAAAATGCCGACAAATAAGCCCCTCGAGAAAAGCATCGAGAACGTCCTGCGCAAAGCCGTGGAGGACGAGGGCGGGGTGTGCCTGAAATGGGTGTGCCCCGGACACAGAGGTGTGCCCGACCGGATGATCCTCTTCCCCGGCGGCATCATCGCCTTTGTGGAACTCAAGCGCCCCGGGGCAAAGGTCAAGGCGGGAGGATTGCAGGAGTGGTGGCGGGAGAAGATCCAGAGCTTCGGCTTCCCATGCTACGAGATCAGCACAGCCGAACACGTCAAGAACCTGGTCAGCTACCTGAGCACCCAGAGCTTCATGGCGCAGATGGCGAACGCCGACGACGCAGAGAGCGACGACTGACGCGCTGCCCTAAAAGAAACGGAGGTCAAAGCAATGCAGCAGTTTCACCCGCACCCGTATCAGCAGGCGGGCATCGAAGCGATCCTCGAGAAGCCCGGGGTGGCGCTCTGGATGGAGATGGGCCTGGGCAAGACGGTGGTCACGTTGACCGCCATCGACCAGCTGATCTACGACCGGCTGGAGATCAGCAGAGCGCTCATCATCGCCCCGAAGAAAGTAGCCGAAGCCACCTGGCAGGATGAGGCAGAGAAATGGGAACACCTGCAGCACCTGCGCATTTCCACTGTGCTGGGCACAGAGAAGCAGCGCAAAGCCGCACTGGAAGCCCCAGCGGATATTTACATCATCAACCGCGAGAACGTCCCCTGGCTGGTTCACACACTGGGTCGAGGCTGGAACTTCGATATGGTAGTTCTGGACGAGGCATCCAGCTTCAAGAACCACGCCGCCCAGCGGTTCAAAGCCCTCAAGGCGGTGCGCCCCCGCATCCACAAAGTGGTCGAGTTGACCGGCACGCCAAGGCCCAACAGCCTGCTCGACCTCTGGGCCCAGATCTACCTGCTCGACCAAGGGGAGCGGCTGGGCCGGTACATCACCCACTACCGGCAGGCCTACTTCTGGCCCACCGAGTACAGCTACGAGCCCCGGGAGGGTGCCGCCGAGACGGTGGAGAGCCGCATCAAGGACATCGTCCTGAGCTTCAAAGCCGCCGACCACCTGACCCTGCCGGAGAAGATCACCGACGACATCCCCGTGGTGCTGGACAAGCCCGCCAAGGCGGCCTACAAGAAGCTGGAGAAGAACTACCTGCTGGAGGTGGACGGCGAGACCATCACCGCCCAGCAGGCGGCCGCCCTGACCGGCAAGCTGCTCCAGCTGTGCAACGGCAGCCTGTACGACGAGGACGGCACGGTGCACCAGATCCACCGGTGCAAGCTGGATGCTTTCGATGAGCTCATCGACGCGCTGGACGGCCAGAAAGCCCTCGTGTTTTACGGTTTCCGCTTCGACGAGGAGCAGCTCATCGAGACCCTGAAGGCCCGCCACAAGAGCCTCAGATTCGCCGTGCTGCGCTCCGGGCAGGATGCCGCAGACTGGAACGCAGGAAAGCTGGACGTTCTGCTGGCCCAGCCTGCCAGCTGCGCCTACGGACTGAACCTGCAGCAGGGCGGTCACCACCTGATCTGGTACAGCCTGCCCTGGAGCCTGGAGCTTTACGCCCAGGGCGAAGCACGGCTCTACCGCCAGGGCCAGACCCAGAGCGTCATCGTCCACCGGCTGATCGTCAAGGGCGGTGCCGACGAGATGGTGGTCAAGGCACTGAACCGCAAGGACACCGACCAGAACGGCCTGATGCAAGCCGTCAAGACCCACATCAAGGCAGCGCAGAGAGGAGACAGCAAGTGAGCATCCGAGCTTTCCGCAGGCTTCCCCGCGCCCAGCGGCGGGGCTTCATTGACACGATCACCGACCCACTGACCCGCCGGGCCTTCGAGATCGTTTTTCTCGGGCCGGGCAAGGTCAGCTGGCAAAAAGCGGCACTGCTCTACGGTGGCGGCATATCCCCTGAGACCTTGCGGGTCTGGGCCTGGAAGGAGCTGCAGCGCCTCTGAGAGCCGCGCAGCGCCCAAGGCGGCAAACTTCCCGCAACGCACTCAAGAGCCCCGCACAGAAGCCCGCAGGGGCCGCTGTGCGCAAGTCATAACGTTTTCACAGCAAAACCCATGCTATGCTCTTCTGGATAACACACAGGAGGACAGAGCATGGGTTTTTCTAACGAGAGGATGAGGACAGGGCAGCTGGTGAACTGGTTCCTGCTGGACGGCCTCGAGCTGACCCCAGCGGGATACCCTGTCACCCAGGCCCTGTCCCTGCCCTTCGGGGTTGACCACCTGATCGGCTTCAACGAGCTTCTGACCTGCAAGCACCCGGAGAACGCAGGCGTGCACTTTTTCCTCGATGACTACCAGTTCGAGCGATTCTGGAGGATGCCGGAGCGGTACCTCTACGCGCTGGAGAAGTGCCCGCTGGTCATCGGCCCGGACTTCTCGCTTTACACCGACTTCCCCGCGCCCATCCAGCACTGGAACCACTACCGGAACCAGCTGCTGACCGCATGGCTTCAGCACAACGGTGTCTGCACCATTCCCACCGCGAGCTGGTCGGACGAGGACAGCTTCCGCTGGTGCTTCGACGGCATCAGCAAGGGCGGCGCGGTGGCTGTGAGCACGGTGGGATGCCTGGTGCACAAGGACGCACTGCAAGGGCTCCTGCGCGGCGTGGCGGAGCTGATCCGGCAGACCGAGCCGGAGGAGCTGCTGGTCTACGGCAAAGTGCCGCAGGAGATGGCAGCGATGCTCCGGGAGCACAACGTAGCCTGGCAGGCATTCCCGCACAGCATGGCGGCCCGCGTCAGGGCCAGAGAGGAGGCGCAGTAATGGGCGGCAGAGGCAGCAGCATGAAAGGTTCCCAGGGCATGGGAGGCGGCGCAGGAGCGCCCGCAGCAGCCGCACAGGCAATGCCCGCGATTCAGGCGGCACCTGCTGTTCAGGCGGCACCGGCAGTTCAGGCAGCACCGGCAGTTCAGGCAGCACCGGCAGTTCAAGCAGCGCCCCAGCAGGCAGGCCCGCCCACCGGTGCAAACGGCTTCGGCCACCTGACACCGCAGCAGGTCTCCGCGATGGAGAGCGCCGCACAGCGGCAGATGATGCGTGACCCGGCACTGGCAGCAGGCGTGACCGACTACATCAACCCGGTCATGCAGAGCAACGGCAAGGCGTTGAGCCAGAACGCCAACTGGGCAGCAGCCAACGGGCTGCCCCTGACCAAGCGGCAGCAGGCCATGATGGACGCAGTGGACAAGCTGGCAAAGCCCATCGGGCAGGAAACCACCCTGTACCGCGCCGATCACGACGATTTCCTGAAGCGCCTGAAGATCAACAACTACCAGAGCATGAGCGACAGCCAGCTGCGCAAGGCGCTGGTGGGCAAGACATGGACGAACGACTGTCTGGAGTCCACGGCCTACGACAGCCGGGACAACCCCTTCTGGCCGCAACCTGGCGGCAGGCGAAGCACTGGCAAGCATGGTCAGGGCGGCTCCGTTTCCGGCAACCGTGAGGTGCTGATCCGGTATCACACCGCCAAGAGCACCCGGGCGGCGTTCATCCAGCCCAGCCAGTCGGAAGCCGTTCTGGCCGTTGGCACACACCACAAAATCACCGGTGTCCGGTCTACCCGCACCGGGCCCTCGCACACCCTCGGCTCCGGCAAGCGCGTGATTGAACTGGAAATCGAAGTGTGGTAAAATTAAATTGGAGGTATTTCACTATGGCGAAAATTTCCGCACAGAAGTTGAAAGAGATCGAAGCCGCAGAGCAGAAGTTCCGGCCTCTTGACACCCCGAAAACGAGCCGCCCCTTCCCCAATCTGGGCATGGAGAAGCCCGCAGCCAAGAAGAAAGCCACCAAGGCGAAACCCAAGAAAAAGTAAGTCATAACGTTTTGCCCCCGCTTTTCATGTTACTCTTGACCGAGAAATTCACGGCCAAGGGAGGATTCACATGGGAGGCAGAGGCGGAAGCATGGGCGGCAGCCACGGCATGGGCGGAGGCGGCAGCGCAGGCGGTGCAGCGAAAGCAGCAGCACCGGCGCAAGCTGCGCCCCAGACCCGCCAGCAGCAGCTGCTGGCACAGATCAAGGGCAACCCGGCGGCCCTGATGCAGATGAGTGATCAGGATGCGCTGGAAACGGTCAAGGCGATTGCTGTGCAGCCCATCGCAACGGATGGCACCCAGAATGACACCTTCTGTCAACGATGGTTGAATGCCACCGGACTGGCAAACGAGATGCCCGAGGTTCTGGATGATGTGGCTTTCGGCAAGGCCCGCCGCAAAGCAGGCGCAAACAAACTGTACCACAGCGATGCCCCCTATGACGGCAAGGCGACAACGGCAGTAAAAACCCTGCAGCAGCTTCAAACAGGCAAAACCGCATTTGCTTCTTTCGGCACCCACGGGAGCGGCACCTACCTCGACTATGACGCTGTTGGTAACGCCACTGTGTATGCAGGCACGCACGGCTCTCAGGTAAAGATGTTCCTGAATAGCCATGCGCGCATAGCCAAAGCCGCTGATCTAAAACAAGCCAGAATCAATTTCGAGACAAAGCACCCCAAGACGTACCAATACCTAATCAGCAGCCATACAAATACGCAGTGGGGTAAAAGCGAATTGAAAACTATATGGCTGACAAGCTCCGGCTACAATGCGTACGACAACGGAGACTGGGGATACAAAGTCGCATACAGTCGAAAAGCCCTGACCATCTGTTCCACGATCAAGAGCAGACAACAGGTCGAGCGAAAGGGCACCAACTGGTGAGAACAAGGAGGACGACCATGGCAAATTACACCAACAACCAAGTAGAGGCATTCATCTCTACCCGAGAAGCAGAACTCCGGAAAAAGGCCAAGACCCCCGGTGAACTCCGGGACTGCCGCTCTGTTGCAGCCATGGAATGGGACGCTCACACCGGACGCATTGAAAAAAGTGATCTCCCCAAGGGCTGGAAAGACCCCTACGCCAAGCTGGACAAGGCCGCAAAGGCCAAGACCAAGACCACCAAGGCGAAAGCCAAAAAGTAAGTCATAACGTTTTTACCCTAGGCTCTCTGGTACAATGGCCAGAGAGCCTATTTTTATTTGTCCGGAGGGATTGCATGGAGAGCGTGAAGCACCAAATCGAGTACAAACGGCTGGACGAAATCCGCCCCTATGACAATAACCCCCGGCGCAATGACGAGGCCGCAAAAGCCGTCGCCAACAGCATCAAAGAGTTTGGCTTCCAGTCCCCCATCATCGTGGACAGGGACGGCGTGATCATCGCAGGGCACACCCGGTACAAGGCCGCCCGGAGGCTCAAGTTGCAGGAAGTGCCGGTCATTGTTGCGGCAGAGCTCGACCCGGAAAAGGTCAAGGCTCTGCGCATTGCAGACAACTCCACCGGCGAGGTCGCCGAGTGGGACTTGCAGCTTCTGGTGCAGGAGCTGACCGGCATCGACTACGACATGGCCGACTTTGGCCTGAACCTCCAGATCAAGATCGATGAGGAGGTCAAAGAGGACGACTTCACCGCAGAGCCCCCAGAGCAGCCGGTCACCCAGCGGGGAGACATCTGGCTGCTTGGCGACCACCGGGTCATGTGCGGCGACAGCACCAGCCAGCAGGACGTGGAGCAGCTCATGGACGGCCAGCTGGCCGACCTGCTGCTCACCGACCCGCCCTACAACGTGAACTATCAGGGCTCGAACGGCAAGAAGATCGAGAACGACAACATGGCAGAAAGCCAGTTCCGGCAGTTCCTGCTTCAGGCATATAGTCGGGCCTTTGAGGCCTGCCGCACCGGTGCCAGCGCGTACATATTCCACGCGGACACGGAGGGCGAGGCCTTCCGGGCCATGTTCCGGGAGGCAGGCTGGGGCCTGCACGGATGTCTGGTCTGGGTCAAGAACAGCCTCGTTCTCGGCCACAGCGACTACCAGTGGCAGCACGAGCCCTGCCTGTATGGCTGGAAGCCCGGCGCAAACCACTACTTTGTCAACGACCGCAGCCAGACCACTGTCATCGACGACGCAAAGCCGGACGACCTGCGGCACATGAAGAAAGACCAGCTGCTGGAGTGGGCCATCAAAGCCCAGGAGCTGCTGACCCAGAAGCCCAGCAGCGTCATCCGCTGCGACAAGCCGCCCCGCAATGCAGAGCACCCCACCATGAAGCCGGTGGTGCTCTGCGGCAGGTTGATCAAAAACAGTTCCCTGCCTGGGCAGACCGTGCTCGATCTGTTCGGCGGCAGCGGTTCTACGCTGATCGCTTGTGAGCAGCTGAGCCGGAAGTGCTACACCATGGAGTACGACCCGCGCTATGTAGACGTGATCGTCCAGCGCTGGGAGGACTTCACCGGTGAAAAGGCCGTCCGTCTGAAATAACCATTCCCCTGCCGGGGCCGGTTTTCTACTCCTTTCCTGCCCCGGCATTTTTCACAGCCAAAACGGTGCACACTCGGGTCATCCTCCGCCCGCAGGGTTCCTCCAGAGTGGAACCAGTGTGCGCCGTTTTCTCATACGGAGGTGAAACCTTGGCACGAGAATCCCAAATCGGAAAATGGAACAGCCCCAGCGGGCTGCTGCGCCTGCAGCGGCTGGCAATGCACGGCCTGACGCAGGCGGAGATCTGCGAGCAGATCGGCGTGCCGGTGCGCACTTTCCGGCGTTGGTGCACGCAAGACCCGTGCATCAAGCAGGCAATCAGCGTAGGCGCAGAGGCAGCGCTGGCCAGCGTGGAGAACGCCCTGTTCAAGAAAGCCCAGAGTGGAGACCTGGGCGCAATGTGCTTCTTTTTGAAAAACCGTGACCCCGAGCACTGGAGCGAGCACCCAGAGCTGCGCGGCTACGATGGAAAGGTGGTGTTCGTGGATGACATACCAAAGACGGCAGCCCCCAAACCTGCTCAAGCAGCAGCTGAAACTCAGCAGCCTGATCATCCCTGAATACTACGCCGCCCACACCGCCATCTGGTCAGGTGAGTATAACGAGTATCTGGGCGATGGTGGGCGCGGCAGCTTGAAGTCCACCTTTGCAGCCACCGAAGTGGTGCTGCTCGTCATGCGGGTGCCGAACATCCACGCGGTCGTCCTGCGCAAGGTCGGCAGCACCATTGCCACCAGCGTCTGGCCGGAGTACAACCGCGTGATTGACCGGATGGGCATCCGGCATCTCTGGAAGCAGACCAAGAAGCCATACACTCTGACCTATGTTCCCACCGGGCAGACCATCCAGTTCTACGGTCTGGACGACCCCGGCAAGTTGAAATCCATCGCTGTTCCGTTTGGCTATTTCGGTGTGATGCATTTTGAGGAGTTCGACCAATACGATGGGCCCGAAGAGATACGAAACGTAGAGCAGTCGGTGTTCCGTGGTGGCCCCTTCAGCTTTTCTTTCAAGACCTTCAACTCCCCCGCCATGGCGCGGCATTGGGTCAACCGGTACAAGCGGGAGGCAAAGCCGAAGCAGTTCCGGCATCACACAACCTACCTGACCACCCCGCCCGAGTGGCTGGGCCCCCGCTTCTACGATGACGCAGAGACCCTGAAGCAGCGCGACCCGGTGGCCTACGCCCACGAGTATCTGGGCGAGGTCGTGGGCTGCGGCACTGCCGTGTTTGAGAATCTGGAGCTGCGGCCCATCACCAGTGAGGAGATCGCAGGCTTCGACCGCCGCTACTACGGCCTGGACTTCGGCTGGTATCCCGACCCGAACCACTTCGGCGGCATGGCCTATCAGCACGCCCAGCAGACCCTGTACATCTTCGAGGAGCACAGGGCGCAGAAGGAGACCGATGCTCAGCTGGCCGAGGCACTGCGCCGACACCTGCACGACGAGATCATCGGCGATAGTGCGGCCAATCGCTCAATCGCTACACTGCGCGATCTGGGCTTTGACCGGCTGCGGGGCTGCCGGAAGTACGCAGCACACGGCGGCACGTCCGTCACCGACGGCATGAAGTGGCTGCAAAGCCGCGCAAAGATCGTCATTGACCCCCAGCGCTGTCCGTGGACGGCCCGGGAGTTTTCCGAGTATGAGTATGCCATCGACAAAAAGACCGGCGACGTGATGCCGGGGTATGTTGATGCAGCGAACCACAGCATCGATATGACACGCTACGCCATGGAGCCCGTCTGGCAAAAGAGAGGTGTTCAAAACGCATGATAAACCACGCAGATATTGAGAATATCATCGGTTGCAAGACCCTTGTCACTGACCGGATGCAGCGGGCTATCGAGGATTGGTACGATGCAGCCATCAACGGCCTGCCGCTGGACAAGAACCCGGAGACCCTGACCCTCGACCTGCCCGCACTGATCTGCGCCGAGCTGGCCCGGCTGACGACACTCGAGCTGGAAGCCACAGTGGAGGGCAGTGACCGCGCGGATTGGATCAACACCCGGCTGCAGCGGGTGCTCACGCCCCGCAAACGGCGCATTTTTACGGTGGCGCTGGCCCTGGGCAGCGGCATCTGGAAACCCTACCAGAGCGGCAACAAGCTGGGCATCTCTTTTGCAAACGCAACCCGGTACTTCCCGGTCGCCCACGATGTCGAGGGCAGTTTGACCGAGGGCGTGTTCATCGACACCATCCAGGAGGACGACAGCTACTACCACCGTTTGGAGTGGATGCACGTTCTGGAGCGCCGACAGGATCTGCGAGATGCCGAGCTGGCGCAACTGGAGGACTATGACCTCGCAGCACCTACACAGTTTCCCTGCATCAAGGTGGTAAACCTTGCCTTCCGCAGTGCGACCCAGGACAGCCTCGGCAGCCCGGAGGATCTGAGCATCCGCCCGGAGTGGGACGAGATCGAGCCCGTAGCCTATCTGACCGGGCAGGAGACGCTGCCCGTGGGCTATTTCGTGACCCCTATCGTCAACAGCGTTGATCCCGATAGTGAGCTGGGGGCTGCCGTGTTCGAGCCCGCCCGCAGGCAGATCATTGATGCCGACGAGCAGTACACCCGGCTGGACTGGGAGTACGAGGGCGGAGAACTGGCCGTGGACACCGACGAGAAGTTCCTCAAGCCCAGCGCCACCGGGCAGCAGCTCTCCAAGGCGCAGGCGCTGAAGGAATACGGCGTACCGCCGGAAGCCATTGACCACACTGCCCCGCACCACAGAGAGCGGCTGTTCCACGGCATCAACGTCAACACCGGCATCACCGACAGCACCCCTTTCTATCAGGTGTTCTCCCCCGCCCTGCGGGACGGAAGCTACCTGACCGGTCTGAACCAGTATCTGCGCAACGTGGAAAGCCATGCGGGCCTGAGCTTTGGTGTGATCTCGCAGGTAGCGGACGTAGAAAAGACCGCCACCGAGATTGTCAACAGCAAGCAGAAGCTGTACGCCACGGTGTCCGACCTTCAGGCAGCACTGGAGGACGCGCTGCGAGGGCTGATCAGTGCCTTAGACTATTGGGCCGACCACATCCCCGGAGCGCCGGGCAAGGGCAAGCTGAACATTGCCTTCAAGTGGGATGACAGCATCATCCTCGACCGGCTCACCGAGATGGCCCAGTGGCAGCAGGAGGTCAGCATGGGTCTCCGCAGCAAGGCAGAGTACCGGATGCACTTCTTTGGTGAAGATGAGGAGACCGCTACACAGGCAGTGCGGGCCATTCAGCAGGAGGCCGGGGCTGCGGATTTCTTGAAGGGAGTGCTGGACAATGGCGACGGCTAAAACCAATAGGGCCCTGCAGGCCGAGCGGATGGCGCAGGCAGCTGACCGGCTGGATTTTCTGGCAGCCAACGCCCGCATTTTGCGAGACCCCGCTATGTGGGGCCAGTATCACGAGGCAGTATACACCGCCGAGCTTCTGGGCTTCACGGTGACCCAGACAGGCGGCAGGCATGAGGTGCACCCATGCTGACACCGGACGAGGTCAACGGCTATGCCGGGCTCATGGCAGCACCGTGGGACGAGCTGAGCGAGCGCATCTTGCGTGACATGGTGCGCCGGATCGTCAAGACCGGCAGCGTTACGGCAACCGCACAATGGCAAAGCTACCGCGCCCAGGCGCTGGGAGCCAGCCGTGCATACCTCCTCCAGCAGATGCAGACCATCGTACAGCAGCTGGGGCCCCAGGAAGCCGCTGTGTTTGCCCAGGCAATGAAACAGGCCTACGGCATCGACGTGCAGGATGCAGCCGCAGCGGGCCGCTCTCTGGCCCCTCTTGGTGAGAGTGAGGAGGCCCAGCAGATCATCCAGAGCGGCTATCGGCGCACCATGAACACCCTGTACAATCTGACCCAGACCCGGGCCGTGATGGGCAACCAGAACATGGTGGAGACCACCCAGCGGCAGCTGGCGTGTTACCTCGACATGGCCCACGCCGATGCCGTCAGCGGAGCGTTCAGCTCGGACGATTCTGCCAGGCGTGCGCTCAACGAGCTGGCGGCCAAGGGCGTGGGGGCCATCACCTATCCCAGCGGCCACGTGGACAGTCTGGACGTGGTGGTTCTTCGGGCCACCCGCACCGGTATCAACCAAACCGCCGGAGAGATCACCCGCTTTAACGCGGATCAGTTGGAGTGCGACCTGATGGAGCTGGATGCCCATGTCGGTGCGCGCACCGGGGACGGCGGGCAGAACCTGACAAACCACAGCTGGTGGCAGGGCCAGATTGTCAGCCGGAGCGGCAAGCACGGCTACCTCTCACTGGACGACATCGGCTACGGAGACGTGCGCGGCTTTATGGGGGCCAACTGCGCTCACAACTGGAGCATGTACTGGGAGGGCGCAAGTGTGCGAAGCTACACGCCCGAGAGGCTGGCCGCAATCAACGCAGCTACTGTAACCTACAACGGCAAGGAGATCGGACGGTACAAAGCGACCCAGATGCAGCGTGCCCAGGAGCGCCAGATCAGGGCCGATAAGCGGGCCTTTCTCGTAGCCAAGGAAAGCGGCCAGAAGGATGCCGAAAAGGCTGCAGCGGCAAAGCTGGCGGCCTCTCGTACAAAGCTAAAAGACTTTCTCAGTCAGACAGGGCTGCACCAGTACCAACTGCGAGAAAGCGTGCCCGGCTTTGGCCGCAGCGAGGCCTCCAGCGCAGCAGCCCAGGCGAGAAAATGAGCCGTGCTGGACTTTCTGAAAAGGCCGTGTTATACTTCAGGCCAGAATAAAGGAGGTCTCACCCTATGAAAATCAAGAACCATATCCGGGCGGGCATCGTCCTGCTCGCGCTGGCCGTCAGCTTGACCGCCTGTGGCAGCAGCGCTTCCAGCACTGCAAGCAGCGTGGTATCCAGCGCCCCGGCCAGCTCCGTGGCCGAGAGCACCGCACCAGAGGCAGAACCCGCCAGCACAGAATCCTCGCCGCTGGATGGTATCAGCTTTAGAGCGGACAAAGTCCGGAATGATACCACCGGGAACTGGCGTATTTCGCTGATCGCAGAGAACATCGACATGAGCGAGTACGCCCTGGACTACTACAAGCAATATTTCACGGACGACAGCGAGATTCACTTCATCGTCAACTTCAACTACAACACGACCACCAAAATCATGGTGATGGGCGGCGACCTGGACGTAACCGTACAGGAGTACGTTGCCAAGGAAGAGCACGACGCAAAGATACTGGGCAGCGGAACCGTGCTGGCCGAATATTTTGTGAACATCGAAACCGACGAGATCGAGAAAGTCCGATAAATAAAACAGCGAAAACGCCCTGAAGGAATGCACCTTCAGGGCGTTTCTCTTTGGGGTAATTCACTTGAAATGATCCAGCAGCTCATCCACGCATCACTGATCACCTCCCTCATAGTCCACCACATAACCGTTATACACGAAGTGCTCTGCCGCCATGGCAGCGTCCAGAATCCGGTCTGCATACTCGGCAGCCTCCTCCGGGCTCTTGAGACCGAGGGAGGCCCACTGGACACCCAGCCGAACCGGTGCGCCCTGCTGTGCAAAGTTGCGGTCGAAAATCCGAATGCCGTCCCACTTGGTGAACTGCGCCTGAAGCGCACCCAGCGCCTCGTTGTACACCTTCCAGTTGACTTTCTTCATAGATCAGCCCTCCTCAATTTGCCTTAATCAGAATGCCGTTGTCCAATGCGAACCACACACCATCGTCCTTCTGCACGGTCTTGCAACCCTGTGCCCGGAGCAGCTCCCGCATCTTCGACAGCTGGTGCTCGGTGCACTGCATCCAAAAGAATCCGGCGAAGTTGAACCACTCGCTGCTCTGGATATTGACGTGCTGGGCTTCCGCATAAATGCGGTTGAATGCGCTTGTTTTCATAGATCAGCCCTCCTTTACCAGTTCATAGTGTTTGATGCTGCCGTCCACGAATCTCCGGCCCTGCAGGATCTCCACGCTCTGGAGCAGGAACTCGAGGTGGGCCATATCGATGGCCCCGCAGGAGCCGGGGTCACGGAGCAGCTGCTCGGCCAGCGCGTCCTGCATCTTGACGGTGTAGCAGGTCTCCCCGACGATCTTCTCACCGTTCTCGATCTCTGCGGTGTCGTAAGTGATGTTCAGCTTCTTCATGGTTACCATTCTCCTTTCGCAGCTGCCTGGGCGATTGCCCGTTCTTCCTTCTCTTCGTCGAATGCCGCAGCGAACATCTGCAGTGCCTGGGTCTTGGTGATGGGCCCGAACTCCTTCACGAAGTAGGTGAAGGTGCGGTCATCCCAGCACTCGACGTAGCCATCGCCGCCCTTGGTATAGTTTGCCTTGGCCAGTGCGATGAACTCCTCGTAGGTCAATGCACGCTCTTTCATGGTTCAGTCCTCCTTGCTGTTGTACTCGTCGGTGTCCCGGCTGGATTCGCCCATCAGGAACACCCGATGCTTGTTGTTGTCATCCCGCAGCCAGTCACCGCCCAGAGCAGTGATGGTGAAGAGCATTCCCTGATACTGCCCAGCGGCAGCCACCCGAGTGCTGTCGTCCAAGTCCTGCCGGTGCATGAGGCCCCACTGAGTATCCAGCCCGAGGGTTACGGTGCCCAGGTGGCGGCGCAGTTCATTTTTCTTCATGGCTCAACCCTCCTTCTCATCCATCCTGCGGAGATCCTCGCAGATTGCGTCTGCCTCTTCTTCGGAGAGGTCGTACTCCGCTACAAGCTCGTCCCGGTCTTCTGCCCGCCAGCCGCCGTCATACAGCGCCGCTGCGGATGCCCAATCATCACATCTCATTCTTCAGCCCTCCTTAACCGAAATATTTAGCAGCAAACGCCGCCTTGCTGAGATTGTGAGCGTCGTACACATACTCGATAGCATCTGCGGAGGTCAGGCCAAGACCTGAAACCAGCTCACGCACCTGACCGGTGAGACCGCGCTCACGAATATAGTTTTTCATCATTTCCAGACTTTCCATTTTTTCGTTTTCCTCCGTTATTTTTTCACTCTGGAACCCTTCCGATGGCTGTATGTTACCTCTGCGCAAGCACAAAGTCAAGTTGTTTTTGATTTATTTTTTAATTTCTTTTTGTTGTTGACTTTTGCCCCGGCAAGTCATATCCTTGTGGCAGAAAGGAGTGACCCAAGATGACCACATCAAGCCGAGTAAAGGCTCTTCTGGAGCTGACCGAGACCGACCAGAACACCTTCGCCGCCGCTTTCGGGATGACCACCCCGCAGGCCATGAGCAACAAGCTGAGACGGGACAGCTGGTCGGCCAGAGACCTCGCCAAGGCCGCCGCCCTCTGCGGCGCAAAGCTGGCGTTCATCCTCCCGGACGGCTCCCAGCTTATCCTCGCACCGGACGAGGAGTGACCGCTACACCGCAAAACGCCCCGCGCTGAAGAGGACAAACCTCCCGGCGCGGGGCATTTTGCTTGTATACGGTTGCAACAAAATTCTAGTTTGTCGCAACATTCAGTGCAATACAAACTCTGTAGTCACGAAAAAGTGAGTGTTCATGCGGTTTTTGGGGAAAAACATACTGAAACATACTCAAACTCTTATCCTGACCCTAAATAGAAGAAAATAAGAATACATATACGCGCGAGCACGCTTGATGCCCGCGCGCGTAGGGTTTATAGGAATTTCTGTATGCTTTGTTTCAGGTATGCAGCGCTCAAGTCGTAACGTTTTGGGCCCCTGGTTTGTGATACGATAATCCCAGATTACACCACGCGCCCGGTGTATAAGCGGCGCAGAGGGCACCGCGACCGGCAGCGCGAAACATCTGCTGTACGCCCTCCGGGAGGTAAAACCATGAGACGTGAGGATTTGAGAGCCATCGAAGGTCTGACCGAGGAGCAGATCGACGAGATCATGCGCCTGCACGGGCAGGACGCAGCCACCTACCAGGCCACTGTACAGGGCCTGCAGGCGCAGCTGGCCACCGCTCAGCAGGGACTGGCCGCCTTTGAGGGCGTGGATGTCAACGACCTGCGCAGTCAGATCACCAACCTGACGAACCAGCTGAACACCCAGGCTGCCGAGTACGCATTCAACAACGTGCTGCGCAGCGCTGCCCGGGAGGCGGGCGCTCTGGATGAGGCGGACGTGATCCAGCTGCTGCCGGACAGAGCTACACTGCGTGAAAGCAAGAATCAGGCGGAGGATGTCAAGCAGGCATTCGCTGATCTCAAATCCCGCAAGCCGTACCTCTTCCAGCAGGGCTCCCCCGCCCCGCAGGATGGCGGCTCCGAACCGCAGCCGGGCAACGAGCCCCAGGGCAACCCGATCATCGTCCCGAAGCCCCGCAGCCAGGGTGGCAGTGCACAGCCCACCCTGCAGGAGTTTCTCCAGATGACCGGTGCCGAGCGCATGGCCCTGCGCACCCGCAACCCGGCGCTTTTCCAGCAGCTCTCCACACTGGTGAGGGCTGCACGACACTAACGAGGTAATGAGATATGCCTATCACCGGCACTTTTGGCGGCTTCCCGTTTGACCCCGAGGTCTATCAGGGCTTCGTAGATCAGGAAGCCACCTTCTCCGATTCCATCCTTGCATCCGGCATTCTGGCCAACGACCAGAGCCTGGCCTCCGCCCTGGACAACGGCGGCGTGCAGGGTACCATCCGCTTTTACAACCCCCTCGACCCCGATCAGGACGCTCCTCTGGTGCGCGACGGCGTGGCCGACAACGTGCCCACCGAGATCTCCGGTGGCAAGCAGAGCTGGATTCGTATCGACCGCATGAAGGCCTGGAAAGCCACCGAGCTGACCCGTGAGCTGACCGCGGCTGATCCTATGGCTGCTGTGGCCCGCAACACTGGCCGCTACTGGCGCATGTACAAGCAGGGCCTGCTGGTCAAGCTGGTCAACGCCGCTCTGGGCGTTACCGGCCTGGAGAACCACTCTCTGACCGTCAAGACCGGCGGCGTGACCGCAAACCAGCTGATCGACGTGCAGCAGAGCGCCCTGGGCGATTTCTCCGGCAAGTTCGGCCTGCTGGTGGTGCACTCCAAGATCATGGCCGAGTATAAGAAGCTGGGCCTGCTGAACTACAACAAGTACACCATCACCAATGTGCTCCAGAAGGAAGTCAGCCTGCCCACCATCAACGGCCTGGTCGTCATCGAGAACGACCGCGGCACCGATGACGGCACCAACTACAACACCTTCCTGCTGGGTCAGGGTTCCGTTCTGACCGCAAACCCCAAGGTCATCTCCCCGGACACCACCGAGTACGATGCAGCCAAGGCAGGCGGTACGGACATCCTGTACAACAACCGCGCCTTCATCCTGCACCCCAACGGTCTGAGCTTCGACGCGGATAATATCACCAAGGAGACCCCCACCGACGCAGAGTTCACCACTTCCGCCAACTGGAAGCTGAAGTTTGACCACAAGAACGTCCGCATGGGTAAGATCACCATTCCCAAGGCGAACTTTGCCGAGGCGTAACCTATGGACAGCTGGCTGACCTACTCCGATTTCAAGGAGAAGTACCCAGACAGCAGTCTGACTGAGCCGCAGTTTACGCCAATGGCCATCGACGCGGCGCTCTTCATCGAGAACGCTACACGCTGGTGCGCCAGTATCGCAGCTGAGCCGGAGCAGACAGAACTTCTGGCCCTGTGCCAAGCCCGGCTGGTGGCCCTCTCGGAAGAGGTCAGCGCCAGCTGGGACGGCGTGACCAGTGTCAGCAACCACGGGTACACTGAGAGCTATGCATCCGGGATGGATATGCGATCCTACCTCGGCACACGGCAGCAGCAGATCGTGGAGCAGACCCTGAGCGCCCCGGTCACTCGCTGGATGCTGTACCAGGGCGGCGTGTACCACCCGCCCCGCAGACGCTGAAGGGAGGCCGACCGATGCGAAAACCTCTCGGCGCAGACCAGACTGTCACCATCACTCACATCATCCGCAAGGGCACTGTGAGCAAGAGCTACACCACAGTACTGTCCGGTGTCAGCTGTCGTGAAGTCAGCAGCGCTCACGTAGAGACCCCCGGCTTTGCCCGGCAGGAGCAGACTTCGTTCTGCATCTTTCCCGGCCACACCACAGCAGCCCCGGAGGGGGCTGCTGAGAGCCCCAATCCGGCTGGCAGCACGTTCCTCACCCCCGAGGCATTCAAGGCCGCAGAGGCCGCGCTCCGGGGCCGTCAGTGGACAGTAGCGCTGGAGGACAAGGTGCTTCTGCCAAGTGGGCGCGCCGGGACGGTAACGTGCGTCCAGGACAACCGCAGCGGACGTTGCCCTCACTGGTATGTGGAGGTGAGCTGATGGCCAACCCTCTGCTGAAGATCAACCAGCCCGCAGATGTCAAGCTGGGGCAGAAGGGCAACCTGAACCTCGGCATCTGCTGGAAAGCAGACCTCGCCGGGCGGTACACGGAAGCCTTTGAACGGCTCCAGAAGGAGGCCGACGGCGAATTTGTCCGGCTGGTAAAACCATACATCCCCCTGCGCACCGGCGCTCTGGCAGGCAGCACGAACGATCATACCGTTCTCGGCAGTGGGCAGATCGTGCAGGCCACGCCCTACGCCGCCGCCCAGTACTACCGGCTGCCCTGTGGCCGGGGCGTGCGGGAGGACGGACGAGGCCCCCACTGGGGCGAACGTTGTGTCAATGACCACGGGCAGGAGTTCATCTCCTTTGTCAAGGCCAGAGCGCAGAAGGAGCTGAAATGAACGAAACCAAGACCCCTGACATTCAGGCCATGCTGGAATGGCTGGCCTCCTGCCCGCTTGCCGCTTCTCTGAACGACGGCGATGTGGCGTTCTCCATCGACTATCTGGGCGCAGAGCCCTGTCAGTTCTCCCTGGAGAGCACCCCGACCGCGCCGATTCTGGAGCAATACATCAGGGGCAGCTTGAGGGCCAAGAACTACGTCTTGGCTTCTCGGATGAGCTACACCCAGAACGTGGTGGAGCAGGCCGCGAACAGCTCCTTCTGGGACGACTTCGCCGACTGGGTGGAGACGCAGACCTCCGCGCAGAATCTGCCCAAGCTGGCAGGTGATAAAAAGGCAGAGGCTGTGGTGTGCCTTTCCCCGGGGTACATCCTGAACCAGGATGCCAACACCTGCCGATTCCAAATTCAGCTTCAACTTCAATACTATCAGGAAGGGAGATAACCCTATGACTGTTTCCGAAACCCTGACCGCGCTCAAGACCAAGAAGGGCATCGTGCCCAGCGCGGACTACTCCGGCACCGAAAAGGCCGATGATTTCATCTTTGCAATCCAGACCGATGCCTCCACCCAGACCAAGGAGAGCGACTGGGTCGTGTTTGCAGAGCGTGTCAAGGAGCACTCCGGTGCCCTGAATGCTTCCACCGAGGACGTGGCCTATATCCGCGCAGGTACTGTCACCGAGAAGGGCGAGACCCAGCGCACCCTCTCCCTGAACGGCAACCGCTGCGTGGGCGATCCTGCGCAGGATTTCCTGCTCTCCCACAAGGTCAAGTTCGGCTCCGGCACTGAGGTGGTTTTCCCCTACATCTACTTCAGCGCAAAGACCGGCAAGGGCGAGAAGGGCGAAGCCGCCTTCATCGTCACTGCCGATTCCAGCGGCTCCGCCAGCAACTCCGCAGGTTTTGCCTGCGACGTGAAGGGTGTTGGCGTTCCGGCTGAGTTCGACTACCTGACCGTAGCCGCAGCAGGCTGACCCGATTTTCAATGATCCATACAGCCCTCGTTCCCGGTGAACGGGGGCCCTTTTTGTAACAGGAGGATTTCCCATGATCATCAACGGCATTGACTTTGATTTTTCCACCCTGAACGCCAACGACGTGGATCGGATGCTGGCTGCACAGACCCGGCAGCAGAAACGTGCCCGGACGGAGGGCAGCCGCTACACCCCCGAGAATGATTACCCTGCCTGGCTGCGCTTCCAGTGCCGCATCTTTATGGACTACCTGGACGAAGTTCTGGGCGAGGGTGCTTCTGAGAAACTGGGGTTGGACGGCAGCAACTTCAACGCCTGCCTGACGGTCAGCAAGGCCTTTGCCAAGGCCATGGCCGCAGAAAAGGCCAGTGCCAGCGCGCTGATCCACCCCGCCGAGGAGCGGGCACAGGTTTCGGCAGTACAGGCCATCCCTGCCCCCATGAACCGTGAGCAGCGCCGGGCCGTAGCCAAGGCACATCCCGCCGTGGTGGATTTCCGGGCACAGGAAGAGGCAAAGGCCGCCCGCCGTGCCCAGCTGAAGGCAGAGCTTGAGGCACTGGACAATGCATGACCTGCTGACGGACACCCTGCCCACCGAGTGGGAGGGCCGCGCCATCGACCCTGACTTCCGGCCCATGATCTGGCTGCTGATCCGCACCCGCCGCGCCAAAACCGACGAGGACAGCGCCCGGCTGATTGCATCGGCCATTCCACTCTTCTTTGTGGAGCCAATCCCGGTGGCGCAATACCCGGAAGCCTTTGAATCTCTGGTGCGTTTCTGCCAGGGCGGTGGCCCCGAGGACGAGGAGCGCACCGGGACTGGCAGCAGCAACGACCTACAGGACGAGCCTGTGCTGGACTACCGGTGCGATGCCGACTACATCGTGGGGGCCTTTCAGCAGGCCTACGGCATCGACCTGACCGCTGACAAGGTGCACTGGTGGCGCTTCAAAGCGCTGCTGCACGCCTTGCCGCCGGAAACTCCGCTGGGCAAGATCGTGGAGATCCGGGGCAAGGACACCTCCGGCATGGACAGAGCCGACCGGGACTACTACGAGACCCTGAAAGAGCGTTTTGCCCTGCCGGATGGGCTGAAGGGGGTGAAGCGGCGCGAAACCCTGCAAGAGCACGAGGACGCTTTCCTCGACCGCTTCGGTTGATTCCCGCGCCCCGGTGCCCTGCCCCTTCTGCGGCAGAGCGCTGCCCGTGTGGGCGGCTCCCGAAGCCTGCGCCCACGGTTTGTGGGTGAAATGTAAGAACCCCGCATGTAAGCGGGAGGTAGAAATCAAGTTATAGCAGCCTGTGCCCCTGTGCCCGCGCTCCGAATGAGAGGTGGACACAGTGGCAGATTACAGTATTACCGGCGATACCCGGCTGGACGCAAGCGGCTTCAATAAGGGCCTGAGCGCGATGTCGGTAGCCGCAGGCAATTTGATCTCCGGGCTGACGCAAGCTGCCACCGGAAAGCTGACAGCGCTGGCAAAGACCTCTGTCGGTGTCGGCATGAGCTTCCAGTCCTCCATGTCCCAGGTGGCCGCCACCATGGGCGTGGGCGTGGATCAGATCCAAAGCCTGACGGACAAGGCCAAGGAGATGGGCAGCACTACGGCGTTCACTGCTACACAGGCAGCGGACGCTCTGAACTATCTGGCGCTTGCTGGCTACGATGCCAACAAGGCTGCTGAGGTGCTGCCCAGCGTCCTGAACCTGGCCGCAGCGGGCGGCATGGATCTGGCCTATGCGTCCGATCTGGTCACCGATGCTATGGCCTCGCTGAACCTCGAGGCCAGCAAGGCGAATGTGGACGAGTTCGGCAATAAGCTGGCTAAGGCGGCCAGCAAAGCCAACGCCAACGTCAGCCAGCTGGGTGAAGCCATCCTGACGGTGGGTGGCACTGCCGCGAACCTGAAGGGTGGCACCACGGAGCTCACCACCGCCCTCGGTCTGCTGGCAAACGTCGGCATCAAGGGCGCAGAGGGCGGCACGCACCTGCGCAACATCATCCTGTCCCTGCAGTCCCCCACTAAGGATGCCCGGGAGGTCATGGAGCAGCTAGGGCTGGAAGTCTACGACGCTCAAGGCAACATGCGTCAGCTGGACGACATTCTCACCGATCTGAACACGGTTATGTCCGGCATGGCGCAGGGCGACAAGGACAGCATCATCAACGCGCTGTTCAACAAGACCGACCTCGCAGCCGTCAACGGCTTGTTGGCGGCGCAGGGTGAGCAGTGGGAGTCACTGGCCCAGCAGATCGACGCAGCGGGCGAGGCAGCCGGTGACTCCGGCGCTATGGCCCAGATGGCAGAGACACAGCTGGATAACCTGCAGGGCTCCGTCACCATCATGCAGAGCGCCCTGGAGGGCCTGCAGCTGGGTATTTACGACTATCTGGAGCCCAGCCTGAACGAGGCAGCCAAGTGGGGCTCCGAATGCTTCTCTACCCTGACCAAGGCCCTGTCTGAGGGCGGCCCCGAGGCGATGCTTCAGGCAGCGGGCCAGATCATCTCCGATCTGGCCGCCAGCGTTACCGCACAGCTGCCGGGGCTGGTAACCTCCGGTACCGAGATCATCGTTCAGCTTGCAGAGGATATCGTAGCAGCTACACCGCAGCTGCTCTCGTCCGGCGCTGAGATCATCGGCGCTCTGGTGCAGGCGCTGGGCGTTGCCCTGCCCCAGCTGGTGAGCACCGGCATCCAGATGATCTCTCAGCTGAGCGCGGGCCTGGCCTCCGGTATCCCCGAGTTTCTGGCCAAGGCGCTCCCCCTTGTCGCTGATTTTGCCAGCGGCCTGCGGGAGAATATCGGCCAGATCATAGACGCAGGCATCGAGCTCATTCTGAGCCTGATGCAGGGCCTGATGGATGGGCTGCCTACCCTGATCGAGTATCTGCCCGGTATCGTTTCGGATATCGCGGGCATCATCAATGACAACACCCCGAAGATTCTCGAGGCCGGCATCCAGCTGATCCTCATGCTGGGCAAGGGGCTGCTTCAGGCAGTGCCTACCCTCGTGGCTAATATCCCCCAGATCTGCAAGGCCATCTTTGACGTGTTCACCGCCTTCCGGTGGCTGGACATCGGCTCACAGATCGTAGAGGGCCTGTGGAAGGGCTTGACTGGCGGCTGGGCGACCCTGGTGAAGAAAGTCGGTGGTCTGGCCCAGCAGCTGCCCGACATTGTCAAGCGGGTTCTGGGCATCCACTCCCCCTCCAAGGTTTTTGACGAGATCGGCGTGAACACCTGCAAAGGTCTGGCTCAGGGCCTGAGCAAGGGCACCGCCCAGGTAAAGAACGCAGCCAAGACTGTGGTTGCTTCCGTCACAGACACCGCTACACAGATTGTGGACGGTGTAACCACCGTGACCGAGACCGTCACCGAAACCATGGCAAACGGTTCCACCCAGCAGAAACAGACTATCACGGAGACCTCGCAGCAGATCATCGATGGCGTGGCCAAGACCGTAAAAACGGTCACGGAACGCGCCGCCGATGGCTCTGAATCTGTCAAGCGCAGCATCGAAGCCGTCCGTGATGTGGTTTCCACGGTCACCGCGACCCAGACCGCCCTCGTGGACGGGGCCAAGGTCACCACCCAGACCACCACCGAGACGCTGGCAGACGGCAGCGAGCAGGTCAAGCGGGTCATCACCAGCACCGGCACTGAGGTCATCGAGGGCGTGCAGCACACGGTCAAGACCGTGACCACCATCGCCGCCGACGGCACACAGACTGTGGCAAAAACCATCGAGGATGCCGGGCCCCAGTACGGCAGCGTGGGTGAGCTGCTGACCACCCAGTTCCGCACCAAGCTGGACGAGGGGTGGGCGCAGATTCAGTCCGACATCCAGACGGATGCGCTGGGGGCCATCGAGACGCTGGCAACGGCCCTCAAGGATGGCGACCTCGAGAGCCTGGGCCTGTGGGCCGCTTCCTACTTCTGGCAGGCCTGCACCAAGGAACAGCAGGCGCAGATCCAGAGCGTGGCCATGGGGGCGCTCAACCAGCTGGGCAGCGCTTTGGGCGGCGTGTTCGGGAACCTGAGCCAAATGGCCATGGGTCTGGTGGCACAGTTCGTGCCCGCTGCGGCCAGCGCAACCACGAGCCAGATTGCCCTGAACACCGCCATGGATGCAAACCCCATCCTCTTCGTCATCTCCCTCATCGGGATGCTGGTGGGTGCCCTGCTGAACTTCTCCGGCAAAAACAAGGACGTGGCCAACGCTTTCCAGAATGTCTGGGCGGGCGTTGAGGACTTTATGAGCTACATCTTCGAGGGCCTGATGCGCATCGTGGCGGCGGGCATCGAGGGCTTTGTCATCCTCATCAACGGCCTCATTGGCATGTATAACTCCGTGGCGTGGCACTGGGGCGGCCATATGGATTACATCAGCAATCCAGCCTGGAACTTTGCCAACCAAATTGCCGCCGACCGCAAAGCCCGGCAGGCCGAGCGAAAAAAGCAGCAGGAGGCCATCAACAACCCCAGCAGCTCCGGCAGCTCCGGCACTTCCACCAACTCCCAGAAGGTCATCGAGAGCATGACCGACACCAGCAAGACCACCAATGCCGACGGCAGCACCGTGACCACCAAGGTGCTCACCGAGAAGCTGCAGGATGAGACCGGCAAGATCACCCAGCGGGTGACCAAGACTGTCACCGAGGCGGGTACCAAGCTGGTGGACGGCGTGGAGCGCTCCTACAAGACCGTGACCACCTATGTGGATGGCATCCAGACAAAGATTGAGCGCAGCCTGAATGACATCACCAAGACCAGCAGCTCCACCACACCGACGGCCCCCACCACACCGACGGCCCCCACCCCGGACAAAGACCTGACCGACGCTGTGGAGGCCCTGCTGGCCGCAAACAGCAAGCTGGCCGAGATGGTGCGGCAAGCCGATTCTCTGGTGCTATCGGACAACATGGCCATCAGCCGGTCTGTAGCCGCTTCCGGCACGGCACAGGTGGCCGCAGCCGCCAACAACTACCACCGGGAGGGCGACACCACGGTCAACCAGTATATCTACTCCAAGGCCCAGACGGCGGCAGACCTCCAGCGGGAAGCACGCTGGGAAGCCGACCGGGCCAAGGCCCAGAAACGATGAAAGGAGGGCTCCACAATGCCATTCAGAAAAGACCATTTGCAGCTGGTCACGGATGCCGGGGCCACTCTCGACATCGGGTGGGCTTACGGCACGCCCTACTCCCTCGACCCCATCAATGGCGTAGACGTGGACGTGCAGACCGCACAGGGCGTGAACCAGGTGGGCGTGAGCGTGGAGCGCCAGAGCGTGGCCGGGGTGAGCCGTGAGCTCATCATCCACTGCCACAGCTCCCACGGCGATGCGGATGCGGAATTACTGCTGGAAAAGCTGCCCTATTTCACCAGCGGCACAATGTATCTTGTGGATAAATTCTTCTGCCGTTTTGTGCTTTCCAAGACCCCCTACACAAAGAGCATCCACCCCTACCCGGTGCTGGACTTCATGCTCTTCTGCCCGAAACCCTTCTGGTACGACCTGACCGCCCAGAGCTTCTGCATCAACGGCTTTGTGCCCAGCTTCAGGCTACCCATCAATTACAGCACACCCCACCGTTTCGGCGTGCGCACCTCCGTCGGCTGGCTGAACGCGGTCAACCCCGGGGCACTGGCAGTGCCCTTCACGGCCACCCTCAAGAGCGACGGCGCTGTGGTCAACCCCACCGTGCTGAACATCGTCACCGGCCAGAGCATCCGCATCCTGACCACCCTGACCCCCGGGCAGGTCATCGAGATCTACCGCACCACCACCGACAAGCTGGCAGTCAAGCGGACGGAGGACGGCACGGAGGAGAACATTTTCGCCCTGCTGGATGAGGACAGCGACCTGCTGGAGCTGGCCCCGGGAGACAACCTGCTCAAGGCCACCGCCGACAGCGGCGAGACCAGCCTGCAGGTGACAGTGCGCTTCTATCCCATGGTTTCGGGCATTCTGCCGGAGGTGATCTCGTGACACTGGACGTTTTGGATGAACTGACCCTCGCCCGGCTGGGCCGGGTGGAGGTGTGGGTGAGCCTTTACTGGGACGAGCCCTACAACACCGAGGGCGAGTTCACGCTGGAAGTCAGACCCACCGAGGAGAACCTCGCTCTTCTCCGGGAGGGCCGCTGGCTGCGCCGCAGTGACAGCGATGTGCCCATGCGCATCTGCCACCGGAGCAACGAGAATCAGGACAGCAATCTGGTGGTCACCGGTTTCCCGGGAACGTGGATCTTCACCAAGCGGGCCGGTACCAGCATCGTGAAGAACGAGAACGCGGAACAGGCCATGCGCAGACTGGTCAGCGCAATGCAGCCGTGGCCCAAGCTGGAGCTGGGTGCTGCTGTGGGCTTCGACACCACCTACACTGCACAGACCTCCGGCGGCAGCATCATGGACTACCTGATGACCATCGGCGCGGCCTGCGACCTGGGCTTCCGGGTGCGGCTGGCGGGCAAGAACGACCAGAAACGACTGCTGTTCGAGGTCTACCGGCCCACCGCCGGCCCCAACAACCGCTTTTCCACCAAGTGGGGCAACTTGCAGCAGGCTGCGTGGGCCTTTGGTGACAGCGACTACGCCAACGTCGCCGTGGTGCAGGGGGCCGGTGAGGGCGAGAACCGGGCCACCGTGACCGTGGGCCTGACCGATGCCACCGGAGCCGACCGGCGGGAGCTGTATGTGGATGCCCGGGATGTGCAGCCGGACGAGGAAAAGGGCGAGACCAACAAGAGCCAAGCCTACCTCGAGCGGCTCATGGCCCGGGGTACGAATAAACTGCTGGAGCAGCTCCGCACCGGCTCCATTGAGCTGACCATCGATGCCGAGGGCCTTTCCCCCGGGGATGTGGCCCACTGCACCATCCCGGAGCTGGGCTACAAGGCCACCGTCCGGGTGGCCGATGTCATCACCCAAAGCCAGAGCGACAGCACCACCCGCACCGTGCGGCTGGGCACGCCGGTCTGGCGCAAGCTGTAAGGAGATGATCTTTTGAGCAAAATCGTTTTATATCCCGCCAACGGGTTCGACTTCGATGCCGCAGACGTGGCGGCCTACCTTGCGGGCCGCACCAGCGGCGTGTTCAGCTCCGCTGAGGACGACTTCCCGGTGACAGCCGCAGGCGGGCTGAAGGTCACCGTGGGGGCGGGCCGTGGCTGGGTGCACCCCAGCCGCTTCACCGGCTACTCCATCACCAAGCGGGAGAGCGACACCCTGACCATGCCGCTGGCCGACCCGTCTCTCCCCCGCATCGATCGTATCGTCGTGCGTTATGATGCCGGTGCCAGAACCGCCAGCCTGCAGGTGCTGCAGGGCACGGCATCCAGCACGCCCACGGCCCCGGCCATCTCCCGCACCGAGCTGATCTACGACCTCTGCCTTGCCGAGATCACCCGCCCGGCAGGCTCCACCAGCATCACCACGGGCCAGATCACCGACACCCGGCTGGACGAGGCGCTCTGCGGCATCGTGCGGGACAGTGTGACCGGCATCCCAACCGACGAGCTGCTGGCCGCTGCCAGGGAGCGCATCAACGCACTGGAGGAGAACGCCAGCAACAGTGCTGCCGCCGCCAAGGACAGCGCGGAGGCAGCCAAGAGCAGCGAGACCAAGTCCGCCGCCAGCGAGGAGCGCGCCAAGACCAGTGAGACCGCCGCCAAGCAGGCCCTGCAGGACACGGAGACGGAGCACACCACCGCCTTGCAGGACATCGCACGGGCCCGCACAACGGCCCTGAACGACGTGGCCAACTCCACCAGGACAGCCACCGCTGCGGCAGAAAACGCCACCCAGCAGGCCACCGCTGCTGCGGGAAGCGCTTCCACCGCCTCCACCAAGGCCGGGGAGGCATCTGCCAGCGCAGGTGAGGCATCCGCCAGCCGTCAGGCCGCAGAAAAGGCTCAGAAAGCCGCAGAGGATGCCGCAGCGCTTGCCGGGACACGGGCAGGCACGGATAAGACCCTGTCCGTGCCCGATGCACCGGCAGACGCAAAGGCTGTGGGCGACAAGTTCAAGAGCATCAAGACGGACTGGAACTCCGTGACGGATAAGCCGGAGACGTTTCCCTCTACGTGGGACAGCGTGAGCGGGAAACCGAGCAGTTATCCACCGAGTGCGCATAACCATGATGCAAGTGCCATCGTATCAGGAACTCTGCCCATTGCCCGAGGAGGGACTGGACAGACTACGGATAGAAGTGCGTGCGAGACTTTGCTCTGGAGAAACGAGCTATCTGGCGCGCCTAATTGGGATGCTCTCGAAACAGGCATTTGGCGGACAACTCCTGAGAGCTGGGGAGCAAACGGGCCAAGCGGGGTATATAAATACGGCATTGTTATGGTGTGGAACTATGCCGGCAATGTGACGCAAGTATATATTGCTCATTCTACAGGGGAAATGGCATTTCGTCAGAGATGGAATACTGGTAACGGCTTTTCAGCTTGGGCACATGTCAACACTAACACCATTACATCCCAAACCAGTGACCCCGGTGCGGGAAGCAGCCTTGCAACCGGCACGGTTCTGCTTGTATATGCGTAAGGAGGATTGATTATGGCGATTTATACCGGAATCGGCGGAAGTGCCAAATCGGTCTCCAAGATCTACATCGGCGTGGGCGGTACCGCAAGGCAGGTGCACAAGGGCTATATCGGCGTGGACGGCGTAGCCAAGAAGTTCTATGACGGCGGCAATCCCATCAGCTCCTTTGCATTGGGGACTACATTTGGCATCTCAGACCCAAGCGGCAACAATACCTACTGGTATGAGCTGATCCATAAGGGCGTTCCGGGCGGCGGATTGTACGACAGCACGGCCAACGGTGCATGGCTCTGGAGAACAAACATTGCGGCATCCACTTCCATCAGCAACAATTACATCTACGGCTACGAAGGGTATGCACTGGACAACTGGTGTGTCAACTACCCGGGCGGAAATATCAAGTCCAGTGTGGCAAACCGCCTGATGACCGTGCATCTGCCCTACGTGAAACAGGCGGATTACGATTCAGCCAAGGTTTCTTCCGGCTCAAATGGCCTTTCGAGAAAGTGCTTTCTGCTTTCCGCGGTCGAGATGGGTGTTTATACATGGCAGGGCGTGGATGGCCTGATGGCACAAGAGGGTGCAAAGCTGGACTACTTCGACTACACAACTGCGGCCACCGACAAGCGAAAAGCAGACAATGAATACTGGACACGCTCCAAGCGCACCCATAACGGAAACTATATGTATACGTTCTATAAGGATGGTAGTTTTTCCAGTGCAGGTGGCGACAGAGAAAATTCTTATGGCCTGCGCCCCTGCATCGTGCTGCCGCTGAACACGCTAGTGACAACGGTTACTGGGTTCTTATGGCTCGAACAGAACTATATTAACTGAGCACCCGGAAAGGAAATTTCAAAATGGAAGAAACAATGATCCGCCCCGGGTACACGATGCCGACCGAGACCGACGGCACCCCGGCAGATTACAGCGCGATCGAGGCTGCTGTGAACGCGCACAACCAAAACGCACAGCCCGGGGAAGCTTACTGGGGCATCCGGCTATGCGGGGCGGAGTATGAGGTGTACGAATACGGGGAGGTTCCTCAGCCACCGACCGCTGAAGAGCTGGCTGCACAGGAAAAGGCCCGCAAGGAGACCCAGCAGCGGCAGGAAGCGCTGGACAAGCTGCCGGAGACGCTGGAAGCCCTGAAAAACGAAAACGAAATGCTGAAGCAGTGCTTGCTGGAAATGAGCGAGACTGTCTATGCGTAAAATCACACAAAAAATCGAAAGGATGGTATTTATGATGGCTATGTTATGGGCACAGGAAATTATGTCTGCTGAGACTATGGAGGAGGCAAAGGCTCTGTATGAGCGCTGCCCCCGCTTGCTGAAGGAGAAGGTCAAGGCAATTCTCGTCAAGAGCGGCTTTGAGGAAATCACACAGTAAGGAGGACGCTATGGCTGAAATTATGGATGTCTCCCGCTGGCAGGGGAGCATTGACTGGGACAAGGTCAAGGCAAGCGGCAAAATCGACGGCGTGATGCTGCGGGTGCTGGGCAGCAAGGGCGGCAAGCCCTACGTTGACCCGGCCTTCGAGCGCAACTATGCCGCGTGCACGGCGCGGGGCATCCCGGTGGGCGGTTACTACTACACCTGCGCCACCACTCCCCAGCAGACGGCCGCAGAACTGGCCGCCCTGCGTGCTGCGCTGGCGGACAAGAACTTCCAACTGCCCATCGTGGTGGATGCAGAAGACCCGAAGCTGCGCAGTCTGACCCCGGCCAAGTTGTCCGCCCGCGTGGCCGAAGCCGCTGCCCAACTCGAAGCGTGGGGGCTGTATGCAATGGTGTACACCTACACCAATTTCGCGGACACCGCCCTCGACATGGCAGCCCTCGCTGCTTACGATCTGTGGATCGCGGACTACCGCGGCACGCGCCCCACCCGCAAGCACGGCATGTGGCAGTACACCAGCAGCGGCACCATCCCCGGCGTGAGCGGCCCGGTAGACCTGAGCGTGGCCTACAAGGACTACGCGGGCATCATCCAGCGGGCCGGGCTGACGAAAGTGAGAGGAGCATAAGTGATGAGCAAGAAGCTTTTTATCAGCCAGCCTATGAACGGCCTATCGGACGAGCAGGTGCTGCAGGAGCGTGCCGCAGTGATCGGTAAGGCAAGGGCCGTGTTTGGTGACGATGCGGTTCCTCTGGAAACGTTCTTTGAGGACTTTGGCCCCGATGCGAAGCCGCTGGATTATCTGGCACGCAGCATCGAGTTTCTGGCTAAGGCTGACGTGGCGGTTTTCGCTCCGGGCTGGGAGTACGCACGCGGCTGCCGCATTGAGCGGCAGTGCGCCGAGGAATACGGTATTCCGGTAATGGAGGTGTGAGACCGATGGCAAGTTGTCTGATTTCAGATGCACCATACGCACCCTGGCTCTCAGAGGTTCTAGCTACACTGGAAGAGCACAAGATTGACCGCATCGCCATAGCAGCGCCTCTGGCAGACGGTGAGGTGTTCACGGGGTACTACAACATGAATACCCAAGACAAGGCCCTGCTGGCATCCAATATTCAAGCAGATGCCGTTCTGGATGCGGTGTGTCACAACGGACAGCGCATCCAGCAGGCGTGGGAAGATGATGAGGAGGGGTGAGACCGATGTGGCAGTTTATCACGGAGTATTGGGCCGGGTGGCTCTGTGCTCTGATCGGCGGCGCGATCCTTGCCGCCATCCCCAAGATCAAGGCCCTGTGGGACGCGGTGCTGGCCCTGCTGCACGACCGCATCTATACCGAGTGCTACCGTTTTATGGAGCTGGGGTACATCACCCGCGACGGCCTGCGCAACCTGAATTACCTCTACAAGACCTATCATGTGATGGGCGGCAACGGCACCGGTACGGAATTGTACAAGAGAGCCTGCGCTTTACCCATCCACGACTGAAGAAAGGAACTGACAATATGAACGCACACATCACTGGGAACAACACCCCCGCCATCCCTGCCGCGACCATCGCCCGCACTGTTGTGCTGGCACTGGCCCTCGTCAATCAGCTGCTGAGTGCAGCAGGCAAGCCGGTGCTGCCCATCGACAGCGCCAGCGTGGAGCAGTGGGTGACCGCTGGCCTGACCACCGCTGCCGCCATCTGGGCATGGTGGGAGAACAACAGCTTTACTCCCGAGGCCATCCGCGCCGATGAGTTGCTGGATCAGATGCAGGGGAAGATCAAGTAAGATCCAATTACCGTACATAGCAGCAGCCCCGGGGAGCCTGATGGTTCCTCGGGGCTGAGTTTGTGTTTTCGACTTCTTTCGACAAAAGGCGTAGCATGATGGGCGAAAGGATGTGTTAGAATGACTGATACACAATTTGACCACTTGCTGCGCCCTCTGGGTATCATTCGCACAAAGAATGATTATTATACTCTCCGGCAGTGTATGACGCTGATTTGCACCAGGCCTGACCGGTTGCGAGCCTTGCAGAAGGAAGTTTATCTGCCTGTGGCGGAAACTTCTGGTCATGCTTGGAGGGCTGTGGAGAGCGCTGTTCGCAGGACGGCAAAGCTGGCGTGGAAAACTGACCCGGAGAAAGTGCAGGTGTTGGCGGGATACCAGCTGGATCATCGGCCAACAGCGGGACAGTTTTTGGAGATGCTGTATAATGCAGCGGATACTATGTACGAGAAAAAGTAAGATTTGAAAGAAGTATGTAGAAAGAATTGGGGGTGGCGTAAAGGGAAAAATTGTTCGAGTGAGAATGTGTCAGGCGGATTGAAACAAGACCGACGATTTCAAAAGGGATCGTCGGTCTTGATTTTTTATTCGGCTGTTTCTGGTGCGCTGTCCCGGAGGGGCGGGCACCGCTGCAAGGAGGGCGAGTCTATGAATGCTGCACTGCGCCGGGATGCGGATGTGATCCTTCATTCCAGCCTGAACGCTGTTCTGCCGGATGAGGCGGTGCGCCGCGCGCTGCGGGATCTCCGGCCCGGGAAGGGCCGGGTGCTTCTGGTGGCTGCGGGCAAGGCGGCCTGGCAGATGGCACACGCGGCGGTTGAAACGCTGGGCCGGGTGGATGGTGGCGTGGTCGTGACCAAGTACGGCCATGTGAAAGGTGAGATCCCCGGGGTGACCTGCTATGAGGCGGGCCACCCGGTGCCGGATGAAAACGGTTTTGCGGCTACCCAAAAGGCGCTGGAGCTGGTGCAGGGGTTGACCGCCGGGGATACGGTGCTGTTCCTGCTTTCCGGCGGCGGCAGTGCGCTGTTCGAGCAGCCGCTCGTTCCCGGGGCAGAGCTGCAGGACATCACGAGCCAGCTGCTGGCCAGCGGGGCCGACATTGTGGAGATGAATACCATCCGCAAGCGGCTTTCCGGTGTGAAGGGCGGGCGGTTCGCGCAGCGCTGTGCCCCTGCGCAGGTGTTCAGCATCGTGCTGAGCGACATTCTGGGGGACCCGCTGGATATGATCGCCAGCGGCCCGGCGGTGCCGGATACCTCCACCTGCGCCCAGGCGCTTGCCGTTGCCGAAAAGTATCATCTGGCACTCTCAGCACAGGCCCGGGCCCTGCTGGCGCAGGAAACGCCCAAAACGCTGGACAATGTGACCACCCGGATCACCGGCAGCGTGCGGGAGCTTTGCCGTGCCGCGGCCAGTGCCTGCCGGAATCTGGGATATGAACCGGTTCTCCTGACCGACCAACTCTGCTGCGAAGCGCGGGAGGCGGGCAGCTTTCTTGGCTCCATTGTCCGCACCCAGGCAGGGCAGGGGAAAAAGCTGGCCTACATCGCGGGCGGCGAGACCATCGTTCACCTGACCGGAAAAGGGCTTGGCGGAAGAAATCAGGAGCTGGCCCTTGCGGCTGCGCCTGCCATTGCCGGGCTGAACGCGGCGGTATTCTCTGTGGGCAGCGATGGCACAGACGGCCCCACCGATGCCGCCGGCGGCTATGTGGATGGGGATACCCTTGCCGCGCTGGAGGCCGGGGGCTGGAGCGGATACGCTGCTTTGCAGAACAACGATTCCTACCACGCCCTGAAAGCAGTGGATGGCCTGATCATCACCGGGGCAACGGGCACCAATGTCAACGATGTGGCGGTGGCCCTGATCGGGGAAAAAACACCGCCTGTGAGCCCGGAAGTTTCCCCGGAGTTGTGATTGCATTCCTCCGTTGAGTATGTTATACTGAACAGCGAACTGAATAGAAAACAGCAGGTGCGTACCGCCCGCGGCTCTGGCCGGGGGCAGGCACGTTAAAAGGGAAGCGGGTGCAAATCCCGCACGATCTCGTCACTGTGATAAGGGAGTTTACCGCCAGGGTGCAGCTGCACCGGTCACTGGAGCCCATGTTCCGGGAAGGCGGCGGTGGATGTTGAGCTTTCAGCCAGGAAACCTGCCCGCTGTTGGTACGGGGGCGCAAGCCCCAGATCACGAGGAATTGGTTGTACCCAAAAAGCCTGAAAAAACTGAAAAGGGCCTTTTTGCTTTGCCGTCCCGCAAGCAGAAAGGTCCCTTTTGTTTTGCCGGGCACTCTTTCCTGTACCTTCTGTTCAGCAAAAATCATGTTCAAAAACAGGAAAGGAACGAACAAAAATGAGAAAACGCACCATCCACAAAGCAGCGGCCGCTCTGACCGCTCTGGCCCTCTGCGCCGGTGTACTGACCGGCTGCGGCGGTGCCGCAAGCAGCACCACTGCTTCCAGCACGGCAGGATCTGCTGCCAGCAGCGAGGTTTCCGGCGAGGAGGCTGACGAATTGGCCGCAAAGAACGTTGCAGACCTGATCGATGCCATCTATGTGCAGGAGCGCACCGATGACACCGATGCCCAGTGTGAGGCCGCCAAGGCCGCATGGGATGCCCTGACCGATGCCCAGAAGGAGCTGGTCGAGGGGGAAGAGGCTGACCCTGACTACTTTGGCCGCGACACCGGCGATGCTTCCAAGGACGACAGCCGCAATCAGGACGACATCGGCGAGAATGAGCTGCTGGTGGTCTCCTTCGGCACCTCCTTCAACGACAGCCGAGTGAAGGATATCAAGGGCATCGAGGATGCGCTGCAGGCCGCTTATCCCGATTGGTCTGTCCGCCGCGCCTTCACCGCACAGATCATCATCAACCATGTTCAGGCCC
>OOAM01000566.1_pt1 | contig 33936 bp, 30 predicted proteins | sample 1671131 | NCBI WGS metagenome assembly OOAM01 (sample SAMN06348125, study PRJEB24527) | human gut metagenome | biome: human gut; feature: ankylosing spondylitis patient; material: feces | host: Homo sapiens | place: China | collected 2015-10 | reverse complement strand
CAAAGAGCGTTATTTTGCCAAAACGACTTTGCCGTGGATGAGTATCGGCTACGAGACTCAGGTACCTCCTATGAACATACTGACCTTCTACAATGCCATAGCCAACAACGGGGTCATGGTACGCCCCAAGTTTGTGAAAGCAGCGGTAAAGGACGGTGAGGTAGTGAAAGAATATCCTACGGAAGTAATCAATCCCAAGATATGCTCCGACCATACCCTGACACAAATCCGCGAAATCCTTCGGAAAGTGGTATCGCAAGGATTGGCAAAACCCGCCGGCAGCAAGCAGTTCTCTGTATCGGGCAAGACGGGTACGGCACAGATTTCACAAGGAGCCGCCGGATATAAGTCGGGACGGGTGAACTACCTTGTAAGTTTCTGCGGATATTTCCCCTCGGAAGCACCCAAATACAGTTGCATCGTTTCCATCCAGAAGCCTGGGTTACCAGCTTCAGGCGGTCTGATGGCAGGTAGTGTCTTCGGGAAAATAGCAGAAAGAGTTTATGCCAAAGACCTGCGTTTTGACATACGCAGTGCCATAGACAGTACCACCAATGTGATTCCTCCCGTGAAAGCCGGAGAGATGAACGAAGCACTCCTTGTACTGAATGATTTGAAAGTGCCCGTTCAGAAACAGTTCTCTGGACAAAAGAAAAAGGAACAGTGGGGACATACACAAGCTGCTCCGTCGGCAGTCATCCTGCAAGACCAGGAACCGGCCTCGGGCACCGTGCCCAGCGTGGTAGGTATGGGAGCGAAAGATGCTGTCTACCTTTTAGAGAGTAAAGGACTGAAAGTAAGAGGTATCAGAAGAGGATATCAGGGACTTTTAAACGAGGAAATTATCGATCTGTCAGCCAGAGACGTATCCGATACAATTGAGCGTGGAGGTACAATTCTTCAGACAGCCCGTTGTGCAGAGATGCGTACAGAGGAAGGTCAGCAGAAAGCAGCAGCTATCTGTAAAAAATATGGTATTGATGGTCTGGTAGTCATCGGTGGTGACGGATCATTTGCCGGAGCTCAGAAACTTGCTAACTTCGGAATCAACACAATCGGACTTCCGGGAACGATCGATCTGGATATTGCCTGTACGGAATATACAATCGGATTCGATACAGCCGTTAATACAGCTATGCAGGCTATTGACAAAGTACGTGATACATCAACTTCTCATGAGAGATGCTCTATCATCGAGGTTATGGGTAGAGATGCAGGATACCTTGCACTGTGGTGCGGTATTGCAAACGGAGCAGAGAAGATCCTGATGCCTGAAGAGCATGATTATGACGAAGAGAAGATCATTGAAGATATTCAGGAATCAAGAAAACGTGGAAAGAAGAACTACATCATCATCAATGCAGAGGGTGTTGGAGATTCTATGAACATGGCTAAGAGAATTGAAGAAGCAACCGGTATGGAGACAAGAGCAACGATTCTCGGACACATGCAGCGTGGTGGAAGCCCGACATGTAAAGATCGTGTATATGCGTCTACCATGGGTGCCTTAGCAGTAGACTTACTCTGCGAAGGAAAGACAAACCGTGTAGTTGGATACCGTCATGGTGATTTCGTTGATTATGATATCGACGAGGCACTTGCAATGACAAAGGAGATTCCGGAATATCAGTACGAGATCAGCAGAAACCTTTCTCTGTAATACAAGACAATAGATCGTTGATCTATTGTACAAGACAGTAGATGATGAACTATACAATCTGATGTTATATTACATAAATTTGATAGTTTTTGCATTTTAGAGAGAAATCCGTTATACTTAGCGACAGGTATAACGGATTTTTTAGTGAGGAAAAATATGATAACAAGTACATCAAACCAGCAGATGAAAAATCTGACACTTCTTATGAAAAAAGCAAAAGCCAGGAATGAGCAGGGTGTTTTCGTGGCAGAAGGAAGAAAAATGTTTTTAGAAGCCCCGGCGGATTGGCTAAAACAGGTATATGTTTCGGAAAGTTTTTATGAGGCATGTACACAGGGAAATATGCAGGATGGCATGAAATCCTATATACAAAAACATGGTGAGGAAAACTTGAACCGAAAAGTTCTGGAACGTCTGGACAAAACCGGATATGAGGTTGTCGCCGACAATGTGTTTAAGAGTGTTTCCGACACACAGACCCCACAGGGAATCCTCTGTGTGATCAAAAAACCGGAGTATGAATTAGAGGAATTATTAAAAGGGGAACAGACACATCTTCTGATCTTAGAGAGCATCCAGGATCCGGGAAATCTTGGCACGATGGTAAGAACCGGTGAGGGCGCAGGTATCACAGGTGTGATCATGAACCAGACAACAGTGGATCTGTTTAATCCGAAAACGATCCGTTCCACGATGGGAAGTATTTATCGTGTTCCTTTTTTTATCACAAAAGATCTGCCGGGAACGGTATTATCGTTAAAGGAGCAGCAGGTCAATGTCTATGCGGCACACCTTAAGGGAACATTTTCCTATGATGAGCCGGACTACAAGAAAAAGACGGCATTTCTGATCGGAAATGAGGGAAATGGATTGTCGGATGAGATCGCAGATTTAGCAGATACTTATATTAAGATTCCAATGCAGGGACAGGTGGAATCCTTAAATGCGGCAATCTCCGCATCACTTCTGATGTATGAGACGGGACGGCAGAGAAGACACTGATCAACAATAAAAATGGAGAGATAACAATTCATGAGAATCTGGTTTAAAATGATGAAGGGTACGCACCTGATCAAAGACATGACAGTGACAGATGAGTCAGATGATACGAGAACGCACAAAATTTTCAAGGCGTTAGATGAGGTATGTTATGCATTTGACCTTGGAAAACCGATCTGGTTAGATGCGAATGTGGAAGAGTTTAAGAGGCATGCAAAGACACGTTTTACGCAGGATTGTTTTATTGAGCATGTGGATTTTGATTTTCTGGAGATGCATGTGATCGAGGAGGATTAAAGGGAGAACATCCCAATATGGAGGACATGTTGTATGGCGCTGGAAAATAAGCTTGGAATTAAAAGTTCCGCAGAACTCGCGCGTGAAGAGGAACGTATCAGTAAAAAGAAGGCAGTAGAACTGTTTGAAAATGGTATGCTCGAGAACCTTGAGGCGGGAAAGTTTCAAACGTTATGTGAGATTCATAAATATTTATTTGATGATATCTATGACTTTGCAGGAAAAATCCGAACCGTAAATTTATCAAAAGGTAATTTCAGATTTGCACCGCTTATGTATCTTGAAACAGCAATTAAAAATGTAGACAAAATGCCACAGAACACATTTGATGAGATTGTTGAAAAATATGTGGAAATGAACATTGTGCATCCGTTCCGAGAAGGAAATGGAAGAAGCATGCGCATCTGGCTGGATATGATGTTAAAAAAACAGATCGGACAGGTAGTAGACTGGAGTAAGATAGAAAAAGAAGACTATCTGATGGCGATGGAACGCAGTCCGATCAAAGATATTGAAATTAAATATATTTTAAATGCAGCACTTACCGATCAGATCAATGACCGGGAAATTTATATGAAAGGTATTGACCATAGTTATTATTATGAGGGATATGTCACGTATAAGACGGAAGAGTTGTAGGGTGGCTGGCTTATGAAAAGGCAAGGGAGAGATCTCTTGCCTTTTGGTTATTTATGTCAGATTATGAAATAGAAAAATAAATATTTTACGTTAATATATGAAAACTTGGAAGATGCATGTTACAATAGTAAGTAAATAAAATATAAAGGCATAAAATAACAGATGGAGAAGGGTATTGCACAATTGCATGTGCAATCAATTGTAACTTGCCTATTTAGAATTAAAATTAAAATGTGAAAAAGAATTGACATACCAGATGTCATCATTGTTTCATGGGGCACTTATGGAATTGCTGCCAGAGGAATATGCAGATTATCTGCATATTTCAAGCCTTCATCCATATGCACAGCATTTAGAATGCAGAGAGGGGGACTGGTACTGGGTAATTACAGGACTGAATAAAGAAGCAGTGAAGATTATTATACAGGATACGTTGTGGAAAATAGAATACATTCTGATAAAAAAACATGATCTTAAAGTTTTGATAGTGAAGAAAAATTATATGGAAACAACATATAAAGAATTAATGGATCATTTTTATGAGGATGATGGGAAAAGGTATATTCAGATTCATTTTCTATCTCCGACTGCATTTAAACAAAATGGAAGGTATCTTTTTTATCCGGATCTTCGCTGTGTTTTTCAGAGTCTGATGAATAAGTACGACAGTGCCACAGCAGAAAATACAATGCATGATGAAGATACACTCGAACAGATATGTGAGCATGCACAGGTGATCAGGTATGATCTGAAAAGTGTAAGTTTTTCTTTGGAGGGTGTCAGGATTCCATCCTTTATCGGAAAAATAACCATAAAGCTGCATGGCACAGATACAATGGCAAATTTTGTAAACATGCTGTTCGAGTTTGGAGAGTATTCCGGGGTAGGAATCAAAACTTCCCTCGGAATGGGATATATGAAAATCATAAACGAAGGGGGAAGAAAATGATAACGGACGATCAGATAAAATTAATGATTGGAAGTCTGCTTCATGACATAGGAAAAGTTGTGTATAGAAGTGGGGATGGAAGAAATCACAGTCAGAGTGGATATGAGTATCTGAAGAATGAAGCACATATTTCAGATGATGAAATTTTAAACTGTGTGAGATATCATCATGGAATGTATTTAAAGAACGCATCCTTAGCAGAAGACGATAAGGCATATGTTGTTTACTATGCAGACAATGTGGCAGCATTTTCGGATCGCAGAGAGGCGGAAGCAGGAGAAGGCGGATTTGATAAAGCGATGCCGTTAGAGAGTGTATTTAATATTTTAAATGGAAATCACGGACAAAGTCATTATGCCATGCAGGTTTTAAATCCGAAGAATGAAATTAATTATCCGACAGAAGATGAAATATCTATGGATGAACATTTTTATCAGTCCGTCATTCAAAATATTACAGATAATTTAAAGGGCATCACGTTAGACGAAGAATACATCAATTCCCTGCTGGCTGTGCTTGAGGCAAATCTGACATACATTCCATCTTCTACTTCAAAAAAGGAGCTTGCAGATATTTCTTTGTATGACCACATGAAGATGACCGCAGCAGTTGCGTCATGCGTAATGCAGTTTCTGACTGCGAAAGGCAAAAAAAATTATAAGCAGAGCCTGTTTATCAATGCAGAGAAATCTTATGACGAGGAAATGTTTTTACTGTATTCCATGGATATTTCCGGTATTCAGAGTTTTATCTATACGATAGGAGAAAAAGGTGCATTAAAAGGACTGCGTGCGAGAAGTTTTTACCTTGAAATTATGATGGAGCATATTGTGGATGAACTGTTAGAGAAGTTGTCACTTTCAAGGGCAAATTTAATTTATACAGGAGGAGGACACTGCTATTTGCTTTTAGCGAATACGGATGATACCCGTGATATTTTAGAGCACTATGAAAAAAGTCTGAATCACTGGATGATGGAACATTTTGATACAGCGTTATATGTTGCCTGCGGATATGCGAAAGCAAATGCCAATGCGTTAAGAAATATGCCGAAGGGAAGTTATTCCGATCTGTATCTTACGATATCTAAGATGATTTCTGAGAAAAAATCGAATCGGTATAATGCAGATATGATCCGGAATCTGAATAGCAGAAAACATGAAGGAGAGCGGGAATGTAAAGTGTGCCGCAGGATAGCCCGCCTTACAGATGATAAATGTCAGGTATGTCTGGCATTAGAAAAAATGTCAGGAAGTATTCTGTATGAAAATTATTTTACTGTCATGAGTGAACCGGATAAAGATGCGCTGCCACTTCCGGAAAACAGGTACTTAGCAGCAGATACAAAAGAAAGTCTGTTAAAACGGATGGAATCAGAAAATTATGTCCGGTGTTATACGAAAAATGAAATTTATACCGGGAAACATGTTACTACAAAATTGTGGGTTGGAGATTATACGACAGGTGACACGTTTGAAAAACTGTCAGAACAGGCAGAAGGTGTGGAAAGAATTGGAATCCTTCGTGCGGATGTGGATAACCTTGGAACGACTTTTGTTTATGGACTGCAGAGACCGGATGGAGATGACAAATATGTAACACTTTCGAGAACATCTACATTGTCACGGCAGTTGTCTTTATTTTTTAAATGTTATATCAATGAGATACTTCGGAAAGGAACAGCAGACAATTTTGGTGGAAGTGGGGAACGAAAAGCGGTAATTGTATATTCTGGTGGAGATGATGTGTTTTTAGCCGGAGCGTGGAATGATGTGATCGCAGCTTTTATGGATATCAGAAATGCGCTTGAAAAATTTACACAGGGAACGCTGACAATATCAGGAGGTGTTGGTATTTACGATGCGAAATATCCGCTGAATGTTATGGCAAAAGAAGTGGAAAGACTTGAAGACAGATCAAAACATGTGGAAGGAAAAAATGCAGTTACGCTGTTTGATGAAACACATGCTTATCCATGGAATGTATTTATACAAAATGTTGTTACAGAAAAGATAGGTGTGCTTAAGAATTATTTTGATCAGAATGATGAGCACGGTATGGCATTTTTATATCATCTCATGGAATTGTTAAGGGAAAGTGGGAACAACATCAATTTTGCAAGATATGTTTATCTGTTGTCGAGAATGGAACCACAGGAACATGAAAATAAAGAAAAACGGGCGGCTTACCGGAGTTTTTCAAGAAAGATGTACGAGTGGAGCGGGAAGGAACAGGATAGAAAAGAACTGATCACGGCAATCTATCTGTATGTATATCTGAATCGCAAAAGAGAGGAGCAGGATTAAATGAAATTGACAGAAGAAAATTATGTGGGGATTGCAGAACAGGCAATCAAGGAACTGTGCAGTGAAAAAGACCAGAAAGGGAGGCTGGTTGGTCCGGTAACAACATCCAAGATCAGAAATCTGCTTGCCATGACATCCGATATTTATAATGATGTGGTCAATAGTCAGAGTGACAAACTGAATGCGGAAATAATTGGACGGATCAACTATATGAAGATTCGTTTTATCTATGAAGCAGGGCGTGAACCGAAGGTAAAGAAACTGGTAGATAAAGCAAAAATTTTAGAGCACTTAGAAGAGATCAAAGGCAGCAGAGACCAGTATATTTTATTCAGCCGGTATATGGAAGCCCTGGTTGCATATAGAAAATTTTATGGTGGACGTGATGAGTAGAGGGAGGATGAAATAATGTTTGCAAAAGTTAAAATCAGTGGGGTGTTAGAGACAATAACGGGTTTACATATTGGCGGATCGAGTGCTTTTTCTGCGATTGGTGCAGTAGATTCTCCTGTCATCCGGGATGCAAGGACGAATATGCCGATGATTCCGGGTAGCAGTTTAAAAGGAAAATTAAGGACACTTCTGGCAAAAAAATATAATCAGACAGTAGCGAAAACACCGGATGACGATGCGGTATGTCTGACAAGCCTGTTTGGAAGTGCGAAAAAAGGTCAGGTAAAGACTAGTAAAATCCTGTTTAACGATATGTTTCTTGAAAATATGGATGAATTAAAATATGCAGGGCTGACAGGTGCAACAGAGGTTAAATTTGAAAACAGCATCCAAAGAACAACGGCAGTAGCGAACCCCAGACAGATCGAACGTGTGGTAAGAGGCGCAAAATTTCCGATGCAGTTGATTTATGAAGTGACGAATGAATCGGAAATGGTTCATGATTTTGAAATATTAAAAGACGGGTTTAAACTTTTAGAATATGATTATTTAGGCGGCAGTGGATCAAGAGGTTATGGACGTGTCAAAATCATGGATATCCATGTGGAACCTGTGATAGGGGAAGTGTCGGAAGATGTTTTGTCCCAGTGTCAGAAAATCATGAGTGCAGTGGAATAAAATAACTTTGCAGGATTGATTTTTGACTACAGAGAGAAAAGAAATGAGGCGGGACATGGAATATACGATCTATCAGTTAGAATTTAAAACGGGTGTTCATTTTGGTACCGGAATGTTAAATGAAAGTGCCTGCACGTTTAAGGCAGATCAGATATTTTCAGCACTTTATATAGAGGCTTTAAAACTGAATCTGCAGCAGCAGTTATATGATGCTGTGAAAAAAGGAAATCTGTTAATTTCAGATGCATTTCCATATATTGGACAGCAGTACATGATTCCAAAACCGATGATATATGTGGAGCCGATAAACCGCGGGGAATCGAAGCAGAAAAAAGCATATAAAAAGATGAAGTTCATTCCGGTAGAATGTTTAAGTGATTTTTTGAGTGGAAAGATGGATCTGTCTAATGATCCGATGGAACATTATGGACATTATTTTCAGCAGACGATGGCGGCTGTCCGTACCGGCGAGGAGACTCTCCCGTACAGGGTTGGAACTTTTTATTATGAAGAGGGATGTGGTTTGTATATCATTGCCGCGTATCAGGGCAAAAATGAAAAATGTCTTATGGAAAAACTGCTGACGGCATTATCTTATACAGGAATTGGCGGAAAAAAATCAGGTGGACTTGGTAAATTTCAATACGATGAGAAACAGATTCCAGAAAAACTTTTAGAAAGCCTGCAGAAAAAATCGGACAGATATATGTTATTGTCAGTTGCACTTCCGGCGGATGATGAGTTGGAAAATGCGCTGGAAAATGCATCCTATCTGTTAGAAAAAAGATCCGGATTTGTTGCGTCTTCGGATTATGCAGAGGAATGGAGAAAAAAGAGGGATCTTTATGTATTTACAGCAGGTTCCTGTTTTGTAAATTGTTTTGGCGGAGATATCTATGATGTGTCGGAAGGCGGAAAACATCCTGTGTATCGATATGCAAAGCCGATTTTTATGGGGGTATCATTATGAGGGATTATTTAAAACACTACCGGGTGAAAATATGTGTATTATCCCCAGTCTATATAGGTTCCGGTGAAAAAACAGGAAAAAAAGAGCACATCTATATGCCATGGAATCATCATGTGATCATACCGAATGTAGAGAAGATGTACATGGATCTGCAGAAAAAAGGACTCGGAAAAGAGTTTGCAGACTATATGATGGATGGGCGGCCAAAGGGACCTTCTTTATCCCAGTGGCTTGGACAGCATAAGATGCAACGGGAAGATTATGAAATGTGGAAATTGTATGAGATGGATGCAGGGGAAGCATTTGTTTCACAGACAGCCAGACCAAAAGAGATCGAAGCCTTTGTGAAGGATGCATATGGTATGCCGTATGTTCCGGGCAGTACTTTAAAAGGCATGTTCCGCACGGCACTGATTGCAGATGAGATACAAAAATGTCCGGAAAAATATGAAAGAACAGGCAGGGAGATACAGTCTGCTTCCGCAGAACGTGCAAACAGAAAACAATGCCTTGCAAGAGAAACAAAACGTTTAGAGCAACAGATATTTTATACGTTAAACCGTGATGAAAAAAAGCCTGCAAATGCTGTGAATGATAATCTTTCCGGTCTGCATGTAGGTGACAGCCAGCCCATCAGTGTGGATCAGCTGACATTAAGCCAGAAGATTGATGTCACGCTAGACGGTACAGAAAAACCACTTAATGTATTGAGGGAGACATTGATACCCGGAACAGAGATTTGTTTTGATGTATCAATTGACACGACAATCTGCCCGTATCAGATGGAAGATATCATAGAAGCACTGAATATTTTCCAGAATATCTGTAACCGGTATTTCTATGAGAGATTCCGCCGGGAGGCAAAAGAAGAAAATACTGTATGGTTAGGTGGAGGCTGTGGTTTCTTCTCAAAGACAGTTTTATATCCATTGCTTGGCAGTAATGCAGTAAAAGTCGTGGATAATGTGTTTAAAAATACACTGGGAAAAAATTATATTGTGCATAAACATACCAAAGATCTGCAGCTTAAGCTGGCACCACATGTCTGTAAGTGTACAAAGTATCAGGGAAAGCTGTATAATATGGGGATGGGAAGAATTGAATTTGAGGAAATATAACAATTTTGCGCCGATAGGCTTAAAATCAGGCTTTGTGATCGGTATGATCCAGTTTGATATTGAGATTTCTCTCATTTGCGGGTTTGCCCCGCAAATGGGGGATGAAAGCCTTGTGTTTGGAGAGGTGTAAGGGACAGGATTGAAATATAAGAACCCCGTGGAGGGGACGAGAACTTTGTCTCTGGTTGATTTACAGATACCCTCGTCTGATTGAGATAAGAGAACCCCGTGGAGGGGACGAGAACTGACTTGTTTAGAATGTATCACATTTTCGTGTGATTGATTGAGATAAGAGAACCCCGTGGAGGGGACGAGAACTTCACGGATGAACCTTTGCGATTGTATCAGTTATTGAGATAAGAGAACCCCGTGGAGGGGACGAGAACGGACAGTTCATAATTGAACAGCATTTCTTTTCCGATTGAGATAAGAGAACCCCGTGGAGGGGACGAGAACGATTTTCCATTGCATCAAAAAGATTTTCTATTCTAATTGAGATAAGAGAACCCCGTGGAGGGGACGAGAACAATCTCTGTAACGTGTTTTCATGGATTTATATAATGTACATTGAGATAAGAGAACCCCGTGGAGGGGACGAGAACCCCGTCGGGGAATGATCGGAGATTCTCACGTCGAAGCTGATTGAAATATAAGAACCCCGTGGAGGGGACGAGAACCATAGTCTTTAGACTTTAAGGCTTCCTTAAGGTCATTGAAATATAAGAACCCCGTGGAGGGGACGAGAACCTTTAGCTGTTTTTGTTATATACTTACACAAGTATAATTGAAAAAATCTTCAGTAAGGGGACAAATAAAAAACAAGGGAGGAAACACATGAGTTATCTTTATGTCAGTGAACAGGGTGCGAGTATCGGGATAGAAGCAAACCGTTTTCAGGTAAAGTACAAAGATGGAATGATAAAAAGTATTCCAGCGGAGACGTTAGAGATGATCGAAGTATTTGGCAGTGTCCAGATTACGACACGCTGCCTGACGGAATGTTTAAAACGGGGAGTGAATATCCTGTTTTATTCCACAAGCGGGGCGTATTATGGAAGGCTGATCTCAACTTCCCATGTGAATGTGCAAAGACAGCGTATTCAGGCGGAAATTGGACACAATGAAACATTTAAACTGGAAATGTCAAAAAGAATCATTGATGCAAAGATCCGCAATCAGGTTGTTGTTTTGCGCAGATATGCGCGAGGCAGAGATGAAGATATTCATAGAATGATCATTGAGATGCAGAATATGCAGAAAAAACTGCCATATGCGAAGAGTGTGGAACAGGTTATGGGATATGAGGGAACGGCAGCAAAAATATATTTTAAAGTATTGGGGAAGTTAATTGATGAACAATTTGTTTTTGAAGGCAGGTCAAGACGTCCTCCGATGGACCCGTTTAATTCGCTGATCAGTCTTGGCTACTCGATTATCTTAAATGAATTATATGGAAAGATTGAGGGAAAAGGATTAAATCCATATTTTGGAGTGATGCATAAAGACAGAGAAAAGCATCCTACCTTAGCAAGTGATCTGATGGAAGAATGGAGAGCCGTATTAATTGACACAACAGCGCTTAGTATGTTAAATGGACATGAATTGGTAAAAGAAGATTTCTATACTGGAATCGATCAGCCTGGAGTCTTTTTAGAAAAGGATGGATTCCGGAAATATATTCAGAAGTTAGAGGGAAAATTTCGTACAGAGAACAGATACCTTTCGTATATTGATTACAGTGTCAGCTTCCGGCGTGCAATGGATCTTCAGGTTAATCAGTTTGTAAAGGCAATTGAAACGGAAAATGTGAATGAATATATGCCGGTGATCATTCGGTAATTGGTTTGATAAATGTGGGGGGAAAGACAAATGGAAAATTATTTTTGGAATACTGAGGAAGAAAATAGCATAAAGAAGCTGTATATTCTCGTGATTTATGATATTGTTGATAATAAGCGAAGAGTCAGGTTTGCGAAGAAAATGAATGGATATGGTTTTCGGGTTCAGAAATCGGCATTTGAGGCGATGATTACGGAAAATTTATATCGACGTCTGTTACATGATATTCCAGAGCTGATTGACCGTAGATCGGACAGCGTAAGAGTTTACAAAATAAGAGGATACGGAGAGGTTAATCTTTTTGGGGCAAGTCCTGAAATTAAAAATGAAGAAGTGATTATTATAGGGTAATATGACAAAAGATATATTATAAATACACTGGGCAGAAATTATGTTGTGCATAAACATACCAAAGACCTGTAGCTTAAACTGGCACCGCATGTCTGTAAATGTACAAAGTATCAGGGAAAGCTGTATCATATGGGGATGGGGAGGATTGAATTTGAGGAAATATAATGATTTTGCTCCGATAGGCTTAAAATCAGGCTTTGAGAATGTTATACACCAGTTTGATATTGAGATTTCTCTCATTTGCAGGTTTGCCCCGCAAATGGGGGATAAAAGCCTTGTGTTTTGGGAGATGTAGGGGACAGGATTGAGATAAGAGACCCCCGTAGAGGGGACGAGAACCAAATCGTCAGAATGATCTCAATAACGGTCTATCTGATTGAGATAAGAGACCCCCGTAGAGGGGACGAGAACCTTCGCAATATTGATATATTCTACATCTGGATTGTATTGAGATAAGAGACCCCCGTAGAGGGGACGAGAACCAGATGGGTTTGATTTTTCTTGCATCTTCCTGAATTGAGATAAGAGACCCCGAGGAGGGGACGAAAACTTGAAAACCTGCCCCGGATAAATCAAATTAGGGTTTACTGAGATATAAGAACCCCGCTAAGGGGACAAAATTAGAATAAATTTTTACTAAATAACCATGCAGGAAAATTAAATCATTATTACGAAAGATGGAGATTATTATGAATCAGACGATATTGTTTACACCAGTGGGAGGAACCGACCCGATTTCATTAAATAATTATCATGATGGATCAATACTGCATATTTGCAGATTCTATAAACCGGATAAAGTCATTTTGTACATGTCAAAAGAGATGTTGGATTTTCAGGAGAAAGATGACAGGTATCGTTATTGTCTGGACCGTCTGGCAAAGATGCAGGATCGTCCCATGGTTTATGAGATCATAGAACGCCGGGAGCTTACCAGAGTACATGAATTTGATTACTTTTACGAGGATTTCAGGAAGGTGATCAGCTGTATATATGAGACGATGGATGAATCGGATACATTGCTTTTAAATGTGTCATCCGGTACACCGGCAATGAAAAGTGGATTGCTGGTATTGCAGACATTAGGGGAGTTTCCTGCAAAAGTAATTCAGGTGGCGACTCCGGTAGGAAAACTGAATGAGCAGATACATGAGGGATACGATGTCGAGACTTTATGGGGATTGGATGAGGATAATCTGGAAGGTGCACAAAACAGATGTAAGGAAATCCAGTGTCCGACACTTTCAAAGATAAAAAAAGAGGAAATTATAAAAAAACATATTTTGGTATATGATTATCAGGCTGCGCTTGATGTCACGGATTCATTACCAGCGGAGCAGACAGCGCAGTATAGGGATTTAATTTATCTGGCGGCAAGGAGAGTGTTATTAGATTTTGTGAATGTTGATAAGACAATCCAGAAAACAAATTTTCAATGTCTGCCGGTGCGGTCTTCTTCCCAGAGAAAATATTTTGAATATGCACTTACGATCGATATTCGATTAAAACGTGGTGAGTATGTGGATTTTATCAGGTCGATCACACCGATTGTGGTGGATTTGTTTGAGATGATATTAAAAAAACAGTGTGGTATCAAAGTAGACGATTATTGCGACCAGTATAAACGTGCAGGACAGTGGAAGAGAATGTGGTCAGCAAAAAAATTAAATGGAACGGAAGCAGGAGATGTACTGAATAGTCATTATCAGAAAATGGAAAAAAGATTTGAAGCAAAAGATGTGTATTCAGAACATCTGAAAATACTCACCGATCATTTTTCGAGTGATACCCGCTTAAAACAGTTGATGGAAGATCTTAGAAATGTGGAAAGTAATATCCGGAATCTTGCTGCGCATGAGATTGTGTCTGTGACAGATGAGACAATTAAAAACCTGACAGGTTTTTATGGCAGGGATATCATGAGTAAAATCAGGGAGCTTTTTGGATACACGGAGATTTCCATACGAAAAGAGTATTGGGATTCTTATGATGAAATGAACAGGAAAATCCTTGAGCAGATGTCAAATGAATAAAATATACAAACAAAACACAAAAAATGTGAATATTTCACAAAAGCAATGTATAAATTATTGACATGAAATATTTAGAAACATATAATGTGATTGGAGGTGTGGGATATGTTACTTGAATTTTCATGCAGTAATTATAAGGCAATTAAGGAGAAAATAGTATTTTCCATGGTTGCAGGAAGTGATAAATCACATCAGGAAGAATTGTATGAATTTGATGATTACCGGGTGTCAAGAATCACATCTGTATATGGTGCAAATGGTGCTGGAAAAAGTACATTGATTGATGCGGTAGGGTATCTAGGCTTTTTGGTGAGGGAATGTGTGAAATTTCAGGAAGGAGATAAGATTCCGAGAACACCACATAAACTTTCAGCAGAGAAACCGACAGCGTTTGATATTCAGTTTGTTGTGGATGGAATACGTTATGCGTATGGATTTTCCATGAATGATGTTGAGTTTCTGGATGAGTATTTGTATCATTTTCCATCTGGAAGACAGGCGAAGATATTTGAACGTGAAGGTAAAAAGTTTTCATATGGAATAAAGTATAAGAAAGAACTGTCTCAACTGGAGAGTAAGACAAAAAGTAATAAATTATTTCTGACTACGGCAGAAGCGTGGTGCAGTTTAAAAGAAATCATTCATCCTTTCAGGTTTTTTAAAGAAGAATTGATTGTTCATGGAATTGGACCTGATAATTGGTTTGAATACTCTGCAGAACAGATTCGGACAAATTCTGGTATGAAACAAATATTAGTTGTGTTCATGCAAAAAATAGGAATTCCAATTAAGGATATCCAGGTAAAAATAGAAAACAGACAATTGACAACACAGGATATGCCGCTTGAATTATTAAATAAGGTCCAGATGTTAACTGGTATGGGTTCATTGCAGACAATAGAAGTAAAGTTTGTATATAAAGATTATATTTTGAATATCAATGAGGAGTCACAGGGAACACAGAAACTTTTTAAATTGCTATGTCCGTTTATAGATGTGCTAGTCAATGGAAAAGTGTTATTTTATGATGAACTTGAAGCTAGTCTCCACCCTGCACTTGTAGATGAATTAATCCACACATTTAAAAACTGGAAAAGTGAAAAAAATCCACAATTAATTTTTTCCTCCCATGATACAAGTTTGTTGGATCTGGATTTATTCCGCAGAGATCAAATATGGTTTGCAGAAAGAAATCCCGGGTTGTGCACGACAGAGTATTATTCTTTAGTGGAATTGAAAAATGTCAGAAAGGATGACAATATAAAAAAAGGATATATCAATGGTCGATATTCGACAATTCCGTTAAAGGGAAGCAGTTTGATCGAAGTTTTGGGAGGTGAATAAATTTGGAACGAAAGCTAGGACTCAGTTCCAGAAATGAAAATTCCAGAAATATGTTAGTGCCGGATATGCACGTTTCAAAACTTGATGAAATGTATGAACAGTTTTGCAAAAATGTGGAAACGGTAAAAGAAAAGTTTCATATTGCAGAACAATTAGATAACGTTCATGAAGAAAAAGCAGTAAAAGATATTTATCGGTCACAGATTGTGTTTTTGGAAAGTGCACTGGATTATTATATGCATTGTCTTGGAATTTATGCGATGGTACAAATGTATAATAATCACTGGGATAAAACACGGGGATATTCCGATTTAAAGGTGCCGATTGATAAGGTAATGGATGCTGTTATGCATCCCGAAAATACAGGGTGGATTGACGCGGTAATTGTGTCTTACCATGCATCAAAAACATATATGAGTGCGAAAGAGATTAAGGGGCAGTTATCATTAATTGTTGGAAAAGATTTTTTTGATAAAATAGCAAATGAAATGTTTTATGACAAGGAGAGCAGAGTGAAACCAGCAGACAAATTGGCAAGAGCATTGACAGATTTGTTTGAACGCAGAAACAAGATAGCACATCAGGCAGATAGAAATCACCAGACGGGAGATTTGTATGATATTAACCGGCAGGATGTGGAAAATGCAATAGGTGTTGTTGAAACATTTGTTACAACTGTTCATAAGTTATTAACGGAATAAGAGTACTGCATGACATAAAAAAGCAAGGGACAACATCCCTTGCTTTTTTCTCCCCTCTGTGCTACACTGTCACAAGCTGACAAGACACATGTTAATCACATGAAAAACAGCAAAGAGGAGTAAGAAACTCCGGATTGGAGAAATTATGGAAAAAGTAAAGGCATTTTGTAAACGGAAAAACATTGAGATATCCGTCAAGCGCTACCTGATTGATGCACTTGGTGCGATGGCACAGGGATTATTTGCATCGCTTTTGATCGGAACGATCATCAGTACACTTGGAACACAGTTAAATATTCCGATTCTTGAGACAGTCGGAACTTACGCAAAAGCAGCAGTCGGACCAGCGATGGCGATCGCGATCGGATATGCCCTGCAGGCAGCGCCTTTAGTATTGTTTTCACTTGCGGCAGTCGGTGCGGCGGCAAATGAACTTGGCGGGGCAGGCGGGCCGCTTGCGGTACTTGTGGTTGCAATTTTTGCAGCAGAACTTGGAAAAGCAGTTTCCAAAGAGACAAAAATCGATATTATTGTCACTCCGTTTGTGACCATTTTTGTCGGGGTCGCGCTTTCTATCTGGTGGGCTCCGGCGATCGGTGCGGCAGCGAGTGCAGTCGGTAATGCGATCATGTGGGCAACCGAGCTGCAGCCGTTTTTCATGGGAATCATTGTATCTGTGATCGTCGGGATTGCACTGACACTGCCGATCAGCAGCGCAGCAATCTGTGCAGCACTTGGACTGACCGGTCTTGCAGGAGGGGCAGCACTTGCAGGATGCTGTGCACAGATGGTTGGATTTGCAGTGGCAAGTTTCCGCGAAAATAAATGGGGCGGACTGTTTGCGCAGGGAATCGGTACATCGATGCTTCAGATGGGAAATATCGTAAAAAATCCACGTATCTGGCTGCCGGCAACTTTAGCATCCGCGATCACCGGACCAATTGCAACATGCCTGTTTCACTTACAGATGAACGGTGCAGCAGTTTCATCCGGCATGGGAACCTGTGGACTGGTCGGACAGATCGGTGTTTATACCGGATGGATCGCAGATATTGAGGCGGGAAGCAAAGCTGCCATTACACCGATGGACTGGATCGGACTGATTTTCGTAAGCTTTCTTCTGCCGGGCGTTTTATCATGGCTTTTTAGTGTGTTATTCCGTAAGATCGGCTGGATCAAAGAAGGCGATATGAGGCTGGACTTATAAATCCATAAAAGTTTAGAAATAAATCCACCATAATGAGGAAAGTATGGTATACTGTAAACAGTAGTCATTACAGGAATAATATGCATGAAATTGCATTTTACTCCGCAAAACAAGGAGGATTTTTATGGAAAAGCCATTCACCTTAAGTGAGGGCGTTGACAGTTGGAATACGATTATTTTTTTATATAATTCCGCATTGAAGGAAGTACGCACAAAAGTTGAAATCTTAAACGATGAGTTTCAGCAGGTACATCAGTACAACCCAATAGAATATATCAAGTCAAGGATCAAGACGCCTGAGAGTATTGTGAAAAAGTTAAAGCGTTACGGATATGAGTCATCGATCGATAACATGGTCAATTATGTCAATGACATTGCAGGTATCCGTATTGTCTGCTCTTTTACTTCTGATATTTATAAGCTTGCAGAGATGATTGGAAAACAGAATGATCTGACCGTTATTTCCATCAAGGATTATATTAAAAATCCAAAGGAGAGCGGTTATAAAAGTTATCATATGCTTGTGACTGTTCCGATATTTTTATCGGACCGCGTGATCGATACCAAGGTGGAGATACAGATCCGGACGATGGCGATGGATTTCTGGGCAAGCTTAGAGCATAAGATCTATTACAAATTTGAGGGAAATGCGCCCGGCTATATCAGCAGGGATCTAAGAGAATGTTCCGATATTGTTTCTATGCTGGATGCAAAGATGCTCCAGCTAAATGAAGCAATTATACAGGCGAAAGAAGCACAGGAGGAGCAGACGGGTGCAGTATAATTATGACTTCGAGATTATGTCGCTCGTCATTTTTGTGGTTATCAGCGGTCATTTCCTGTTGATCAGACAGTTCCCAACGGTTAAGTCGAAAGTATTTGGCAGACTGCTTTGGGTGTGTCTTGGCGAGTGTATCGCAAATATTTTATCATGTATTGGACTGGCAAATGCAGCAATCGTTCCGCTAATCTGGAACGAATTGTTTGCGTTTGCTTTTTTTGCGTTGGAAGGAGCGGCTTCTTATCTGATGTTCCGCTATATGGAAGAGGTATGCAGCTTTTCCGGAGTAGCAGGTCGAATGATAAAATACATGGGAAAAGTCCCATTTTTCTTTTTCGAGATCATGCTTTTAGCGACACCGTGGATGGGCTTTTTCTTTTATTTTAAAGATGGCAGCTATTATCAGGGAAATTTTGCATGGTTTGGCTATGTGTATATTGGATACTATTTTTTTATGAACCTGCTTCTTGTGTTTTTGGGGAGAGCGCGTATTGAGACGCGGATCAAGGTAATCGTTATCTTATACAGTATTGTGGCAGTTCTTATGGTGGTGCTTCAGTATGAGAGAAAAGAAATGCTGCTTACCAGTGCGGCAAATATGCTGTTTATTCTGATGATCTATATGGCAATGCAGAATCCGTCTGCTTATATTGACAGTGAAACCGGAACCAGTGATGAGCAGGCATTTCTGATCCAGATGAAAAATGTAACGGAGCAATCCGGCAAAAAAGTATTTCTTGTGGTACATATCAGACAGATGCATCATATCGAAATGCTTTTAGGATATGAAAACAGCAGGCGGCTGTTTGCCGAAGTGGGACATTATCTTACCGTACTGTGTGGAAAGTTCTGTGTGTTTCGCAATGCGGAGGATACATTTACCATTCTGCTGGATGAGGGAAAAGAAGAACACATAAAGGGGCAGATCAAAAAAAGATTTGAACAGGATTTTCATGTGTCTGGCAATTCGATTTCTTTAAATGAGATCATGATCACCCTGCATTATCCAAGAGATTTTTGTTCTCTGGCAGAGTGCAGGGCACTGTATGGATATTTGCTGGAAGCGGCACAAAATTCAGGGAAACAGATCTTTTTTGAGGTGGATGAAGCCGTAAAAAAAGACTATTACCGAAGAAATAAGGTAGAGCAGGCGGTGGATCGTGCAATTACGGAAAACAGATTTGAAGTATATTATCAGCCGATCTATTCCCTAAAAGAAAAATGTGTTGTATCATTAGAGGCGCTGGTGCGTCTGAAGGATGAAAAACTTGGAGCCATTCCACCGGATGAGTTTATTCCGTTGGCGGAGCAAAACGGAACGATCACACAGATCAGTGAGATCGTACTTGAAGAGTGCTGCCGTTTTCTGGCAAAACATGTACTTCCAAATCCATCGCTTGGGATACGGACGATTCATGTAAATATTGCTGCAGCGCAGTGCCTGAACCGGAATCTGAAAGAAAGCATACTGCCAGTGTTAGAGCGTTATCATGTGCCGACACATATGATCACACTGGAGCTGACAGAGCGGACAGCGATTGAAGCGCCAAAGCTGATGTTATGGCACATGCAGGAGTTTGGCAAAATCGGCATGGGGTTTGCAATGGACGACTATGGAAACGGCAATTCAAACTGTTCTTATCTGATCCGTTTTCCATTTCGGGAAATCAAGATTGATAAAGACATGACCTGGTCCTATTTTGAAAATCCAACTGCAAAAATCGTGATTGAAAATGAAATAAAGACGATACAAAAACTCGGTCTCCCGCTGATCATGGAGGGCGTGGAAAAGAAAGAACAGAGTGATGCCCTAGAGACGCTTGGTGTGGATATGATCCAGGGATATTATTACGGGAAACCGATGCCGGAGACGGAGTGTCTGCGCTATATCAGAAGAATGCATTTTGCCAAAGAGGAATATGGAAAGAGTTGATGGAAAGTTTATGTTAAAAATAGCATTTTGTGATGATGATTTAGAGATATTAAAAGAACTTGGTATCTTATTGGACAAATATAAAAAAGAAAGAGACGAAGACCTTACCTATACGGTATTTCAGAGTCCCTTAGAGTTACTGGCCGCGATTGAGAAAGGGTTTTCTTTCGATATTTCATTTTTGGACATTTTAATGCCGGGGGAAAACGGAATTGAGACTGCAAAAGAAATCAGACAGTATGATAATAATATGAAAATTATTTTTCTTACCTCATCTCCGGAGTTTGCAGTACAGTCTTATACGGTCGGGGCATATTTTTATCAGTTAAAGCCAGTCTGGGAGGAAAGCTTTTTCCGGCTGATGGATTCCGTGCTTGCAGAGTGCACAAAGACACAGGAAAACAGTCTGATTCTGCGGAGCAAAGAAGGAATTACAAGAATTGACCTTGAAAAGTTAGAATATTGTGAAGTGATAGGACGGACGCTCTTTTTTCATCTCGGAAATGGAAAAGTATTTGAGAGTGTCGGCAGTTTAGACGATTTATTTTTGCAGTTAAAGCCTTATGGCAATTTTTTACGGCCACATCGGTCATTTCTGGTAAATATGGATTATATACAGAATATTTCTTACCGTGCAATTAAACTGATAAGTCTTGCAGAAATACCAATCCCGCATGGGAAATGCTCGGAGATAAAGAATAAATATCTCGAGTATGCGTTTAACAGAAAGCAGGTATTTTTATCATGAATCTTCTTTATGTAACAAATGGTGCAGCAGTTGGGATATTCGGCATGGTTTTGTCCGGGGCTTTTTGTGATATTCACTGGACGAAAGAAAAACGGGAATTTCTTGTTGGAAGTATTTTTGTGCTGCTTGCCATACAGGGCGTGATGTATCTGTTGGCCGGGGCAGCGACGATCCGTTATCTTTATCCTGTGATCACACATGTCCCGATGTGTATTGCCCTTTACATTTTAACGAAAAAACGTCTGTGGACAGTGATTTCCGTGCTGACTGCTTATCTCTGCTGTCAGCTTCGCAGGTGGGTGGCACTTTTTATAATGGCTGTGTTTGTGAACAGTGAAACGGTGCAAAATGTGACGGAACTGATTGTTACACTGCCGTTATTATTTCTTTTACTGCGCTTTGTGGCACCCTCGGTGCGGGCAATATCAAATTATCCCGTGTCAATACAGCTTCAGTTCGGGTTGATTCCGGCATTGGGCTACGGCTTTGATTACCTGACGAGAGTTTATACGGATTTACTTTCAGAAGGCATACCGGCGGCAGTGGAATTTATGCCGTTCGTCTGCTGTATTGCTTATCTGGTGTTTGTGCTTCGTACTTCAGAGGAGGAGCGGAAGAAAAATGAACTTGAGCAGATGCAGAGCTGTCTGAATCTCCAGATTTCCCAGGCGGTCCGCGAGATTGAGGCTTTGAGGGAGTCGCAGAAAGATGCCAGTACCTACCGGCATGATTTAAGACATCATATGCAGCATCTGTTATCATGTATCGAGAATGGAAAAATTGAACAGGCAGAAGGCTACATTCATGAAGTATGTGTGCAGATTGAGGCAGGCAGGGTAAAAAATTACTGTGAGAATGAGACGGTCAATCTTATTTTTTCCTCTTTTGCAGGAAGGGCGGAAAGTGCTGGTGCCACAATGAACATAAAAGCGGTGGTACCATATATTCTTCCGGTTTCGGAGACAGATTTGTGTGTGCTTTTATCAAATGCGTTAGAAAATGCACTCCATGCGTGTACAGCACAGGAGCAGAAGGGAACGATAGATATTTTAGCGTATGAGAAGAACGGGAGGTTCTTTTTTCAGGTCACGAATCCATGCAGAAAAGAAGTAGCATTTGAAAACGGTGTTCCGGTTACCGACCGGCCGGGGCATGGAATCGGCGTACGCAGTATTTGCGCAATTGTTGACCGGTATGGTGGTATGTACAGCTTTCTGGTAGAAGATAATAAATTTATTTTACGCGTTTCTTTATAAGGTGCAGCTTTATGCTGCACTTTAAAAGAGATAACAAAACTACATATGAAAAATAAAAAATGTCGATTGAGTGCACATTATAGTCGATTCAGAACAAGTTAATCCACTGCAGCACAAAATACGGTACATTAATGTCAACAGAGAGAAATGAAAAACAAATGACAAAGGAGAGAAAGATTATGAAAAGAAAAATTTTAGCAATTATGTTGAGTTCAATGCTGGCATTCTCTTTTACCGCCTGCGGGAATACCGAGGAGACTGCTGATGGCACAGTGACAAATGCAGAGACAGATGTAGATGTGGCAGATACTGGCACTGATGTGGAGACCGATGCGGCAGAGAACGATGCAGCAGATATTGTTGTGGACACAGAGACAGCAGATGCACAAAGCGAAGATGTGGAAACAGATTCTACCGAAGACTTATTCTGCCTGCTTGATGTGCCGATTTTAGAGATGCCGGACTTAGCAGGAACAACCTGGAGTTTCTGTGGGGGTAACATTGGCGGTGTGCAAATGACACAGGACGATTATGATGCTGCATTAGAGCAGTATGGCGGAAAATTGGAGATCGTGTTTAGCGATGATGGTTCCACTGTACAGATGGTACAGGGAGGTGGAACGTTAGACGGTGTCTGTGAATATCATTATGAGGATGAAGGTGTGCGTTTAACATTTGACAATAACGGTACAGATCTGGTATACGCCTGCGTGTTTGCAGATTTTGATGGACTGACAATGGTAGCATTGTCCGATACTTCCGGATACAATGCAGTATATTTTGTACAGTAAAGGAGTATTTGAATGGAAATCTCTGTAATTGTTTGTTTGCTTGTGATTTTGCTTGCCATATGGATTGTTTCTGTACGGAAAAAATTAGCGATCATGGATGAAAATATCAATCATTCCATGAATCAGATCGGAGTGCAGCTTTCGTCACGGTTTGATGCGTTACTTTCCCTGCTTGATTTTACAAAAAAATATGCAGGATACGAGGCACAGACACTTACAGATGAAGTAAATGAAAAACGGTGTATCATTATGGAAACTTCCACACCGGAGGAGGTTTTGCGCCAGGAAGGTGTGATAAACGAGGTGCTTTTCCGGACACAGACGGTTTTAGAAGAATATCCGGGTTCGACTGATGAAAATGAATACATCAAATGTATGGACGCGGTAGAGTGTTATGAAAAAATGGTGCAGACCAGCCGGCTGATTTATAATGATTCGGTGACAAAATTAAACAGAGAGCTTCACATTTTCCCAACCAGTGTACTTGCACATATGCTCGGATTTGAAAAACGGGATTATCTGGTAGAAAATTAGCAGAAAAGGAGATGCAAAGGATGAATAAGTTACACAGAAGCAGGTACATAAATGTAGTTGTATCAATGATGATGGCATTTTTGATGCTTGCTGCAATGGGAACGACACAGGTACATGCAGCACAATATACAACGGGAACGATTGATCCTGCCGAATTGAAAGCTGGAGATGTGGTTTACAGGGGGGTTCAGTTAACGGTAGACAGACAGATTGTGGTTTGTAAAAAGTGCAATATGATATGGATTACGACGGGCACGGATTACGGTACTGGAGATATGAAACGCTCTGAGGTGGTGGCTACGGAAGCCCATAAGGATCATCCGGATAAGGTGGGGTATAGCGAGTTTAACTGGTATTTTAATCTTGACAGCTCCGGCCCATTGTTAAAAAATACGCCATATACGATCGTAGAAAATGCTAACATTAAATACAAGATTACCTATAATACAAACGGTGGCAGTCAGATAGCAGAGGGAAATCAGACGAACCTGCCAGATCCGCTGCCAGCTGCGACGAAAGATGGATATGATTTTGTCGGCTGGTATACAGATGCAGATTTTACGACGATTGCGCGGCCGGGACAGGCACTTACTGCCGACACGACTCTTTATGCAAAATGGGTAGAACACAGGCACACATTCAAGAATGAGTGGAGCAGCAATGATACGTCCCATTGGCATGCTGCCACGTGTGAACACACCACAGAAAAAAAAGATGAAGCAGCTCATGTTTATGGAACAGCAGGTGCGGAAAGATATACCTGTAGTGTCTGCAAATATGTAAGTGAAACAAGAAAAAGAGAAGCTGAGGCAGCAGATAAAAAGAATACGGAAAGTAAACCGGTAAAAGTAAAAAGGACAGAGGCAAAAGACGCAGCATTAAATTCGAAATTTAATGTGAAAGCAGGAAAGACGGTCAAGGTAACTTGGGGAAAAGTTAAAGATGCAGATGGTTATGATGTTTATATGGCATACTGCGGAAAAGATAAGGAAAAGGTTGTAAAGTCCGTAAAGGCAGCGGATAGTTTATCTGTTGAGATCAGCAAATTGAAAAAGAAAGGAATCAATCAGAAAAAAAATATAAAATGTCATGTTCTTGCATATAAGATGGTTGATGGCAAAAAAGTAACAGTTGCGAAATCGATCACGATACATGCAGCAGGAAAGAAGAATAAATCAGTAACAGATGCAAAAAGCATTAAACTGAAAAAGACTTCTTATGTATTGGCAAAAGGGAAAAAAGCTGTCGTAAAAGCTTCGATTGTCAAGAAGGATAAGAAACGTCCGATCATTAATCATATATCGGAATTCCGATATGCTACATCAGACAGTAAAGTGGCAGTGGTATCTAAAAATGGTAAGATCACCGCGAAAGGAAAAGGATCCTGTTCTATATATGTATATGCAACAAACGGATGTGCACAAAAAATAAAAGTTGTGGTCAAATAAGAGAGACAGGTATAAAGTGAAAATGAATGTGTAGGAGAAAAGCTGCCAATGATAGTGATAATATCATTAGGCAGCTTTTTATAATGAACAAAGGAAAAAGAAAGCGTGTATTTTGACTGGATTATATAGTATAATATATTCCGTGTCTGAGAGAGAAATAAAACATAAGAGGATAGTGCGTGTGAAAAATAAGATTTTTCACACGCAAGAATGGGGATTAAGATGAGAATAGGATTTGATAATGACAAATATTTAAAAATTCAGTCGGAGCATATCAAAGAACGCATCAGCCAGTTCGGTGATAAGCTGTATCTGGAATTTGGTGGAAAATTATTTGATGATTACCATGCGTCGAGAGTATTGCCGGGATTTGCACCGGACAGTAAGCTTCAGATGCTGATGCAGCTTTCGGATGTTGCAGAAATCGTAATTGTGATCAGTGCGGCGGATATTGAGAAAAACAAGGTGCGTGGAGACCTTGGCATTACTTATGATGTGGACGTTGTCCGTCTGATCGGAGAGTTTGAGAAAAAAGGACTCTATGTCGGAAGTGTGGTCATCACACAGTTTGCCGGACAAAATGGTGCAGTGCAGTTTCGGGAAAAACTCGAAAAACGTGGAATCAAAGTATATCAGCATTATAAGATCGAGGGGTATCCGTCGAATATTCCACTGATCGTCAGCGAGAATGGTTTTGGAAAAAATGATTATATTGAGACGACAAGACCGCTTGTGGTTATTACTGCGCCGGGACCTGGAAGCGGAAAAATGGCAACCTGTCTTTCACAGCTTTATCATGAAAACATTCGCGGAACCAAAGCCGGCTATGCGAAGTTCGAGACATTCCCAATCTGGAATCTTCCGTTGAAGCACCCGGTCAACCTTGCATATGAGGCTGCAACAGCAGACTTAAATGATGTGAATATGATTGACCCGTTCCATCTGGAAGCATATGGAAAGACTACGGTAAACTACAACCGTGATATAGAAATATTTCCTGTTTTAAATGCAATTTTTGAGGGAATATACGGTGAAAATACCTATTACAAATCGCCGACTGATATGGGAGTAAATATGGCAGGAAACTGCATCATCGATGATGAAGCCTGCTGCGTGGCATCTAAAATGGAAATTATCAGGCGTTATTACACCGCAGTGAATAAGCTGGTAAGAGAAGAAGCGACCGAAAATGAAGTTTACAAGATCGAGCTTCTAATGAAACAGGCGAAGATTACAACAGACGACAGAAAAGTTACCGTTGCCGCAAAGAAGCGTGCGGAGGAATCAGGTGTTCCGACCGCAGCGATCGAACTTTCGGATGGAACGATCATTACATCAAAAACGTCTGATTTCCTTGGAGCATCAGCAGCATTGCTTTTAAATGCTTTAAAATATTTAGCCGGAATTGCACATGATGAAAAGCTGATCCGCCCGGAGGCAATTGAGCCGATTCAGGATCTGAAAGTACGTTTCTTAGGAGGAAAGAATCCAAGACTTCATACGGACGAGGTTCTGATTGCGTTATCTCTTGCAGCAGTGTCCAATGAAAATGCGAAATGCGCCATTGAGCAGATCCCTGCACTCCGTGGCTGTCAGGTGCATACGTCGGTCATGCTTTCCGAGGTGGATATTAAGATTTTCAAAAAACTGGGGGTGGATCTGACGAGTGAACCGGTACGCAGTGGATTGAAGTTATATTAAATTTATATGGTGTATCATGAGCTATAAAATAAAGTGAAAGAGGAAATACATGAATCTGATTAATATAGAGAATCTGACAAAGGTCTATACCGAAAGAAAGTTATTTGATGGCGCGTCATTTTCGCTGCAGGATGGGGAGAAAGTCGGTATCATTGGCGTCAATGGAACCGGAAAGACAACACTTCTGCGGATGATCATGGGGGAAGAGGAGACAGACGAAGGAACCGTTACGACGGCTAACCATGTGGTAATGCGTTATCTGCCGCAGCATCCGGAATTTGATCCGGAAAAAAGCAGTCTGGAATGTGTACTGGAAGGAAATGTGACAGATGAAAACCGCTGGTCTGTTGAAAGTGATGCCAAGGCAATGATGACCCGGCTTGGAATTAAAGATTTCATGCAGCCTGCGGGACAATTATCCGGTGGACAAAGAAAGCGTCTGGCATTGATATCGGTACTTCTTTCCCCGGCAGATATTCTTTTGTTAGATGAGCCTACGAACCATTTAGATAATGATATGGCAGACTGGCTGGAGGATTATCTGAAAAAATGGAGAGGTGCGCTTATCATGGTAACACATGACAGGTATTTCTTAGACAGTGTGTGTAACCGGATCGTGGAAATTGATAAAGGAAAAATTTACAGTTATCAGGCGAATTACTCCGGGTATCTGGAACTAAAAACCCAGCGTCAGGAAATGGAAACAGCCAGTGAACGAAAACGTCAGTCGATCCTGCGTGTGGAACTGGAATGGATACAAAGGGGAGCAAGGGCACGTTCTACAAAACAGAAAGCACGCATCCAGCGTTATGAAGAGCTGAGAGATCGTGAAAATCCGGCGCAGGATTCACAGATGGAATTAAGTTCTATTTCTACAAGAATGGGAAAAACGACCGTGGAGCTGGAAAATATCTGTAAGGCTTATGGAGACAGAAAACTGATCGAGGATTTTTCTTATATCTTTTTGAAGGGAGACAGAGTTGGATTTATCGGACCAAACGGTTGTGGCAAGTCTACTCTGATGAAAATTATTGCAGGTATTATTCCGCAGGACTCCGGACAGGTCATTATCGGACAGACTGTGAAAATGGGATATTATGCGCAGGAAATAGCCTCAGAAAAAAATGAGGATGAAAATGAAATTGATCTGTCATATATGAACCCGGATCAGAGAGTGATCGATTATGTAAAAGATACGGCAGAATATATCCAGACTGTGGATGGAGTGATATCCGCAACCGTTTTATTGGAGCGTTTCCTATTTCCACCGGAAAAACAGTACAGTCCGATTGGAAAACTGTCAGGCGGGGAAAAGAAAAGATTAAATCTGCTCCGGGTATTGGCAACATCCCCGAACTTTATATTGCTGGATGAGCCTACAAACAACCTTGATATAGCTACGCTGACGATTTTAGAGGACTATCTGGACCGTTATGAAGGCATCGTTGTTACGGTATCGCATGACCGTTATTTCCTCGACCGGACAATGAAACGTATCTTTGCCTTTGAGGGAGACGGAAAACTGAAACAATATGAAGGCGGCTATACAGATTATGTAAACCGTCTTGCAGAAGAGGGCAGGACACCGGGAGAAACCGGACTGAATCAGTCTGCAGGTGCAGCAGGTAGTACACCGGGAAATTCCAAAAATCAGGAATCGGGAGAAAATGGAACCGTGAAAGCCGATTCGACTGCAACCTGGAAGCACGAAAAGAAACTGAAATTCAGCTATAAAGAGCAGAAAGAATACGAGACGATCGAGGATGATATTGCAGCACTCGAACAAAAGTTAGAAGATTTAGATAACGAGATGGCAGCGAATGCCACCAATGCAGCAAAGCTGCGGGAGCTGGTTGAGGAGAAAGAAAACGCAGAGAAAATGTTAGAAGAAAAGATGGACAGGTGGGAGTATTTAGAAGAGCTGGCGGCAAAGATCGCAGGGCAGCAGAGCTAGTGTACTGAATCATTGATACAGAGTACACTGGAAAGCCTGCCTGTCAGTCCACGTTCAGGACAAATGTATTCTTGCCGTTCTCTTTTGCCTGATACATTGCCAGATCTGCCTTGCGGATTAGCTGTGTATAGTCAAGCGTATCGCCCTGGGACATGACAATGCCGATACTGCACGGCACCGGCAGCACCTCGCCGGTCTGTTCGTTTACATGCTGCGTGCGCAGAATCTCAAGAATTTTGCCGGCATTATGCCGGATGCGTTCCGGTTCTAACTCACCGGCATAGCAAAATGCAAACTCGTCCCCTCCGATCCTGCCGACTGCACCGTGTATATTTTCTTTAAGTGTCTGCGCTACGAACTGGATGACAGCATCGCCCTCCTGATGACCGTAATTGGTATTATAATCCCTGAAATCATCGATATCGACAAAGCCGAATGTGATCTGTTCATGGCTTTCAACCGCCCTTTGCACCATCGAAAGCATCTCTTTTTCAATCGCTTTTTTATTTTTGATACCGGTCAGAGGGTCGTTCTCTGCCATCTGTAAAAGTTTCTGCTGACGTTCTTTTTCTTTCCGGTCTGCCTGTTCCACATAGTCTAACAGCTCGTTGATACCCGCAGCCAGTTCACCTGTCTCATGTTTTTCCTGAATGTGAACGCGCAGGGAATAATCCTCACTTTCCCTGATTTGCGCAAATACCTGCAGAATATGGGTAATCGGTGCGAAAATTTTCTTTGTCATAAAATACTGTGTACAGCACACGCCGATGATGAGTGCAGAAAGACCGAGCGTGATCAGCATGCCATAGGTTCTTCCAGTCTGCTTCTGTGCACTCAGATTTTCAGTCACACGGATGCCCCAGCAGGTATTTTCCACATCGGAATAATATGTAATATAATCCTGTCTGTGATAGCGGTAGCGCACATAACCGGACGGATTTTTCTCATGGTCGATCGCATCCCATTTTTTCTGAAAATCATTGCGGTCGGAACTTTTAGAGACAAATGTCTTTAAGCTTCTCTTGTTTTTTGTGTCACCTGCCGTGATGATCGCCCCATTGCCGTCGAGAAGATAGAAAGTTCCATCTGCAAGCGTGTCCATATTCAGCCGCAGGTCGTCAAAATATGCCGTATCCAGCTCCTCCATCACATAGCCGATCAGTTCATTATTATAATAGACGCCGGTATAGGCGGGCACGACATTTTTCCTGCCGTCATCTGTTATACGCTCATACACGTCACCGATAATAAATTCGCCGGTCTGATATTTAGGATCGACATCTTTCATTGCACTGACAGTGCCCGGTTCGTACTCTTCACTTGAACTGACCACATGAAAATTCCGGTTTACCACAGAGATGCTCGCTACAAAGATACTGTATTTTTTGCGTTCCTTCAGCAGATTGTCTACATAGTTTCGTGCCAGAGGGCTTTCATTTTCCCTTAGACTGTAAAGGATCGCGTTCTGCGTCAGCTGATAACTCGCGATCATGTCCATCTCGTTATTGCGGTCCTGCGTAAAGTTTTTGATATTCATCACCTGATTTTCGCTGATCGCCCGCACATTCTGCTCCGTCAGCTCATCAATCTTGCGGTTCGTTTCATAAATGGAAAATATTCCGAAGATACCAAGCGGTATCAGGGTAAAAAGTAAAAGTAACCCTAAAATACTATGTTTTAATTTCATGTTTGCAACTCCCCCCATCTGTTATCTATTTTATAGCGAAACTGTTGTTTACGTCAACTGTTGTCCCAGTGTTGTACACAACCCCTGAAAAATATCGAAAGGATTTTTTTTCCCTCGTGGATAAGATTTCGATATGATTGAAAACGGTCATAAAATCAATACAATGAAATTGGAAAGAAAACAGTTAGTATGCAAAGGCAGGAAGGACACTCACAAATGAAAGACAAAAGCGAAACTTCAACAACAGATTTGATTATACTTTTTTTCCTTCTGTTCATTATTTCAAATATTTTATTTGCTGTTGCCTGTATGCTGCTCAGTGATGACGCAGAGTCGAATTTGAAGCTGATAAAAGATTTTGCGATCAGCACGGGAAGTCTGGTCGGAATAAACATAGTCGGATTGATACTGATTGAATGTTTTGAAAGAATTGAAAAATATATTTTTCGGCGAAAAAACCAAAAGGAATGTTTCGGGGAAGGTAATTTTCAGGTATTGCGGTGTAGCAGCAGATACTACATGCTCCCGATTGCAGTTACTGCGCTGGATATGATGTTTGTATTATCTTTTTTGCATGAGAGAAACAAAGATGCACAGGTGATGATAGAATTTTTTCAAGGCAGAGATGGAATTTTTCCACTGTTTTGTATGGGATTTTTTAACATCTATGGCGTTTATGTGCTGGCGCATTACTGCTGTTATAAAGTGTATTGTACAGGATATTTGTTAGAGGTAATCCATTTTTTGAGGAAAAAAAGCATACCGTGGAGTGATATAAAAAGCATAGAATTTTTCTATCTGGATCAATACAAGAAACAGAGGATTGTGATAAATCTTGAGAAGAAAAAGATTGTTTTTCGCGCAGAGGTGTTAAACGATGGCTGGGATCCTTTTGTGAACTGGGTACAGGATATGGCAATGAGATATCATATTTTGTTTAACGGTAAAATCCTGACTGTTTGACTTGCAAATAAGATAAAAATCCAAAACTACACACCAGATACAATGCATTACGGTATGCTCAAAAGAAAAGGGATATAGAGCGTAAAACGGACAGCACACCAGGTTGACTTTGCCTGCGGGGGAAGGTAAAATACAGCTTAAGATAGTATAAACCCGGGGAGAAAACTGCAATGCTAAATATAACCATTGACAAGGTCAGGCACATTGAAGACAAGGATGCCAATGTACGCGAAACGCTTGTCGAATTACAGCACGCACTTGATAAATCTGAACAGGAAAGACATTTTTATGACGCTCTGTGCATTGACTACACTGCGGCATACTTATGCGACCTGATGGCAGATACCATGACTGTCATCAAGAAAAAATCATTCTCCCACTGTGCTGCCGAAGAACTCCAGTCTGGCAGCATACAATGCTATTCTCAATGGATACGGCATTCTTATAATACTTTTGTCGTGAAAGAGTCGGCCCCGGGCTTTATGGAAATGTTTGACAACAGGAATCTGATGGCATATCTGGATGATCATGAGAGCTTTGTATACCGGCACAGAACACTGCCGAACCGTGCAGGAATGGAATACTTTGAAGCGCGGGCAGTGCGTCTTTATTCAGATGATGACAGCTACAAGATCATTCTTGGCTACCGTCCGATCGATGACATTGTCGAAGAGGAAAGGGAAAGCCGTCAAAAATTAGAGCAGGCGTTAAAGAGAGCCGAGGAAGCAAGCCATGCAAAATCAGCCTTTTGGTTTAATATGTCTCATGACATCCGCACGCCGATGAACGCCATCATTGGTTATACTGATCTTTTAGAAATATATGGGGATGACGTGGAAAAACGGGAGGACTATCTTGGCAAGATCAAAAGTTCCAGTGAATATCTGCTATCCCTTCTCAATGATGTTTTAGAAATGGCGCGTATTGAAAGCGGAAAATATATCATGGACGAAACGGTAACGGATATCAGGGAGTTTGACCGGTCTATCTGCGATGTATTTGAGAATCAATTAGAGCAGAAGGGGATCCGTTCTGTTTTTCTGTAAGTTCTTTTGCGATGCTGGCATCAGGCATGGCTGCTTTGCCGTTTTGTCCGGTGCTGCAGTGCGTTAAACCATGCCTGCGGCAGGGAAAATCCGAAGATGATACCGAGTACGATCGCTCCGGCAACTTTGATTGTTTCCATTCCGTAACGTGAAAATTCACTCATGTCATTCATGATAAAATAATAGGAAGTATAATAAATACCAGCCCCCGGCACCAGTGGAAAAATACCGGCGATCAGGTAGACGGTCACCGGATTTTTACGCAGGGCGGCAACCACCCTTGAAAAGACCGTGAGGGCAAGTGTTGCGATCATGTTTGCAATGACGGTTCCGGTGTCAAACTGCAGGCAGATCAGATAGACGATCCATCCGATCGCACCGGTAAGTCCGCAGAAGAGAAGTTCTGATTTTGGTGCACAAAACAGCACGGCAAAAGAAAGCGTTGCGATCATACTGACAATAAACTGGATAAACATAGTATTACAAAATACCTCCTACTACAAGATTATAGATCGTCATGACGGTTCCGACACCTGCCGCAATACAAAAAGCGGTGAGAACCGCATCGATCATGTGGATCGCGCCGGAGAGATAATCGCCGTTAAAGAAATCGCGGATTGAAGTCGTTAATGCGATCCCCGGCACTAACGGCATGATTGCACCGATGATGATCTTGTCATACAAAACCGGCAGTCCAATAGAAAAAGTGATCAGACTGACGAGTGTCACAAGTGCACTGCCGAAAATATTGGTGATGAATTTTGAAGTTTTCCGCTGTGAAAACTTTTTTAACACCATATTTAAAAGTGCGCCGGCGATAAATGCTATCACGCCGTCTAACGGAGTTCCGCCAAACAGAAATGAAAAACTGCCGCTTCCAAGACCGCAGAAAAAGACTTCCGTCCATTTGCTGCAGGTGGGGATTGCTTTGCATTCATCCAGACGTGTCCACGCATCTTTTAGGGAACATTCGTGGGAACAGATTTCCCTCGAAAGCTGGTTTAAGGCTGCGATACGCCCAAGATGTGTCTGACCGAGCGGGACATGACGGATCATGCTGCACGCGTCATCTTTATTTTCATTTGCACTCGCAAAAATTCCATTTGAGAGCACATAAACGTCATATTCTTCAATTTCATATGCCTCTAAGATATGCATTACGGTATCTTCTACACGGTATACTTCTGCGCCATTTCGAAGAAGTGCATCACCGGTTTCCACCGCTAAAGATAAAATTTCCTTTGTGACTGCCATGTTGCAGTTCCTTTCTATCAGTGAAATTGATCATTATAGTTGTTCAACTGTTATGTTAAAATCCCGTTCCTGCCAGACAGGAGTTTTTATTATGAACACTCATGAAAAAATAACATGTTTTTGGATAAAAAGCAATCTGTCATGTGTAAAAAATTATATACTTTCCAATAAAAAGTAAGGTGTCGTATGCAATGTTTTCCTGTAAAAGTAATTTTACATATTCTAATGCTTCTATTTTGTTTATACATAATATCCCCAAAAAAAGAGATAATAATTTGCAAAGTCAGAAATCAATGGAGGCTTAGTGTGAAAAATAAGCTCGATAGCTTATTTTTCGCACGGCTATTTGTTTCTGA
>OOAM01000560.1_pt1 | contig 34104 bp, 29 predicted proteins | sample 1671131 | NCBI WGS metagenome assembly OOAM01 (sample SAMN06348125, study PRJEB24527) | human gut metagenome | biome: human gut; feature: ankylosing spondylitis patient; material: feces | host: Homo sapiens | place: China | collected 2015-10 | reverse complement strand
ATTTTTTCTTGCGAGTGGCCTGTGGCCAGTCTTGACCAGCCAGGCCGGGGGCGCGTGGTGGTTCCCAAGCGAAGCGCGAGGCGCTCCGCTTCGCACAATATGAATGATGGGAGCGATACCACATGAAACAGACCACAAAAATGAGCCGGGCCGTCAGTCAGCTGGAGCACATCTACAACAGCCTCAACACAGATTTCTTTGGCGGGGAGCTGCCGGTCCCCATTATCACGGTGCAGAGCAAGCCGGGAACCTATGGGCACTGTTCCGTGGCGAAAGTCTGGCAGAGGCCAGACGGCGGGGCCTATGAATTGAACATTGCCGCCGAGGTGCTGAATTACCCCATCGAGGAGACGCTGGATAGCATGATCCATGAGCTCGTCCACCTCTTTTGCCGCCAGCACGGAATCCAGGAAGTGAGCCGGGGCGGTACATATCACAATAAGCGGTTCAAGGAGGAGGCCGAGCGGCGTGGGCTGGAGTGCTATCGGACGGAGAAATACGGATGGAACACCCGGCCTACCGACCGGCTTGTGGAATACGCGCTGGAAAAGGGCTGGAACGAAATTCAGATCGGGCGCAGCAATTTACCGCCCATCATCCGCACCGGAGCCGGAGGGACCGCCCAGCCGGGAGCCGACACCACGGGCGGCAAGCGGCCCAGCTCCACCCGCAAGCTCATTTGCCCCAAGTGCGGCCAGAGCGTACGAGCCACCCGCAGGGTCAACATTCTGTGCGGGGACTGCATGGAGCGTATGATAGAGGTATAAAAAATGAAGTGCACGCCTCAAACGCTGAATCAGGCGTTTTGAGGTGTGCACTTCAAGAAGTTTGAGCGTATTTTTTGCGTTTTCTCTCCACAGGGCCCTTGCTTTTCCCCTTGGGAACAGGTAAAATAGGGGCGGAAACATAATTGCGGGCAGGGTATGGCAGGCTGCAACCCGCCATACCCCTGTACGAGTGACACGACCACTCAGCACAGCAGTCTTTGACTGCACCACGGGGCTATTATATCCGTTTTGGCTTATGTTTTCAAGGCTGGACGGGGAAAATGGTCTTGTGCTGCGCATGATTTTATCAGGCGGTGTTGAGTACATAACTCGACACCGCTTTTATGTTTCCGGCGGACACCCCGGGCGGGGAACCATCCCCGCCCACCGGGGCCGTCTGCCGGAAATCCATCATCAAGGAGAGAAAGGACAATGAAAAACCGAATCTTGAGCGTTGCGCTGGCTCTGTGTCTGTGCCTGGGGCTGGCCGTCCCGGCCTGGGCCGCTGGGCCCACCTTCACCGATGTGCCTGCTTCCCACTGGGCCTATGACGCCATCGAGGACATGTCCAGCCGGGGTGTCGTTGCCGGGTTTGGCAACGGCAGATTTGGACCGGGCGTCAATGTGACCACAGCCCAGTTCTCGGTCATGCTTGCCCGTCTGTTCTACAATGACGAGATGAGCGAGATGCCCGCTGACGAGGCTTGGTTTAGAAATGCAATCACCCTGCTGGCGGGCAAGGGGGTCCTGGACAACACCTCGGCGGCCCTTAAAAACTATGATGCGAACAGCGTCAGCGCACCCATGAACCGCTATGATATGGCCCAGACCATGTATGGGCTGCTGAAGGCGGAGGGTGTGCCGATGCCCAGTGCCGATGAGCTGCTGGCCACCACCCAGCGGATCGCAGACTTCAACACCATCCCTGCCCAGTATACAGATGCTGTCAAAAATATGTATCATCTCGGCTGCCTGGCGGGTGTCGATGCAGCCGGTAACTTCAAGGGCGAGAACACCATGAATCGCGCTCAGGCGTGCGTTGTTCTGGCTCGTCTGGAGAAGACGATTGCCGACTGCGAGGCTGGCGAGGTCCCCGTCAAGCCCTCTGATCCCGCTGAGCAGGAGCCTCCCACGGAAACCGCTGATCCCGGAACAACCAGCACGGAGCTTGGTCAGAAACTGCCCAGTGGGGCCACCGCGGCGGCTGGCGTGAAATCCAGCATTGGGAAGGATGATGCATATCCGACCTATGGCCCCTCTGATGTTGTGTCTAGCAATGGGTACTATTCTGGAGCCACTGATGTTGATATTGGGGATGCTGTATTAGTCTATGAACTGTTGGATATGGTGAATGCGGCTCGCGCAGAGGAGGGTTCGCCTGCGCTCAAGTGGACGACTTTCGATCAGGCTGAAGAGTATACTTTGTTAAGAGCTCATGAGCTGGCTTCAAACTTCAGCCACGATAGACCCAACGGGAGCTACAATATCTTAGGAGAAGTCTGTACCAAAGGGCCTACTTCTTCCGTTGTAGCATATAACAACTGGATGAATTCCCCTGCACACAAAGAAATCTTGATGGATCCTGGCCATGAGTATATGATTGCTGCAAAGTCTGGGAACAGATGGATTATTTGTCTTGGAATTGATGCGGATGATCTTACTCTCAACGCATATGCTCTTGGTAACTATACTGACCCTGTTTGGTGAGCATGTGCCTATCAGATGACTAAAGTGGCGATCGTTAAGCAGAAAAGGAGACTACCTGCTTCCTTGTTGATGCCATGCGCCCCCGAGGTTTTTCTCGGGGGTGCATCTTTGTTGTGCAGCCTTGTTTCTAGGCGTTTGCGCAGTTCTCTTGCGGTCCTCACGGGCCATATGCGAAGAAGCCGCGCCGTCAGGCAAGCATAAAGTTTCCTGCTGTTTTTCTCCTTTAGAAAAGACCGGTCCCGATCTCCCCGTTGGTCCCATCGTCAGCCGTTCAGCTGAGGAAGCCTTTTCTAAGAAGAAATTGATCTGCGAAATTGATGCTTGCCCGTTGGGCCATGGCTGCGCCGCATATGGTCCGTGGTCCGGCGCGGCACAGCTCCAAGGCGGGGGATTGACAGCCCCGCTCAAAGGGTCTATACTGAACATAGAAAAGAAGGTGCTACCGGCAAACGGTCAGCCCCCCTTTCGTGAACGATCAGGGGGCAGGAAGCGCCCTTGATCGGGTCAGGGGAACCAACCGCTTGCCGTTTATCGGTAGCACCGGGAACAGCATACCACAGAGCTGTAAAAATGACAAGAGGCGGCGCGTTTCTGCCGCGTCCGCCTCTTTTTGTGCGCCTATGTGGTCCATTCGTTACCCTTATTTTTACCCTTAAGCACTCAGTTTTTGTCAGGAAAAGTCAGTATCACTTGGGAGTACAGGAACCCGCAAACCATTGAAAACAGGGCGTTCCGGGAAAAGCCAGGACTGGACAGAATACTCTTTTCGCAATTCGAGTCCTGTATCGTCCACCATCGAAAGTTCCGCTTTCTGTTGAAAGCGGAACTTTTTTATAATTTTTTCGCAATTTTCATGCGTGTTATGTAACCTTATTTTATCCCTGACCACTCAACCAGCCACAGTCAGGAAAAATACGGGCCTCCGAGAGCAGTTCGCCCTGGGAGGCCCGTTTGTTCAACCTGCCAGTTCTGCCTGCTTCCGCCGCTTTTTCTCGGCGGCGATCTCCGCGATCAGCCGGGCCAACTTCTCCTTGCACGCCGCCTCTGTATGGACGGAGACGTTGGTGCCATTCGTTTCCCGTTCACTTTCGGGGAGTAGAGAGGCTGGGACGCTCCAGTTCCCAGAAAAACCGCTGGTGCAGGGCCTTCATGTAGTCGTTCATACGTGTCGCCTCCCTTGTTCAGCAACACAACATACCACAGAAACAGAGAATAGCCAGGGCTCCGGCGCACCGGGCCGCGGACTCCGCTTTCTTCCAGGAGACTAATAGCGGAACCCGTAATCGTCTTATTTCTCAGACACCTGCACTCGGCTCTCCGCTCCCCCACTCACCTCCAGAAATGCGCAGAGGGACTGCTTGCTTATCGTGTAATACTTGGGCGGGTCCAAGAACAGAAACAGAATCCGGATGGCAGTCTCCTCGCCGGTGTCGGCATCCATGGCCGCAGGAATCCCATCGATAGTTTTCCATCGCACCGCCGGTAGTACCCGGTATAGTCCCGCCCGCCCAGCATACCCTCCCCCCATTCCATGTTCTGCTTTCAGTATAGTGGGGTAAGGAGCATCTGCAAAGCATTCACATCTCATCATCTGATTTTATGGGTAAGTGTGAGCAGAGGGGCGACCGTTTGGCTGCCCCTCTGTTTCACGTTTACATTACTGCACTTCTGATGAATATTTATAGTGCCCCACAGAGCAACTTGCAGTCCTGAGAAAGAAAACTTATGGTGCCAGGAAACTGGCTCCCGTGTATAGCCAGTTGACGCATACAGACGTACGGGCACCGCCTCGGGAAGAAAAGATTCGGATCTCACACATGGACCAAAGACCGGTAGAGGGCTCTTGTTGCCGGATTCGTGTCCAGTGCATCTCCTGAGACTGGCTGTAGATCAGATCATCCACTACGAACACACCTGAGATTGTCAGGTTGTCATTGGTCTGGCTGTCAATAGAAGCTCCATCGTAAATACTTGCGCGGCGAATATCAGCCACAATAGACGTTCCTGTTACCGCAGGCTGGAGGGAAAAGCGGAGTGAAGTGGCCGAAGTGTTCTGCAAGGTCATGTTCAGCGCCTCCAGAGGAACCGTCAAGACACTTCCAGCAGAGGACAGATTTGCGTTGTAAACCTCCGGAACAGCTTTTAGATTGGGAGTCAGGAAATCTGTCTCCGCAGTTTTAAACCGAACCTTGTAGACAGTAGGTGTATTTTGCTCCACTGTAATTTCAGGAGTCTGCCCAGGGATGCCCTGCGGTCCTTCGGGTCCAACTTCACCAGGTTCACCTTTCGGCCCCTCGGGGCCAACGGGAACCACAAAGTCCAGGGAGATCCCGGTGTCTGTCGGATTGGCGGTGACGGCTGCGGCAGTACCGGAGGAGACAGTTCCCACAGTGACGGTAGGTGTCGTGCCCGCGGGTCCCTGAGGGCCAGGTTCACCCTGAGGGCCGGTTTCACCCCGCTCACCCTGGGGTCCTGCCGGACCTTGAGGGCCGCTTTCGCCACGCTCGCCTTGGGGCCCTGCCGGACCGATGGGGCCCTGTTCTCCCTGTGGTCCGGGACAGCCGCGATCTCCTTGGAGTCCTTGAGGGCCGGTCTCACCAGGAAGCCCTTGCTCACCCTGAGGTCCCTGTTCTCCTTGAGGGCCGCGGTCGCCCGGAATACCTCTTTCCCCCCTGGGGCCGACTGGGCCAGCCGGTCCCGGATCACCCTTAGGCCCTACGGGGCCGCGGTCGCCTTTGGGGCCCATGGGGCCGGGATCCCCGCGGACACCCTGCGGTCCGATATCTCCTGTGTCTCCTTTTGGCCCCATATCGCCCCGAATACCCTGAGGCCCCGGGAGTCCCTGAGGGCCCACCATTCCTTTTGGGCCCATGGGACCGGGACAGCCCTGCTCACCCTTTGGCCCCTGGGGACCACGCTCTCCGCGGGGGCCGCGTTCACCCTGGGGCCCGCGTTCGCCCTGCGGCCCACGTTCACCTTGGGGGCCGCGTTCACCGGAGAGAATGGGGCAAAAACACTGACAGGAGGAGTCTCTGTCAGGTGCAGAGCCGCAATGACGCTCTTTATTTAAATTGTTGTTGGGAAAATAATTCATCTCATTGACCTCTCATCCAAAGTAAGGGAACTGTGGTTATAGCTAAAGTTGCTTCTTGTCTGTGTCCTTCTCGATCTTTTCATTCAGGCGCTGACTCTGTGTGCCGAAATAGAATGCGATGACAACTGAAAAAATTGTTAAAAAATCTTGGTTGGAAATTCGGTCCAAAACAGCGAGATAGGCAAATACTACCGTCAAGACAAGCGTTACAATGCTTTTAACACACAGAAGGTTGCTGAATTTCTTCAAGAGAGCAGACATTACAATCGTTCCTTTCTCATAAGGCCTATGCTCATGGTATGCTATGCACATGGTGGGGCTGAAGTGTGTGGTTTTGCTTCAGGGAAATTCGTCTGCATATAGTCGTCCATCACTCTAAACGGCATTTCCATGGCAATCTAACTGCTGGAAAATTCGGCATTTCGGGGCAAAGAGAGACATCTGCCTGTCCAGGGCCGAAAAACGAGCCCGCTTTTCAGCAGGCTCGCTTAATGGAACCATTCTCCCTTCAATGTTCTGTGAGTATCCGGTGCACTCTCCGGCAGAAGTTTCTCCGCCTCTTCTTTGTCCTCCAGTTCGGCTGGTATTCATACAGCACGACAGGGTGTTCCACATCCCTGCGGTCCGGTACAGCCGCATATAGAGTCCGGCCCTCCAGCTTCAAAACTTGCGGAGCTGCCAGGGATTCGGGCAGTCTTCTTTTCAGCTTTCAAGATGGGCATTTCCGTTTCTGCCCGTGTGCAATTTTGACAAGCGTATGTATGCCCGAATCCTCACCTGTGTGGGGATCATGACTCATGTCCGCCGGACTTTTCTGCCAATCCCCTCCATGGGCGATCCGGAGCATACACACCCAGATTCAGAAAGCCGGTGCTCCATCATCTCAATAGTGACATTTTCGGGCGGAAGCTCCTCCACTTGTAGGGACCGCTCCTGCCGGATATGGGGCTCTGCCGCGGTTCCCCTTATAGCAGCTCTGATAGACAACCATGCCTCCCTCTCATCAAGTATCGGGCTCAGTTGACCCGCCAATTCCTCTTTCATCTGTTCAGAGAATGCCCACAGGCTTTCTTTTGGCAAGGCGCACCTGTTCCATCAGCCATTCCAGCTTCCGGTTTCGTTCCGTATACCCCGCGCTCTTTCGAAGCAGTTCATCCTATTCCGCACGGGAGAGCGTTACCATCTCCGTGCTGTTCATCTGTGTATTGGTCTTGTTTTTGCAAATTTGGTGGCTAAAAATTACCTGGAAAGTTGTCATTTTCAATGCTTTTGACAATTAAGGATACTGCTGGTAACTTAACCTCCGAGCCTCTGCGCTGTTCCGAGGCCACTGGAAGCTTCCAGCCTCCAACCGCTTCGTGACCAGTACAAATCCATCCTCTTCCCAATAAAGCCTCTTGTTCCAGTCCTGCCTATAACCACAGAACAAAAACAGCGTACCGCTGAACGGAGCTAAACGGAACTTCTGCTGTACCAATGTCGCAAAGCCGCCAATCCCGTTCCGCAAATCCGCATGCCCACAGGCAATATAAATCTGCCCTGCTCCCACAAGGTCATTCAGCATCCCTCAGCCCCCAGCACAACGCTTCCTCGGCCGCGCTGTCTGCTCGGATGTAAATCCCCACTTCAACTGCTCCGGTTTTAATCCCGGCAATCACCTTGCCTCGGCTCCCACGCAATTCCGAGGCGGTAATTTCCGCGAATACCGGCGCTGCTTCCGGCATCCGCCCCTCTTTCTGCCTGTTTTGGTTTTCGCTGTTTATGCCGTACAGCTCCCGCTCTCACCGCTGGTATATCTTTGGGCCGACACCGTGTTCCAAGCACCATTCACTTACTCGTCTCCCCCTGTTTCGGCAACCTTCTATCTGCTTCTTCCACGTTTCAAGCCGCGCCTCATGTCAGGCTGCTCTCATTGCCATTTGATTCACCTACTTCTGTTTATCCGTCCTTCTTTATTATATTGCGCCTGGGCAATCCGCTTTTCTATTTGACACTTGTTTTTATGGCGCTTAGAAGCCATAGCGATATCCACTTTTCTATCGTAATACAGAAAGCCCGGGCGGAAAAAATCCGCCCGGGCTTTCTGTCAAATTGATTTTTGAGTTCCTTACTCGTACCGGCTCCAGTCGGGAGCGCGGTTCAGGTCGGTCCAACTCTCATAGACCCGGTCCTTGGTGACAAAGTCGTGGGAGTTGGTGGCCTCCTGGATGGCCAGGTAGAACCAGTCGCTCTCGTGGCAGTCGGTCCAGGTGTTCATACCGGAGAGCAGATCGTCCGTGTCCTCCGGCAGGCGGCACAGCACCCGGTTGATCATGGTCACCGCCTGGGCGCGGGTGATGTACTGGTCGGGCCGGAAGGAGCCGTCGCTGTATCCCTGGATCCAGCCCAGCGCCGCGGCGCGGCTGATCTCGTCCTCCGCCCAGTGGTCGGCGGTGTCCGTAAAGGTGGTGACGCCGGCGACGCCGCTGTCGTCGAACCGGGCGCAGATGGCCGCGAATTCGGCGCGGGTGATGTTAGCGTCGGGGTCGAACAGGCCGGAGTTGCGGCCGTTGATGACGCCCAGCCGGGCCATGGTGGAGATGGCCGTGTTGGCCCAGTAGTCCTCGTTCACATCCGGGAAGGCGTTGGACGTGGTGAGATTGTTGTCCCGCACATCCTCGTCCAGCAGGCGGAAGAAGATGGTGGCCACCTGGGCCCGGGTGATGTTGGCGTTGGGCCGCACAGAGCCGTCAGAATAGCCCTGGATGTAGGCGTAGTGGTCGTCGCCGTTCAGCATGCCGGGCACGGAGGTCTCCGTCCAGCCGGCGAACAGCGTCACGGAGGAGGTCACCCGCAGAGTCTCATCCTCGTCCACCCGTATGGTCAGGCGGCTGTCCTTGTACCAACCGGTAAAGCGGTAGCCGGGCCGGGTGGGGATGTGGGCGCCGTACTCCTCATCATCGTACACATTGAGGGAGAAGCTCCTTCCGTCTTCATCGATGGGGTCGAAGCGGGTGCCGCCATTGGAGTCGAACCTCAGATAGGGATCGCTGTCATGGCCGCCACCGTCTCCGGAGCTATCGCGGGCAAAGGTTGCAGAAATGGTGTGGTTTGCATTAACATCCGTAAATGTATAGCTATCGACTGCTCCTACGCTCTTTTCATCCACTTTCACATTGGCAATGGTATAGCCGCCGTTCGGCGTGATGGTGAAAATCTTGTCCGCACCCTCGGCCACAGCAACGCTGCCGCGGGGGCTGATGGAGCCGCCGTCACCGGCGGAGGCGGTGATAGTGAAGGTCTGCGCGTTCTCCTGCCAGACAACAGCGAAAGGAGAGAATCCGGAACGGTCCACATCAAATTCGATACCATTGGCGTCAAATTCAGCGGTTATAACCTCCGGCTCACAGGCTTCAATGGCATCCGTCACCTCGGCCTGACCGGCAATGCCATATTCCCGGTGCAGGCCCGGAAAGTGGATGACCTGTACATCCAGGTCATTTGCGTTATCCATTGTCACACCGTCGGGATATGGCAAATAGATTGTGGTGCCATAGCTGGCAGAAACCCAGGCGTTGCCGTTGTAGGCGTCCACCAGATCCAGGTAGTGAAAGTCGTAGCGGTAGGTTTTGCCATCGGACAACTCATTCAGAAGATCAGAATCCTCTGCCTTTTGTTCCAGCAGAGCCTGGCGGTCCGTGCCGTCGTCATCAATCAGCAGCGAGTCGTCCAGGAGTTGGATACCGGCGATATCCTCGATCTCAAAGTCTTCGTTATCGTTGGTGTAGAAAGACGGCTGATACACGGTTCCCCATGAGCTGGTTTGTGTCTTTGCAATCGCCTCGGCGTGGATCACAGCCTTGATGGGCTCTGCGGTCAACAACACATATGTATTGGCGCCGTCCTGCGCTTCCTCAATATCCTGCGTATGGCGGACGATTAGTGTACCCGCACCGTCAAGGTTTACATTGTTGCCATTCACCCGAACGTCCTCATTGGTAAGTCCGTTCTTCCATTTGAGGGCAACTGTGTACACACCCGGCCTGGAATCATCTGTGGCGACAGTGCCGTCCTCATAGGTATAGACCGCCTCAATGTTTTCAAGGAGCTGATCGAGCATGGTCTTGTCGTCCGTTGCCGGGATAGTCACACCCTTGATTTCCAAACTTGTAAGGTCGCCGGTGTATTTTACGTCAACACTGCCATTGATGGTGAGCTTGGGGAAACCGCCGTCGTCATAGTTCTCCTCGCCCTGACCGCCGCCGGTGTAGATGGTGATGTCGTCGGGGGCCAGGGTATACTCCTTGTTGTTGAAGAGCATCACCGCATACGGAGCACCTGCCGTCAGATCCTTCAAAGCGATGGGCACCTTCTCCGCATTCTCCACCTCTTCGACCGCCACTTCAGCCCCATCAATGGGTGAACCGTCCGGATTGACCTGTACATAGGCCACATAGAGGTCGGTCTTCTTAGGGGAGGAAGTAGGATCGAGCTCGAAGCTGTACTCAGTCGCAGACGGCTGAACCCACAGGGCGCTGCTGCCCACGGGGGTCCAGTCGGCGTGCTCGTTAGCAACGCCAGCTTTCAGCGTGTTGACTGCCTCATTCGTGGCGCGGCCCAGGTTCACATCCGCATAGCCCTCAGGAAGTTCCACCTTCCCGGCGCTGACGTATATGGTACGGGGTTCCCCCATCACATCAGCGCTTACATGGGTGTACTCATATCCGGCGCCTTCCTCCGTTTCAGCAACAGCATAACCGCCGGAGGAGGAGATTTGTCTGCCACTCGATCCCTTATTGCCGGAAATGGTGCCGCCATTGATCTCGACGAGGGACTTCCCTGCAACGGTATGGTAGATACCATAGCTGCCGTTGTCGCAGATTTTGCCGCCGTTCATAATGAACTTGACACCCGTCCAGTCGGTCTTGCCGCTGATCTGGATACCGTAGCTCGAGTTGCGGGCAATCTCACCGCCGTTCATGGTGAGATTGGAGCTGTTGTTCACACGAACGGCAAGACCCTTGTTGTCCACAATATGGACAGTCTCCTCAATCGTGGCGATGACACCGCCGCCACCCTGGTTGGCAAGATAAATCATGCCTTTAGAGGCGGTATTGTTGCGGATGGTGCCCGCAAATGTGTAGTGGGAGCCGTTATTGGAATAGATCAGGCCGCCCGCACTGCTGGAACTACAGTTTTCAATCACGCTGTTCGGGCCAAATGTGATCTGGCCGTACCAGGACCGCAAAAGACTCGCCGAACCCGAAGCGCATTCTGAGATCGTACCGTTGAGGTACACCTCATGGCTGTAGTTGTTGTTGTCGAGGTCGTCAAAATAGAGCAGCTGGAAACCGTCCACATGAGAAATCTTAGATCCCGCTTTAGTGGTAAAGTTGCAAAATTGGGTCCAGATGGCGCAGTTATTGCCTGCGTTGGTGCCGGTCACATTGGTGATCTCTCCAGTGCTGGCAAGGGTAGCTTCACCGTGAGACCGCAGATGGACAGCAACACCGTTCTGCCCCTGCCAGGCCGCATCGGTACCATGAATATTTTGAATGGTGCCGCCGATGTTAGCGGTGCCGCCGTCTGCATAGAGTGCACGCCCATTCATCATGACACCTTTATCGCCGCCTATCGTGCCGCCGTTCATGGTCAAGATGCCGCCCTGGAGCCAGACCGCACCAGCGGGGCCAAAGCTGCCGGACGCACCTTTCTCACGTTCGTTTTCGGTTGTATCCAAAATGGCGCTGCCTTCTTCCATGACCAGCTCGCCACCGGACAGGCGCACGGCACTCATACCGCCGTAGTTGCGAAGTTCCGCACCATCCCCCAAAGTAATCGTACCCATACCGTTGTAAGTTGCGATTATGGCGTCTTGCACAATGCTTGTATTTGGGACCTCACTCCTGCTAACAGTGGTCTCTCCATCGCCTTCGGAATCGGCCTGCACAAAGTATTCACCTTCGTATTTGCCCATATCATCCAAAATGATGTGGGTCAAAATAAGAGACGAAACGGTCCCTTGTTCCGTTTCCCCGCCTACTTCGATCATCGCGGGGTTGTAGCGCTGTCTGGCGGGATCTGTGTTGGTATGAAAATTTTCTCCGCGGGAGAGCGTCACAGGATCAACACCATAGCTGGTGATGGTCAGCTCTTTCTCCCAGACCCATGCCATTTGGTTCATTTCCACATCTGACATGACATAAATCGTCGCACCATCCGGGGCTGCTTCCGCCGCCTTTGCCAAGGTGGCATATGGAGCGTCTGCTGTGCCAGTGCCGTCCGCATCATCGCCTGCTGCCGACACATACACCGCGTTCTCAGCCACAGGCTCTTCTACCACTGTCCCCGGATCCTCAGCAGGCTCTATGGGATCCAGCTCTCCCGCAGGCTCCGTGGGGGCCGTGGGATCCGGCCCCTGAGGGGGATCTCCCGGAACCTCTGTCGGCTCATTTTCCTCTGGATCCCCTGAAGTCCCCGGCTCATTTGGCGCACTGGGGCCATCCGGTTCATCGGCGGTCCCACTTTCCACGGCCTCCTGTTTCCCGCCTTCCTCTGCGGGGTCTTTCCGCAAGTCCGATCCATCCTGATTGATCGCAGGATCCGACTCGCCAGTCCCCTCCTCTGCCGCCAGTGTCGAAACCGGCAGCAGTGTCAGCAGCAGGCACAGCACCATCAAAGCTGATAAGATCCGTTTCTTCATCTCTTCTCCTCCTTTACACCTCTCGGCGAGAAAATATCTATCGCAAACATCCTTTTGGATGGAATTGCTCTCATTCTCCGTCCATCCGGCAGCCAACTGCTCCGTATCCAGAATCTGCTCATAGGCTTGCTCCGCCGGGAGCCGCACGTTCCGCTCGATCTCCGACCGGGTGGCCAGATACAACTTCCGCAGGCACCAGGGGTTGCACTTGGCCTCCTCCACCCGCTTGTCAGACGGCAGGTAGTGATAGAAGGCCCGCAGCTTGGCACCGTACATCTGCACCGTGTTCCGGCTCCTCCCCCGGCGGGAGAGTGTCTCCAGATAGGACCGGATCATCTCTGATGTGATGACAGCGCCAGTCTGCTCCCCAGTCTCTGGCAGCCTGGCTGCCTCCGCGCACCGCATATTCACACCCCCTGTCAACGGAATTCGCATTCCATCCCGCGCCCGACCAAGCTGGCGCAAGAAGCTCCGCAGAACAAGTGCGAAAAAAGCCCGTGCGGCTGGCACGGGCGTAAAAAATGGCGCAGGGACCAAGGCCGGACAAAATTTGACATTTTTCCGGCTTTTTTCTGCTGCCCAAAGCGGCAAAATCCCTTGCGGTTAGCTGTCCTTTGTGCTAAAATTTGTCTATTGATATGTAGGACGAACTATTTTTTCACGATCATTTGTGTCGGAATGCGAATTCCGTGATTAGGAGATCAGTCCCAGCCGGTCCAGCGTCCGCTGGTGTTCTGCGCCAGAGGTCACCAGGTAGATGCGGGTGGTCTCGATGCTGCTGTGGCCCAGCAGGTCCGCCAGCTTGACGATGTCCCGGCTGGTCCGGTAGAACACCATAGCAAACAGGTGCCGCAGATTGTGGGGGAACACCTTGCGCGGGTCCACCCCGGCATGCCCGCACAGCCGCTTCATCTCCGCCCAGATCTGCCGGCGGCCCAGCTCTTTTCCGCTTTTGGTGCGAAAGATTGCACCGGAGGCGGTTTTTTGTTTTTGGGCGTATTGGAGCAGCTTCCGGCAGAGCTTTCCCGGCAATAGGATGGTGCGGATCTTGCCCTTGAGGGAGATCTCGGCCTTGCCCTGCCGGGCGGCCTCCACCGTGAGATACCGCACCTCGCTGACCCGGATGCCCGTGGCCCCCATGGCTTCCACCAGCAGGCCCAGCCGCTCCTGTCCCAGCCGGTGCGCCGTGTCCAGCAGGCGCTGGTACTCCGCCTTCGTCAGTTCCCGGCCGGCGTCCCGGAACAGTCGCCGCTGGACCCTCAGGAATTTCACCCGGCAGCCGCCGAGGCCCAGGAACTCCAGCAGGCTGTTCAGTGCGGAGAGCTTGGCGTTGATGCTGGCGGGGGCGTAGCCCCGCTCCACCAGATGAGCCTTCCACGCCGCGCTCAACCCTTTGCTGATCTCCCGCCCGTCCAGCCAGCGTGCGAAGGCCCGGATGTCCCGGAGATACTTCTCCATAGTGGCTTCGCTCTTCTCCTCCAGCCGGAGGTGGCGGGCAAATGCCTGGATTTGCAGGGGAGTCAGTCTGTCTTCGGTCATAAGATGCCTCCTTTTGTGATTTCACAACGATATTTTACCGGATGTGCAAATATAACAAGGCCCACAGCGGCAGCTGCCGCTGTGGGCCTTGTTATTTTAGTGCCGTAATTGTAAGATTTCCTCCAGTTCCAAAAAGCTATACGCGGATCTGCCAGTTTTTCTATGAAGGGACGCGCCTCCTCCCGTTTTACGGCGAACATGATACCAGAGGCCGTACCGGAAGTCGGTATGTAGAAAAACGTATACGCAAGTTCTTGATTCCGCAAAGGTTCTATCTTTCAATACCATCTCAAACGGCTCAGATAGTGCATGTCTGTATTCCTTCCGGAACAGCGGCATGGAATTCCATACCGCTGTCGTTCTAAAAATACCTCTCTTTTTCTGTCAGGGTCTCATTTCCGATGATATTCTCTAAACTGTCCCATTTTTAGCTGATAGCTTCGATTCCCGCCCCTGGTCACGATGGCCCCCTGAAATCAGATCATTCAGATAATCTCTTGTACAGGACGGCTTCAGGCCAATAGACTCTGCAATTTCCGATGCTTTGCTTTGGAATGATCGGCCAGGTATGTCATGATGGTCTCTTCCACCCTTACACTTATCGCTGTTTTTCTTAAGGAAGAGCTCCAGCAGAGTCCCCTCCGGCTCAAACCGCTCTGTGATTACAGGCGCCATACGTAAAAGATATTGCGATGCCACTGCCGGCATGTTCGCCGACATCAATGAGGCTGCATATTTTCAGTATCGTCCCATTGCGGGAATCGAAGACGCCACCGCTCTTTGCCTCATTGATTTCCATGCGAACACTACTGGGGTTCGCCATAGTGATGGCGTCCCATTCTTTGATGACCACTCCGAGTCCCGGCAGCTCGCTTCGGGAGCCCTTGATTCCCCTGAGAAACATACTGTCAAGGCCCGGCGGATGTTGCGCCGCAAAGGCAATGGCAATATCATACCGCAGAAATTTGAATTGTTTTTCCCGGTTCTATTGCAGAAAATCGCCGCACCGGACAGCGACAAAGCCGGAAAAGCCCCCGAAAACGCGGAATGCTTTTTCCTTTTGAGTGGAGCGATTGTTTCTTGACGGTTTCTTTTGTGAAAGGCTTTCAATTTTCACAGCTTCTTTCCAAGAATTCGGATATCTTTTCCACTTTTTATAGAATTCGTTGAAAATACTTTACAGGATACACGCTTTTTTGATATGATAAAAAAGTAACAAATCAGAAGTACTATGCTCATTTCTGGGAGCTCATCTCTACGCCGCATCAATCCCAGGATCGGAGGAAAATCGGATGAAAAAATTTTTAACAGCGATTTTAGTCGCAGCAGCTCTTTTTACAACTGTCGGCTGCAGCGGCCGGCCCGCCACGACAGCGGATGTTCTCCAGAGTTCCGCGGATGCGGAGGAAGGTTCGTCCCATGACAGCCAGGGCAGCCTCCGCACCGGCCTCTATGCGGTGGGCTCCCTATCCTCCAGCGCCAGTGCGGGAGAGGAGGACGGTCTGATCCAAACGGATGTGACGATCGTCGCCGTCACCGTGGATGAGACGGGCGTCATCACTGACTGCGTGATCGACGCCGTACAGGCAAAGGCAAATTTTGACAGCCAGGGCCAGCTCCTCACGGATCTCACCGTCCCGGTGCCCAGCAAAAATGAACTGGGCGCTGATTACGGCATGGGCAGCATCAGCGGCATCGGAAAAGAGTGGAACGAGCAGGCCCAGGCTCTGGCGGACTATGTGGTGGGCAAGACGGCCGATGAGGTGCTGGGCATTGCCGTGGATGAGGCCACCAAGCCCGCAGAGGCGGACCTGGCCTCCAGCGTCACCATCTCCATCGGCGGCTTCCAGGCCCTGCTGGAAAAACTCCGGTGAGGCTCCGGCTGCTGTCCCTGCTGCTCCCCTGCCTCCTTCTGACCGCCTGCGCCGCTCCGGAGGAGGTGGAGACGAGGCCCAAGCAATATCAGGCGACCTTTCTGGACGTGTTCGATACAGTGACCACGGTCATGGGCTATGCGGAGAGCCAGGAGGTCTTTACAGAGACGGCGGAGATGGCTCACGATCTGCTGCTGGAATACCACCAGCTCTACGACATTTACAACGACTATGAGGGGATCCACAACCTCAAGACCGTCAATGACCAGGCGGGGATCGCCCCGGTGACGGTGGATGCGCGGATCCTGGACCTGCTGCTCCTGTGCCGGGACCTGTATGCGGACAGCGGCGGCAAGGTGAATGCCGCCATGGGGAGCGTCCTTCTGCTGTGGCACGAGGCCCGTGAGGCGTCCGTCAACGACCCGGAGCATGCCTATCTCCCAGAGGAGGATGCTATCCAGGCCGCGTTGGAGCATACCTCCTTTGACAATGTCGTGCTGGATGAAGCGGCCTCCACGGTGTATCTGACGGACCCGGCACAGCGCCTGGACGTGGGGGCTGTCGCCAAGGGGTACGCCGCCGGTGCCGTGGCCGCCGCACTGCCGACGGGCATGGTGCTGAGTTTGGGCGGCAACGTCTGCGTCACGGGCCCCAAACCCGACGGCAGCCCCTGGGTGATCGGCGTCCAGAACCCTGATGGGGACGACACGGAGTATGTCCAGCGCCTGGATATCACCAGCGGCGCGGTGGTCACCAGCGGGGACTATCAACGGTATTACACGGTGGACGGCGTCGCCTACCACCATATCATAGACCCGGATACCGGCTGGCCCGCCCGGCATTACCGGTCCGTGACGGTCATCTGCGCGGACTCGGGGCTGGCAGACGCCCTCTCCACGGCGGCATTCATCATGGATGAGGAGAGCGGCCGGATCCTGCTGGAGACGTATGGCGCAGAGGCGTTGTGGGTCTACGCAGACGGCTCCGCCTCCTGGACGGGGGGCTGTGACGCCTATTTTCATTCATAAACGGAACATGAGGAGAGGTGAGATCATATGCTGCGAAAGCAAACCTTCTGGGGTGGCGTCCACCCCGCGGGGCGCAAGGAGCTGTCCAGCGGAGCACCGCTGGAGGACTGCCCGCCGCCGCGGGAGGTGGTCATTCCGCTGCTCCAGCATATCGGAAAGCCCTGCACGCCCCTGGTAAAGGCCGGGGACCATGTGGACATGGGGCAGAAGATCGGTGACGGCGAGGGACTGTGCGTCCCTGTTCACGCCTCGGTGTCAGGCACCGTGAAGGCCGTGGAGCCCCGGAGCCACCCCAGCGGCCAGCCCCATCTGGCTGTGGTGATCGAGAACGACTTTCAGAACACCTACCACAGCGCGGTCCCGCCCTGCGCCGACACGGATGCCCTGGACGCCGACGCCTTGATCCGCCGCATTCGGGAGGCCGGGCTGGTGGGCATGGGCGGCGCCACGTTCCCCACCGATATCAAGGCGAACATCGGGAAGGTGGAGACCCTGATCGCCAACGCCTGTGAGTGTGAGCCCTATATCACGGCGGATGACGCCCTACTCTGCACGGATGCGGACCGGGCGATTCGCGGACTGCGGCTGCTGCGGCAGCTGCTGAAGCCCCGGCGGACAGTGATCGCCATTGAGGACAACAAGGAGCGGGCCGTTTCGATCCTGACGGACAAGCTGAAGCAGCAGGACGAGGTGGAACTGGTCGTGCTGCCCACCCGCTACCCCCAGGGGGCGGAGAAGCAGCTCATCCAGGCAGTCACCGGCCGCCAGGTCCCCTCCGGCGGATTTCCCAAGGATGTGGGGTGTGCGGTCTTCAACATCGCCACCTGCGCCAGCGTATGCCGGGCCGTGGCGGACGGGGAGCCCATCCTCCGCCGGATCGTCACGATCACCGGCCACGGGATCAAGGAGCCGAAAAACCTGATCGTCCCCATCGGGACGCCTTTCGCCCACGCCATCGAGGCGGCGGGCGGCCTGCAGGGGGATGTGTGGAAGGTCATCGCCGGAGGCCCCATGATGGGCCGTTCCCAGGCGGATCTCTCCACGCCGGTAATCAAGGGCACCAACGCCATTGTGGCGCTGACCAGCGCCGATGACCTGGAGTCTCCCCACCCCTCCTGCATCCGCTGCGGCAGGTGCGTGTCCGTCTGCCCGATGGGGCTCCAGCCGCTGTACCTCTATCGCTTCTCCCGCTGCCGGGATGTGGGAATGCTTCGGCAATACAGCATTCTGGACTGCGTGGAGTGCGGCTGCTGCGCCTACACTTGCCCGGGGAAGCTGCCCATCGTGGCGGCGATCCGGGAGGGAAAACAGCGGGTAAGGGAGGAACCATCATGAGGTTTGCCATGTCTTCATCCCCGCATATCCGCTGCGGCGACAACACCCGGCGGATCATGCTGGACGTTTTGATCGCGCTGCTGCCCACCCTCCTGGCGGGAACGATCTTCTTCGGGCTCCGCTGCCTGCTGCTTGCGGCGGTATCCATTGCGGCCGCAGGATTGGCCGAGGCGCTCTGGAACAAGCTTACCCGCCAGTACCAGACCGTGGAAGATCTCTCGGCCGCCGTCACGGGGCTGCTGCTGGCGCTGACGCTCCCGGCCACCGTGCCCTATTGGATGGCGGCGGTGGGTGCGGTGTTTGCCGTCATTGTAGTGAAGGCTGCCTTCGGTGGCCTGGGCCAGAACATTTTCAATCCCGCGCTGGCGGCCCGCGCCCTGCTGCTGTTGCTGTTTCCCGCGTCCATGACCCGTTTCGCGGCCCCTGGGGCATCCGTTCCCCTGGACCTGGGCTCCGCAGACGTGGTCACAGCCGCCACGCCCCTCCACAGCATGGTGATGCCCGCGCTGCCGGACGTCCCGCTTTCGGAGATGTTCCTGGGCAGCATCGGTGGGTGTATCGGTGAGGTCTCCGCGCTGGCGTTGCTGATCGGGGGCGGATATCTGGTGGTCCGCGGGGTCATCAAGCTGCGGATCCCCGTCAGCTATCTCGGAACGGTGGCGGTCCTGAGCTTCGCCTTCGCACCGATGGAACCGCTTCGGTGGATGCTGTACAGTCTTCTGGGCGGCGGGGTCCTGCTGGGGGCCCTCTTCATGGCATCGGACTACGTCACCTCCCCCGCCACGCCCGGCGGCCAGGTGCTCTATGGGATCGGCTGCGGCGTGCTGACCGTGCTCTTCCGCTCCGTCGGTCTCTACCCGGAGGGCGTCACCTACGCGATTTTACTGATGAATGCCGCGTCCTGGCTGCTGGAGCGCTTCACGCCCACCCGCCTGTTCGGCGCGCCGCAACGGAAAGGAGGCCTTCGATGAAGGCAAAAGAGCTGCTTGTCAGTGCCGGTTCCCTGCTGCTTGCCGGCCTGATCCTGGTGGTGGCTGGGAATGCCCTGGCTCCCGCCGCGGCCGCAAACGCCGCAGCGGAGCAACAGGAGATGATGGAGACCCTGCTTCCCGGAAGCACGGTCTTCACCCCGGAAGAGGACACGGGGACCGATGCCAATATTACGGCCGTCTGGAAAGGGGAAGGCGGCTGGATCATAGAGACCACTGTGGACGGCTATGCCGGCCCCATCCGCCAGTGGACCGGTGTGGACAGCAATGGCCATGTAACAGGTCTGGTGGTCCGGGACATGGAGGAGACCTTCGGCCTGGGCCGGAACGCATTGACGGACATTGATTTTCTGGTACAGTTCGTCGGCACCTCCGGAGAGGCGGAGGTGGGCGGTGGTGTGGACGCGATCACCGGCGCCACCGTCACCTCGCGGGCGGTTGCCCGTGGCGTCAGTTCCGCCTGCGCGTATGTCACCGGTGCAGATGTCAGCACGTCTGCGACAGAGTGGGGAGGTTGATGCTGTTTGAAAAAGATCATTGTATCGCCGCTGTGCACGGCGTCCATCTGCCTTTCCGTGACCTTGCTGGCAGCGGGTCTTGCCGCCCAGATTGCAGCGGCGCTGGTCCCCAACATCATCCTGCCCGCGCTGGACATTCCCACGCTGGCGGCCCTCTCTCTCCTCGCGCTGGTCCTGGAGGTGATCCTCTTTGGGGAGAACCACCGGTTCTGGGCAACCTCGCTGATCGTGGGCACTGTGGCGTTCGGCGTGCTCTCTCTGTGCGCCGGCAGTGTGCCGACGGTGCTGGACGCGCTGCGGGTCGGGATCCTGGGCGGCGCTGTGTTCCTGATCTGTGAGGTGCTGCTCCACTCCATCCTGGACCGGATCTCCTCCGGTGCCGCGGGCAAGTACCCCAGGAGCATGGCTGTGGTGTCCGCGCTGCTGCTGTGGCTTGCTGCACAGATCCTGATGAGTATTGGGATTTAAAACTGCGGTCGGGGTTCCCATACGGCAGGGCAGCGAGCTGCGTGGATCGGTTCGCCGGTACAGTCCAGCTGTTCTGCAAGCCCGGACTATCCGTTCCGGTACCGGTTGTATGCGGAGCACCGGAAGGCCGAAGCCGCCTGAAAAACCCTCCATCGCTAAAAAACAAGGGCCTCCGGCAAGATGCCGGAGGCCTTTTTCATATCCCTGAGAACTGCCGTGAGCTGTGAAAACATCGGACCGCAGCGAAGGATTGGGCGGCAACGTGATCCCGCAAGCTCTGTGTTCTTGTCAATACCGTTGCAAACGCGGCTTTGACGCAAGCCGTTTCAGCTGCCGGCAGGCATTGGGGGATGGTAGTCCATTTTCCCGTGGAGACCCCACCGAGTCTTCCGCACCTCTGTCCCATTTATACAGGGATCACCGGCAAGCAGGGATTTCAATGTGCCTCCCCGGGTGGAGGAAGGTCTCAGTGCTCCAGCAGGGTGAGTCGTTTCAGAATATGTCCGATGTCCGCAGGGATGCAGACAGACCGCCCCCGAATCTCCGGGGGAATATAGGACTCCTTCTGATTGATACAGGCATAGGCAGCGCTCCGGTTCTCCAGGGTCATCTTCCAGAAGGGATACTTGATGATGCCCGGGGTGTTGCCGCCCACCCCCAGCTCCAGGAACAGCAGCCGCCGTCCCCTGTGCCGCCGTAGGAAGTCCTCGTACCGCCGGGCGGCGGCATACCAGCCCGCATCCTGGACGAAGGTATCGTCGCACCGCAGGTTCATGGCCATGGGACGGCCGCACCTGGGGCAGCGTGGCACCAGCTCCGTGGGGATCCGCATGTCCCTCTGTTCTGCAAACATTTTGCGGACGGTCTCCTCGTTGTCATAGGTCTCCTGATGGCAGGGCTTGGAGCACTGCCACAGGCCATAGTCCCCCTGGGTGTAGAACAGCCGCTGCTTGTCGAAGCCCGCCAGCTGGAACTGGTGGTCCACATTGGTGGTCAGGACAAAGTAGTCCTTGTCCTTTATCAGCTTCAGCAGATCGCCATATACAGGCTTCGGCGCCTTTTCATAGCGGTTTACCAGGATCTGCCGGCTCCACCAGGCCCAGTACTCCTCCAGGCTTTCAAAGGGATAGAATCCGCCGGAGTACATGTCCTGGATGTCGTACCTGGACTGAAAGTCGCTGAAATACCGCCGGAACCGTTCGCCGGAGTAGGTCATCCCCGCAGAGGCGGACAGACCCGCCCCCGCCCCGACCACCACTGCGTCCGCAGAGGCCAGGGCCCCCTTCAGCTGCTCAATCGGGTCCGAGGAGACGGCGGTAGATGGCTGCGTCCAGGTCTTTGAAAACATTGAAGATCACCCTTTCTACGGAAGTTGTCTGCTGCTCCAGAAATTCCCGGACCGTTCTCACGGCGATCTCGGCGGCCTCCTGGTTTGGAAAGTGGAACTCCCCGGTGGAGATGCAGCAGAAGACCACACTGCGGAGATCATGCTCCGCGGCTAGCGCCAGGCAGGAGCGGTAGCAGGCGGCCAGCTCCCGCCGGTCCTTCCAGGTCACCCACCTGCCCACGATGGGCCCTACGGTGTGGAGCACATACCGGGCCGGCAGGTTATAGGCACGTGTCAGCTTGGCCCGGCCGGCGGGCTCCGGGCGGCCCTGGGCCCGCATAATTTCTGCGCACGCGTCCCGGAGCTGGAGCCCCGCCGCCGAGTGGATGGCGTTGTCGATGCAGCTGTGGCAGGGGGCGAAGCAGCCCAGCAGAGCGGAATTATCTGCATCCACAATGGCGTCCGCCCGCAGCCGGGTGATGTCCCCCTGCCAGAGCACCAGGCGGGGATCTCCTGCAGTGGGCGGCAGGGCATCCCCGTCCACCACGCCCTTTTCCTCCCGCTCGGTGGACAGGAGGGCATCCTGGACTTCCAAAAATTCAGGGGATAGGGGCATGGGCGGCCGGACATTCATCAGAGAGCGGAGCAGCCGCCGCTGCGAGATCTCATCCGCCGGAAATGATTCCGCCTGCTCCCGGTACTGAGGCATTTCCGCCAGAAGGGTTTGATTCAAATATTGTACCTGTTCCCTGCGATCCATGGGTCTCCTCCAAAGGAAAGATTTATTGTACGGTCTGATACCGGAAATGCCAGAGCGGAAGCCTGCGCAGAGCGCTCTCCCAGGTGCTTACAGAGGGCGTCCCCTTCTGCGGGAAAGCGCAGGCTGCTTCACCCCTCGCTTTCTATTGTACGGCGGGATTCACCACTCGTAAAGTACGCACAATGCTGTGACATAGGCACCGGGAGGTAACCAAGGGGCTGCGGGGCTTTCCACGGGGCGAAATTTCTCATCGCCGCCCCATGGGAGCTTGACAATCGCTCTGCAGGTACCATAAAATATGGATGATATCAGAGGATTTGAAGTGATCGGTATACAGGAGGGACCTGCAGATGGCAGCCGCGGCAAAAGAACTTCCGGCCTGTCCGGTAGAAACCACGCTGACGCTGATCAGTGACAAGTGGAAGGTGCTCATTCTCCGGGATCTGATGCCGGGGACAAAGCGTTTTGGAGAATTGAAGAAGTCCATCGGCTCGGTCAGCCAGAAAGTGCTGACGGCCCAGCTCCGGGAGATGGAGCGGAGCGGCCTGCTGACCCGTACGGTCTATCCGGAGGTCCCGCCCCGCGTGGAATACACGCTGACCGACCTAGGGTACAGCCTGAAACCCATTCTGGACGCCATGAGGAACTGGGGCGAGGCGTATAAGGCCCAAAAACAGGGGTAGCCCTCCCTCAGCGTCAAGCCGCCTGCTTTGGCGGCCTTTGCGGGGCGGTCCCGAAAGAGCCCCGACCCAGCAAAAAGCAGACTGCTCGTGCAGTCTGTTTTTTGGATCCCGCCGTCCCGCAGCGGCAGGGCCCGCAAAGGTGCAGGCTCCCTCAAAGGGGAAACGACTCCATTACCAGAGTCAGGAGCGGGATCGTCAGGATCGAACACAGGGTGGAGGCAAACGCGATCTGCGAGGCAAAGACGGCGTCGCAGTCATACTTGTCCGCCAGAATAGAGCCCGTGCTGCCGGCGGGCATCCCCGTCATCAGGATGCAGACATTGGTCAGCGTCGTGTCCAGGTGGAGCGGTTTGAGCAGTACGCACAGCAGAAGCGGGTACAGGACCAGCCGCAGGCAGGTGTACCACAGAACAGGCTTTGAGAACATGGAGCGGATGGGGGCGTCCGCCAGGATTGTCCCGATGACGAACATGGAGACCGGGACGGTGCAGCTGCTGACCGAGGCGACGGCGCTGTCCAGGAAGCCCGGCAGGGACACCGGAGCGGCCATCAGGAGCAGCCCCGCGAAAACGGCGATGATGCAGGGGTGGCGGACCAGCTTGCGGAAGGCGTCCTTCCTGCTGACGCTGGTGAAGAGGGACAGCCCCGCCGTCCACATGGTGAAGCGGAGCGGGATCTGGAACATGGACGTGTAGATCACGCCCAGATCCCCGAACAGCAGGCGGGCCACCGGCAACCCCACAAAGCTGGAGTTGGAACAGATGATGCCGTAGGAGAGAACGCTCCTCTGCTCCCGAGGGTACTTTCGGAAGAGCAGCTTGCTGCCGTATATGGACATCAGCTGGATGACTGCGGAAAGTCCAACCGCCAGCAGGCAGTTCCGGGCGAAGCCGTCTGGGAACGCCATCCCGCCTAAAAAGGACTCGACGATATTGCAGGGCAGGATCACATCGATCAGCAGGTCGGAGAGCATCTTCCGCCCCGCCGCGTCGATGATCTTCAGCTTTTTGATGAGTACGCCCGTCAGGATCAGAAGGAACATCGTCTCCTGCAGGGACAGCATCTCCCAGAAAAACTCCATCCGCACGCCTCCTGTCCGGTCCCCCGCAGGCCCCGGTCTGTATTGTTATTCATTATATACCACCCAGACGGGATTGCAAGCGCCGGACACTTCTGTGCTTTTGTCACAGAAATCCCGGTCGGCGTGTGGTATACTCTTTTTAAAAGAGCCCCGCCGCAGCAGCGGCGCGGACAGAAAGGATGCGTATGATGGGATTCTTTGGATTTCTGCAGCGGCCGGACCTGGGACAGGGGCTGGAGCGGTTTGCCGCCACGCCGAACGCCCTGCTGCTGGACGTGCGCACACAGGAGGAATATGCGGACGGTCATATTCCGGAGAGCCGGAATCTGCCGCTGCAGACGTTGGGGCGGACAGAGCTTCTGCCCCCCGCCCGGGAGACGCCCCTCTTCGTCTACTGTCTCAGCGGCGTCAGGAGCCGTCAGGCGGCCGGCCTGCTGCGGCGCATGGGGTATACTGATGTGACAGATCTGGGCGGCATCTGCAACTATCGTGGAAAGGTGGTCAAGTGAGATGAAAGTCATCATTGTAGGCGGCGTGGCCGGAGGCGCCACCGCCGCGGCCCGGCTCCGCCGGCTGGACGAGACCGCGGAAATCGTGGTATTTGAGCGGTCCGGATATGTATCCTACGCCAACTGTGGTCTGCCCTATTACATCGGCGGCGTCATCACCGACAAAGAGGAGCTGACGCTTCAGACGCCGGAGAGCTTCTGGCGGCGCTTCCGGGTGGACATGCGGGTGCGCCACGAAGTCACGGCCATCCACCCGGCAGAGAAGACCGTGGACGTGCGGAATCTCGCCACCGGCGAGACCTTTACCGAATCCTATGACAAACTGGTCCTCTCCCCCGGTGCCCGGCCCACCCAGCCGGCGCTGCCCGGCGTAGGGATCGACCGCCTGTTCACCCTCCGCACGGTAGAGGACACCCTGAAGATCCGGGAATTCATCGAACAGCACCATCCCCGGTCCGCGGTGCTGGCCGGCGGCGGCTTCATCGGCGTGGAGCTGATGGAAAACCTGCGGGAGCTGGGCATCGACGTCACCGTGGTCCAGCGGCCCCGCCAGCTGCTGAATCCCCTGGACGCGGACATGGCCGCCTTCCTCCACGCCAAGCTGCGGCAAAAAGGGGTGCGGCTGCATCTGGGCTGCACTGTGGAGGGCTTTGCCGCCAACGGTGACCGGGTCAATGTGCTGCTGAAGGACGAGGCGCCCCTCACCGCCGACATGGTGGTGCTGGCCATCGGCGTCACGCCGGACACCGGCCTCGCCAAGGCGGCCGGGCTGGAGCTGGGGATCAAGGGCAGCATCCTGGTGAACGACCGGATGGAGACCTCCGCGCCGGACATCTACGCTGTGGGGGATGCGGTACAGGTGAAGCACTTCGTCACCGGGCAGGACACCCTCCTCTCCCTGGCGGGCCCCGCCAACAAGCAGGGGCGCATCGCGGCGGACAACATCTGCGGCGGAGACAGCCGGTATCCCGGCTCCCAGGGCAGCTCCGTCATCAAGGTATTCGATATGACCATCGCCACCACCGGCGTCAATGAGAAGACGGCAAAACAGGCGGGCATCGACTGCGACAAGGTCTACCTCTCCCCCATGAGTCACGCCGGATACTATCCCGGCGGCAAAGTCATGACCTTGAAGGTGGTGTTCGAGAAGGGCACATACCGCCTGCTGGGCGCGCAGATCGTGGGTTACGAGGGTGTGGACAAGCGGATCGACGTGCTGGCCACGGCCATCCATGCGGGACTCTCCGCCCTCCAGCTGAAGGATCTGGATCTGGCCTACGCGCCGCCCTACTCCTCCGCCAAGGATCCGGTGAACATGGCAGGCTTTATGATCGAGAACCTGTCCCATGGGCTGGTGGAGCAGTTCTTCCCGGAGGATGTGGACGCCCTGCCCCGGGACGGCAGTGTGACGCTGCTGGACGTGCGGACCCCCGGCGAGTACGCCGACGGCCACGCGGAGGGCTTTGTCAACCTCCCGGTGGACGACCTGCGGGAGCGGCTGTGGGAAGTCCCGGTAGGCAAGCCGGTGTACGTTATCTGCCAGAGCGGCCTGCGGAGCTATATCGCGTGCCGCATTCTGGCCCAGCAGGGGTTCAAATGCTATAACCTCTCCGGCGGCTGGCGGCTGTATGAGGCGGTGGTGCGGGACCGGACCGCCGCACAGGAGGCCTGGCCCTGCGGGATGGAGAAGTAAACAGGAAAACGCAAGCCACCCGCTGCCTTTGCAGTGGGTGGCTTCATCCGTTATTTGTCTCAGCAGTCGGACGCGTGTTGATCTGCGGCCTTCTGCGGGTCTGCGGGGTGCGCCGCCCTCTCCTGCCGCAGGGCCGCCAGAATGCCCAGGAACACCGTCCCGCACATATAGAGGTACTGAAACCCCTCATCGCCGCCGCTGGAGTTGAACAGGTGAATGGAGGAGGGATCGTCATCCGGAAACACCAAGACGCCGCAGTACCGCAGCAGTCCATAGGCCATCCCCGCAGCCAAAAGGGCCAGTCCGATCAAAAGGCATACTCTGACACCCCGCCGGAAATGCAGAGTCTTCCGCTGCAGGCCCCAGCGGGCTGCGGCAAAGCAGAGGATGCCGTAAGGTACAGACAGCGGCAGAAACATCAGGGCCATCACCAGAAACAGTTTCAGCATACGACCTCCCTCATCGGTTATGCTATCCTCTCCGGAGCGGGAAGTCAACGGCACGCCTTCAGCGGGGTATCGCGTTTGCCGTCTATCATCCCGGCCCAACAGACCGGCGGCGCCACTACGCCGTTCAAGTATTTTGCCGAAGACAAAACCTTGGCGGGACAAGTTCGCCTCCTACACAAAAAAACAGGACACCCAAAGCTGGGTGTCCTGTTTCACTCTGGAGCGGGCAACGAGGCTCGAACTCGCTACCTCCACCTTGGCAAGGTGGCGCTCTACCAGATGAGCTATGCCCGCGGAACAAGGGGTATTTTACCAGAGAAACACCCGCTTGTCAAGACTCTTCTGCAAGATTTTCCGAATTTTCTTCCGCAGCAGCCGCGGCGTCTCCGCCCATCACAAACTCGATCAGCCCCACCGGACCCTGTGCCGGATAATAGGAGATCGTCCAGGGCGGCGTCTCTGCCAGACCTCGCGCCTCCCGGAGCTGTGCCACCGTCTCCTCCACCCGGGCCTGGCCGTCCTCTCCCCAATAGCCGACCCGGACCGCCAGCTCTGTGCGGCCCTCGTCCAGCGCCGCCTCCAGCAGGGCGGACAGCGCCTCCGTACTGGTGGCGTTCACCACCGCCTGGATCTGCTCCGCCGTCCGGCGGTAGCTGACCTGGATGCTGATCTCATAGTACCCCCGCTGGGACCGGCTGGAGGCGGTGATATACTCCACGGCATAGGCGCCCATAGGCGTCTCCTGCTGGACCTCCGTAGTGGCCTGCTCCAGTGTGTCCGCCACCGTCAGATCGTCCTCGTAGTTGTAGAGGCGGACCGTGGCGCTCTCCGTGTGCTGGCCGATGAGGATCAGCAGGTCGTTCACGATGTCCTGGTAGTTCTCCGCCCGGAGAGTCCCGGCGGCCTCGCTCTCCCAGAACTTGCTGCTGTGGGGCTCCACGGTGGCATAGTTCCGCTCCAGCAGGGCGCTGCACCCCGTCAGGGACAGGCTGACGCACAGGAGCAGGGTGAGATGGCGCAGCTTCACGGCTCGGCGCCTCCTTTCCCGTCAGAATGGCCCAGGGACGGGCAGGGGCGCGCTTACAGCCCCAGGTCCTCGTCCACCAGCAGGACCTCCGTCTCCATGCCCAGCATAGGCCCCCAGAGAGTCACCAAGGCGCGGCAGACCCGCTCAGGACTCCGGCAGTCGTAGCAGCGGTCCGCCTTCACGGCGCAGGGCGTCTTCTTCCCCAGCTGCCGGGCGCGCTGGGGTGCAGCCACGTTCCGGGCCCGGTACACCGCCGCCTCGTAGGTGGGGGCCAGCTTGTTCCGGCCGATGACAAAGTACACCTTCTCATGGCCGAACAGCGTAGCGGACACCCGGTTGCCGGTGCCGTCGATGTTGACGATCTCCCCCGACTCCGCCAGGCCATTGGCAGAGGACAGGTACACCTGGGTCTGCATGGCCGCCTTCCGGGCGGCGTTCGCCTCCTGCTTCCAGTGCCAGATGACGGTGTTGTGGGCCGCCAGCTTGTCGTACACCCCCAGAGCGTCCAGGGTGGCGGAGCCGCCGAAGCCCACGGTCTTGCCGTCGATGGCGCCGTCCAGGTAGGCCGCGGCCTCCTCCGCCGCCGCAAAGGTGCGTACGGTGTAGCCCCGGCGCTCCAGGGCCTGCTGAACCTTCGTGAAATCTGTCATGTCAAATTTCCTCCTTCTGATAATCCCCAAATCCCTCGCCCAGGATCTCATGGGCGTCGCACACGATGAAAAAAGCCTTCGGGTCGATCTCCCGCAGCATCCGCTTGATGGGCACGATCTCCCGCTGCCTGAAGGCCACCAGCAGTACCTGCTTCTCCGCGCCGGTGTATGCGCCTTTTCCCTGAAGCAGCGTCACGCCCCGGTTCATATCCAGCAGTCCCTGGACCGTCTCCTCCCACCGGTCGGTGATGATGTAGGCCACACGAGAGGTATCCCACCCGTACAGGATCATATCCATGACCTTGGACAGCAGATACATCTGAATCAAGCCATAAAGTGCCGCGTTGACGGTGCCGAACACCACTGCAGCCAGGATCACCACCACCATGTCCGGGATCATCACCAGCTTACCGATGGGCAGCCAGGGGAATTTCAGCTTCAGCAGCTTGCCGATGATATCCGTGCCGCCCGTCGTGGCCCCCTGGGAGAATACCAATCCCAGCCCTACCCCCATCCCGGCGCCGCCGTACAGGGTCGCCAGGATCGGGTCCATCGGGGGGAAGGTATGCATCCATGCAATCACGTCAATGGCCAAGGAACTGACTGCCATGGCGTACAGGCTGCTCACCAGCAGGCGGCCTCCCAGCAGCCGCCAGCCCGCCAGAAACAGCGGCACATTGACAAGGATGGACAGCACTCCCACCGGCAGGACCGGCACCAGGGCGTTCACGATCTGGGCTAGACCCGTCACGCCGCCCATGGCGATCTGGTTGGGGGCTACGAACCAGTCAAATGCCAGGGCGTAGATCACCGCCCCCAGCGTGATGATACCGCAGCTCCTCACCTTCTGCGCCATAGATCTACTCCTTTTCTATCTGATTCAGTCCAGCAGATCCATCTGCCGCTCCTCGGAGTCCTCCTCCCGCAGCAGGGCGCCCGCCGCCGGGAGACTGCGCACCCGGTAGCGGCTCTGGTTGGTGATGGGCGTGTCCTCCAGCGCCTTCACCGTCTCCAGCTGGTACTTTGGCTTCAGGGTCATCACCGCCACCCCCTGGGTGGTGCGGGTGGTCTTGGGAGCCAGCAGAGCGGTGTGGAAAATCAGCGCCCGGGGCTCCGTGGAGTACACCGCCAGCTCGCAGTCTGTATCCAGCCTGCGGATACAGGCCAGGGGCGCCTTGTCGGAGTAGGCCCCCGTCAGCTTGCGGCGGTTGGAGGTGGTCTTGTAGGCGGTCAGGTCCACCCGGGCCGCCTTGCCGTTTGCAAAGAAGAACAGCAGGGCCCCGGCGTAGTCCGGTCCCGGCAGGACGGCGTAGATCACATTCTCGCCGCTGTCCATGGAGAGTTTCGCGGGCAGATAATCCCCCAAGGCGCTGGCCTTGGTGTCTTCAAACTCGCTGAGGCGGGTCTTGTACACCTGGCACCGGTCCGTGAAGAACATGATCTCCGCGCCGTTGGTGGTCCCAAAGGTCTGGGACAATCCGTCCCCGTCCTTGTACTTCTGGTCCGCCGCCATTCGCAAAGAGGCAGGGGTGATCTTCTTGAAGTACCCCTCCCTGGAGAGGAACACATGGACGGAGTAGTCCTCCACCTGAGCCTCCTCCACATAGGTCTCGATCTCGTGGCTGTACACGATGGAGGTTCGGCGGGGCTCGCCGTATTTCCTGGCCGCCTCCGTCAGCTCGTCCACCAGGATCTGCTTCAGCCGCCGGGGGGAGTTCAGGGTGTCCTCCAGGTCGGCGATCTCGTCCTGGAGGGCGGCGGTCTCGTTGACACGCTTGAGGATATACTCCTTGTTGATGTTGCGGAGCTTGATCTCCGCCACGTACTCCGCCTGGATCTGGTCGATGCCGAAGCCGATCATCAGGTTGGGGATGACCTCGGCCTCCTCCTCTGTCTCCCGGATGATTTGGATGGCCTTATCGATGTCCAGCAGGATCCGCTTGAGGCCCTTTAAGAGGTGCAGCTTGTCCTGTTTCTTCTTCATCACGAAGTAGACCCGCCGCCGGACGGACCCGGTCCGCCAGGCAGTCCACTCCCCCAGGATCTGCCGCACCCCCAGCACCTTGGGAGTACCGGCGATCAGCACGTTGAAGTTGCAGGCAAAGGCGTCCTCCAGGGGTGTCAGCTTGTAGAGCTTGGTCATCAGCTTGTCCGGGTCCACGCCCCGCTTCAGGTCGATGGCCAGTTTCAGGCCGGAGAGGTCCGTCTCGTCCCGCATGTCGGCGATCTCTTTCGCCCGGCCCGCCTTGATGAGCTCCGCCACCTTGTCCAGGATGGCCTCCACGGTGGTGGAGTAGGGGATCTCGTAGATCTCGATGAGATTCTCCTCTTTGACGTAGCGGTACTTGGCCCGGACCCGGACGCTGCCCCGGCCGGTCTCATAGATCTCCCGGATGGTGTTCCGGTCGAAGATCAGCTCTCCGCCGGTGGGGAAATCCGGCGCCAGCAGGGTCTCCATCAGGTCGCAGTCCGGGTTCTTCAGATAGGCGATGGTGGTGTCGCAGACCTCCTTCAGATTGAACCCACAGAACTGGGAGGCCATGCCCACGGCGATGCCGCTGTTGGCGGACACCAGAATGTTGGGGAAGGTGGTGGGCAGCAGCGCCGGTTCCTTCATGGTGTTGTCATAGTTATCCACGAAGTCCACGGTATCGCTGTCGATGTCCTTGAAGATCTCCCCGCAGATGGCGGAGAGCTTCGCCTCCGTGTACCGGGGAGCAGCCCATGACATATCCCGGGAGTAGGACTTGCCGAAGTTGCCCTTGGAGTCCACAAAGGGGGTCAGCAGTGCGCCGTAGCCCTTGGACAAGCGCACCATGGTATCGTAAATGGCGGCGTCGCCGTGGGGGTTCAGGCGCATGGTCTGACCCACGATGTTGGCGGACTTCGTCCGCGCTCCGGTCAGCAAGCCCATTTTGTACATGGTGTAGAGCAGCTTGCGGTGAGAGGGCTTGAAGCCGTCGATCTCCGGGATGGCACGGGAGACAATGACGCTCATGGCATAGGGCATATAGTTGGTCTCCAGCGTGTCGGTGATGGGCTGCTCCACCACCGCCGCATGAAGGCCCATGACGTTGGGGTTATTAACTGGGTGCCGGGCTTCCTCCGGCTGCTTCTTTTTCGGCATAGTAAAAATTCCTTATTCTATCAGTGGGGTTTCATCGGAAATCACGAAATATCCGCCAAATCCAAAAACCTTGCTCCGTTTTCCGCGATATGGTCCTTCCGGCCCTGCAGGTTGTCCCCCAGCAGAAGGTCAAATACTTCGGACGTCCGGGCGGCGTCCTCCGGCATGACCCGGATCAACCGTCGGGTCTCGGGGTTCATGGTAGTGAGCCACATCATGTCGGGGTCATTTTCGCCAAGGCCCTTGGAGCGGTCGATTTTGTACTTCTTTCCCTCCAGCGACTTTACGATCTCCGCCTTCTCCTTATCGGAGTAGGCAAACCACGTTTTATCGCCGCAGTTGATCTCAAAAAGCGGCGTTTCCGCAATATACACATAGCCCTTTTCAATAAGGCTGGGCGTCAGGCGGTAAAGCATGGTCAAAATCAGCGTGCGAATCTGGAAGCCGTCCACATCGCCATCGGTGCAGATGACCACCTTGCTCCAGCGGAGGTTGTTCAAATCGAACTGATTCAGCTCCTTGGCGGCCTTCCCCTGCACCTCCACGCCGCAGCCCAGCACCTTCATCAGATCCGTGATGACGTCGCTCTTGAAGATGCGGGGATAGTCCGCCTTCAGGCAGTTGAGGATCTTGCCCCGGACAGGCATCAGCCCCTGAAACTCTGCGTCACGGGATTGCTTGCAGGCGCCCAGAGCCGAGTCGCCCTCCACGATATAAATTTCCCGCCGGGACACATCCTTGGTGCGGCAGTCCACGAATTTCTGCACCCGGTTGGCGATGTCGATTTTCTCCGTCAGCTTCTTCCGGGTGTTGAGACGGGTGCGCTCCGCCGTCTCCCGGCTGCGCTTATTCACCAGCACCTGATTGGCGATCCTCTCCGCCGCCTCCCGGTTCTCGATGAAATACACCTGCAGCTGCTCCCGCAGGAACTCCGACATGGCGTCCTGCACGAACTTGTTGGTGATGGCCTTCTTTGTCTGGTTTTCGTAGCTGGTCTGGGTAGAGAAGTTGCTGCTCACCAGCACCAGACAGTCCTGCACGTCGGGGAAGGTGATCTTGCTCTCCCCCTTGGTGTATTTATTGTTCTCCTTGAGGTACTTGTCAATGGCGTAGACGAAGGCCAGGCGGGTGGCCTTATCGGGGCTGCCGCCGTACTCCAGAAAGCTGGAGTTGTGGTAGTGCTCGATGAGGTGGACCCGGTTGGAGAAGCACCATGCGATGTTCAGCTTCACCTTGTACTCCGGCTTGTCCGCCCGGTCACGGCCACGACGCTCCGTCTCCCAGCACACCGGCTCCGTCAGGGGGTCATCTCCTGCCAGCTCCGCCAGATAGTCCCGGATGCCGTGCTCATAGAGGAAATCCTCCGTCTCGAACTTCCCCGGCGCTACCTCGCACCACAGGCGGAAGGTGACCCCGGCGTTGACCACGGCCTGCCGCCGCAGTACCTCCCGGTAGTAGTCCGCCGGGATGTCGATGTCGGTGAACACCTCCAGATCCGGCAGCCAGCGGATGGTGGAGCCGGTATGGCGGCGCTTGAGCTCCGTCACCCGCATCTCCCCGGCGATCTCGCCCCGTTCAAAGTGCAGGCGGTACTCCTTGCCGTCCCGGCAGACAGTGACATCCATATAGCGGCTGGCGTACTGGGTGGCGCAGGAGCCCAGGCCGTTGAGGCCCAGGGAGTACTCGTAGTTATCGCCGTCGTTGTTGTTGTACTTGCCGCCGGCGTACAGCTCGCAGAACACCAGCTCCCAGTTGAACTTCTGCTCCTTCTCGTTCCAGTCCACCGGGCAGCCCCGGCCGAAGTCCTCCACCTCGATGGAGTGATCCTCATACCGGGTGACGGTGATCAGGGAGCCGTGGCCCTCCCGGGCCTCGTCGATGGCGTTGGACAGGATCTCAAAGACCGCGTGCTCACAGCCCTCCAGCCCGTCGGAGCCAAAGATGACGCCGGGCCGCTTGCGGACCCGGTCCGCCCCCTTCAGACTGGAGATACTGTCGTTGTCATAGGTTTTCTTCTTGGTCATATATGCCTCCTGCCGGGATAGCTCCCGGTATCGTTCCTTGCAGGCCCACAGAACTTTTTCGGTGGGCAACAGAAATATTTTATCGCATTTTTCCCTTTCTGGCAAGGGTCAGCGTCACCTTTTCCCCCAAAGGGCATTTTGCCCCCTTTCATGAGAAAGTCAACACAGGGCTTGCATTTTGCGGGGAAAGGGTCTAAACTTATTGTGTATATTCTGCGTATCACTCAGGAGGAAAGAACCATGATCCATATCACCGAGGTCACGACCAAGGCACAGCTGCGCCAGTTCGTGAACTTCCCCATCGACTTATATAGAGACGTTCCCCAGTACATCCCCGGTACATACAGCGACGATCTGGCAGACTGGGACCGTGAGAAAAACCCCGCCTTCAGCTACTGCGAGGCCCGTTGCTGGCTGGCCAGCCGGGATGACGGCACGCTGGTGGGCCGCATCGGTGCCATCCTCAGCCGTAAGTCCAACGACAAGTGGGGTACCCACCGCCTGCGTTTCACGCAGGTGGACTTCATCGACGACCGGGAGGTATCCGCCGCCCTGTTCCAGACGGTGGAAGACTGGGCCCGTCAGCTGGGCTGCACGGAGATCCACGGCCCTCTGGGCTTCACCGACATGGACCGGGAGGGGATGCTGGTGGAGGGCTTTGACCGCACCAGCTGCTTCTTTACCTATTATAACCACCCCTACTATATTGACCACCTGACGGCCTTGGGCTACGTCAAGGACGTGGACTGGACCGAGAATCTCATCTCCGTCCC
>OOAM01000527.1_pt1 | contig 35750 bp, 26 predicted proteins | sample 1671131 | NCBI WGS metagenome assembly OOAM01 (sample SAMN06348125, study PRJEB24527) | human gut metagenome | biome: human gut; feature: ankylosing spondylitis patient; material: feces | host: Homo sapiens | place: China | collected 2015-10 | reverse complement strand
AACTTCATATCTTGTGTTATACTATTCATGAGAGATAGGCTTCCTTTCTGATTTGTATTTGTGTGGTAACTTTATTTTATCAGATTTTTGCCTATCTCTCTTTTCTTTTTTCTTAATTTTGTCCAATATCTATTGTAGCACTACAACTGAAATTTCACACTTTTTCTTGATGCTACTTGAAAAAAGGCAGTTTATGTGATATAATAAATAATGAACGTAAATTTGCGTAAAGGACTATTTCTATATGAAAAAATGGAGAATAAACAGACCTGACCCTGTGAAAACTGCAGAGTTTATGAACAAGTGTGACTTGAAAAGCCTTACCCTAGACGTCATGACTTCAAGGGGTTTCACTGACTTTGACAGCCTTGCTGATTTTTTTAAAGGCGAAGAACTTAGTGATCCTTTTCTTATAAAGGATATGGCTATAGCCGCCCAGGTGATAAACAAGGCGGTTGATCAGTATGACCTTATTTGTATTTACGGTGACTATGACTGCGATGGAGTTACGTCCACCACTATACTTTACAACTATCTTGAAAGCATGGGCGCAAACATTATGTACTATATTCCTGAGCGTGAGGCTGGATATGGCATGAACACGGAAGCTATTGAAATGCTTGCAGAAAAGGGTGTTAAGCTTATCGTCACTGTGGATAACGGTATTTCCGCGGTTGAGGAAGCTGAGCGTATTGCTGAGCTTGATATGGAACTTGTTATCACAGATCACCACCAGCCGCCTGAGAAGCTTCCGAGGGCAAGGGCTATCGTTAATCCGCATCGTGCAGATTGTCCTTCGTCATACAAAGACCTTGCAGGCGTTGGTGTAGCTTTCAAGCTTTGTGCTGCACTTGACGGCGGCAGTTATGACACTGTTATGGAACAGTATGCCGACATTTGTGCTATCGGTACAGTTGCGGACGTTGTGCCACTCACAGGGGAAAACAGAACTATTGTCAAGCGTGGTCTTGAATATCTTGCAAACACCGAAATATTGGGACTAAACTATCTTATAGATAAAGCAAAGCTTGATAGAAATGCTCTTGACTCAACAGGCATTGCTTTTAGGATTGCCCCTGTTATAAACGCTTCGGGCAGATTTGGCTCACCACTTACAGCGGTAAAAACACTTCTCAGCGAAGACCCGGAGGACGCTGAGAATTATGTTGACACTCTTTTAAATCTTAACGCCCAGCGCAAGCAGACGGAAACAGAGATAATGACAGAAATAGTAAATCATATAAACGCTCACCCTGAAACTCTTGACCATAGAGTGCTTGTGCTTTCAGGCAAGGGCTGGCACCACGGAGTTATTGGCATTGTTTCTTCACGCATTTTGGAATTTTACGGAAAGCCGAATGTTATAATCTCAATTGATAATGATGGAAACGCACGAGGCTCTGCGAGAAGCGTAAAGGGCTTCAATATATTCAAGTGTTTTCAGCATTGCGGAGAGCTGCTTGATAAATTTGGTGGACATGAGTGTGCAGGAGGTCTGTCGCTGAAGGCTGAGAACATCGAAAAATTCACTCAAATGGTGTATGAATACAGCGATCCTATGGAGAAATTCCCTAGCGTTGAGCTTATAGCGGATAAGCTTCTTATGCCACAGGATATCAACCTTGATAATGTAAAGGGTCTTGCCGCAATGGAGCCTTTTGGTGCAGAGAATCCAGCTCCCGTTTTTGCAATGCTTGGAGTAAGAGTAGATAAGATAATACCGCTGTCACAGGGCAAGCATACAAAGATCGAGTTTTCATACGGAAGTTATAGAGGACAGGCTCTTATTTTCTCCCTTGCACCTGAAAAAGCTTGTTTCGCAGTTGGCGATAAGCTTGATATGCTCGTGGAGCTTGGAATAAATGTGTTCAATAACCGTGAGTCCATATCCATAAGAGTTATCGACCATAGATTGAGTGGAGTAAAGCAGGAAAGATATTTTGCGGCAAAGGATTGTTATGAAAAGCTCATGCGCGGGGAACAGCTTCCTGCAAGTTTTATAAGAAAAATAATCCCGACAAGGCAGGAGCTTATCGGCGTATATAAATACATAAGTGCAGTTAAGAATATTACGTTGGATAATCTTTTTATGAAAATATCAGGCGACAGCATGAATTATTGCAAACTGCATATTTGCGTTGATTTTTTCCGTGATAAGGGTCTTATCGAGTTCAGACCCGCAACTATGAAAATAAGCTACGTTGTGCCGAAACAAAAGGTAAATCTTGAAGACTCTGAAACTCTTGTTAAGCTGAATGAAATGCTTGGAAAGGCAGGTAACTAAAATGTCAGATAAAGAGAATATTTTGCTTGATCCTGCTGAAATGGATAAGATAGAAAATATGCCTGAGATAAAAACTGTCAGTGAAGAAGATCTTCCTGCCGAATCCGAGGTTAAAGAGCAGTTTGAAGAAAAGCCTGCTCCTACGGCTTCGCCTGACTATACCGACGCTGTGCCTGAAGCTTCAAAGCCTGAGCATATAGGTGAGAGGTCGGTGTGTTCCATTGATGCACTTATTCAGAAAATACTTGATGGCGAGAGGCAGTACGATCTGTCAAAAATCGTTTCCGCCTATGAACTTGCTGAAAAGTATCATCACAATCAGAAAAGAGAGTCTGGCGAGCCGTATATAACCCACCCGCTGTCCGTTGCATATATTCTTTTGGAGCTTGGCATGGATACTGATACTATTTGTGCAGCACTTCTTCATGACGTTGTGGAGGACACTCCATGCACTCTTGAAGAATTACAGAAGAATTTTGGTTCAGACGTTGCAATGCTTGTAAATGGCGTTACAAAGCTGAAAAAGGTAGAAACTTTCACCAAAGATGAGCAGAAAGCCGAGAATATCAGAAAAATACTCCTTGCAATGAGCGAGGATATTCGTGTTATTATCATAAAGCTTGCAGATAGACTTCACAATATGCGTACTCTTAATTATTGCAAAGATTCAAAACGCAGAACTATCGCCCATGAAACAATGAACATCTATGCACCGATAGCTCACCGCCTTGGAATACGCTCAATTAAAGATGAATTTGAAGATCTTGCTTTTTACTATCTTGATCCTTATGCTTATGCCGAGATAGACGAGCAAATGCAGCTCAGAAAGGGCAGCCGTGAACAGCTTGTTGAAAACATCAAGCACAAGATACATGACAGGCTTGAAAAGGATTTTGACCCTGTTCCCCTTATCGAGGGTCGAGTTAAAAGCAATTATGGTATTTATAAAAAGGTATATCGTGACGGCAAGGAGATAGACCAGATATATGATCGTTATGCCGTAAGAATTATCGTCAATACAGTTACCGAGTGCTATAACGTACTTGGCATAATCCACGATATGTTCAGACCTATCCCAAATAGATTTAAGGATTATATTTCCACTCCTAAGGCTAATATGTATCAATCGCTTCACACGACTGTTATCGGCAGAGAGGGAATACCTTTCGAGGTTCAGATAAGAACATGGGAAATGCACAGAACGGCTGAATACGGTATCGCCGCTCATTGGAAATATAAAGAGGGCGTAAGGGGTAGCTCAAAGGACGATCAGCGCCTTGCATGGATAAGACAGATAATCGAGTCACAGCAGGAGTCAAACGACGTTGAAGAGATAGTAAGGGCTATCAAAAATGACCTTGCTCCTGAGGACGTCTTTGCTTTCACTCCAAAGGGCGATATGATAACACTGCCTGTTGGCTCAACTGTTATCGACTTTGCTTATGCTATCCACACACAGGTGGGTCATAAGATGTGCGGCGCAAAGGTAGACAAGAAAATGGTGTCTTATGATTATCAGATAAAAACAGGCGAGATAATCGAGATACTTACTACCAACGTTGAAGGTCATGGTCCAAGCCGTTCATGGCTTAATATCTGCAAGACCAATGAAGCCAAATCCAAGATACGTTCATGGTTCAAAAAGGAAAGACGAGAGGAAAATATCTTTGAGGGCAGAAATGCTCTTGAAAGAGAGTTCCGCAGAAATAATATAAGAGTGCCTGAGGAAGAACTTGAGGACTTTCTCAAAATGGATATGCACAGACACAGTTGTGATACTCTTGATGATTTCTTTGCAGCCATAGGTTACGGTGGTGTTCAGCTTTCAAAGGTGATGCAAAGGCTGAAATCTGAGTATAATAAGAAATATGGTGAAAAGGCTCAGCCTGATACTTCTGACCTTGAAAATAAGATAAAGACTTCCAAAAATTCCACTGGTGTTATCGTTGACGGCATCGACAACTGCGCTATCAAGTTTGCACAGTGCTGTAATCCGCTTCCAGGTGACGAAATAGTCGGCTTTATCACGAGAGGTCACGGCATATCCGTGCATAAAAAGGATTGCGTGAACTATCTTTCGCAGAAAGATGATCCTGAAAATGCCGCTCGTTGGATAAATGTTAAGTGGGAAAGTTCTGAAAAGCATACGGGCTATTTCAAGTGTACTTTGGATATCGTTGCGGTTGACAGAATAGGTCTGCTGGCAGACGTTTCGTCAGCGCTTGCAATGATTAATATTTTTATCTATGAGTCAACCTCAAGGGAACTGAAAAACGGCAATGCAATGCTTTCCGTAACTGTCAGCATTGCAGGAATGGAACAGCTCAACAATGTTATAAACAAGCTTCAGAAAATAAAGAACGTTATTTCTGTTGAAAGAAGCGGTAAATAAGAAAGGACAGATAATGAAAATATATAGGCTCAAACCATTGAGTGTTTGTGAAACGAACAGTTATATTGTTGCAAGCGAAGAAAATAACTGCGTTCTTATCGATGCACCTGCCGACCCTGATTATATTCTCGGTGAGATAGCGAGTCACGGTCTTACGCTTAAAAAGATCTTTCTTACCCACGGTCATTTTGACCATATCGGTGCTGTGGCTGACCTTGTAGACAGGACAGGCTGCGAGGTGTATATCCACATTATGGATAAGCCTAAGCTTACAGATGACGCAGGAATGCTTGCTAATCTTTTCAGAATAAGAGGACACAGAAATTACACAGGCAAGGTCAATGTGTTTACAGAGGACGATATACTAAAGCTTGACGAGCTTGAATTTGACGTTTTGGAAACGCCGGGACATACAAGCGGTTCTGTTTGTTTCATATGCGGCATGAATATGTTTTCGGGAGATACCCTATTTTCAAGAAGTGTTGGCAGAACTGATATGCCTGATGGAAGCAGCACAGCCCTTATGAAGTCGCTTATGAAAATAGCTGACCTTGGTGGAAATCTCACTGTTTACCCAGGTCACATGAATGTCACGACACTTGACGCTGAGAGAAAGTATAACCCATATCTCAGGCAGGCTGCGGAGGCTTTGAAATGACTCTGATATTCAGCGGCAACGATTATAAATATGAGCTTGAGGGAGTAATGAAGCTTTTTATCCCTGCAACGCTCTTTACCCACGTTTTTTCTGACAGCATAGATACAGAGGACGATTATGTGTTCGCTCAGAAAAAGGATAACGCTGACAATGTTTGTTTGAGCGTTAAGGTGAGATATGACGGCAAGACTTGCGAAAAAGAGGAGTTTGTGCATTTTGAAAGCGACATGGAACTTTCACTGTCAAGACTTCTTTTTAAGGCAATGAGCGAGATAACAGGCATTGTGCCGAAATGGGGCGTTATAACGGGAATAAGACCTGTGAAGCGTGTGAATGATATGCTCAGTGAGGGCATGAACAAGGCGGAGATATTTAAAGCCATGGAGAGCAGATATCTTTGCAGCGAAGAAAAGTGCGATATTGCATACAAAACTGCTATAACCCAGAAGCCTGTCCTCGATGAGCTTGAAAAGGACAGCTTTAGTCTTTATGTGTCAGTGCCGTTTTGTCCCACAAGATGCTCCTACTGTTCTTTCGTTTCGCAATCTATCGAGGGCTGTATGAAGCTTATCCCTGAGTATGTGAACAAGCTGTGTGAGGAGATAGTTTATACTGCGAAGATAACGAAAAAGCTTGGTTTAAAGCTTGACACCGTATATTTTGGCGGCGGCACTCCTACCACGCTCACTGCTGCTCAGCTTGACAGAGTTATGAAAGTCATTGCAAACAGCTTTGATATGTCAACTGTCCGTGAATACACTGTTGAAGCGGGAAGACCTGACACCATAACTGAAGAAAAGCTGAAGGTGCTTAAAGCAAACGGCTGTGGCAGAGTATCTATAAATCCACAGACTTTGAATGACAGCGTTCTTGAGGCTATTGGCAGAAAGCACACAACTGCACAGTTTTTTGACAGCTTTGACCTTGCAAGAAAAGTTGGTTTTGACTCTATAAATACTGATATAATCGCAGGTCTGCCAACAGACACAGTGGAGAGCTTTGAGAATACTATTGATAAGCTTATCGAGCTTGCTCCTAAGAATATCACTGTACACACACTTTCCATAAAGCGTGCGGCTAGGCTAAATCACAGCGGTGACAGGGAAGTGCTGAAAAATCCAGCTGATAAAATGGTAGAGTATGCCACAAAAAGACTTCTTGAAAGCGGCTATCTGCCTTATTATCTCTACAGACAGAAGAATATGCTTGAAAATCTTGAAAATATAGGCTGGACAAAGCGGGGTCACGAGAGTTTGTATAATATCTATATAATGGAAGAGGTTCAAACCATACTTGCAATGGGTGCAGGTGGCTCGACAAAGCTTGTTGACAAAGAGGGCGGACGTTTGGAGCGTGTGTTCAATTACAAATTTCCGCTGGAATACAATAAGCATTTTGAGCTTATGCTTAAGCGAAAAAATGAGATAGAGGAATTTTATGCTAAAGAAAAATGAGATTATCAGGCTTGAAATAAGCGGTATGACAAATGAGGGCAACGGAGTAGGAAAGCACGAGGGCATTGCTGTTTTCGTGCCTTTTACTGTTATTGGCGACGTTATCGAATGCAGGATAGTCAAGGTCTGCAAAACGTATTGCTATGGTATTATCGAAAATATTGTAAGTGGTTCGGTTGAAAGAACGAAGAACGATTGCCCTGTTTATTCAAGGTGTGGCGGTTGTTGTTTTCGTCACATGAGCTATGAGGAAGAATGCCGTGTAAAAGAGCAGTTCATAAAGGATTCATTTGAGCGTATTGGTAAGCTTTATCCTGAATATGACAGCTTTGAGGGTTGTAAACAGCTTGTCGGCTATCGCAACAAGGCGCAGTACCCTGTAGCAGAGCAGGACGGCAAGGCAGTTTGTGGATTCTATTCAAGGCGTTCTCACCGTGTATGCGATCACACCGATTGTGCATTACAGCCTGCTATATTCAAGGCAATAGCCGATGAAATAATGGCATATGTGAACAAGCGTAAGATAAAGGCATACAACGAGGAAACGGGAAGCGGTCTGCTCAGGCATATTTATCTCAGGCGTGGCGAACACTCAGGTGAGATAATGGTCTGTCTTGTTATTACCGACCTTAAAAAGCGTGGCGTATTTGATGTGCTTGTGGGTGAGCTTTGCAAAAAATATGCTGATATAAAGAGTATAGTTTTCAACGAGAATAGCCGAAAGACCAACTGTATACTCGGACAGAAGCTTGTTACTGCGTATGGAAGCGACACGATACACGATACCATGTGTGGAAATGATATAGAGATATCACCGCTGTCATTTTATCAGGTAAATACAATTCAGGCGGAGCGGCTTTATGAAATTGCCGCAGATTATGCTCAGCTGACAGGGAAGGAAACTCTTCTTGATCTTTACTGCGGTGCAGGAACGATTGGTTTGTCAATGAGCCAAAAGGTGAAAAAGCTCATAGGTGTTGAGATAATAGAGTCTGCAATAGACAATGCAAAACGAAATGCCGCAGCAAACAATGTCACAAATGCGGAATTTATATGTGGTGACGCAGGAAAGATAGCAGAGATACTTTACAGCCGTGGCGAACGACCAGATGTGATAATAGCTGACCCTGCAAGAAAGGGCTGCACTAGGGACGCACTGGAGTACATGGCAAAAATGTCCCCTGACAGGATAGTTATGATATCCTGCAATCACGCTACTGCTGCTAGGGACTGTGCTGTGCTAGAAGATTTGGGGTATAAGACGGTCAAGGTCAAGGGCGTGGATCTGTTTGGGAGGACGGGGCATGTGGAGACGGTTTGTTTGCTGTCAAGAAAATAAAATCAAGTGCTGAAAAGTGGCGTATTTCCGGGCTTTTTGTAAGGTTGGTATCATCGTAAGAAGCCTTGCGGAAAGCTCGGTTTTCTTGTATGGAAACATATCTACTTTTCGGTCTGATTGGAGAGAAGTTGAGTAGACGGAGAACAGCGGTAGGGTTTAGGCTGTGGATTAGATGTCAGAGGTTGTGGCACTAGGATTGTTGTTAGAGCCGACCGCAGTTTAAGCCACTCGACACTAAGGGACAGACTTGGCAGTGGAATAGATGTTACGGAGGAATAAAAAAATGACAGAAATAAAATTTTTATTGAAGTTTGGAAAGAGAGAACATTTGGAGAGCCTTGTAAAAGGCAATATTTATTGTTCTAACGCCATCACTTTCTGGGGGATTGAAGATAAATTGAAAATAAAAGGGCAAGGTGATATTCTTGAAGCCGGAACAAGAATGTTTGCTCAAAAAATGATAATGCATAATCCAGATACAAAAGAAATAATTGCAGAATATGGGAATTCAAACGGTTTAATGAGAGTAGAACTAGCAGAAAAAATGCCAGTATTTTGTATGTTTGCTGTTTATGAAAAGGATTGTAAAATCGATGATGATGGGACTGTAAGCATAAATCTATCAGATGATAAAAAACAGATGATTAGAGATCACTTTCCAAATGCTGATGCAGTAGCGATAATACCAAATCCAGAAGTTTTTATCGAGGATATTAGAAACAGTATCGGTACAGAAATAAAAGCTGAAAATGTTCATTATTTTCACATTGATAAAGGATTCGATACTAAAGATGGACAAACAGCAATGGATATGGAATATATGAAGTATCTAATGCAGGACGTTCCACCTGTCAAAGATGATAAGGGCACAAGATATACTTTTTATGCAGATTATGCTTTTAGAGTGTTATTCTGTAAGGATGTATTCTTTGAGAAAGAGCAGGAATACCGAATTATTCTGCCAAATGAAGTAATTGAAGATGGGAAAAGTTACCCTGTAAGACTTTCTGAGAAATATGAGATATGTGATTTAAACTTTTTCTTTGAAAAAACGGAGGAATAGCAGATGATTTCAGAAGAATTAAAAGGAATAGTAGATAAGTTTAAAGAACAAGGAAAGATGGATTTTCTTGAAGAAACCACAGAAGAAAAGATATCAGATTTTGAGAAAGAGCGTAGTGTAAAGCTTCCGACAAAATTCAAGGAATGGTTCCAGAAATACAGACAGAAAGAGAATCTTGATACTGTATTGACCATTCCTCAGTCAGAAGCTATCGTATGGGCTGAGAACTATCGCTGTTCTGTTAATGATATTAACAAGCATTCTACAGCAGCATAGGCTGTAGATATGATGTGTAATAAAACAGTGAGCTTGCAGGTCTGCCAGTTGAGGAGCGAGAGGCAAAGAAGCGCAAGAAACTGATTGCAAAATAAATATTCAGTATCTATAATATAGATATACAATATTTATTTTTAGACAAATATATAGAAGTAATGAGATGATTGAGATGGCTAGAAAAAAGAATAAGACAAGTCTTTTAGACAGTTTTGAAATTGATACAGAAAAAGAACATGATGCAGCTGTGACAGCAGCAGTGAATACATCAAAGAAAACATCAAAGAAAACAAACGGTGGAGATACAAGAGCAACAGCACTTGTATCAATGACCAAAGATGAAAAAGAACGTCTGACAACAAAAGCAAAGGCATACGGTTTGAGCCTGTCTGCGTTTTTTAGATTAGCTGCTGATGAATACATGAACAATCACAATTGGTAATACATGTATGGATAGATATGTGGAATGGAATCCGCAGTAGTAGATTTTGTGGGTATGTGGGTAACTCGTAGAGTTATCCATATATCCATCAAAATAGATATAAAGTATATATAGAAAGGAAGGAGCATACCAAAGTATGGCACATACTTCTGAATACGAAGTTGAAGATATTTTCATAGACCGTTTAGAAGGTATCGGATACAAATTCATAAAATTAGATAACTATGATGATGTGCTTGCCAATTTCCGTGAACAGCTTGCAAAGTTCAATGCAAAGAAGCTGGCAGAAAAAGGACATGATGCATCATTTTCAGATGCTGAGTTCAACCGCATTATGATTCATGTAGATAATCATTCTGTGTATGAATCAGCAAAGATTCTTCGTGATAAATATGTGTTACAGCTGGATAATGGAGAATCAGTGTATATTGATTTCTTCTCAGGTGATACAGATAGAAATATCTATCAGGTAACACATCAGGTCACAATGGACAAGGCACACAAAGACGATGTAGTTTATAAGAATCGTTATGATGTGACCGTCCTTATCAACGGTTTACCGCTTGTACAGATTGAATTGAAACGCCCCGGCGTGGAAATCAACGAAGCAATCAATCAGATTAACAGATACAGAAAGTTTTCTTTCAAGGGTATTTTTAGATATTTGCAGCTGTTTGTAGTCAGCAATTCTGTACAGACGAAGTATTTCTGTAATGAGAATGAGATGATGGACGGTCAGTACAATCCAATCCTGAAATCTCTTGTATTCTTCTGGACAGATGAAAAGAATACACGTATCAATGACCTGAACACATTCACAGGTGAATTTTTCCGTAAATCAGCTATTACAGAGATGATGGATAAATACATGGTCATTAAGACCACGGAGCCTGTATTGATGGTCATGAGACCATATCAGATTTACGCTGTAAAGGCTGCAAAGAAGCGTGTACTGGAAGTAAATCAGAATGGTTATGTATTTGCCTGCACAGGTTCAGGAAAGACGCTGACATCATTCAAGCTGGCACAGCTTTTGCGTGATGAATTAATGGTAGATTTGGTCGTATTTCTGATTGACAGAAAAGACCTTGATGACCAGACCGTTGATGAATACAACAGTTTTGAAAAAGACTGTGTAGACAATACGGACAGCACTGCTGTACTTATCAGCATGCTGAAATCATCTGAGAAAAAGATGATTGTCACAACAATTCAGAAAATGGCAAATGCTGTTAAGAATCCAAAATATGCAGCTGTAATGGATGCATACAAGAATAAGAAGGTTGTATTTATCATTGATGAGTGTCATCGTTCCCAGTTCGGAAAGATGCATGGTCAGATTGAAAAGCATTTTGAAAGAGCAAATTACATCGGATTCACTGGAACACCGATTTTTGAGAAAAACAAGGGTGCGGATGGTCGTACCACAGCTGATATTTTCCATGCAGGAGATAAGCTGGATTCATGCTTGCATAAATACATGATTAAGGATGCGATTGCAGACGGTAACGTGCTTAGATTCTCAGTAGAGTATCAGCGTACCATCTTTGCAAGGAATCTTGCTGTAAAGGGTATTGACCCGGAACAGCTGGATGACCCGGAATACTGCAAGCGTCATAAAATCGACATGGAACCTCTGTACCATGATGATGAGCGTATTGCTGGCATTGCAAAGCATATCTTTGAGCATCATGAACAGCATGTGCATCCACAGGGAAAGGATATTTATACAGCACTGTTCGCAGTGGATAAGATTCAGACCCTTGGAAAGTATTATGATGAGTTCAGGAAGATGAACGATGCGGTACCAGATGATAAGAAGCTGAAAGTGGCTGCAATCTTTTCCTATCAGGCAAATGAAGATATGGATGATGGTGCAGATGAACATTCACAGGAACTTCTTGACCGCTGTATGCAGGATTACAATGCTTTATACAATACAGCATTTACGATTGATACATTTGATGCATACAGAAAAGATATTGCAAAGAGATTGAAACAGAAGGATTTACCGCAGGTTGATATTCTCTTGGTAGTTAATATGTTCCTGACCGGATTCGATGCAAAGCCATTGAATACGCTGTATCTGGACAAGAATCTTATCTGGCACTCACTTGTACAGGCATATAGCCGTACAAACCGTGTAGATAAGGTGACAAAGCAGTTTGGACAGATTGTATCATACAGAAATATCAAGCAGTGGCAGGATGATGCACTGACACTATTCTCCGGTGACGGAGACCCGAATGAATATCTGCTTGAAAATTATGAGTATTATCTGAATCAGTGGGTAAATCAGGAACCTGTACTGAGAAAGATTACAGCGGATGTGGATGCAGCTGGACAGCTCAAGTCAGAAGATGAAATCCGTATGTTTATCATTGCGTTCCGTTCAATGGCAAAGACCCTTGCCACTTTGAAGACATTTTCTAAGTTTGACTGGGATGACCTTGCTGTTGTGATGGATGAGAATGAATATGAAGGATTCAAGAGCTGGTATCTGTATTACAAAGACCAGACACACAATCCAAATCCTAAAGTACCTGTACCAGTAGATGTGGATTTCGATATTGAGCTTGTCCGTACTGACCGTATCAATGTCGTGTATATCCTGAATCTGCTGAAAAATGCGAATACTCACGACAAGACAGAGGAAGAAAAGCAGCAGGATGTTGATTTGATTCTGCGTGAGATTGAGCGTTCCGATAATGAATCATTGAGACTCAAAAAAGAGGTCATGAGACAGTTCATTCTGACTAGATTCTATGATTTGCCAGAGGATGCAGATATCATGGAAGCATTCACTCAGTTCGAGAAAGAGCAGATGAAGGCTGACATGGAAGAATTTGCGTTTGATAACAAGATTGATTACATGATTGTATCAGAATTGTTTACGGAATATGTGTTCCACGGTACGATTTCAGATGATGATATACGTAAGAGATTGACGGCATACAAGCTGGGTCTTCTGAAAATGACGAAGCTGACAAAATCAGTGAAGACATTTGTAACAGAGACCTATAACAAATATAAAGCAGAGGGAGAATAATTATGGCAGATACAAATACATATCAGGCACAGGCAAATGAGCTTTCTCAAAAGCTCTGGGCGATTGCCAACGAATTACGAGGACAGATGGATGCCAGCGAGTTCAAGAATTATATTCTTGGAGTTATTTTCTATCGTTATTTGTCAGAACGTACAGAAATGTACATGGCAGAAATCCTTGAAAATGACGGTGTAACATATGAAGAAGCATTTGCGGATGACGATTACAGACCTGTTGTAGAAGACTGGTCTTTATCCAAACTGGGATATGTCATCAAGCCGGAAAACCTGTTCCGTAACCTGATTCGTAAGATTACAAAATTTGAGAATGATGCTGATAAGTTCAGCGTAGAAGATTTTGAAAAAGCAATCAATGACCTTGTAGGTTCTACAATGGGTCATGAATCCAACAAAGCATTTGATGGATTATTCAATGATATGCGTTTACAGGATGTACGTCTTGGAGAGACAGTGGCAGACCGTACAGATATGATTGGTCGTGTCATGGTCAAGGTTTCAGACATTGATTTTGATTTACAGGATTCTCAGTTTGATGTACTTGGCACAGCATATATGATTCTGATTGGTCTGTTTGCTTCAGATGCCGGAAAGAAAGGTGGAGAGTTCTTCACACCTGCCGGACCGAGTAGACTTTGTGCTACACTTGCATCCCTTGGACTGGACGAAGCAAAGACCGTCGGTGACTGTACCTGCGGTTCTGCATCCATGCTGTTAGAAGTCCAGAAGCATTTGACCACACATAAAGTTGGTCATTTCTATGGACAGGAGCAGAACGCTACAACATACAACTTGTCAAGAATGAACATGATTATGCATGGTGTAGACTGGCAGAACTTTGACATCTACAAAGGTGATACCTTGAAAGATGATAAATACGGTGATGATTTGAAGCTGACTGTACAGGTCTGCAATCCACCTTATAGCTTGAAGTGGTCAGCTGATAAGAAATTTGAAGATGACCCACGATACAGTGGAGCTGGAAAGCTGGCACCGAAGTCTGCTGCTGACCTTGCCTTTGTAGAACATATGATTTATCACATGGATGATTCTGATGGTCGTGTAGCTGTATTGCTACCGCACGGTGTATTGTTCCGCGGCGGTGCAGAAGAAGCAATCAGAAAATATATCATCAAAGATTTGAATAGACTGGATGCTGTTATCGGATTGCCTGCAAATCTGTTCCACGGAACAGGAATTCCAGTATGTGTATTAGTGCTGAAAAGCAAGAGAAACGGCAATTCAGGAAATATTCTGTTCATTGATGCATCGAAAGAGTTCAAGGCTGGAAAGAATCAGAATGTCTTGGAACAGGGGCATATTGATAAGATTGTAGATGCGTATGCAAAGCGTGTAGACGTAGATAAATTTGCTCATGTAGCAGATATGAGTGAGATTATCGAGAACGGCTACAATCTGAATATTCCGAGATATGTTGATACATTCGAGGAAGAAGAACCAGTGGATTTGGATGCTGTAAAAGCTCAGATTAAGACACTGGATTCTGAAACAAAAGCTGCGATTGATAAGGCTGAAAGTTTTATGAGACAGCTTGGACTGTAAAGGCAGGTGAATGTATGTGTCTGATGAAAAGAAATCATTAGAGAGAAATGCATTGGATGCCTTTCTCCAAAGCAATCGTAAACTGAAAGGATATACGATTGATGATGGAGAACGACCAGATTTTGTTTTAACAAAGAATGGTCATAAGATTGGAATTGAACATTTTCGGGCAGATACCATTTTGAATGAATATACAGATTCTGAAAGTATGAAGTTTGATGGTCAACGAAAAAAGATATACGAAAAGCACCATACAAAGTTGTTGAATGATAAATTTGATGCGGATGCATCTGCAAAGGATATTGAAACTTATATCAATAAAAGTTTAGATGCTGCATCAAAATTTGATTATAAGGTGTTTATCAATAATCTGAAAGCCGTTTTTGAACAGCACGCAGGTAAGGTGTCCGAATACAAAAAGAAATGTGATGAAGTTTGGTTTTTAATAGATATAGGCATTGAAAATAACCATTTCACAGCGGAATTTGATAATGGTGGATTGACAAAAATGAATGTATTACCTGTTACTGGTGATATGTTTAACATTTTTGATAAACACAAAGAGATAAGTCGCGTGATTGTTTGCTCTCGATGCTTAGGAAGATATAAAATTGTTTATGATTCCGGCAGTGGAAAGTATAGCTATAAGATTTGGTCATTTACCTATATAGAAGCATTGATTCCAGTCAGTAGTCAAATCAAACTTGATGTGAAAGATACTGGAAAGGAAGTGGAATCATAATGATTGAACCTAAATTGAGATTCAAAGCTGATGATGGAAGTCAGTTTCCAGATTGGGAAGAAAAAAGACTTGAAGAAATTGTTGGAAAAATTTCTTCTGGAAAAGACAAAGCGTGTAATGGTAATTATGTTTTATATGGTTCTACCGGTATAATAGGCACATGTCAATCACCAACATACAAAGGGCGTAAGATATTAGTTGCTAGAGTTGGTGCAAATGCAGGAACTGTTAATTTAGTTAATGATGATTGTGGTGTTTCTGACAACACCTTAATTATTAACAATGTGGATTTATGCAATTTTGATTGGTTATATTTTTACATGGTACATAAAGAACTTGGAAAAATGAGATTTGGTAGCGGACAACCTTTGATTACAGGGACTATGCTTCGTGATTTATGTATTCAATTACCAAATGATTTTGAACAACAGAAAATTGCAGAGTTCTTATCAACGATTGATACAGTGATTGCGAAGCAAAAGGAAACTGTATCTGCATGGGAAGAACGTAAAAAAGGTGTGATGCAGAAGCTGTTCAGTCAGGAAGTAAGGTTCAAAGCGGACGATGGAAGTAATTTTCCTGAGTGGGAAGAAAAGAAACTGAATGAAATTGCGGTAAGAGTGACAAGAAAAAACAAGGATAATGTTACAGATATTCCATTAACAATTTCTTCTGCTGATGGTTTGATTGACCAGAGAAATTTTTTCAACAAAGTTGTTGCAAGTAAAGATATGTCTGGATATTTTTTGTTGAAAAATGGTGAGTTTGCATATAACAAAAGTTATTCAAAAGGCTATAATTTTGGTTCTATTAAACGATTAGATTTGTATGATGAAGGCGCATTATCCACTTTGTATATTTGTTTTGCACTGAATAAAAACGAAAATTCTGATTTTTATCAGAAGTATTTTGATAGCTTATCATGGTATCCAGAATTGCAAAAAATCTGTGCGGAAGGTGCGAGAAATCATGGATTGCTAAATGTTCCAACAAATGATTTTTTTCAATTGAAGTTATGTGTTCCTAGCTCTGACAAAGAACAGCATAAAATTGCGGATTGTCTTTCATCATTGGATGAAGTAATCGAGAAGCAGAAAGAAACATTGGTTGCGTGGGAAGAACTGAAAAAAGGTCTGTTACAGCAGATGTTTGTATAAGAACAACTGAATAAATCAATAGTGAATAGGTGATGTACAAGATTTGTATGTCACCTGTTATTTTTTTGTCTGCGATAATGAAACACGTTATAAAAATAAAGTTAACACTATGGGTAGGAAAACACATCAAAATGTGTTATATTTCAAGTATCAGGGAAAGTAAGTTAACAAAATTTATATAGAAAGTAGAGGTTACAGTATATGACGAGATGATACTTGTCGAGTTCAAGTCGGGCCTGCAGATAGAGGTCGATGAATAACATATCATGTGCCAGAGGCGCTCCTTCGGGGCGTCTTTTTGACGTTCATAAATAATTGATGAAATTTTATAAGATTTGTGATACAATTAATTTAATTTACAGTGAAACCATATTGAACTGTTTTGAGGTAAAAAGGTATGCTAAGGAATAATATCGAAATCGACGTAAAAGTAAAGTGTGTAGAGGAGCAGACGACTCAGGCGGAATTGGCTGAGAAAGCAGGGACATCTCCGTCCTACGTAAACCGGCTTATTAAGAGCCCAGAGAAGATCGTGAATAATACCTTTGTAAAGATGCTGGAGCAGCTCGGATACGATATAGAGTTGACCTATGTTAAAAGAGAACAATAAAAAGGGGAGATTAAAGTGGCAACAGAATGGTTTATATCAGGAAATCCTAAGAAGTACGATTGCGTTAATGCTTTTAGAGATTTGCGTAAAATTGACTGGAGACAAAGTACAAATGTCGAAGCAGGGGACATTGTGTACATTTATGTTTCAGGCGAAGAACATGCCATCAGGTTAAAATGTAAAGCAAATAAAGTAGATATCAAGGTCCCTGATATTGATGATAAAAAATACGATCTCACCGGTGAGTTTGATGGTACTGCTGGTCGATATATGGAGCTTGAGCTTATTGAGGAGCTTAATGGCGACTTGTATGACCATATTTTGATGGAGAAACATGGCTTTGGAACACCGCAGAGCCCAGTAAGAGTAAATTTGGAAACCCATGAGTATCTGAAAGTAGCTCAGGAACTACAGCATATTGATGAGATGGATCCAGATAAGCATGACGGAAGCTATGAGCTTGCACGTGAAACTGTGCGTGCTTATAAAAACATGTGTAATCTTGATCAGATTGATTTTAGGGATATGAATCTGATTTATCATATGGTTATTGGTACATGGAGACAGAAGATTGATATTAAGAAAAAATCTATTTCTGAAAGCCATCTTCCGGATAATGAGAAATCAAGATTAGTAGGCTTGCTCGATACTATATGGAATAGATCAAAAAATAACGCTTATACAAATCGTGAAGGTGATGTGTCAATTGGAATGTTTGGAACCGCGTTCTACTCATTTTATGACGCAAAGAAGGAAGATTGCATCCGCTTTATTCAAATGTGCATAGATATACTCGATAATGATTCCGACGAGGAGATGTTTGATATATGCCAGAAAGCATTATCCACTGGAATTTCTGGAATGCAAGCTGCTTCAGCATCAGTAATACTTCATTGTCTTAAACCCTATACATTCCCGGTATTTAATTCTAATTCTGGTAATCCTAACATATACTTGTACTTCGGGATTGATCTTGAGAAAGTATCTGATTTAAGCAAGTATATAGAAAATTGCAAAAAGGTAAAGACTTTCAGAGATAATAACTTTACAGTAAAAAACTATAGGATTTTTGACCTTGAGGCAAGAAAGCTTGGTAAGGGCGACATGGATTTAACAGAAATAGATCTGATATATGATAAAGGCGGTAATGATGAAATGAGTGAGATGGAATTCGATAAGAACATTATTCTTTACGGACCTCCTGGAACAGGAAAAACATATAATACCGCAATTTATGCAGTGGCCATTTGCGATAAACTAAGCCTGGATGAAGTGAAGTCAAGACCATATGAGGAAGTCCTGGATAGATATCGAGTTCTTAAAGATGAAGAGAAACGTGTAGCGTTTACAACATTTCATCAGTCATACGGATATGAAGAGTTTATCGAGGGAATAAAACCCAAGATGGATTCTGAAGCTTTGGATGTTGAATACACAATTAAAGATGGTGTGTTTAAAGATTTTTGCGACCGAGCATCTAAAAAGAAAACCAGTTCAAGCGGAGTTAATGTTGGTGAAAATGCTCGTGTTTGGAATGTGATTCTTGGTGGCAAAAATGAACCGGAACTGAAGCAGAGATGCTTTAATGAAGGTACTATTCGAATTGGATGGCACAAGTCACCGGAGGTTATTACCGATGAAACAGAAGGGTTGAATGATAAGGAAAGACGCATTCTTTTGAATTTTCAAGATGAGATGGAAATCGGGGACGTAGTTGTTGCTCGTGCTACCAGCGATGCTGTAGATGGAGTGGCGATTATTACTGGGGAAGTTGAATTTGATACTTCAGATAAACACTATCCAAGAAAACGTCGGGTTCAATGGCTGTATAAGGGAGCCAATATTAGCATCATTGACCTTAATGGTGGCACAAGGCTGGATCGAAAATCTGTCTATCCATTAAACCGAATAAGCGTAGGTGATTTGCTAAGCAGGGTTCCTACGGAGGCGGGAGTTGAAGTAAAGGATGAAACAAGGCCTTTTGTATTCATTATTGATGAAATTAACAGAGGTAATATTTCAAAAATATTTGGTGAATTGATTACACTTATTGAGCCTACTAAGAGGAAAGGGGCAAAGGAAGCTATGGAAGCGACTCTTCCATATTCAAATGTTCCTTTTGGAGTCCCGAATAACGTTTATTTGATTGGAACCATGAATACAGCAGATAGATCCATAGCCATTATGGATACAGCATTACGTCGAAGATTTCAGTTTGAAGAGATGATGCCTAATCCTCAGGTTCTTAGAAATATTGGTGCTGATAAAGTCGTCGAGGGTGATGTTGAACTTGATGTGGCAGAAATGCTTGAGGTGATCAACAAGCGTATTGAGTATTTATTTGACAGAGAGCATACCATAGGCCATGCTTTCTTTACGGACCTTAAGGATGAACCAACGGTTCAGAAACTTGCAAGTATATTTATGAAGTCGGTTATTCCACTTTTACAGGAATATTTTTATGAAGATTACAGTAAGATTCGTATGTGCCTTGGGGATAACGGCAAAGAGAACACAGAGCATATGTTTATTCTTGCTAATGAGATTAAATCAAACCAGATATTCAGGGGAGATACCTCTGATGTTGATATACCAGATTACGCCTATGTAATTCAGGACGAGGCCTTTGACAACATCATGAGTTATAAAGAGATAATCGGATAAGAAAAGTGGTGATTAGATGAAAGAACTCTTGGAGCTAAAAGAGTTTGAGACCATAATTGGAAACCCCGATTATAGGGATCTCTATAAATGCATGGACAAGAACTCTTTTGCAGAGCTAATAGAGTTCATTCATGCTTTTGATTCAGATGATACAGAATCAGATGTTTTAGATTTTATCAAGATTGGATACAAAAGAAACCTTGGTGAAACTGTAACTTTTAAGAATTACGTCGGTCTCATTCAGATGAAGAATAACTATCAGATTCAGATATTACCTAAGATAGAGTTTGTAAATGGCGAGAATGATGAAACGAAGCAAGTGTTCATGAAGATGCTTCGAAGCATGAAGGATTTTCCGAGCAAGGTCTTTACAAATGCTAATCTTAAAACGAATCGAATGAATTTGTATGATGTCTTCATTAATATGTATCTGCAAGAAGTGAGGTCGCTTGTAAAGCATGGTATTAAATCTTCATATGCGAGACAGGAGGATAACCTTACTGTTTACAAGGGAAAGCTTATAGTTAATGAGCATATTAAAGCAAATCTTGCGCATAAAGAACGCTTCTATGTAGGATTTGATGAGTATCAGGTAAATAGGCCAGAAAATCGTTTGATAAAATCAACGCTTTTGAAATTGCAGAGTATAAGTAGTAGCGCGGAAAATGGTAAAGAAATAAGGCAGCTTCTTACTTCATTTGAACTTGTAGAGCCTTCGAAGAACTATGATGAGGATTTTGCAAAGGTAGTAATAGATCGTAATACCAAGGAATATGAAATGCTAATTAAGTGGTCTAAGGTGTTCTTGAAAGGCAAGAGTTTTACTACTTTTTCAGGGACTGATAATGCAAGAGCACTTCTGTTTCCTATGGAAAAAGTGTTTGAGTCATATGTTGCACGTAATATGAAGAAGGTTTTCAATAGGGCCAACTGGGAGGTTTCTGCTCAGGATAAAGGACACTACCTATTCAATACATTGAATGGTGAGAAGCATCGAAAGTTTGCGCTCAGACCGGATCTTGTGGTTACAAGAGATGATGGAAGCGTTGTTATTCTTGATACCAAATGGAAGAGCCTCATTAATGACAAAGGAGCCAATTATGGAATATCGCAGGGTGACATGTATCAGATGTATGCATATTCCAAGAAATATAACACGTCGGAAATATGGCTTCTTTATCCAGTAAATTTTGCAATGAAAGATAGTGGAAAAATCACTTTTGATAGTGGTGATGGCGCGACGGTTTCACTGTTCTTTGTAGATGTGGTAAATATTGAAAAGAGTATGGAAGAACTTTTAAATGTGCTATCGCAGGACAGGCTAACCGTGATAGTGGAATAAAATAGTAAATGGAGGCCGTATATTTGTTTGATCCTGGATTAAAAATTGGTGAAACGCTGAAAAATAGCGATATCGTTGAAAAATTTAAGTGTGGGAATATGGGAGGCATGCGCCGGTCAAAGACGACGGATACGCTGGTGATCGTATCAGACTACACAAAGGGTGTCTATCACGACAAATGGATCGGAGGAGTTCTCCACTATACTGGTATGGGCAAAAACGGAGATCAGGATATTAACTGGGCTCAGAATGCCACGCTTGCCGGATGTGGACACAACGGCGTAGATGTACATCTCTTTGAAGTTATCGATGAAGGTGAATACGTTTACTGTGGACTGATAGAGCTTGTTGACAAGCCGTATACTGAGACACAACCTGGCGAGGATGGAAATCCGAGGAAAGTATGGATGTTCCCTATCAGGCCGGTTCCGGACAATGACGTAAAGAAGCCGCCGATGTTTGTTTTTTAAGATATGGAGGACTTTAAGACTAGAGGTGGGGATGTCGATGCCCAGTATATGAAGGTCCTTGCTGAGAAAAAGAGAAAAGGTAAAAGTAAACCGGCTTACGTTCCGCATGTTATTCCGAATCCGCAGCCAAAGCCGCCAGTGGTGGTATCTGCTGATATTGTAGGAAGCAAGGTAAAGCATAAGTCCTTTGGACCAGGAGTCATTACAGCTATCGAAGTGACTAATATTGTCGCCAATTTTGATAAGGTCGGCGAGAAGAAATTAGGATATGAAGTTTGTATGAAAAACAATCTCCTGCAATTTATATAGAAAGAAATTTAGCGAATAAAACAGTAAAAGTTGTAGCAGCAGTAATTCATAAGGATAATTTAACGAAATTGACAAATCGGAATTTGAAGGGGTTGTGTAAATGAAGAAAAGATATTGTATTGTTGCACAGATTGCATTATTATTATGGTTTTTTCTTGATATGACAGGTTTGTATTTTGGAAACAAATGTTTAGTTACAAGGTCATATAAAGAAGATGGTATATTCTTTTTGATTTATTTGATTACGGTAATACTGTTCCTCACAAAAGAAAATATTGGAAAATATATTGTTATCGGGTTGATGTCAATGTGGCTTGTTATACAACTTATGTGTCACGAGTGGTATACTATTTTTAACAGTGGATTTATGGGATCATTAGATGGTAAAATTAAATATTTCTCAGAAACAATTCACTGGATTGATGTAGAAGGCAAATACATACCTGATGTATATCATACCATTTTACATATTTTAATTTTGTGTACATTAACTATAACAATTATCTATTCAATAAGGAATAGACGAAAAACTTAAATTCCAGTTTGTAGGGATGACATGAAAAATGAAGTTTAAGGAACAGAGCTTTACCCTGTTTGCCTATACAAATTATAGGGCAATTCAAGATTATCACAGGCTCAAAACCCTAGATTTTAAGGTAAAATGTGCGTTCCACCATTCCCTTGTACAGTGGGTTTTGAGTAGGTTACTCGTTGGAGAACCGAGCCATGTTGAGACAGTAGTATTGCTGTCAAGAAAAGATAAATAAGGGTCCAAAGGTGGCGTATTTCCGGGCTTTTTCGGAGGTTTGGATTTGAAGCCAGACTTCTGAAAAAGCTCGTTTTCTTATATGGAAACATATCTACTGCCAAATGTATGTCAGGTTGTAACCTCGAATTAGATGTCACAATTTGAGACAGTGGATTAGATGTCAGGCATTTTGGGATGATTTTTGGAAAATGAAAAAGGGTGACAACCAATCCGGCAGGACTGACTCCTATTGAAATCGGTCAGGGAGTAACCTATAAAGAGACAAAATTAACATTTCTTTGCAAAAGTTGTATCAGCTCAATTTTCCAAAGAGGATATTACAACTGAAGTTCAGGAGTATTATGCTTCCATGCCCAAAGTATATCCCGATTTCAATGGAGGCTGGCAACCACATATTGTTTTTGTAGATGAAATTATATAGGTTAGGGATGAGCGATAATTGGGATTTAGAGGATGTGAATGAGCAGCATGAAGAAAATAAAAGAAGAAATTAATTTGAAAAAATTCCTTAGGCTGAAGAATACAGGCAGTATCTTTGTGATTGCGGGGCTTTTGACAATTTTTGTAATAGCGTTGTACACATTTATTCTGCAAAGTTCTTACACTAAGACCGCCCTTGAAACAGAAATCACACGTGACACTGCGAGTGCAGATGCAGTACACAAACTCGTGGATGGAAAAATCGGCAAAGAAGATTTTGATCAAATCAAAGATCAATCTGATGAAAAGAAGCAATTATATAAGGATATTTCTTCATATTTTAATGAAATCAGAACACTGAATTCTACTCGATATATTTACACCGCTACAAAAAATGAAGAAGGAAAACTCGTTTATGTGGTAGACGGTTTGGATTCGGATGCGGATGATGTAAGACACCCTGGAGATTATATTGAGGAAGAAATGATTCCGTATATTGATAGGGCTATTTCTGGGGAGAATGTGTACTCTCAGGATATCATTGATACAACATGGGGTCCGATTTTTACGGCTTGCTATCCTGTAAGAGCAAATCATGATGGGACTGGAGAAATCATTGGCGCATTTTGCATTGAAATGGATATGCAATCAGCTTATGGAATGGTTGAAGAGACGAATCATATTTCCATCATCTGCGGTTTAGTCGCAGGAGCTGTATTGCTTTTAATTTGTCTATATACCTATTATGTTTACCAGAAAAGCAAGGCAGAAGAGCAAAAACAAAAACAATTATTAATGACCGCCGCTGAGGAAGCAGATGCTGCCAACAAAGCAAAATCTGCGTTTTTGCTTAGTATTAGCCATGACATCAGAACACCGATGAATGCCATTATTGGATTTACAAACATTGCGCTTCACCAGAACACGGTTTCAGATATTCATGATAGCTTGGAGAAAGTTCAAAAAAGTTCGAATCATCTTCTCTCTTTGTTGAATGACGTTCTGGATTTTACTCGCATTGAAAGTGGAAAAGTTACTATTTCGCCCGAGCCGGTGGACATTACTCAATTGACAGATAATGTCCAGGCGATTATGAATGGACTTCTTTATAATCGAGATCTTAAGTTTGAAGTACATCGAGAAATCCCAAAGAACCCATATGTCCTTGCAGATGTTGCGCGTATCCGAGAAGTTTTGGTGAATCTTCTTGGCAATGCTGTGAAATTCACAAAGGACGGCGGAAAGATTACTTTGGATATCAGCAGTTACCCAGGAGCGGATGAGAAACATATCATAACTCGTTATGTTGTTCGAGATAACGGTATTGGCATGAGCGAAGAGTTCCAGAAAAAATTATTCGATCCGTTTTCACAAGAAGATGATGCTAATGCCAGAACTCAATATAAGGGAACCGGTCTTGGTATGGCCATCACAAAAAAATATGTGGATATGATGGGCGGTTCGATTGCTGTTGAGAGCAAAAAAGGTGTAGGTTCTACATTCACAGTGGAGATCCCACTGGAGTTGTCAGAACAGGTTATTCAATCAGAACAAAAACAACATCTACATAGAGATTTGACGGGTATTCATGTTCTTATGGCTGAGGATAATGATCTAAATGCTGAACTTGCTACGATGATACTGGAAGATGCTGGTGTGACCGTAACACGCGCATCAGACGGAAAAGAAGTTGTGGATTTGTTTAAAAATCATCCACGAGGCACATACGATCTTATTTTGATGGATATTATGATGCCAAACATGGATGGACACCAAGCAGCAAAAGCCATTCGAGCCTTGGGTATAGAGCGACCCGATGCAGTTACGATTCCAATTATAGCTTTATCTGCAAATGCTTTTATAGATGATATTCAGGAATCCCTGGATTCAGGCATGAATGACCATATTTCCAAGCCGATTAACATGGAGGAATTAATCGATACTATCACTAAATACATTAAACACGATTAGGAAAACAAAGAAGTTAATTCTGAAATTGTCAATATCACTTGACACATTTTTCTCAAAAATTTTGACTAAGCAGCAGATAATTCAGCATAGAACCTCTGCCGTTTCACTGCCGGTGGAAGTCCGCCGATAGATGAGCAAATTCTGCGGTTTGACCAGTAGCTCATAAAGTATCTCCAAACCATTGTTTTTAGCTCAGCTATGGTGAAGTTCTCCGATTTTCTTCCCCTGTTGTAAAAAAGTTCTTCTTTCATTCTTGCCCATATGCTTTCACACCGTGCGTTGTCGTGACATCTGCCGCCGGCACTGTTCATGCTCTGAACAATGCCGTATTTTTGAATAGCAGTTCTGTACACAGCACTTGTGTATTGGCTTCCTCTGTCAGAATGGATAATCGCTCCACAGATTTTCGGATAGTGCAGGCACGCATTTTTAACCGTTTGGGAACAAAGCTCAGCACGCATATTATCCGCCATTGCAAGACCGTTTGGCATCAGGTCATAACAGTCAAAAATTGCGGAAACATAGAGCTTTCCGTCTTTTGCTTTCACTTCTGTAATATCAGTAACACACTTTCTGAACGGCTCATCAGCCGTAAAATCACGTTTGAGAAGGTCGTCCGACTTGCGTGCTTTGCGGTCAGCTTTGGTGATTCCGCCCAGCTTTCGTTTCGGCTTATGGATGAGATTTATCTCCTCCATAACCTTGCGGACTGTGGCTTCACAAGGCAGATGAACGTCCGTAAACTCTCCAATTTCCTGCCTGTAAGTGAGTGCCTGATACATACGTACTCTGCCGTAATCTGCATTGCATTCGTCTTCAGCGTGGATTTTCATCATGGCATCGGCAAGTGCCTGATACTTCCAAGGCTCATCTTTGCGCTCAAGATAGTCGTAAAATGCCTGTCTGCTGACTTCAGATGCCTTACAATAAAAGCTTATTTTACCGGTGATTCTGCCGTCATCAGTCTTTTGGGCTATGAACATCAATCGTTCTGTTTTCCCGACTTCCGACGGCTGGCTGCGAAAAAAGCGGCGGCATCCTCTAAAAATTCATTCATTTCTTCCAAATGACGATTTTTCTTTTCAAGCTCTTTAATGCGTTTATTTGCTTCTTTCAGCTGCTGTGCAAGGCTAAGAGATTCTTCTGGCGTGCGTGTGCCTGCACCTTTGTCTATCTCGCCGGCTTTGGCTTTGCTTACCCACGTCCCGATGGTTCCCTTGGGGATTCCTAGATCCTCGGCTGCCGCCTTATTCCCTATCTCTTTTGCAAGCTTCACCGCTTCTTTTTTGTATTCCTCACTGTACTGCTTTCCTGTTTCCATTTTGTTCACACCCTTTCTTCTTTTATTATATTTCGGTTTTGCTGGTTGTGTCAAGTTTTATTATACAACATCAAACAATACTGAGCGCGGCGCAAAATGCAGTGCGATTCTGTATTCGATCATCTCTACGGCTCAGGCTAACGGACTGGACGCTGAAAAATACTTGACCAGGTTGTTCTCAAAACCGAATGGCACAATTCTTTTGCCGTGGAAAAACTAATACGCTCTTAACCTCGCTGTGTTTTTCGGCGAGGTCTTTTTCTGCTGTAAATAAACGCGGGTTATTTTACGCTTACGCAGGTTTTACAACTCTAAAAAAACTATCCCCCTGCCGAATGGCAAGAGGATAGGAAAAATATTTTGGAAGAAAAAAGTCAGAAAATTAATTATTTCTTCTTTTTCGTGATAACTATTGCAGCAGCACCTGCAAGTGCGACACTTGAGAACGCAGCAGAAACAGCACCGGTGCTTGGGTTTGCAGAACTATCAGCCGAGTTTGCAGAAACACCTTTATTTGTGCTTGTTCCATTATTGGCATTTGTACCATTATTTGAATTATTGCCATTATTGGAATTGTTATTGTTTGTGTTACTACCATTTGATGAATTGTTATCCGTTGTAGAGTTTCCGTCATCTGTATTTGACGAACTATCATCTATTGTAGAACTGTCATCTTTCGGAGTTGAGGAACTATCATCAGGAGCAGTAAGGTCTACAAATTTAAAGCCATTTTCTGTTGCATAACGTTCGCCATTTGTGTCGGGATTGCCAAAGATTGTAAAGTTTGGATTTTTTAACGGATCTCTCATACCTGCACTGGCTAACAAAGGATCTTCATAATAATAACCAATAGCCCATCTGCTTATTTCAGCATTATCAGGTAAAGTTACGCTGTTTAAATTTGTGCAATTCAAAAAAGCTTCTCTATCAATTAATTTTACACTTTCGGGTATTACTACAGATTCAATATCCGTCTTATCAAAAAATGCTCCAGTTACAATTGTTTCCGTACCGTCGGCAACCTTAGCATTTTTAACACCGGCAGGATAATAAATCAACGCCTTTTTATCCTTAGTATATAATGCCCCGTCAATTGAACAGAAATTTTGGTTATCTTCATCTACTGTATAAGATTTATTCCAAAATCTGTACTCAACCCAATTAATGTCATCCGCAATGTAACCCCGCTCCATAAAATCAAATCTTACAACGCTAGCAGGAATTTTTACGTTATCTTTCCTTGCAGGAATAATAATCACTCTTGTTTTATCGGCTGTCATCAGCACATCATCAACAGCAGTTAACGATGTATTGGTATTGCTTGTTGATATACTTTCCAAGCTGTCGCAACCCGAAAAAGCTAATGAGGATTTAGTATAATCGCTAGGCAATATAGCAGCATTAGCCAAATCTACACTTTTTAAACCCTTGCACCAACGGAAAGTTCTATTTGAAATTTCCTTAACGCTGTCTGAAAAATTGATTTTAGTTATTTTCTGACAATCTTCAAAGGCACCGGTTTTAAACGCTTCATTTTCCTTACGACAAATACCTATGTATTCCGTGCCGTCTGGAACAGTAATTTCGCCCTCTTTACCCTCGGGACAATCATACAAATATTTCATATCCTTGGAAAAAATCATTCCGTCATATGAAGCAAATTTTGAGTTATTAGGGTCAACATTAACCTGCTTAACCGTTTTTCCCGCAAATAATAATTCTTTAACATAATAATAATCATCATAATTATCACCATCATATTCAGCAGGAATATTTACAACCTCAACTTGACTATGCCCGAATATACTTCCATCTCCATAAAAATTCCCATTAAGAAAAGTATTTGGATCAACCTGCACTCGCCTTCCGTTTATCTTTGACGGTAATGTAACTTCTGTTTCATCACCGATATATCTATAAACATATACTGTATTACCATAATCCTTATAATAAGCATATTCCCAACCGTTGTATTCTCCTGTTTCTACCTCCGACACATCGTCAGCATAAGCAACAATCTCCATATTGCTTGTACCGCCGACAATACTTTGAATCGGGGCATAAGCACCTGTGACAATAGCCAATGCCATTAATCCTGCTAAAATTTTCTTATACATAATCATACCTCCTAAAATATACAATAATCATTTAACAATGATTTCATTTGTATCAACCTTTTGTTAGATTATGCCTCAAAAAAGCGAACTTTCTGTAAACATTCTGTGAATTATGCGGATAGTAGTTGATTTAGTTAAATCAGTAAATTTTGTTTGTTTTATTATTTATTTTACTTGACACAAACTATTTATTACTCCGGCAATTAAATAATTTGCCGTCTTAACTAAAATAGAAAAAATTTACTTCTTTTTCTTTATAACAATCATAGCTGTACCCAAAAGTACTATTCCTGCAGTTACAGCGGGAATTGTAATTCCGGTATTAGGATTTGCTGTTGAAGAACCACTGCCTTTGTTTACAGTTGTTGATGTCTTATTACTTGAATTGGTTGATCCACTATAATTAGACTCTTTGTTTGAATCATAGAGTTTACTTGAGTTGTCAGACTTACTCAAATCGTCTGACTTACTTGAATCATCCGGTTTGCTCGAATTATCCGATTTGCTTGAATCGTCCAGTTTGCTTGAATCGTCCAGTTTGCTTGAATCGTCCAATTTGTTCGAATCATCCGATTTGCTTGAATCGTCCGATTTGCTTGAATCGTCCAATTTGCTCGAATCGTCCAGTTTGCTTGAATCGTCTGACTTGCTTGAATCGTCTGACATTATCACGTTAACGGTGGCAGGTATAATCTGATATGATGTTGCATCATAATTAGCATCAAGCACCTCAAATACTTTATTTTCATCAAACGTTACTGTATAATCACCTGGCACAGCGTCATCATCCACGGTACATTTAAACGTACAAAGATCTATGGTCTCATCTGTTGAATAAGGTTCTGCTCCATTACCGCTAAGCAAAATAACATCTTCGTCCCATAAAACATCATCAAACTGTAATGTAGTTTTAAAATTGCTGTTAATCTTAACAGAATTTTGAACGTAAGTCAGACCTTCAGGAATATTTAAGTACATCTGATAGCCTGTAAAACCATTAAGTTGACCAAAAGAAACAGTAAATTCAATCTCATCTCCTGCACTTACACTACTATTTTCCGTGGTAATATACACTGTTACATTTGGTGTTTCCGCTCTCACTCCAAGAATTGGCATTGCACCCGAAGCAATTGCCGATGCAATCATCAGCGTTAAAATTTGTTTTTTCATATTTACCTCCTGATAGTTTATTTCCACAACGAGGATTTTCCTCGCATATGTGCGTTAATTTTGGCTTTATCCGATACAGTAACCTTTCCATCGCCGTTAATATCAGCAACAGCAAAGTCATAATCTTCCAGCAACACTTTACCTCTAATATGAGAAGTAGTTTTTGCTACATCGGATATTGTAATTTTTCCATCACCGTTAATGTCTCCAATAAGATGAATTTTTAAATCTTGAACTATATCTTTATCGTCAACTGAGACTTTATAAGTCCGGGTAACATGATTCTTCTTGCTAATTATTAGCGTGTACTTGCCTGTCATAACGTTTGGTATCGAATACTTAACTGTACCTATACCACCGACTGTTATACTATATGTAGGCTCGGAGTTACCCTCCGTCATTAGTGTAATAGTGGTCAAGTCTTTTTCATTACTTCCAAAGCTTGTAACATTGCCTGCAACGTCATATCCTACATCATTAACAGAGTATGAAACTTCAATCGATCCCGTGTAGAGACCCATTCCAGTTATAATGACTGTATATTTGCCAGGATCAGTCGCGCTATAATCTCTTTCCAGATAATATGCCTTGCCCTCGGCGAGAACCTCACCGTCAAAGGTAACTACAGGCTCGACAAATTGCTCATTCCCAGTATACTCAAGGTCTCCAAGCGCCACATCTGCACTTGAAATATCCGTCTGCGTCATAGGAACAGCTAACCATACAGCATCATCATATTTCTCCGCTAGACCATAAGCCACGCTCAGCTCGCCGTTTTCGTCTGAAACCGCCTGTGTTATGTACAGCAGATTATCCGAATCAAGCAGTGTTTCTGCACTTTGTGATTTAATTGCGTAAATGTTATACACTTCGTTTGTTTTCAAATCTGAAAATGATTTTGTTGTACTTACCGACATTTCGGTAAAAAGCATAACGCTTGGTGACATAGCTGAAATTGCTGTTGTTGCAGCAGGTATTGTTATTTTTATTGGAATGGAACTATCAGTGGTTATTCCGTTACCTAACTGACCAGAGCCGTTATATCCCCAAGTATATAAGCTGCCGTCTTTTGTTATTGCTGCACTATGGGAATTTCCTAGGCTTACAGACTTTACATTATCCAATATCTTGGCTGGAATACTTCTAATTACCCATTGTGACGTTGTGCCATCTCCAAGCTGTCCATTTGTATTAGCACCCCATGTATAAAGACCTCCATCTTTTGTTATTGCCATAGCAAGAGCATGTCCTATATTAAACGAAACTACTTTATCCATTATTTTCATAGGTGTATAGCTATCTGCAGTTGTTCCATTACCAAGCAATCCACAATAATTTTCTCCCCACATATAGAGCTCTCCAGTTTCAGTTATTGCCGCACTAATAGAACCAAGACTTACCGATTTTACATTATCCATTATTTTTATTGGTACACACATATCAGTTGTTGTTCCGTTGCCTACCTCACCGTGGTCGTTATTACCCCAAACATATAATCTACCGTCTTTGGTTATCGCTGCGCTGTTTAAAGAACCAAGACTTACCGATTTTACATTATCCATTATTTTTATTGGCGTATAGCTATCAGTTGTTGTTCCATTGCCTAACTGACCACAATCGTTAAAACCCCATGTATATAAGTCTCCGTCTTTTGTTATTGCTGCACTATGGGAATTTCCTAGGCTTACAGACTTTACATTATCCAATATCTTTATAGGAGTTGCGACTATTCCATTACCATATCCATTTCCAAGTCTACCTCCATTATTATAACCCCACATATATAAACTGCCATCTTCAGTTATTGCCGCACTAACAGAACTAGAAACACTAACTGAAGCCACATTGTCCATTATTTTTATAGGATAATATCTATCAATTGTTGTGCCATCTCCAAGCGTTCCGTCACTATTATCACCCCATGTATAAAGTTCACCAATTTCAGTAATTGCTGCGCTACTTGAACTACCAAGACTTACCGACTTTATATTATCCATTATTTTTATGGGTGTATAACTATCCGTAGTTGTTCCATTGCCTAACTCCCCTCTACTATTGGAACCCCACATATACAAATTTCCACTTTCAGTAATTATGGCACTGTCACCCATTCCTAAACTTAATTTACAATCATCTGTGCTGATCTTATCGTTACCACTTTGATTATTATTAGTTGAAAGTTCAACAGGCAGACTTTTTGCATTATCTAAAACAGCAAACTTTCTCTTTACTTTGGCACTGTTTTTTTCGACAGTAACTTTATATTTTCCATTAGGTAAATATAGACTGGTCTTACCGTCCTTATTGGTTATCAACTCATTGCAAACTATGCTATCGTCTATTTCAACTTTTGCATTTTCAACAGGGTCTGCCTCTTGGTCTAATACAGTTATATTAATCTTATATTTTTTATAGGGACATCCACCCCAACCAAACTCTTTTTTATCTACTGAAAAATAAAAGTCTGCACTTGTAAACTTAAAATCAAGCATTTTAATATCAAGTGATAACTTTGAATTGTCAAGCAATTTCAGTTTCACACCCATTTCCACTTTAGGAGCAATTTCGCCATCAAAACATATGCTACAATCATGTTTTACTGAATCCGAACTCGTTGCAAGAGTTGCTTCTGCCGCTATTTCCGCTCCCGCCTTCAAATCAAGTTCCGCCTTTGCAATTTTGCTACTTATCAACGAAACATTTGGAGCTAATGAAATGCCTATAAATACTTTAATTTCAGCTTGTATTTCTTTATCAATATCCAAATTAGGCTTTTTTACTAGATTTTTAAATCCAGTATCACTGGAATATGAAAAACCTATTGATGTGTATTCAAGTGTAGCGCTAAAAGATATTTTACCTGCTATTGATGCTAAAAAATTCAAATCACAGCCTATATTGATTCCTGGAAACGGTATAAAGGTCACTTTTCCTATTGGAATTTTAATCTCGACCTTATCTTCAAAAGCCAGTTCCAATTTCATATCTGAATTAAATGCAATCTCTATGTATTGATAAGAAAATGAAATATACGTTTTAACATTAACTCCTACGCCTAAGCTAAATGATCCAGTCACCTTAGGTCCGTCTTCATCATTTCCTAAAAATTTATATGACAGTTTTGTGCTTGCTCCCGTATCAACATCAATAGCATATGTGCTAGTTCTGCTGTTTTCATTCTCGGAAATCGTACCCATATACTCCAAACTATCGTCACAGCCATTTGTATCAATTTCCGCATCGCCAGTTTCCTGCTGGGTGTCAATCTTTACATAATCAAATGTTTCCTCTAACGATGTTTCTTCCCCTTTAATCGTCACAGTAGTTCCATTGATTGAAATTGTATTAACTTTAACGATCAACACATCACCCTCGCCATACTCATAAGCAAAAGTCTCACCCGGCTGCAAAGACGTAATAGAACTATCTGCGTTCTCAATAACATAGATATTATTTTCATCATCAGCAGAAACGACCTCATTTGTGCCCTCTGCTTGCGAAATTATCTTAGTGTCTTCGCTGTAAACCGCAAAATTATTTGTCTTATCCTCGTCTAAATTCAACACTCTGTCCTGATCAAAATCATCGGTAGTTTTTTGCAAAAACTCCTGCATTTCTTGTGTGTAATTCGGTGACTCATAGGCTGCACACAGCGGACGAAAACACTCGGTGTCCACCAGAAAAGCCCTTAGATAGAAATACTCTGGCATACTATCAGTTTCAATATCTACGTATACATCTGTTTCGCCTGAAATAACCTCTGTACTACCTGAAGCTAGCATAGCTTCACCAGCTTCGTCGTAGATTCCGACTACTAGCGTACAGTCCTCCAATGTTTCAAATTCAACTGCGGCAACAGTGGTATCTGCCATTTCCACCGAGAATACATTATATCCGTTGTTAGCCTCCTGTTCATCCATCTTCTCGTCTAGAGAAGATGTCAACATATTTCCGAACGAGTTTGTACCCTCAATAGATACGTCACCGCTGCCTGTCGTGATTTCTCCATTCCTTTCCTCTGTAATATCGTCGGCTTTAGCGTTGACATTCGGAACATACGACACCATACTAAAGACTAATAACATACTTGTAAACATACTGACAATACGTTTTTTCATAACTTTACCTCCATTTTGAATAAATTTTAATTATAGTGTCTATACCTATCTTATAATATACCACTATAAGAAAAAAAGCCCCGCAATCCCCGATAAATCAAGGCTTTGCGGAGCTTTCCGACCACAATTCTGACCAGAAATAAAATAAAAAAGCTAAACGCAGGCATATAATTTTTCAAGCTGCTTACGTTTCATATCCATATTGGAATGTACATACCTCTCAAGTGTAATTTTCACACTTGCATGACCTAAAAGTTCGCTGACAGTTTTAACATCAATCCCAAGCCGAATGCATTCCGTAGCAAAGGTATGCCGCAGAACATGAAAATTCCTATACGTTACACCAATGTGTTTCAGAAAAGTTTTGTACCTGTACTGATAAGTCCTCGGTTCGGTATGTTGAACTGATTGTGTCAGGAAGCAGCAGTCAGGATTGACATTTCGTTTGATTTTAGCAATCTGCGACAGCATAAAAGTCGGAATAGGAATATCACGGATAGACTTAGCGCTTTTTGGCTCATCGATTAGCACAACTGTTTTAGGTGTTATTGCATTAGGGTTTTTAATTCTCTGGAGCGTTTTCCGTACACGAATCACCTGATTTACAAGGTCAATATCCTGCCACTTCAAAGCGCATATCTCACCTATTCTCAGACCAGTATAAAGGCAAAGCAGAATACCGAGAATTTGGCAATCATCACATAAAGCATTCTTACGAATTTTCTCTATTTCAATGCTTGTAAAAACCTCAATTTCCTTATGCTCCGATTTTGGCAGCGATACATTTTTAGCAGGGTCATCAAGCTTGTATTCAATTTCTCCGTAAGCAAATACAGATTTCATCATGATTAGAATTGCCTGCACGCTCCTTGATGAAAGTCCTTTTCCGTCATCTCTGCCGCATTCCAACAGTTCGGACACATAGCGATTGATCATAAATGAAGTCACTCTGTCAACACGCATATCTCCAAGCGGTGCAGCGATGTAATTCTGATACATGGTGCGATAACTGACATAGGTTGATGATTTAATACTATTTTTACGGCTTGCAAGCCAGACCGCAAACAACTCGTTCACAGTTATCGGGTTGTTTTTTGGCAACAAATCAACTTTAGCAAGCTGTAGCTTCTGCGAACATTCCACATAGCTGTAAGCGTAAACAGACGAATACTTTGCTCTACCGTTTTCCATGTAACTTGAAATATACCTGCCCTCCCAGCGACCGTCCTTGCGTTTGAATATGTTTTCTCCTCGTCTTGACATGGCGATACCTCCTTAAAATATGTACTTTAAGTATACACCCGTTTTGACGAGATTTTTGACCAGAAATAGAAGAAAAAAGAGTTATAAACATCTCGAAATCCTTGATATTTTACCGTCAATTATATAGATTGACAGAAAGCTATCATTGAATTTGTACAAAATATATAATTAGTTTTGTCAGTTTTAGTCAATCCGTGGATTGACATTTTTATCTTTTAGTGGTATATTATAAGATAATTTCGGTGTATACTGCACATTTTGTCGTATGTTAACTCTGTTTTAGGGAGAAGTCAAGTCCATTTTAAAGGTTTATTGCTTATGCTTTAAGTTGGTTACTGAATTTTGTAGCATTATGTAATATACTTATAGTTCAAAACAAAGCGTGCTCCGAGAGTAAAAAATCTTGGAACGCAAAAAAGTTTTTTATTAGCTGTTGACAAACGAATGTGCCAGTGATATAATATTAAATAAGAACGACATAGTTCAACATAAAATGACAATTAAATAGTGTGCCACTTACATAAACATATCGTCGAATACTTTTAGATCTTTAAGCTCGTACATATTTCAGGCACGATTTTGGTAACAACGGGATAACTATATCCTTTTGTAAAAATCGTGAAACTGAAAAGTGTACGGGCTTTTTTGTTTTGGTTACATATTGATATCGGAAATTTAATTAATGTGCGTAAAAAATTTGAATGCGATTTACAAAGTAAATTAAAACGAAAAGCAACAGAAACTTGAAAATTGAATAGGAGGCTTGATAAATT
>OOAM01000521.1_pt1 | contig 36005 bp, 26 predicted proteins | sample 1671131 | NCBI WGS metagenome assembly OOAM01 (sample SAMN06348125, study PRJEB24527) | human gut metagenome | biome: human gut; feature: ankylosing spondylitis patient; material: feces | host: Homo sapiens | place: China | collected 2015-10 | reverse complement strand
TGGAAGTTTGGGTGAGTGGCTGAAACCAGCAGTTTGCTAAACTGCCGTACGGGTAACCGTACCGGGGGTTCGAATCCCCCAGCTTCCGCTTTCTGATAGAACTCCGTCAATTGACGGAGTTTTTTTGTGCCCTTTTGTATGTTCTTCTTGCCTCTTGTTTTGTTGTAGCGTCGCACTTTTTTAGAAAAAGAATCTTTGTTCAAAAAAACTTGGATGTAACGGATGTTGTCATACCTTTAAACTGTAACTTCTTTATTTTATTGTTAGAATGTGTATGTCTATGTGAAGCCTTTCTGATTCCTTGCTTGTTTTTTAACTTATGCGGTATTAATAATATTTAATTTTATTCATTTTTTCTATATATAAAGAGTGGATTAATTAAAATATATCTATATTTGCACTATGAATAATTTTATAAATGTAAACTTTAATGTGATATCTATGAAAATTAGCCATGGATATTTTTTAAATATTTAATTGATGCCTTGTTGACTTCTTGTCTTTTTTTGAATAATAAATTCTAATTCTAAGTTATATCATTAATCTAATTAATTTATGAGAATTGGTAGGTTTTCACAAATGTTTTTATTGTTGGTTGTTTCCGGATGGGGAACTGTATGGGCTGCTCCTGAAAAGTCAGTGGATGCATCTATACTACAACAGTCTGCTAAAATTACCACTCAAGGTACAGTTGTTGACGCTCAAGGTGAGCCTTTGATAGGTGTAAGTATTCTTGAAGTTGGTACTACAAATGGTACGATTACGGATATTGATGGTAAGTTTACTTTGCAAGTAACTTCTGGAGCTACACTTGAATTATCTTATATAGGTTATAAGACACAACAGTTAAAAGCTGTATCAGATCTTGGAACTATTCAAATGTCTGATGATACCGAGGTTCTTCAGGAAGTAGTGGTGACTGCTTTGGGTATCAAGCGTGAAAAGAAAGCTTTGGGTTATGCAATGCAGGAAGTAAAAGGAGAATCTTTGGTTGAGGCTCGTGAAACAAATCTTGCCAATGCTTTGTCTGGAAAGATTTCAGGTGTGCAAATTATTCGTTCTAGTAATGGACCTGGTGGATCTTCAAAAATTCAGTTGCGTGGTGCAAACTCTGTAACAGGTACGAATCAGCCGTTGATTGTGGTTGATGGTGTTCCTATGGATAACTTTACAGGAGCTAGCAATAATGATATTGACAATCCCTCAATGGATATGGGTAATGGTCTTTCAGATATTAATCCGGAAGATATTGAGTCTATGTCCGTATTGAAAGGTGCTTCTGCTGCCGCACTTTATGGATCTCGTGCAGGTAATGGCGTTATTTTGATTACAACAAAGAAAGGTAAAGAAAATCCAGGTTTGGGAGTTACAATTTCCGCATCTGTATCTGCTGAAACATTATTTATGTTACCTAAGCGTCAGACAAGTTTTGGACAAGGTGAAAATGGTGTTTATGATGCAACAAATGGAAATAGCTGGGGACCAGCTATTACAGGACAAGAGTATACCAAATGGGATGGAAGTACTGGGATAATGCAGGCTTATGATAATGTGAGGAATTATTTTGATACAGGTATTAACTTTACTGAAAGTATATCATTCTCACAGATGTTTGGAAAAACAGCAATTTATACATCTTTGAATCGTATGGATGATGCAAGTAAAATTCCAGGCTCTGAATTACATCGTACAAACTTAACTTTGCGTGCTTCTTCTTCTTTCGGAAAAGATGACCGTTGGAGTGTGGATGCAAAAGTACAGTATATTAATTCATTAGCAAATAATCGTCCACAAGGTGGTTCACGTGATGCTAACGCTTTTTATACAGTGTTTAATCTTCCGACCACTATTGATATACGTGATTTTTCCAGTCCGTTAAAGGATGAATATGGTAATATGACTTGGTGGAATAGAAGCGGGGTCAATCCTTATTGGTTGAAAGAATACAACCCTAATAAAGACTCTCGTAATCGTTTTTTGATGAATGGGTCTTTAAAATACAAGATAACAGAATGGTTGGATGCAGAAATTAGAGCTGGTAGTGATATGTACTTTACTGAACGTGATGATAAACTATATGCAGGAAGTACAATAAACAATGGTGATAGCCGTTATACGATGGGGGAACAAAAGTTTTATGAAAATAACTTTAGCTTCTTAATTAGTGGACATAAAGATCATATTTTGGGTAACTGGGGTGGTAACTTCTCTTTCGGAGGTAACCTTATGGAACGTAAATCAACAGGTGTAGAAGTAAGTATGGGTAAATTAACTGCTCCTGATTTGTTTTCTTTAAATAATGGTCCGAAAGATCAGTTGGGAATAACAGAATTTTATTCTCATAAAAAAATTAATTCATTATATGGAACATTGGGTATAAACTATGATGGTTGGGCATTCTTGGATGCTACATTCCGTAATGATTGGTCTTCGGCATTGTCAAAGAAGAATCGTTCATTCTTTTATCCTTCTGTTTCTGTGTCATGGGTAGTTAGTGACATGGTCAATAAGATTGGTAAAACTATGCCTGAATGGTTTACTTATGCTAAAGTTCGTGCTTCATTTGCTCAGGTTGGTAATGATATGGATCCATATCAGTTATATGATACTTATACGATTTCTTCTATTGGTGGTCAGCCTACTGCAGATCAAGGAAAAATTAAATATGATGCAGATGTGCGGAGTGAACTTATTACTTCATGGGAAGTTGGTACAGAATTGAAATTCTTTAATAATCGTTTTGGTATTGACTTTGCATGGTATAAAACGAATGCAAAGCGCCAGTTGATGAATATTCCGATGAATAATCTTTCTGGATATGAAAGCATGAAAATTAATGCGGGTAATATACAGAATACTGGTATTGAGTTAATGTTGAATGCACGTCCGGTAGAAACAAAAGATTTTAGTTGGGATACACAATTAAATATTTCAAGAAATAAGAGTAAGATTATTGAACTTTTACCAGGACAGCCGGGTATGAGATATTCTTTAGGTGGTTCTGATGCACTACAAATTTATGCAGTTGCAGGTGGTGTATATGGAGAAATCTGGGGAACGAAGTATCAGCGGGTAGAAGATGTGAATAGCCCTTATTATGGACAATTATTATTAAGTGATTCCGGTTTGCCTCAGGCTACAAGTGAACGTTATAAAATTGGTGAACAGCAGCCGGATATGATGGCGGGATGGACTAATAGTTTTACTTATAAAAACTTTGGATTTAGCTTCTTGATTGATGGACGTTTTGGCGGTGATATTTTCTCGTTTACAAATTTGGAATTACAGAGTTCAGGTATTGCAGAAGTGACAGCTCCTGGTGGAAAACGTGATGATATTGTTGTACCTGGTGTCATTAGACAATCGGATGGCAGTTATGCCCAGAACCAGACACCTGTCTCTTTGCAAAAGTATTATCAAGCTTTAGGTACAGGGCGTGCGGGAATTTCAGAAGCATACATTTATGATGCAACAAATATTCGTTTGCGTAATGTATCTTTAACTTATTCCTTCCCATCTTCTTTGTTAAAGAAAACTCCAATTCAGCGTCTGAAATTAGGTGTTTCTGTTAATAATGTATGGATGATAAAGAGTAACTTAAATGGAATTGATCCAGAATCGGTTTATGCAACCAGTACAAATGCTACGGGTATGGAAAATGCTTCTGCACCTACATCACGTACTTATTTGTTTAATGTAACTCTTGGTTTCTAAGAAATTAAAGGAAATAAAATTATGAAAGATATAAAGACTATAATATTAGGACTTGGAGCTTGTACTGTTTTGTTTTCATGCTCTGATTTTGATGAGGTTAATACAAGTCCTATCACAGCTACTATAGAATATGTGAAACCTCAATTTGCTTTAAATAATGCTATAGCACAAGCTAAAATGGATCCAGGGGTATCTGAGCGTATTGTTGTGTATAATTGGGGAAGTGCTGCTCGTGTAATTGGTGAAATGAACTTCTTGAATGTGGGACGTTATACTGATGACTATACTAGTAGTTATTATTATCCCTGTATTTCTAATAGCATAAAAAATGCTACATTAGCAATTAATACAGCAGAGCAGCAAGTTGCTTCAGGTACTGCTACGGTGCATGAGAAAAAGTTTTTTCCGAATGTAAAACAATTTGCTCGTATCTGGCGTGCTTATTTGATTAGTGAGTTTACAGATAATTTTGGTCCTTATGCTATTGATGGTTTCTTGGGTGAAAATCCGGAGTTTGATTCAGAAAAGGATGTATATGCTTTTATCTTAAAAGAATTAAAAGAGGCTTCAGAAGCAATAGATACATCTGTTGAAGCTGAAGGAGATGAGGGATCATGTGATACTTTTGGTCAAGGATTTAATCCTAATAAATGGCAAAAATTGGCCAATTCATTGAGAATGCGTTATGCGATGCGTTTATCTGTGGTAGATCCTGTTACAGCAGAAAAAGAATTTCGTGAAGCTTCAGAAGGGTTGAACGTAATTAAGGCACAAGATGAAATTTTTGCTGTGCCAGAAAATAATGGCTGGGATAATCTGACTGGTGTGTTTACGCGTTCGTTTGATGATCAGGTCTTATCGTCTACAGTGGCTAATTTATTGACAAATCTTGGTGATGTGAAAGTTGCTGATATGTATCCTCGTTTGGCTTCTAATGTGAAAGATGCTAATTACTTAGGTATTTATTATAATCGTCATTACGTTGCTAATACGGATAATCCTACCAAACAATATTGGTTGGATGGTATTCCGGAGAATCTTGATCCTCGTGCGCTAAAGATTTTCTGTCTGCCTGATGATACGGAAGCTGAAAATTACATAGATAAGTATTTGGATAAATCTGCAAAAGACTTTGCTTTATTGGCTGTTGACGCTGAAGGAAAGCCGATATTGGATGATAAAGAACAGCAGAAGAGAATAGAGATTGATGCTACTAAATGTTGGAATGGTTATCCGGCAGGAACTCGTTCTACATGGTCTTCAACAGTTTCTTATAATGAATTAGTAAGTAATGGTTACGGTCCTGGTTGTACTCTTCCGATGTTAGGAAGCGATTATTGCAATGGAAAAGCTCGTATTTATTTTGCTCCATGGGAAAGTTATTTCTTGTTGGCTGAAGCTGCTGAGTACGGTTGGATTTCAAATATCTCGGCAAAAGATGCTTATGAAGCTGGTATTCGTTCAAGTTTTGAATATTTTGGGGTGAGTGAGTATGCTAATAAATATATTAATTCTACAAACTATAATCGAGTAGGAACGAGTGTTGCATTTGATCATACTACTGAACCGTCTTCATTTAAAGCAACTTATGTGGATGGCTATACAAAAGAAACAAAGGAGATACAATACCAATATCCTGTAGCATCTAAGACTCTATATGGTAAAGCTTTGAATGACCATATAACTAAGATTATAACTCAAAAGTTTATTGCTCAGATGCCTTATCAAGTGCTCGAAATTTGGAATGATCATCGTCGTTTAGGATTGCCATTCTTTGAAATTCCTGCCAATGAAAGTGATTTGATAGGTTCTGATATGGTGAATGTGCTGAAAAAGGATTCTTGGAAAGATGGTCAGAAGTGGGATTTTTATCCTCAGCGTATGAGATATCCTACAACTCTTGATAATGCAGATCCTGATAATTATCAGAAGGCTGTAGAATTGTTAGGAGGTAGTGATGTGATTATTACTCCATTGTGGTGGTCGGCTTTTAAAAACAATAAATAATTGATTTTTAAGAATGAATTCGAGAAGGCCTGTAATCTTTAAAAGGTTATAGGCCTTTTGGGGTTTGTTAATAAGTTGTATTTGTCTAATATTGAAATTAATCATCTAAAGTTTATCTACATGCTAAACAAGCAAATTATAGCTTTATGTACGGCTCTTTGTTGTTCGGTTGCGCCTGCCATTAGTCAGACACCGGAAAAAACGCAGCAAGATGCTATGAAAGAAAAAAGGATGGAGTGGTTCTCAAATGCTAAGTTGGGTATTTTTATTCATTGGGGTATTTATTCTGTGAAGGGGGTTTCCGAAAGCTGGTCTTTCTTCAATAAGTACCTGCCTTATGAGGAATATATGAGTCAAAAAGATGGTTTTACTGCCTCAAAATACGACCCTAAGGCTTGGGTGGACTTGATTAAAGAAAGTGGAGCCCGTTATACGGTGATTACAACGAAGCATCATGATGGGATGGCTTTATGGGATACAAAAGCGGGTGAGCTGAGTACGGTTAAGTGTACACCGGCTAAAAGAGATTTAATCAGTCCATTTGTAAAGGAGGTCCGCAAGCAGGGATTGAAGTTGGGATTCTATTATTCCTTGTTGGACTGGTCACATCCTGATTATCCGAACATGACACGTACGGAGGTGCGTTATACGAATGACCCTGTACGTTGGCAGCGCTTCGTGGATTTTAATATGGCACAATTGGCAGAGTTGAACAAGACTTGGAAGCCGGACTTGTATTGGTTCGATGGAGATTGGGAGCAAACTGCGGAGGCATGGAACTCTAAAGGAATTGTAGATTTGCTTCGGTCGGACAATAAGAATGTGATCATCAACTCACGTATTCAGGGATATGGTGATTATGCTACGCCAGAGCAAGGTGTTCCTATTGTGCGTCCTGAGGATAAATATTGGGAGTTGTGCATGACCATGAATGATTCTTGGGGCTACCAACATACAGATTCCAACTATAAATCACCCTATATTTTATTACGGACTTTTGTGGACTGCCTGAGCATGGGAGGTAATTTGTTACTGGATATCGGACCGAAAGAGGACGGTACAATTCCAGAAGAGCAGGTAGCTATTTTGAAAGAGTTCGGGCGTTGGACGAAAAAGCACAAGGAGGCGATTTATGATACCCGTGCCGGTATTCCAGCAGAACACTTCCAGGGATATACAACACTGAATAAAGGGGGAGATATCTTGTATCTTTACTTACCTTATAAGCCTAATGGCCCCATTGAAGTGAAAGGGCTGATGAATAAAGTCAACCGGGTATGGGTAGTAGGTAATGGTTCCATGTTGTCTTATAAGGTATATAATAAGAACTATTGGAGTGAGGTGCCTGGTAATCTTTATATTGATGTGCCCGATCATGTGCTTGATTCACAAATTACAGTAATTGCCGTATTGTTGGACGGACCGGTCAAATTGTATCGGGGAGCGGGACAAGTTATTGAAAGTAATTAATGAAAAAAACTGATTATGAGAAAACAATTGATAGGTAGTTTGTTTGCATTTGCAATGGCAGGACAGCTCTGGGGGCAGGGGTTGTATGAAAAGTATGAACGTATGCTGACGCTTCCCGAAGGCTATGTATGCTATCGTGTGGATGGAAAAATTAAAGTAGATGGAAAACTGAATGAGGCAGACTGGCAAAAGGCGCAGTCCACTTCTTCTTTTGTAGATATAAGTGGGGAAGGATTTGCCAAACCTTGTTATGATACTTCTGCCAAAATGTTGTGGGATGATAATTATCTCTATGTAGGAGCCGTGTTGCAGGAGGATGACATCAAGGCGAAACTCAGTCAGCGGGATACGATTATCTATTATGACAATGACTTTGAAGTTTTCCTGGATCCGGATGGAGACGGGCAGAATTACTTTGAAATAGAAACCAATGCGAAGGGAGTTATTTTTGACTTGATGCTGGACAAACCTTACCGTTCGGGGGGTAATTTTATGATTCAGTGGGATTGTCCGGGACTTCAGCTGGCTATTCATCGTGAAGGAACCTTGAACAAGTCGAAAGATAAGGACAAACAGTGGAGTGTGGAGATGGCTATTCCTCATAAAGCGTTGACAGTGAATTTCTCCAATCCGGCTCAGGCTGGAAACTGCTGGCGTATCAACTTCTCACGTGTGCAGTGGTTGAAGCCCGGACAGCGTGAAGAAAACTGGGTATGGATGCCTACCGGACGCATCGATATGCATATGCCCGACAGATGGGGGTTCTTGTATCTGTCGGATAGGGTGGTAGGAAAGGGTACTGATTCCTTCAAGTATCCTTACAATATGGCTGCCTATAAGTTGCTTTGGGCTATGTTCTATGCACAATTGGATAATTATGCCAAGGAGAAAAATTACATTCGTTCCAAAGAGAATTTCTTCCTGACCGAGGCGGAATTGAAGGACTTGCCCGCTGGTGCTGAAATCTTGGTAGAGGCTACACAGCGTACATTCTGTATGTCAGTAAGCGTGCCTGAAGAAAAAGTACGTTATGTGGTAGACCATAACGGTAGGTTTACTCGTGAAGCCATTACTCCCCGTCAGGTAAAGAACTGGGTATGGATGCGCATTAATGAGGAAAAGGGAGATGCGTACTATAAGAAATACTTTGCTCTGATGAAAGAATGCGGCATCAGTGGAGTCATGTTTGAAGGCTATGATGAGGCTACTTACCGGATGTGTAAGGAAGCGGGTCTGGAGGCGCATTATTGGAAATGGACCATGAACCGCAGAGAAGTGCGTGAGACACATCCCGACTGGTTTGCCGTGAACCGTAAAGGGGAGTCATGCTATGACAAACCTGCTTATGTAGATTATTACCGCTTCTTGTGTCCGAACCATGAAGGTGTGGCTGAATATTTGGCTGCAGATTACCTGAAAGAAGCGAATCTGCCTTATGTGGATGGAGTGCATTTGGATTATGTGCGTTTCCCAGATGTAGTGTTACCGGTGAGCTTGTGGAAGAATTACGGAATTGAGCAGACTTCTGAATTGCCGGAATATGATTATTGTTATTGTGAGGTATGCCGGAAGATGTTTAGGGAGCAGACCGGAAAAGACCCGCTGGAATTGAAGTATCCGATGGAAGACCAGTCATGGATAAATTTCCGTCTGGATGCCATTACACGTGTGGTCAATAAGATTACGCAGACCATCAAGGCAGATGGCAAACGTATCTCTGCTGCGGTATTCCCGGGACCTTCTATGGCTCGCAAAATGGTGCGTCAGGATTGGGGACAGTGGTCGCTCGATGCATACTTCCCGATGATTTACAATGGTTTTTATTATGAAGGACCGGAGTGGATTGGATGTTCGGTGAAGGAAAGTGTACAGACGATTAATGGCCGGGCTAAAATTTATGCCGGATTGATGTTCCCTGATATTAAGAAAACTTTTGAGCAGGCATTGGATGAGGCTTTCAATAATGGAGCTTCAGGGGTTTCCTTCTTTGACGGGCCGGACGAAGAGTATTTGCATAAGTTTAAGGCTTATTTGGATAAAAGAGGTTTTGAAGTAGCAAAATAATAAAATGAGTATATGAAGATAGTTAGTATGTTTGTTTCCTTATTCGTGGCGTTGAACGTATGTGCGGCAGGACATAAGGAACTTCCTGCAAAAGGAGATTTGAATTTGACGGTATTTGACAAGGAGAATATTCATTTTGTACCAGATACCTATGCAGGGTATTCTACAGCGGGTGCGGATGGAGTTATTCACCTGGTGAACGGTCGTATTATTTTGAAGAAGATTCAGGTTCCCGATTACCAGCGGGATGTGACAGTCAGCTTGAAGGTGACCGTAGCCTCTAATGGTGACCGTTGGGATAAGTCCGGTTCTTGTTTTGTGCTTCCCAAGAATTCGGCTGTGAATTTGCTGAGTATTGCACAGGGAAAGAGAAAATTTCCGGAAATAGACAGTTTGAAACTGGAAAATATGATTGGAATTGTACCGGGAAAGGACTATTTGCCTACAATAGAGCTGATGCGTTTCATGACACCTTTCGGGGTAGGGCATTTCAGTGAAGATGATGATTCTTTGTCCAGCAAGCGTCGTCCGGTTTATATTCCTAAGTGGGAGAAATGTGTGCAATGGGAGCAGGACATTACCGATTTATATTCGGCCCTTAAAGGTGAAGTGTATGTCGGTATCTTTATTGACACGTGGACAAAAGAAGGGTATGTGGCCAGCATGGAGTTGAAAATCAAGGAAACTCCGGTAACATGTGAAAAGCTTGTCCGCCGTCATGTGGAACCTCTGATGAATACGGTATATTATATCGGTCAGTCTTATCCGGACATTTTTGCCCGTAAATCTGTTTCTACTGATTTTGTGCTTCCGAAGAACGCGAAGAATGTGCGTTTGAAATACATTGTAACCGGTCATGGAGGACATTCCGGTGGTGATGAATTTGTGCAGAAGCGCAATATCCTTTCCGTGGATGGAAAAGAGGTTTATAGTTTTGTTCCTTGGAGAGATGACTGTGCTTCTTTCCGTCGTTTCAATCCGGCTACTGGTGTTTGGCTTATCAAACGTCTGGCGGCCTATATTAGTGAGGAAGGTTACAAGACAAAGGAAATAGAGGAACCATTGGCATCTTCTGATTTATCGCGTTCTAACTGGTGTCCCGGGTCGGATGTATTTCCGGAGGTAATTGAGCTTCCAGACTTGCAAGCAGGAAAGCACACATTTACTGTCAGCATACCTGAAGCCCAGCCTGTAAATAAGGATGAATTGAATCATTGGCTGGTGTCTGCTTATCTGGTATGGGAAGAATGAGACTGTGTTTGAATCATAGATGATTGTATAAAAAAAGTTCGCCAGACTCCGTAAAAGCATCTGACGAACTTTTTTATTGAACCATTATTTGGAGTGTGAAGAAACGAATGATGGAATCAACTGGATACGTTTTCCAAAGAGTGGTGTTTTTACAGGCGGGAGTGCCTTGAAGTGTGGGGAAGCTGCACTACGGCTGCGTACACCGTCAGTTTCGTATGAACGTCCAGCTTCCGTGAGTGCCTGTTTCAAAAGAGGTTCATTGACATCTCCTATTTGATAAGCCTGTATCGGGTCATCCTCAATTTGGATATCCGGAATGAGCCCATCAGGCATACAGGGAGTTTTTCCATCGGCATTCTGGTAAATGCTGACCATTACATAGATTCCCCAGTTCTTCAGCTCTTGCGGACATTTTTCATACATATCTTCTGCGCTGAGCATCCATCCGGTGCAGTACTTGCCGTGTGTCTGTGTACCGATGAGTCGTACGTTTGTATAAGGCATTAATCCACCAAGCAGTGCTTCGGAGGCCGATGCTGATCCGGAACCGATTAATCCATAGATTTTTTTTAATCCGATGTTGGCATCTTTGGTGCTTGCATTGACTTCCACTTCCGGATAATTGAATTCTGTGGTGAAACGGGTTTCCAGATTTTCTCCTTGTTTCTGGTAGATTTCGCTCAAATAGCTGTTGTAGATTTCTTTTTCGAATACTTTCTTGCTGCTGACAGCTTCTTGCGGAGCAAACATGGAGGCTAACACATTTTCAGTAATAACATAACCTCCTCCGTTGTACCGGAGGTCTAAAACCAGTTCCTCTATACCTTCGGCTTTAAACTTTTTTCCGATTTCAATTAGTGGATTGATGGATTTCAGGTCAAAGCCGGTATAGGCCAGATAGCCCACTTTCTTTCCGTTGAATTCATATACGGAGTCACAGATGATGGGATTCTCGTACATGTTGACGGCTGTTAGCTCTATTGACTTGTTCTGGCTGACGATGGTATTTTCTTTCAGTTCTCCGAGGGAAACCTTTAAGGTAGGTTTGTAGTATAAATCCGTATAGTTGTCGGGGGTAATTTTTTCATCGTTTATAGAAAGGATAATGTTTCCTCGTTTAAATCCTGCTTTTGCGGCAGGAGTCCCTTCATGAACGAAGTTTACTACTGCTACATATTGATTCGTTTCTTTTTCTACCAGGTAAAAGGTCAGATTCCATCCAAATGTAGTAGAAACACCTTCCACACTGCTGTTGAAGGAAGCCATGTCATTGGTGAGCATGGACCATTTGTCAATGTATTTATCCCCTTGGTGGTACCTTATCCGGTCAACGGTGCCGATTGGGTCATTGTTGGTCTCGATGTTCCAGTTGTCCAGGTCACTACTGATTTCCTTATTCCAGTAATAGTAGGTACTCATAGCTTCCTTGCCGAACATGTTGGCATAATAGAGTTCTGTGGGGTTCTTCGATGTGGGATTCTGATCACCTTCTCCGTTTGTCGGTTTTGGATTTTCTTCCGAACATCCGGTTAGTACGGCTCCTCCCAATAGAGTGGAAAGCAGTAGCCATGATAGTTTTTTGTTCATAGTTTAATTTTTGAGAATTAGTACAAGGTTTTACTTGACAAAAATAACAAAAACTATCTGTTTTCTTTCTAATAAGAAGGGGAAAGTAAAGGTTTTTTTAAGGTTAACTTCTGGCTTCTCTTCTTTTTTTGTGCAAAGGAGAAGCCAGAAGAGGGGGTAATTAGAATTTATAGTTCAGACTTAATCCGAATACTTTGTTCGTGCGGTTGTAAATGTCGGTTCCTTTCAGACCTGTACCATTGTAGCTATCTGTTTCTTTGGTGTATTTGTTGTAATGTGTCCAGAAATAGGCTACATCAATACTCCATGCCTGTGTAAGGTTGACTCTGGCACCAAATCCCAATGAGTAAGAGTCGCATGAGAAACTGGTGTCGGTTTGGAAATCATCGCTCAAACCATAGTTCGTCTTTTGGAAACCACCGCTGACGGTCAGTCGTTTGGTAATGTCCCATTCCATACCGGCAAGGTATTCGTGAGTACCATGCTTCAAGGTTTTCTGTCGGTCGTTCAGCATGCCTGCATGTTTATCATCATAAAAGTGATACTCCACAGAAGCACGGAGGTTAGGCAAAATTTCGTATCCGGCAGCTACGCTCAGGTAAGCGGGAATATCGCTGGGAGTCTGTTCTCCGTCTGCATAAGGTTCTATGACTGCTTCTGGAGTACCTGTAGGCACTTCCAGCGTGTGAGTCTGGTTCTCAATGTTCAGGTTTGTCTTGAATTCATATTTGGCAGCCAGGTTCCAGCGTCCTAGTTTAGCGTCTACGCCAATGATGGGAGTCAGTCCCCATCCGCTTTGGTCACAGTCCAGTTCTAGGTTTGCTAACTGAGCTCCACCTAAACTTTCTTTCATATATGCTTTTAAGTAACCTTCATAACCACTCTTTACGTAGTTCATTCGGCCGCCGGCAAACACACTCAGCCAGTCATTGATTTTGTAGCTCAATCCCAACTGTACTCCGTAAATGTATTGCTTCCCATCCATAGAAGTATTGATGTCGTACATCTGGGGAGTTACTTGTCCGCCAGTTTGCTGGTAAATCATCCCCATAGCTAATGCATCGAACATTGGAAGACCGTTGCTGAATGAAGCTTTTCCTCCACCGCCGGTAATGGCAAAGCTGGCAGAGATTACCCAATTATCCTTTTTATATAATCCTTGAAAGCTCGGGATGAAGGGAGCAGAAGCTGTTCCTTTGTACAGTCGGCTACCGTCGGTTCCGTCAGCTTGCTGAAAGAGCGGGAAAGTAGCGTCAATTTCACGGGCCTGATAAGCACTTTGTCCGGTCTGTGACAGGTAGAATCCCTCGTGTGAAAGGAAAGAAAGCCCTGCGGGGTTACTGTACACGCCATCTATATCAATAGAAGCTCCTCGGGCTATCATTCGGAGGAATGCGGCATTTTGATTGGTGTTGGTCAGATAATCTCCCGCGAAAGTCGGGAAAGAGATACACAGTGTCGCTGCACTGATGAATAGAAGTTTTTTCATTCGTTTCTAGGTTGTTTGGTAAAAATCGGCTGCAAAAATAGTGTTAAATTGCACACAAACCAACGAAATGAGTAAAAATTATTTTATTTGAAATTGTTTTATTTGAAACTAAGTGGTGCGAGTAAGGTATTTAAGTGCTTTTTATGTAGTTCTGGTTTTAAAAATGTATCTTTGCAAAAGTATGCAATTTCCAATCATTTTTATTATTTTGAAATATGTACACCAATAAGGAAATCTGGCGTGTTACTTATCCTATTTTTCTGGGCTTATTGGCGCAAAATGTGATAAATGTGACCGATACAGCTTTTTTAGGGCGTGTGGGTGAAGTCGCTTTGGGGGCAGCTGCCATGGGCGGATTGCTCTACATTTGTGTTTATACCATTGCTTTTGGTTTTAGTGTCGGTTCGCAGATTCTGATAGCCCGTCGCAATGGAGAAGGAAACTATCGGTCAGTGGGCCCTATCATGTGGCAGGGAACGGCTTTCAGTTTCGGGATGGCGGTTTGTCTGCTGATACTGATGTATTTTTCTGCCGCTCCGTTGATTCGGTTACTGATTACTTCGGATTCTATTTACGGGGCTACGTATGAATTTTTTACCTGGCGTATTTGGGGATTCCTTTTTGCTTTTGTAAACGTGATGTTTCGTGGACTTTATATCGGCATTACGCGTACTAAAGTGCTGACCATGAATGCAGTCGTAATGGCTTTGGTGAATGTGGTACTTGATTACGCCTTGGTATTCGGAGAATTAGGCTTACCGGAAATGGGGGTACGTGGTGCCGCCTTGGCTTCTGTCATAGCCGAAGCTTCTTCGTTGCTCTTCTTTTTGCTTTATACCTATTATAAAGTAGACCTGAAAAAATATGGACTGAATCGTTTTGGACAGTTCGATTTAAGTATGGTGCTGCGTATCCTTCGCATATCTTGTTTTACGATGGTACAGTATTTTCTGGCCATGGCCATCTGGTTTGTCTTCTTTATGGCCCTTGAACGACTCGGACAGCGGCAGCTGGCGGTGGCTAATATCGTACGAAGTGTATATGTAGTACTGCTGATTCCCGTGCAGGCACTTTCCACTACAGCCAATACGCTGGTGAGCAATCTGATAGGTGCCGGTGGTTCATCTGGGGTAGTCACCTTATTGCATAAAATATCCCGGATGTCGTTCTTGATTATGGTAGTGTGCGTAGGCTTGTGCGTGGCGTTTCCCGGAAGTATCTTGTCGGTTTATACAAATGAAGAAGCCTTGCTGGTAGAATCTGTGTCGGCATTGTACGTGGTATGTGGGGCCATGTTGATTGCTTCACTGGCCAATGTGTACTTCAATGGCATATCTGGAACAGGCAATACACAGGCGGCGCTGGTATTGGAAATTTTTGTACAAGTTTTTTATGCACTTTATATCATTGTAGTGGGCATGGTCATCCAGGCTCCAGTGGACGTATGTTTCACTACGGAAGTAATTTATTACGTATTGATGTTAGGTTCCAGTCTCATTTATCTGAAAAAAGCAAAATGGCAGAACAAAAAGATTTGAGCATACTGATTTTTTTGTAATTTTGCACGCTGGAAATTTTTGATAATAAATAAAAAAGCAACATATATGTTCGATAATTTAAGTGAAAGACTAGAACGGTCGTTTAAGATATTGAAAGGTGAAGGTAAAATCACCGAAATCAATGTGGCCGAAACCTTGAAGGATGTACGTCGTGCATTGCTGGATGCGGACGTGAATTATAAAGTAGCAAAGAACTTTACAGATACGGTAAAGGAAAAAGCACTGGGACAGAATGTATTGACAGCTGTCAAGCCCAGTCAGTTGATGGTGAAGATTGTACACGATGAGCTGACTACCTTGATGGGAGGAGATACTGCCGAAATCGAATTGAAAGGTCGTCCGGCTGTTATCTTGATGTCAGGTTTGCAGGGTTCTGGTAAGACTACCTTCTCTGGCAAACTGGCCCGCATGATGAAGTCAAAGAAGAACCGTAAACCTTTGCTGGTAGCGTGTGACGTATATCGTCCGGCTGCAATTGAGCAGTTGAAAGTGCTCGGCCAGCAGGTAGAAGTTCCTGTATATAGCGAACTGGACAGTAAAGATCCTGTACAGATTGCCTTGAATGCCATTCAGGAAGCAAAAGCAAAAGGATATGACTTGGTAATTGTCGATACTGCCGGACGTCTGGCTATTGATGAACAGATGATGAACGAGATTGAAGCTATCAAGAAAGCTATCAATCCGGATGCTACGCTGTTCGTGGTAGATGCCATGACCGGACAGGATGCGGTAAATACAGCTCGTGAGTTTAATGAACGCTTGGATTTCACCGGTGTAGTATTGACTAAGTTGGATGGTGATACCCGTGGTGGTGCGGCCCTGTCTATCCGTACGGTAGTCAACAAGCCGATTATGTTCGTGGGTACCGGTGAGAAACTGGATGCCGTAGATCAGTTCCACCCGGCTCGTATGGCCGACCGTATCTTGGGTATGGGTGATATCGTGTCACTGGTAGAACGTGCGCAGGAACAGTACGATGAGGAAGAAGCGAAACGCTTGCAGAAGAAGATTCAGAAAAACCAGTTCGACTTCAATGACTTCCTGACTCAGATTCACCAGATTAAGAAGATGGGTAACCTGAAGGAACTGGCTTCCATGATTCCGGGTGTAGGAAAAGCCATTAAGGACATTGATATCGACGATAATGCGTTCAAGAGCATTGAAGCCATTATTTATTCTATGACTCCGGAAGAACGTACTCATCCGGAAATTCTGAATGGAACACGTCGTACACGTATCGCAAAGGGTAGTGGAACAAGTATTCAGGAAGTAAACCGTCTTCTGAAGCAGTTCGACCAGACTCGTAAGATGATGAAGATGGTAACTGGCAGCAAGATGGCTGGCATGATGCAGAAGATGAAAAAGAAATAATCGTGCAGATTAAGATAGTGAAAAGCGGACAGCAGGAGTCTTTAAAGGAACTACCTGCTGTCCGCTTGTTTTTTATTCATATAGTAAATATTTTTTGCGTAAGGCACGGTAAGCTTGCAAACTTGGTTCCCATGCCTGGCGTATTTCGGACTCCGTTTTTCCCTGAAGTATGTCCTTTCGTACCTGTGAGGTACCCATTAGCAGGTCAAACCACTGGGGACGGCTAAAGAAACGCTTTTCAGCATCTGGATACAGTTTCTGATAAAGTCGATAAAACTGCAGGAGGTATTTTAGGGAGAAGCCTTGAGGCAGCTCTTTCTCTGTACGCAGGTCAAGGCCAAAGCAGGTCTGATTCTGATGAAGCGGATGCTTGTCGAACCCTTTTAAAGAGAGTGGGATAAACTGAAACCAGAATAAATCCTTTAGTGCCGGAGAACCGATGACTTGGAAAGGATAGGTGGTACCTCTTCCGACGCTTACGGAAGTACCCTCAAAAGGGCAGAGTGAAGGGTAGAGCGCAATGGCAAGATCGTTGGGCAAATTAGGAGAAGGTTTTACCGGAAGAGAGTAAGGCTGACCGTGTTTCCATCCTTCCACTCGGATTACTTGCAAACGACATTGCAGACCTTTACCCAACCATCCTTCTCCATTAATCATTCCAGCCATTTCGCCTAAGGTACATCCGTGAAGCAGGGGAATGGGAAGCATGCTCACAAAACTTTTGTATGCTTTTTCCCGTATCGGACCGTCTACATAGTCACATGGATTGGGGCGATCCAGCACAATCAGCTCTTTTTGGTTCTCGGCACAAGCCTGCATTACGTAGTAAAGGGTACTGATGTAAGTATAGAAGCGGGCTCCTACATCTTGTATGTCGAATACCACTACATCCGTGCCTGTCAGCTGTGAAGCTAGCGGTTTCTTGTTTTTCCCATAAAGTGAAAGGATGGGCACTCCCGTGCGGGTATCTTTCCCGTTTTGAATGTATTCTCCGGCATCTGCATCCCCTCGAAATCCATGCTCAGGAGCAAATACACGCACGATTTTTATTTGACTGGTCAGGGTGTCTAGCAGGTGTGTTTTCCCACAAAGAGAAGTATGGTTTACTACTAGAGAAACCCGTTTTCCTTTAAGCAAGGGGAGCAGTTTTTCCAGCTGGTCTGCTCCGTTGCGTACGGTGGCATGTCCTTGAAAAGCTATAAAACAGCCTATACATGCACCCAAAATGTATTTCAAAAAGATTCTTTTCGTGTAACTCATGGAATTTTTGTAGATTTGTGATACTTTTTACAAATATAGCCACATTTATTTATGAATCCACTTGCATTGATTGACAAATATTATCCGGAAGATAATGAGTTAAAACATATTTTGTTGGTACACAGCCGTTCGGTAGCAGATAAAGCCTTGGAAATGGCACGTAAGCATCCGGAACTGAATCTGGATTTGACTTTTATAGAAGAGGCAGCCATGCTTCATGATATTGGTATTTTTATGACGGATGCAGATGGTATTTTCTGTTTTGGAAAGTATCCTTATATTTGTCATGGGTATTTAGGTTCAGAACTGGTAGCTCGCGAAGGTTATCCACGTCATGCGCTGGTGTGTGAGCGTCATACTGGTGCCGGACTTTCTCTTAAGGCGATTATGGAACGTGACCTTCCGGTACCTCACCGTGAAATGATTCCTGTCAGCCTGGAAGAACAGATTATCTGCTTTGCCGACAAGTTTTATTCAAAGACTAAATTAGATAAAGAAAAGAGTGTGGAGAAGGCCCGAAAGAGTATTGAAAAGCATGGGGAAGAGGGCTTGACACGCTTTGATGCTTGGTGTAAACTCTTTTTGTAGAACTAAAAATACATTAAAAAGGAAAGGGTTGACGTTTATTTGTAGGATAATGCTTACTTTTGCACCGCATATTGCGTAAAAAGACGGTGATGACATCATTTAGAAGAACTACATATTTACTGCTATCTCTGTTTGTTTTTGGCTTTTTCTGCTCATTTTATGCCGAAGCACAGCGTGTGAGAGGAAAGCGTATGCGGGGAGGAGAAAAAACCGACTCCCTTCATCGGGATTCTGTGGCGCTTGATTCGCTGGGAATGGACTCTTTGGCCGTGGATACCACAAAGAAAAAAGAACCCCTGGATGCGCCGGTCATTTATGAGGCAAGCGATTCTATTGTCTTTACAAAGGATGGATATGCGCACCTTTATGGGGAAGGTAAGGTGAATTACCAGAACATTGAACTGACTTCTGCGGTAATTACCATGAATATGGATAGCAGTACCGTCTTTGCTAAGGGGGTAGCCGATACGACAGGAGTGGAAACGGGTACGCCGATTTTCAAGGATGGAGAAACTCCGTATGAGTCTAAAATTATGCGTTATAATTTCAAGACTAAAAAAGGTTTTATCAATAACATTGTCACACAGCAGGGTGAAGGATATGTCACTAGTGAGGAGGGAAAGAAAGGAGCAGATGATGAGATTTACATGCGTCATGGTAAATATACTACTTGTGACAATCATGAACATCCTCATTTTTACTTGCGGCTTTCTATGGCAAAGGTACGTCCGAAGAAAAACGTGGTATTCGGACCAGCACAACTTGTGGTAGAAGATGTGCCTTTACCCATTGCCGTACCTTTTGGCTTCTTCCCGTTCAATAGCAGTTATTCTTCAGGATTTATCATGCCGACGTATGGTGATGAAATGAACCGTGGTTTCTATTTGCGTGACGGTGGTTATTATTTTGCCATCAGCGACCAGATGGACTTGAAGGTGTTGGGAGAAATCTTTACGAAGGGTTCATGGGGATTATCGGCTGCATCTAACTATAACAAGCGTTATAAATTCAGCGGCTCCTTCAATGCCAGCTATCTGGTGACAAAGACGGGTGAGAAGAATATGCCCGATTATTCCGTATCGAAAGACTTCCGTATCCAGTGGAGTCATCGTCAGGATGCTAAGGCTAACCCGAACAGCTCGTTCTCTGCCAGTGTGAACTTTGCTACCAGTAGTTATGACCGTTCTAGTTTGAGTAGTTTGTATAATCCGCAACAGTATTCTCAGAATACCAAGGCTTCCAGTGTGAGCTATTCGCGGAACTTCCCGGAAATTGGATTGAATATTTCAAGTACATTCAATATCACACAGAATACGCGTGACTCTTCTTTGAGTATGACGTTGCCCGACGTAAACATCTCATTGAACCGTATTTATCCGTTCAAACGTAAAAAATCGGTAGGAGATGAACGTTGGTATGAAAAGATTTCATTGCAATATACCGGAAGTATTACCAACTCCATCAGTACAAAGGATAATCTGTTGTTTAAGACACCTTTGACACAGTGGGAGAATGGTATGCAGCACAAGATTCCGGTTTCGGCTACTTTCAACTTGTTCAAGTACATCAACATCGTTCCTTCGTTCAATTATACGGAGCGCTGGTATTTGCGGAAAGTAAAGCAGAGTTATGCCCCGAGTCCTGCTTCTACTGACCATGTGAAGCGGGATACCATCAACGGGTTCAACCGTTTGTATGATTATAACTTGTCTTTACAGATGAATACCAAGTTATATGGTATGTACAAGCCTTTGTTCATGAAGAGTAAGGAACTTCAGATTCGTCATGTCTTTACCCCTACTGTTAGCTATACCTATACGCCAGACTTTGGAAAATCACGTTATGGCTATTATGATACCTATACTTATACGGATGAGGATGGTGAAGTGCGTACCGTAGAATATTCTCCTTATGAAGGAGCAGTGTATGGCTATCCGGGAAAAGGTATGTCACAGAACATTAGCTTCTCGGTAGATAATAACATTGAAATGAAGATGAAGTCGGATAAGGATACCACTGGTTATAAGAAAATAAGTTTGATTGACCAGTTGGGAGCTTCTCTTTCTTACGACGTAGCCAACAAGCGGTGGAGTGACTTGAGTATGAATCTTCGCTTGAAGTTGACCAAGAGTTATACGTTTAATATGAATGCCTCATTCGCTACGTATGCCTATGAGTTTGATGAGAATGGTAATGTAGTGGTGGGTGACCGTACAGAATGGTCTTATGGACGTTTTGGACGTTTTCAGGGGTACAGTGGTTCATTCTCTTATACCTTGAACAATGATACTTTCAAGAAACTCTTCGGAAAGAAAGAAGAGGATGAAAAGAACAAGGACAATAAAGGGAAGGAAGAAAATGAAGACGAGGAGACAGATGAAGAAACGGAAGAACAGAATAACAACTCCAACATGCGAAAGACGGAGAAAGCTTCTGTCGATTCAGATGGTTACCTGGCTTTCAAGTTCCCGTGGAGTGTCAGCTTGAGTTATAGCTACAGTATTCGTGAAGACCGTTCGAAGGACATTAACATCAAGACCATGCGTTATCCGTATTCATTGACGCATTCATTGAATGTATCGGGTAACTTCAAGATTGGTAGCCGTTGGAATATGACCTATTCTACCGGATACGACTTTACCTCCAAGGAGATGTCCATGACAACCTTGAACATTACCCGTGACTTGCACTGCTTTAATATGAGTTGCGGATTGGTGTTCGGTCCGTTTACTTCTTATAACTTCTCTATCCGTGCCAATTCCAGTATGCTGACCGATGCCCTGAAGTGGGATCAGCGAAGCAATACGGGTAGTGCAGTTACCTGGTATTAATCCTTTAGGAATTCTTCGGCCCGGGCCAATGTGTCCGGTTTGCCGATGTCAATCAGTTGCAAGTCTTCTTTGATGTATCCTCCGAACTGGAGTTGCCGGCAGGTGTGCAGATAAAAATCCATGATGGGAAATTTACCGTTCCATGTCTCTCCTTCCATGTAGCGAAACAGATCCGGTGAAATTACATGGATGCCGCTGAATGCATATTCGTGGTATTGGCCTGGTTCGTACACAAACCCTTCCGGCTTGGTTTGCAGGGTGTTCTTGTGAATCCAGCCCTGCAGGCGGTTGTTTGTATCGAACAATAGGTAGCGTGAGGTTTTGCGCGGGCTGACCAGCAAGGTAGCTTGATTCTGGCTCTTCCGATGAAAATCATAGACCTCTTTCAGGTCGGCATTCGACAGAATGTCTACGTTGTGTACCAAGAACGGTTCCGTTCCTGTAAAGAAGGTTGCCGCTTTTTTGATACCGCCCCCTGTGTCGAGTAACTTGTCACGCTCGTCGCTGATATGAATCGTCAGTCCGAAATTCTGGTTGGCTTTCAGAAAATCGATAATCTGTTCTCCGAAATGGTGAATGTTGATGACCAGTTCGGTAAATCCCGCTTTTTTCAGTTTGAGAATCACATGTTCCAGCATGGGACGTCCAGCTACCGGTACTAAGGCCTTGGGCATGTGGTCGGTCAGCGGTTTGAGCCGGGTACCCAGTCCGGCAGCAAATATCATGGCTTTCATTTGGCTTTCAGTAATTGGTCTATTTGTTGTTCCCGATGAATCAGGTGTACATTAATTTTAAATTTTTCATGCAAGTGCATTGCTGTGTGCTGGGCAGAGTACACGGAGCGGTGTTGTCCTCCGGTGCATCCGAAGCAAATCATCAGGTGTGAGAATCCACGTTCCAGGAAACGCTGCACGTGGGCATCCACCAGAGAGTCGGTATGACGAAGGAACTCTGTAATCTCTCCGTCCTTCTCTAAAAATTCGATGACCGGTGCGTCCAGTCCTGTAAGCGATTTGTACTGTTCGTAGCGTCCGGGGTTGTGTACGGCGCGGCAGTCGAACACGTACCCTCCACCATTTCCGCTTTCATCTTCCGGAATACCTTTCCGGTAAGAGAAACTCATCACCGTGACCGTCAGGTTACGGCGGTTGCGTGCAGCAGCAAACTGTTTCAGTTCTGTCATGCGCTGCAATACCTCGCAGAGATAAGGATATTCCGGAAAACCCTCTTGCAATAACTGGCGCAGATTTTCAATGGCAAAAGGAATGCTCTCAATGAAATGAGCCTTTTTCTCGAAGTAGCCGCGGAAGCCGTAAGCTCCCAGTACTTGTAGCGTGCGGAACAATACGACATGACGCAGACGGGACAGGAATACTTCCTTTTCTATCTGCTTGTAGGGACGCAGGACTGTCAGGTATTCGTCAATCAGTTCCTGGCGTAGGCTATCCGGATAGTTGGCCTTGGCTTGCCAGAGGAAAGAAGCCACGTCGTAATACAGCGGTCCTTTTCTTCCTCCTTGGAAATCAATTAAGTAAGGCTCTCCATCCTTCACCATGATGTTACGGCTCTGGAAGTCGCGATACATGAATACCGGTTGGGTTTCCATGCTTTCTATCAGTGTCTGGCAAAGGGCTTCGAAATCGTCTTCTAACAAATCCTCTCTGAATTCCACTCCCGTAGCTTTCAGAAAACAGTATTTAAAGTAGTTCAAGTCCCACAGAATGCTTCTGTGATTAAACTCTACCGCTGGATAGCATTTTCCGAAATCCAGTCCTTGTGCCCCTTCAAACTGTATGCGGGGTAGTAACCGGATGACTTTCTTCAGCAAGTCCTTTTCCGTTGAGTCAAACTCTCCGGTTTCTCTTCCGTGTGCGATAAGCTGGAACAGAGAATCTGTTCCTAAATCATCCTGCAGGTAACAGAGTCTGTCGTGGGAAACGGCATGCACCGTCGGTACGGGTAAATGCTGTGCCTGAAAATGATGCGACAGGTAGATGAAGGCCTCGTTTTCTTCGCGTGAAGTACCGCATACCCCGATAAGGGTCGGAGTCCCCTTCAGGCGGTAGTAGCTTCTGTTGGAGCCTGCTCCCGGCAATGCTTCCACGCTTTCCGGAGCATGACCGGTGAATAGGCTGTATAGGGTTTCAAGAGTTTGAGTCATGTGTCTGTTTGTTAAGATTACTGATTGAGTTTTTCTGCCAGGTATTGTCCCGTATAGGAGGCCGCACATTTGGCCACTTTTTCTGGGGTGCCGGCTGCCACGAGATTTCCTCCCATGTCGCCACCTTCCGGACCGAGGTCAATCACGTGGTCGGCGCATTTGATGACATCCATGTTGTGTTCGATGATGACCAGCGTATGTCCCCGACTGATGAGGGCATCGAAAGCTTCCAGCAGTTTCTTGATGTCATGGAAATGCAAGCCTGTGGTCGGTTCGTCGAACACGAAGATGGTAGGCTGTGCCTTTTCGATACTGAGGAAGTACGCCAGTTTTACGCGCTGGTTTTCTCCTCCCGAGAGGGTAGACGAAGACTGTCCCAGCTTGATGTAACCCAGTCCCACATCCTGTAGCGGGCGCAACTTCTTGGCAATCTTCTTCTGGTTGTGTTCCGTAAAGAACTCGATGGCCTGGTTGACCGTCATTTCCAGTATGTCGTAAATGTTTTTTCCTTCAAACTTCACTTCCAGCGTGTCATTCTTGAAACGTTTGCCGTGGCATGACTCACATTCCAACACCAGGTCGGCCATAAACTGCATTTCTACCGTTACCGTACCTTCTCCCTTGCATTCTTCGCAACGTCCGCCTTCCGTGTTGAATGAGAAATAGCCTGCGCTGTATCCCATCTGCTTGGCCAGCGGCTGGTCGGCAAATAGTTTGCGGATTTCGTCGTACGCCTTGACGTAAGTTACCGGATTGCTTCGGGAAGACTTTCCGATAGGGTTCTGGTCCACAAATTCGATGTCGTTCACCTGACGGATGTCTCCTTCCAATGAGATGAATTCGCCCGGACGTTCGCTCGATTCACTGTATTCCCGTTTTAGAGCCTTGTAGAAAATGTCGCGTACCAGCGTACTCTTTCCGGAACCGCTGACACCTGTTACTACCGTCATCACGTTAAGTGGGAAGCGCACGTCGATGCCTTTCAGGTTGTTCTCGCGTGCTCCTTTGATTTCGATGAAATTGTTCCACGGACGATGACTGGCAGGCAGGTCGATGGTCTCTTCTCCTAACAGGTATTTCACGGTATAGCTGTCGCTTCCTTTATGTAAGTCTTTCATGTCGCCCTCATACACCACTTGTCCGCCCAGTCGTCCGGCTTTCGGGCCGATGTCGATGATATAATCTGCTGCACGGATGATTTCTTCGTCGTGTTCCACTACCACTACCGTGTTTCCCAATTGCTGTAACTGGCGCAGCACCTTGATAAGGCGGGTAGTGTCACGGCTGTGCAGACCGATGCTTGGTTCGTCAAGAATATACAATGAGCCTACCAGACTGCTTCCTAACGAGGTGGCCAGATTGATTCGCTGACTTTCACCTCCTGAAAGCGAGTTGCTCAACCGGTTCAGCGTCAGGTAACCCAATCCCACATCCGACAGGAATGTCAGACGGTTCTTGATTTCACTCAGTAGGCGTTGTGCCACGAGAGTGTCGTGCGCATCCAGTGTGAGCGTACGGAAAAACTCCTGTAATTGGGTAATTGGCATTTCCACCAGTTCCGAGATATTCTTTCCCCCCACTCGCACGTAGCTGGCCTCCTTTTTCAGTCGGCTTCCGTGACAGGTAGGGCAAGTCGTTTTTCCCCGGTAGCGGGCCAGCATTACGCGATACTGTATCTTATATTGATTTTCCTCCAGCATTTTGAAGAAAGAGTCGATGCAGACCTTCTCTCTTGGGCCGTGCCAAAGGTAATCTTTCTGTTCCTGTGTCAGTTCATAATAGGGGGCAAAGATAGGGAAATCATGAGCCGGCGCTTCCCGAAGGAACTCGTTCAGCCATTCTCCCATTTTCTCACCTCTCCAGCAAAGCACGGCACCATCGTACACGCTCAGCGCCCGATTAGGCACCACCAGGTGTTCATCGATACCGATAATCTTTCCGAAACCTTCGCACGTAGGGCAGGCTCCCAGCGGAGAGTTGAATGAGAACATCTGGTCGTTCGGTTCTTCAAACTTGATACCGTCGGCTTCAAACTTGGTACTGAATACATGCAGGCGGGTGTCATCCGACAAATAGAAACGGAGCATACATGTGCCGTCACCTTCGTACATAGCCGTCTCGGCAGAATCCGTCAGTCGGCTGATGGCATCCTTGCTATCATCACAGCTCATGCGGTCCACTAACAGATACACCTTGTCGTTCTCATTGTAGGTATAATCCTCAATGCGTACCATTTCGCCGTCCACCTCTAGTCGGGTAAAGCCCTGCTTCATATCCATGTCCAGCTGTTCTGTCACACTTCTTCCGTCACGGGGAAGTATAGGCGTCAGTACGGTATAGCGTGTGCCTTTCGGGTAAGACAGCATGCAGTTCACGATGTCTTCCACACTGTCTTTCTTCACCAGTTGTCCGCTTACGGGAGAATACGTTTTTCCCACCCGTGCGAAAAGCAGGCGCAGGTATTCATAAATTTCCGTTGAGGTACCCACGGTAGAACGCGGGTTGCGGCTCGTCACTTTCTGTTCAATGGCGATGGCAGGTGGAATTCCCTTGATAAAGTCACATTCCGGTTTGCTCATACGTCCGAGAAACTGGCGGGCGTAAGAAGACAGACTTTCTACATAGCGTCTTTGCCCTTCGGCATACAGCGTATCGAATGCCAGCGACGACTTTCCCGAACCAGACAGTCCAGTAATGACTACCAGCTTGTTGCGTGGGATACGTACGTCGATGTTTTTCAGGTTATTCACCCGGGCACCCTTTATGGTAATAAAATCATTTTCTGACATGTATCTTTTCTTGTTAGATGAACATGCGAAGTTACGAAAAATAGCTGGAATTATCAAAGCGAATACTTTCGGACGAAAAGAAGTCTTTTACGTTTCCCGGAGTGGAACCGTATGTTTTCCTTATGCGAAACGTACGGTTCTGCATCGGGAAACGTAGGGTTCATGGAATGGAAACGTAGAAAGTGTGCTGAGGCTTGTTGGATATTGTATCATAAATTCCGTAAAACCATTTGTTAGTTCAAGAAAAAAAGTTATTTTTACTGTACCACTTTAATGGTACAGTATAACGATTTTTAATTTAAAGGTTATGGTAGAATTGAGAGGTGTATCATTTGGTTATCAGTCCGGTCAAAGCGTAGTGAACAATCTGAGTTTCCGTTTGGAAGAAGGACGATTCTATGGCCTGCTGGGAATGAACGGCTCAGGCAAGACCACGCTCTTGAAACAGATTGCTGGTAAGCTTTTCGCTCACGACGGTGAGATTTATGTAGACGGTCGCAACTCCCGGAAAAGGGAGGTAGAAATTTTGAGGGAAGTATTCATGTTGCCAGCTGACTTTATTTTTCCGGATATGAGGCTGGAACACTTTCTTGCCATTTATTCCAAATTCTATCCTAAGTTTCGTGCAGAAGTGCTGGATGACTGTCTGGCCGATTTTGAAATACGGCGGGATATTGAACATTTGGACAAATTGTCGTTGGGAGAAAAACATAAAGTGGCATTCAGTATTGCCTTGTCGCTGGGAACGAAAGTTCTATTATTGGATGAGGCCGCCAACGGAATGGATATTCCGGCACGAAAGATGTTTCGTAAGTTACTGATGAAGCATGTCCGTGAAGATCAGATAGTGGTTTTGTCTACACACATTGTGCAGGACATTGAAAATCTGTTGACCGATGTGATTGTGTTAAGAAAGGATGCTCCTGTGTATGCGGCTTCTTTGGAGGAAATCGCCAATCGGTATTCGTTCGGAATCCAAAGTAATGAAGAAGGAGTGCTATATGCAGAAGCTTGTGCCGAAGGTTACCATGTAATCACTCATAAGCAGGAAAACATGGATACGGAAGTGTCTTTGGAACTGCTGTTTAATGCATTAATCAAGGGAGGAGGAAGGATATGAAAAGTTTTGCAGTGAAAGAAATGTGGAAGTTTAGTCTGCTTCAGTTAAATGAAATGCTCTGCTATGGAAAAAAGAAAGCCTTTATCCAGCTTTTGTTTTTACGTTCTTTTAGTATCTGTGTGATTTGTGCTCTGGTGTCAGGAGATAGTTTGAAAGAATGCTTGTCACTCATAGAGCAATCGCTGATACTTCTGTCTTATTATTTTACGTTCTGGAGCCTGGTGGAAAATATGCGGAATGACAGAGGTCTGATAAATAAGTTCATGCTTCCGATCACATTGGCAGAAAAATATGTAAGTTTGTTTTTCAGTACTTTTTTGATAGGTACGGTGATGTTGTTGGGATGTGCGATATTATCGAATATCTTTATGCAATTGGCTATTCCATTGCTTTAACAGAGGAAACGAACGGACCGGTTCTTCTCTTTTTGGGAGGAGGCTATGGACTTAAGCAACTTATGCTGCAGGTGGTAGTTGCTTTTTATGTAGCCCTGTGGACTTTGGTGGTTATGTTGAGGAAACAATACAGCAAAACCCGATTCTGGCTAATAGTTGTTTTATGTGTTTTGTCTTATGTGTTGCCAGTATTGTGTATGTATGGATTAGGTGCTCCCAAAGGTATCATTAAATACACATGGTCGATAGTTTCCGTGGTTTGGAGCATAGTAGCTGTTGTCATGACCTATAAAGGTTTTAGAAAGTTGGAGTTTAGATAGTAAGATGGTAGATGGTAGATTTCAAGCAAGACCGAGCCATTTATCTGCAAATGGCAGAACGAATCTGCGACGAGATACTGGCAGGAAAGTATCATTCAGATGATCGCATACCCAGTGTGCGGGAACAGGCCATTATATTCGAAGTCAACACCAATACCGTGGTGAAGACTTACGACCTGCTGTTGCAGTGGGGGATTATCTACACCCGGCGAGGGCTGGGGTATTTTGTAACTACTGATGCACTGGAGAAGATAAAACAGACCCGAAGCCTGAAGTTTATGACAGAAAACCTGCCGGAACTGTTCAGCCAGATGAAATTGCTGGATATTTCCATTGATACGGTGGTTAGGAAGTGGGAAGAGTTTAAGGATAGGGAGAATCTATGAGTAGTAGGTACCCATTACTTTATTGGGTTGTTGTTGTGTCGTGTGTGGGAAAGATTCCGTTATTAATATGAGTCTTATGAAAGGGGGCCAGTAAGAATCCGATGCATAAAAAATGTATAAAATAAATCTGTCGTGTTTAAATATAATAAAAGACGGATTCGTTTATAGTGGTAAATCTGCTATTCCAGGTTTTCTTAAAAATGCATATCTATCAATCATACGGGAATATGGATACTAATACAAAAGCCTTCAGAGATAATTTTCTTCAATATTATCGTCCGCTCTGCCTGTTTGCACTTCATTATCTGAAAGATATAGATGATGCAGAAGATGCGGTACAGGACTGTTTTATGGAATTGTGGAAACGGAAAGAGAAAGGATTTGAATTGAGTGGTCTAAAATCTTATCTGTACTCTATGGTGAGAAACCGCTGTATAGACATCTTGAAGAAGGATTCACTCATTGATGGCAATGTGCAACCTTCAGACCTTGAGGGAATCCTGTCGGACGAGGAGTGTGAAGAATGGTCTTATGATGAGGCCCGCCTCTGGACTGCTATAGAGTCTTTACCGGAAAAATGTAAGGAGGTGTTCTTGCTGGCCAAGAGGGATGGTATGAAATATGAAGAAATAGCCGTAAGGCTGCATATCTCTGTCAATACGGTAAAGAACCAGATGAGCAAAGCACTTAAAACATTGAAGGAAGGTGTGAGGAAGGTGTACCTGTTCTTTTTCGGATAATTTTTTGGTTTCGGCGTAGTAGTTTTTATGGTTCATTCAGTCTTAGCTAAAAACACATTCAGTCATGAAATATAAAGAAGAAAGAAAACTCCAGTTTGTCCTTCGGTATTACGAAGATGGGAAACTGGATACAAGAAAGGCTCTGAAGAAAATAACAGGGATAGCGCATCAGGATAAAGTAAATGGTTTTTGGACTTATTTTTCAGGAATCGCTGCGGCTATCCTTATCTGTGTGGTGAGCTATACCTTGTTAAGCCGGAAGGAGCATCATACTGTGTCAATTACGGCAGATGCGATGGTGACAAGATATTTCCTGCCAGACAGTACGCTGGCTATACTTTCTAAAGGGGCGACTTTGGAATATGACACCGATAAGTATGGAAAAGCCAACCGGGAAGTAAACATGTCCGGAAAAATTTATTTTAGTGTTCGAAGAAATGCGCTGTCTCCTTTTATTGTCGCCACTGAATACGCTCAGGTGAAAGTACTTGGAACCGAGTTTGAAGTGACTGAATGCAGAAAGGATACGGCTACCCGTGTGTATGTAAAATCCGGTAAAGTTGTGTTTAAAGGGAGATACGGCAAAAATGGAATTGTCCTTACAAAAGATATGTGTGGCATACTGACACATGGAGATGAGATGCCTGTAGCGGTGCATGCTGTTTCTCCAAATCCTTCGGCTTGGACTACTGGAAAATTCATTTACAGGAATACGCCCATTGATGAGGTGCTGAAAGAGCTTTCCCTCTATTATGGCACACTGTTGTATGCGTCGGAACATGAGAGGACAATTACCGGTGAATTCAAGACGGACGACTTAGGCGAAATCATCGCATTGATTGAAAAGACATTGGATATAAAAATAACACAGAAAGAGTGATGAAAAGAATCATATCCTTATTGTTTTTAGCTTTCTTGGTGGATGCTTCCTCCCTATATGCACAGCACCGGGTTACTGTGGAAGACATGATGGAGCAGGTGAAACAGGGGTACCCTGTCAGCTTTGTGTATGATGCATCCATCAGGCTTGACATTCCGTATACTGGCAAGAAACCTGATATGGTCAGTCTGGAAAGTGCTCTTGAAACTCTATTTCATCATACGAATATCAAGTGGGAAATAGATGGCAGTCATGTCATCCTTAAAAAGTTGTTGACTTATACGTTAAGTGGATACGTCTATCAGGACAATGGAGAAAGTGTGATAAATGCAACCGTATGGGACATGACTTCGAATGTGGGCACGCTGACTAACGAGCATGGGTTTTATAGCCTTACGTTAAGTGAGGGAAGGCATAAAATCCGGTTTTCGCACATTGGTAGTGGAGAACATCTGGAAGATGTTACGTTAGGTGGAAACAAATCAAAGAATATAACTCTGAAGTCTGATTACCAGCTCAATGAAGTGGTGGTGACGGCTGATTTGAACTCGCCTCTTCATACCACCCAGACAGGAAAAGTCTCGCTTACAGCGAAGGACTTTGTAAATGGAAACAACTTTATGAGCTCGCCCGATGTGGTAAAGAAACTTCAAGGCTTGTCGGGAGTGGCCAGCGGGACGGAGCTTATCTCTGGATTGTACGTACATGGTGGAAACAATGATGAGAATTTGTTTCTTCTGGATGGTACTTCCTTGTATCAGGTGAATCATGCCGGAGGGTTGTTTTCAGCATTCAATACAGACATTATCAAGAATATAGATTTTTATAAAAGTGGTTTTCCTGCTCGTTATGGCGGACGGCTCTCTTCGGTGGTTGATGTGCGTGCGAATGACGGCGACATGAAGGAATATCATGGCAGTTTTACGCTTGGACTTTTAGAGGGCAGGATACAGTTTGAAGGACCGATAGTGAAGGACCGTACGTCGTTCAATGTTGCCATGCGCCGCACGTGGATGGACTTGCTTACCGCTCCGGCTATTGCCATTATGAATACCAGTCGCCGGAACAAGCAAAATGTGAGATATGCTTTTCATGATATCAATGCGAAAGTAACTCATGTATTTTCCGAAAAGAGTCGTGCGGATATTAGCCTTTATTCAGGGAATGACCTTTTTAAGTTCAGACATAAAGAATACCTGTTTGACCCAGAACCTACCAATATAGACAAGTTCAATCTGCAATGGGGTAATTTTACCGCATCTGCCAATTGGAAATACATTTTCTCGCACAACATGTTCGTCAATATTACAGGAGTTTATACTCATAATCGTTCCAGGTTCGATTATTTGAGTGAAGAACGATTGGGATATATCGAAGGAACGAAGGGTGGAATTGTAAAAGAGCAGAACAATCATTCCACCATCAATGACTTCGGTTATCGGATGGAGTTTGATTATCGTCCAAACTCTTGGAATCACATCCGTTTCGGCTCCAACTATATGCGCCATCTTTTCGTACCCCAGAATTATTATTCGAAGTATGACAGTACATCGCAAGATGAGTTGACCGAGAAAGTGGACAGCCGGTACAAAAGCAATGAGTTTACGCTTTATGCAGAGGACGAAATGACGCTATGTAAAAGTGTGAAACTGAATGGAGGTTTGCATTACACGTTGTTTGGTATATCGGGTGCGAAATATCATTCGATAGAACCACGTGCGGCAATCAATTTCAGGTTGTGTGATAAAGCCAGCCTGAAAGTCTCGTACACCGAAATGAGTCAGTTCATGCATCAGCTTTCGGCCACCTACTTGAATTTGCCGACTGACTATTGGGTGCCTTCCACAGCACGCATCACTCCCATGAAAGCACGTCAATACGCAGCGGGGGTATATACCCGATTGCCGTATAACATCCGGTGGAGTGTGGAAGGGTTTTATAAAACCATGGACAACCTGATAGAATATGATGGCAATAGTGGCATGCTTAATCCGATGGCAGACCGATGGGAGGAAGAGGTACGTACAGGGAAAGGAAAAGCTTACGGGATGGAAACCGACATCTGTTACAGTAACGGAAAGACTTCGGTCGATGCTTCCTATACACTTTCGTGGAGCAAGAGGTTTTTCCCTGACTTCCATTCTTCATGGTATCCGGATAAGTTTGACAACCGGCATCGGTTTTCTGTCAATATCAGTCATAAGTTTAATGAAAGAATTGACGTATACGCCTCATGGAATTATCATAGCGGGAACCGCATGACCATTCCGACACAGCAGGTAGATGCTCCCGTTATTCCGGGAGTAGAGAAGGAAAATGAAGGGATGATGATTTATGAAATGCCCAACAATGTTTCCCTTCCGGCCTATCACAGACTGGATTTGGGGATTAATTTCCGCAAAACCACGAAAAGAGGTTTCGAACGTATCTGGAATATCAGCCTGTATAATGCGTATTGCCGGATGAATCCGCTCTATGCCACTGTCCGGCAAAATCCGGACGGTACGTTTGTGGGGAAAGCGCACGGAGTATTTCCTATCATATCCTCTTTCAGTTATACACTTAAATTTTAAATCCGTATGATATACCGACTTGTATTTATAGCTTTATTAATTTCTGTGCTACCATCTTGTACGCATGAGTTCAGTCTGAATGAGGTGGATGCCGAGCGCAAAATCGTGCTTTTCTGTATGCCTTCTACATTAGGCGATACGACGCTGATACAGGTGGCACGAAGCAGGGTGATTCACAATCAGGGAACAAATACAGACGGTAAGCCTTTCCTTGTATTTAGGTTGAACGGAGAAGAGAAAGAGATTCACTACACGGAAGTTTTTACCGGTTTGCTTCCGGCTCGGTCGTATTATGTAGTAGAAAAGCTAAAAGAAAATGATAAGATTAATATGGAAGTGTCTTATCCCAATTTGCCAGTTGCCAAGTCGCAAACGGTGATACCGCAGGCGTTTCCACTGGATAAGTCGGAAGTTGTATTGACGGATGGGGAATACGGCAAGAAAATACAGTTCCGTATTGCTTTTACAGACTCTGCCAAAGCAGAGGACTATTATGGAATGAGAGTCATAAAAAAGACCAGCACAGCGTTTTTTCAACCTGAAAGCTCAGATTCGGATACCATAAAATATACTTCTGTAGACCTTAATCTGGACAACGAACCTTTGTTTTCGGAAAAGACAGGATTTGATGACATTTTCGATATATCGAAAGAATATTACCGTAATCTGTATATCTGGGATGACAGTAAGATAAACGGGAAAAGTTATACGTTGAAGGTAGATACTTATTATGACGCCGGGTATGAGGATGAAGAACAGAAAGAAAACATTGAGTTTAAAATCTATTTGTACAAATTGTCGAAAGAAATGTACACTTACCTGAAGTCGCTCAATCGTATAAATAATAATGATTTGGGAGGATACGGGCTTGCTCCCATCCGTAGTCATTATACCAATGTGGAAAACGGCATCGGTCTTTTAGGAGGATGTAATGTGTATGAAAGTGAATGGATAAGCAATCCGAAAGAGTGAGAAGAATTTTATTTACAAACTAAAATATAGACTTATGAAGAAAGAATTTTTATTTACGCTGGTAATGGCGGTATCATTGTGCGTAGGTGTACAAGCACAGGAGTTCAGATATGGACTTTCAGGAGGGTATAACTATAATTCCACGAAAGAAAGTATTTCCAGATCTGGTTTTCATGCCGGACTGAAAGGGGAATATGCCTTTCGTGAGGCTGCAAAAGGGCTGTATGCAGATATGGGACTGATGATTTCCTCATACGGTTGGAAAAGTGTTCCTTATTATGTAATGAATGAGAGAACCTACGAATATGAAAGTACGCCTTATTATCTTCATATTCCCATCCACTTAGGCTATAAGTTGAAAGTCGGGAGAAATGTCAGTTTGTTTCTAGATGCCGGACCTTATTTTAATGTCGGTTTGTTTGGTCAAATGAAGCAAATTGCCAGTCTTCCGGGAGAACAGGATATTGTCACAGTGGCCTCACATAATATGTTTAAGGAGGGAGTGATGCCGCGCTTTGACTGGGGAGTAGGCTTTCGTGCCGGGTTAGAGATTGCCCGCCATGTACAGATTGCCATCGGATACGACTGGGGTATGACCAAAACTTATCAGCATAACCCCGATACCAAGTTCCGGACTTTTGTAGCTTCATTAACATATTATTTTTAGTCAGAATGAAAAATAAACTAACTTTGAGGTGATTGCTTTTTAATCTTTAAGTTATGAAATCGGTAGTGGCTTTTCTTATGCTTTTGGGACTATCCTGTATGCAGATTTTTGGACAAGAAAGTATCAAAAAAGATACGATAAAGCTTGGTACAGGGTTGAAAAAAGATGTGGGTGGGGAATTCTTGTTAATTGATTCATCCACGGATAGAGTGAAAATAAAAGACCATGAAGTAAATCAAGAAATACAGTCTGATTCACCCGTAGATTTTGATTTTAGGCAGGAAAGGTCTTTTTATATTCCAACCTATTATGTGAGTCCGTCTCCCATGTTTATGGGTGACTATAATGCATTCGGGCAGTTTTCTCCCTATTTTTATGGCAGGGGAATGCAGACTACCATTCCAGGCATCGGTCGGGTGAACCAGATGATGTTTATATACCAAAGGGAAATCAATGATTTCTTGGATATATATGCAGGAGTGAATGCGGCAAAATATACTTTTCCCTATAGTGTCGGTCAGTCGTTTGGTGTGTCAGGAGGCATGACGCTTCATCCGACAGATGATTTTCATCTTACCGTGTTTGGTGCTTATAGTCCGGATAATAGGTATAATCTCAACCGTACGTATTATGGAGCCACCATTGGTTACGATTTTACAAACCGTTTTGGAGTGGACGTTGGTGTACAAAGGTATTATGATGTGCGACAAGGATGGAAGACTGCACCGATGGTCGTTCCATCCTATAAATTTCGTAAGTTTAAACTAGGCATAGATGTGGGAGGCCTGTTTTATGAAGCAGTGAGAAGTGCAATTGAACGATAAGTGTCTTTTTATTCTTAATTAAACAATTATAGATTGCTGAAAGGATAATTTATGAGAAGGGTGGGGTGGAGTTTTGTGTATAATATCTACCTTTGAGGGCTATTCTTAAAAATAATATCTTATAATTGCAATACTTCGGTAAATTTTTACCGAAAGATTAAAAGTTAAACAATAGAACCGGCAAAAGCTGGTTCGGAAACACTAAAGAGGTCATTGAAATGTTGTCAAAAACGAATGGTTAAGCATGAAGAAATGTGCTGAAAAAAGTGTGCTAACCTGCTGATAATGAAGATAAAAAGTATTGCATAATTTGTTGGTATTTAGTAAATTAGAAATCACATACACATCTAATTATGACTAAAGAAACACTCCTTATGCAATACCAATCTGAGTGCCTGTCGGCTCTCAAATCAATTGCGAATATACACAAACCTTTTGAAAAGACCTTTATGGATGCAATGAAATTATTCATGGCCATTCCGGATCGTATAAACTTCTCCAATTGGGCAGATATGGCTGTTTCTCAGAACAGACTTATCGTAATCTTTTTGAGCATGAAACTTTCGACTGGTTTGCGTTCAACGGCTCTATCATCAGCAAGCATCTCACAGGCAAAAGAAAAGCCATCGCCATGGATCCTTCCTGTATCCCCAAATCAGGCAAGAAGACACCTCGGATAGGTTACTTCTGGTCTGGTTGTGCAGGAGAATACAAGCGTGGATTGGAAATCATGGGCATCGGTGTCATAGACATCGACAACCATGAATGCATGACTTTAGGTTCCATTCAGACGCCGGATTGTAAAACCTTGGATAATATGGACAAGAACCTCGTTGACTGGTACAGCAGCTATCTTATCAGCAGAAAAGACAAGCTACAGAGCGTATCCAGAACGGTGGTTGCAGACGCATTCTTTTCCAGGGAAACTTTCATAACGCCTATGTGTGAGAACGATTTCCATGTCATCAGCCGCTTTCGGAATGACGT
>OOAM01000517.1_pt1 | contig 36230 bp, 27 predicted proteins | sample 1671131 | NCBI WGS metagenome assembly OOAM01 (sample SAMN06348125, study PRJEB24527) | human gut metagenome | biome: human gut; feature: ankylosing spondylitis patient; material: feces | host: Homo sapiens | place: China | collected 2015-10 | reverse complement strand
ACACTTGAAAAGTGCGAACATAAAAATAGTTTCATCAATATTCTCCTTTATAAATACCGATTTGCTGTCTTAATTAAAATGCATTATACCATATTTTTGTGATTTTTTCAACTTGCCCACTTCGACTACACTCTCGACTTAATAACTTCTTGATCACTTGCCGAAAAAGAAAAACTGCCATCACTCGACAGCAGTTCTTCTTCGGTTGGTACTCCATCAGGAATACACAATATCATTCAGTACAATCTCATCTGCACAAGCTCGAATATTATTCATAAGTCCGACCCATCTCATCATATCCACAGCCTTTAATTGCTCGGTAACTCCTTGCTTTCTTGCCATTTCCTTTATAAGATATTCAGCCATATCACAAGCCGAAGTGTCAATCTCGGCAAGGTGTTCATATAACTTTCCACTTGTCAGCAGAGTGTAATATAAAACTCGCTTGTGTTCTTTCAAATATCGCTCTCGCATTCTTCCGTACTTTGAAAGCAAAGGCTTTTCTTCTGCGGTTAAGCAGGGGTAGTAATAGTCCCCGATAAGCTCATATCGGATACCCGTTCTTTCGTCTGTGATAAATCTTTGCATTGCGACTTCTCCTTTTCTCTTTTATGGTGGTAAAACTCCAAGGTCTTCTTATTGTGATTTACCCTTTGACATTCTTCGGAGCAGAATTTCTGTTGGCTGTGTGTAGGCCAATAGGAATTTCCACACACAGCACATTCACGCTGTCGGTAATAGTGATTTCCCCGTTCTGCTTCTCGGTCGGCTTTCTTTTTGTCTTGCCTTGCTTGATAGCAACACTCTTTTGAACAGAACACCTGTCGATTGCTTGTTGGGATAAACTCTTTATTACAATGAGGACAAACCTTTGTCTTGACGACCTCGCCACCGTTTTCAGCGATTTTCTTCGCTTTTCGTTTCTCTCGGTAGGCTTTTTCACGATGACGCTGTTTTTCCAATCGTTTCTTTTCCTCTTGTTCTTCCTGCTCTTTTATCTCGGCAAGTTCTTCTTCGGTGTAGGCAATATCCACTTGACCGACATAGTTAAAATAAATATCGACCTTTTGTGTTCGTGCTTTTCCCACACCCTCTGCTTCATAAACCACTATCTTATCAACAAGTTCATTAAACATTGTATCGGAGATTTCCGTAGGATTTTTACACTTGCGTATCAGCGAAATGAAATGCTTAATATCAACGGAATTTACTTTTTCTTCGGCAAGTTCTGTTTTCATCGTTTCCATTTTCGTTTCCAGCTCTGCCTGCTCGTCATCATATTGTTTCATAAGTTGCTTATACTGTCTTTCGGGAAGTAAACCCGATATGAGATTTTCATACAAGCCACGAACAAGTGCGGAAAGTTCGTCATAGCGTTTCTGACAGCGTTGCAGTTCCGATTGATTGTGTTTCGGCTTTTCCTCTTGCTTGTCTTTCCAAAGGGATTGCAGTTCCAAAGCAAAGGCTTGTTCATCATTAAGAACAAACCTTGAAAAGCGTTTGACAGATGATAATATCAAGGCTTCAACATTGTCAGCACTAATCGAATGAGCAGTACAACCGTTCACTCTGCTTGCATACCCACCGCAACGGTAAGAATACTGCACAGAACCGTCTTTTTTACTGTAATGTGTCTGCAAAGTCATTCTTCTTCCGCAATCGGCACAGTACAAATATCCGCTCAAACGGTTGCTGTGCGTTCCCCAAGCCGAAGCACGATTTACTCTGCTTCTGCGTTTCTGAACGCTGTCCCAAAGTTCCTGCGATATGATAGGTTCGTGTGTATTCGGAAATACATACTGTTCTTCTTCGTCTGTGCTTTTTCTCTTGTGAAGTTTGAAATTTGTGCTTACAGACTTACGCAAAACGGTGTGTCCGAGATATTCCTGCCTGTCTAAAATATTTCTTATCGTTGACATTGCCCAAAGATAAGGGTTTGTGAACTTGTTGCCGTTGTACTGTTCGGGGTGGTATTCCTTTGCGTATGCCGCAGGGGTTAAAGCTTTTTCTTCGGTCAGTATTTCTGCGATTGCCCTTGTACTTTTGCCATCATTGGCAAGAAGAAAGATACGCTTTACCACTTCCGAAGCCACAGGGTCAACAACAAGCGTTTGTTTATCGTTCGGCAGTCGGTTATACCCATAAGGGATAGAACCGCTACAACGCTTTCCGTCTTTCATACGGGCATCGAATATAGCCTTGATTTTATTGCTTGTGTCTTTGGCATACCATTCATTCATAATATTCAAAAACGGAGCAAAATCATTATCCGAAGCGTTGTTACTGTCAATACTGTTGTTGATTGCAAGAAAACGGACATTTTTCTGTGGAAACAGAACTTCCGTATAAAACCCTACTTGCAGATAATTTCGCCCTAATCGGCTCATATCCTTTACAATCAAGGTTTCTACATTTCCTGCTTCAACTTCTTTTATCAGAGATTGAAAGCCGGGGCGATTGAAATTTACACCCGAAAATCCGTCATCGGTAAAATGACGAATGTTTTCAAAACCATTCCTACGGGCGTAATCTTCCAAGTATTTCTTTTGGTTGGTTATCGAATTTGACTCGCCTGTAAGGTCATCATCTCTCGACAAACGCTCGTAAAGTGCCGTAATTCTTGAAGTCCTTGACATTCTTTTTACCTCCTTCCTTATGTATTTTTTCAATTTAGGACAGTTAAATTCATCGTCCTATAAAAGTATAGCCCTCCGGGGACAGTTCGATGGCGGTGACAGTCTCGCCGTAGTTCGCCGCCCAGCTATCGAAGTGCTGTAAGCCCTGTTCCTCCAGCGCCGACATCTGCAAGTAACGCTGGATGGTGTAAAGCTCCACCATGCTGTTGGAAATGGGGGTGCCGGTGGCAAAGACAATGCCGCGCCCTCCGGTGATCTCATCGAGGTAGCGGCACTTCATAAAGAGGTCTGAGCTTTTCTGCGCCTCGGTCTGGGCAATACCGCCCACATTCCGCATTTTCGTGTATAAAAAGAATGACGATAGGTAATCCTTTGAACGTGATGTGCGGCGAAGCCGCACATTCGTTTCCTCCGGATTTTCCCCCGTCTCACGCCGGGCGTGCACCTTTCAGCGCACCCGGCCTACCATCAGATTGACTTACTTTCTACTGATTTCATTGCATCTGTACCCTCACGAATACAGCGCACTTGTAAATTTCACTTTTTGAGTTTTTCACGATATTTCTTGATTTTGCGTACCGCCTTGGCATCCAACTCTGGCGGTATAGGACTGTTGTGTACCATGCGGTGACACGGTATACATAGCCATGCTAAATTTGGAACTTTGTTGATTCTTTCAATCGGAAGTCGTGGATTTACATGATGACAATGTTTCGGAATCAGTTCAGAGAAATATCTACCACAGCATTTGCATTTTCCCTTATCTCGGTTGTAGGCATATTCCCGATTCATAAAATACTCGAAATTGGCTCTCCATCCCTTGCCGCTAGCGTAGATGGATAAGGCTATATCTTCGGGTGTATTGATGGAGGGGCGGTCACAGGGCAACGGTTTATGCTTGGTACGATAATTTACATACCGCCTGCGTCCATCCTCCGTATAAGGGGTCATTTTCTGGTCAAATGGTTTGCTTTCATAACGACTGTGTGTAATAAACGCATAGGTTATTCCGAACCATTTCCCATCAATTTGAATTGCGAAGGTTTTACTGTCATAACCTTCGTGCCGATGTGGCAGATTACTTAATTCCTTTAACGGCACCTGCATTTGGTTGTACTGCTTGGGAAACAGGTTTTTCCATACTGCCAACGCCGTATTATTCACTCTACGGTCAATGGCATGGTAGGCATGAGAACAGATAGAGGGTTGCAAATACTGGGCCAGTCCCATAATCACGGAGTTCACATACTGGATTTGAGCCGCCTGCGTGTTGGATTGCGTGTATAATCCAATTTTCCTAACTTCTTTTTGCAAGGTATGGATTTTCTTCGTCAATCGTTCCATATCAGGGAATGGCTTTCCTACCAGATTATCTGACCATGTGGCTGGGTCTGGTGTTTTCCTCTTTCGTTCTGCCTTGACTATGTAACCGAGGAAATGAATACCATTCTTTCTCAAATCGGTTACATAGGTCTTTTCCTGTGACAGTTCCAACTTCATGCGATGCTTGAAATACTTTGTCAGTTCATGCTTCATACGGAACGCTTCCTGTTCCGTAGAGGTCAGGATCACCCAATCATCCGCATAGCGAAAATTGTATTTCGGGGTGATTCCAGACCATTTCAGCCTTCGGGTATCGTTGCATTTGTGCTTGCATTGACGGTGCGGCTCCATATAGCAGCGCCCCACATACCAGTCAAAGTCATTGAGATACACATTGGACAGCAACGGAGATAATATACCGCCCTGTGGTGTTCCCATTTCTGTTGCATGGTATAAGTCCTGATCGATATATCCGGCTTTTAGCATTTGGCTGATGATTTTCAGAACCCTCTTATCGTGGATTCCGATTCGCCATAGCTTTTTCAGCAACAATCTATGATTGATGTTGTCAAAACAGCCCTTTATATCTCCCTCGACTGCCCATACCGGCTGGTCTTTGGATTTCACACTTGCATTGATGACATTGACAATATCCCGGATAGCGTGCTTCTGCGCCCGGTAAGGACGGAAACCATAGCTGTGCGGATAGAATCTCGCTTCGCATATCGGTTCCAGAATCAGTCGCATACATTCCTGTATAATCCTATCCAATACAGTGGGAATACCCAGAGGTCGCTTTTTGCCGTTTGCCTTTTCGATATACTTCCGTTTGGCTGGCTTCGGCTTGTAATTGGAGATATTTGATTGAATCAACTGAAATAGTTCTTCTTTTGGCATTTGCAGATACTTGTCCATTTTCATCCTGTCCACACCGGCAGTTTTGCTGCCCTTGTTGGACTTGATGTTATGAACAGCGGTTACAATAGTCACTTCGCTGACCATTGCTTCCAACAGTCCCGTGAATGAAACGCCTTGCCCCGATTTTTCATAGAGCAGGTCTTGAAACTGTTTCAATTCTTTTTCTGTTGAAAATCTGACGCTTAAATGCACAAGGTTTTCACCTCGCAGTTCGTCACCCGTCTTTCAGGGAGTTATTGGATTTTCTTTCGTGAAATTTACAAATCAATCTGACTCGTGCCCTTCGCCGTGGGGCATTTCAGCCCCGTGTAATTGGCGTTACCCAATTGCAGACTACTATGGCACGGCTGACTTCCTGTATTCTTCATTGTGCTGTAACACTCCAAATACAGGCTCTCAAACGTTCCCAAATCTCTATCCTTGTGGTCAATAGACCGTTGAAACCCTTAGGCCGCTACCTTACACCGGGAGAACCTAACCACACTTTGAATCACAGTTGTTGTGTGGTTCCGCATGAATATTTCATTTCATGGGGCATATACGGAAAAACCAGCCGTATCTGCTTTCTCCAATCTTCATCCTTTCGGATGCCAAGCACTCTTACGATGCTGCATAGCTTTCACTACTGGATAGCCATAGGTTTCGGAAGCCCGCACCATTATTATCCATGCCTTTCGGTTTAGGTTTTCAGGTTACGACTTCACCACGCTTTGTACCCTGTCTATTTACAGATAGACAACGCACAGTGGAGTATTAGCTCTCGTACTGCCTGCGGTTTGACAGACCGCTGTGGGATTTCTCCTTTCCGGCATTGATTCTGTACGGCAGAGGAATTTCGCCTCTGAATTTGAGATTTGAGTTCTCTACGATATTTTCTTGATATATCAAGTGCTATCGCATGGTGCTTTTCGTCATAGCTGTCTGCTACGACTTATGCACAACGTTTCGCACGGTTCTTAAAATAATGCGATTCGTCAATGAAAATACGGTCAATGCCCAATTCCTCAAAGGTGACCACATCGTCCTTGCGGCTCTGGTCGTTCAGCTTGTCGATCTTGGCTTGCAGGCCCTTCTTGGTTTTCTCCATCTGTTTGATGGTGAAGTTCTCGGCTTTTTCTCGCTTGGCATCGGAAATCCCCACCATGATCTCGTCGATCTGCTGCTCCAAAATGGCCCGCTGGCGCTCTACGCTCATAGGGATCTTCTCGAACTGCGAATGCCCGATGATGACGGCGTCGTAGTCGCCGGTGGCGATGCGCCCACAGAATTTCTTGCGGTTTTTGGTTTCAAAATCCTTGCGGGTGGCGACAAGGATGTTCGCTGCCGGATAGAGCTGCAAAAACTCAGTGGCCCACTGCTCTGTCAGGTGGTTGGGCACCACAAAGAGCGACTTCTGGCACAGGCCCAGCCGCTTTGATTCCATCGCCGCCGCAACCATCTCAAACGTTTTGCCCGCGCCCACCACATGGGCAAGCAGGGTATTTCCACCGTACAAAATGTGCGCGATGGCGTTGACCTGGTGCTTGCGGAGCGTGATCTCCGGGTTCATGCCGCTGAAATTGATATGGCTGCCATCATACTCACGGGGGCGGTTGCTGTTGAACAGAATATTATAGGTCTTGCAGATAGCTTCACGCCGGTCCGGGTCTTTCCAGATCCACTCAGCAAAAGCGTCTTTAATGAGTTCCTGCTTACTCTGGGCGATGGCCGTCTCCTTCTTGTTCAGAACGGCAATTCTGCGCCCTTCCTCATCGTAGTGGTAATCAAAAATGCGGACATCCTTCAGGTTAAGTGTCGTTTCGATGATCTCATAGGCGTTGATGCGCTGTGTGCCGTAGGTGCTGATGGCCTTGACATTGCCGCGATCCTTGCTCTTGCCCTCGATACGCCACTCGCCGGTGATTTTAGAATAGTGGACCTTCATGCCCCATTGCACGCTGCGTGGTGTTCCCAGCGTTTCAAAGATAAACTGGCGCACATAGTCCGTGTCCAGCCAGGTAGCGCCCAGTCGGACGGAGATCTCGCTGGCGGTGAGGTCAGTGGGCTGCACCCGCGCGAGCGCATCAGTGTTGATCTGATACTGCGGGTCCTGTTCTGCCTTGCCTTGAGCAACCGCCAATTTCTGACGCACATTGCCGGAAAGGTATTCGTCCGCGGGCAGGTACTTTTCATTTACGCCCTCGGCGTAGTCAGGGTTGAGAAACACCACGCCGGTCAGCTCGGCAAACAGCGTTTCCTCGTCCTTGCCGGTGAGCCTGCCCATATAGTCCATATCCACATGGGCCTTTTCCCCGATGGACAGCGCCAGCGCCTCCACCGCTGTATCTACCTTTTCGGCGGGTTTGTGGCTGCGGATGGTGCGCTTGGTGAACAGGTCGGCCTTGCGTTTCAGGTTCCGGTCCTCGTCCAGAATTTCCAGTGAACACAGCAGAAAGTAGGAACTGTCCTGATCGAAGGCGATGGCGTTGCCGCGGGAATTGATGAGTCCGTATTTTCTGGTGAAGGCGTCGTAGAGGGTATTCAGCTTGACTTGCTGCGCCTTGATTTCTTCATCGGGATAGTCCTCGGTCTGATACTCCAGCAGTGTCCGCACACAGTCCCGCAGCTCGATCATGCCGCGGATTCTGCTCTCCGCGGTCTTGGATACCTCCACGGGGTTCATGCGGCTGTTCTCCCGGTAGTAGATCTGACCGTCCACCAGTGTATAGGAGAAGTTGCGAACGGCAGGATCGGCTTCAATGGAATGATCCTCTCCCTCCAGTTCTTCCTCCCGGTCATAAGCGGTGATCTCGCCGTGGACATTCTGAACGGCCTCCGCCAGCAGTGCTTCCAACGGCTGCTCCGGGTACGGCTCGCAGGTAGGCGTGGGGCCGAACGGCCCGGACACCATCTTCATCTCACCCAAGATCATATCCGGGTGGTCGATGAAATAACTGTTCATCTGAATGCCGTCCTCGTTGGTGGCAAGATGCACCCATTCTGGTTCTATATCCACCATTCGTTCCCGCTTTTGGAGGAACAGAATATCTGAAACCACCTCCGTACCGGCGGCGCTCTTAAAGGTGTTGTTGGGCAGACGGATGGCCCCCAACAGCTCTGCTCGCTGCGCAATGTATTTTCGCGCGCTGGCGGTGCGCTTGTCCATGGTGTAGCTGGAGGTCACAACGGCGATAACGCCGCCCGGTCTGACCTGATCCAACGCCTTGGCGATGAAATACTCGTGGATGGGAAAATTCAGCCGGTCATAGCGTTTGTCCGCTACATGGAACTGGCCGAACGGCACATTGCCGATGGCTACATCGAAAAAGTTATCCGGGAAGACGGTCTTCTCATAGCCCTGCACCGCAATACTGCTTTTCTGATAAAGCTGTCTGGCGATGCGTCCGGAGAGATCGTCCAGCTCCACGCCGTAGAGCTTGCTGCCGCTCATGCTTTCCGGCAGCATACCGAGAAAATTGCCGATACCGCAGGACGGCTCCAGAATGTTGCCCTGCGTGAAGCCCATCTGCCCCAGGGCGGCATAGATGCCGCGGATAACCACAGGCGGCGTGTAGAACGCCGTGAGCGTGGATTCGCGGGCGGCGGCGTATTCGGCGTCCGTCAGCAGGTCTTTCAGCTCAGCGTACCGGGCGTTTTTTTCATCGAAAAACTCGGCAAGACCGCCCCAGCCCACATACTGTGCCAGCACCGTCTGTTCCTCCGCTGTGGCGGTGCGGTTTTCGGTCTCCACGGTTTTTAGGGTACGGATCGCGTCCAGATTGCGCTGAAAGCGCTCCAGCGGTGCGCCCTCCCCGATGTGGTCATCAGTGATGCGGTAGTTGCCGCCGTTTGGATTCAGCGGGTAGGCAAGCGCATTTTGCCTTTTCTTTTTCGGCGGGGTGAGTACCGCAGGCGGCTTGTCCGTCTGCGGTGCCGCGGTTTCCCGCACCATGTCCGGCTGCTCCATGTGAGCGCGGACATAGTCGATGGATTCCTTTCGGAAAATGGGAAAGCCCGTCCCGCCTTCAAAGGTCACATCCCGCAGCGATACATTTTGCGTATGATCGTCTACGCTGTCCACTTCAAACTGCCGCCCATCTATGGCCAGACGTGTGCCGATGGAAATATCGCCAACGGAAGTGCCTGTGTCTGTCTCCAGTTGCGTCGGCTCCCACGGGACCGTTCCCACTGTATCAGGCGCGGTCTGCGCTGCTGCGGTTTGCTCCGCCGCTTTTACAAGCTGTGCATCATGCCGGTGGTTGAACAGACTAAAAGTGCCGTCCACATAAGCGGAAAGCTGCTCTCTTGCGTGGCGGACGGAATCATAGGAACGGTCACTCTCGTCCGTCCCATCCAGCCGTGAGGTCAGCGCCGCCAATATTTCCGCAGTCTTGCCCTTATCTTGCAGCTGCTCCTCGATCATGGGAAGCGCATCGTAATAATCCGTGCCCTTGGGATAGGGACGCGGCACATCGTCCGGGGCATTGTAAAAACCGTTATAGACGGTTCGAGCCAACTGCCCACGCTCATATTCCGGGATTTTGGCGATAGCATCCTCGCCGGGGAATCGTTTCTGCGCGATCAGGCGCTCATACTCCTTGACCACATTGGGGATCGTCAGGTGAACGGTATCATATTTCTTGAAATTATAGTCCCGTTCGTAGTCCAGCCCTTTTGATGTTTTCGTGTGCTGGTATCCGGCACGGCTGCCGCCGCTATACTCGCCAAAGCTGCCCTTGATGAATTTCTGGTGTTCATCCGGCGTATGGGGATAGCAGAAATGGGAATAGATTGTCAGCCGGCTTTCGACGCCCTCCCGCAAAAAGTAATGGTCGATCTCATCCTGTGTGATGAACATTTTACATTGGCGCAGAAAGCTTGGCTGGGCGGTGAAACTGCGTTCCGGGTAGGTCAGGCCATCCAGTACAACGCCGATCCGGTGGGTGTTGTAAGCGGATAGTCGCCAGCGCATAATGTCGCGGTCTTGGGCATAAGCGTCAAGGAAAGTGTGATATTCCTGTGCCAGCGTTTGCAGACCACCCTCGGCCTTTGCAAAGGCCACCATATCCTCGTCCAGCTCTGGGTAGCCCTTGTGCTGATCATGGATGGCCAAAGTCTGCGGGAAAAGGCCCTGCGCGCGGCCTTCTTCGTTCAGATCGCGGGCTGTCATCAAAAGCGCGTCCATCGCTTCGTGCAGCACTTTGTCCGGGGCCTGCGCCAGCTCGGACGCGGAGAGATATGTCCCCGCCTCCAGCAGTTCCAGAATCCGCGCCGACGCCTGTTCCCATGTGACCATGGTTTTGCTGTACCCGGTGCGGACGCTGTCCCCTTGGGCGAGGTGGACGCCATCCTCCATGAACCACACGGCGTATTTGCGGCCCTCGTACTCGATGCCGCGCCCATTCGCCCTGCCAAACTCCCGGCGCAGAAATGATATATTTTCCGATTCTGGCCGCTCCCGCATATAAAATACGGCGATGCGCTCCGCGCTGTTGGGTTCGTTTCCGCCCGTGCAGAGCGCCAGATCAATGACCTCCTGCGGCACCGTGCGCGCCGGGGCCAGAATGCCGGAGGGCGCATCTGCCGGAGCCTCGTACACCGGAGCGTCGCCGCCCATGTCGAATAGGGCAAGCTGCTCAACCATGACCGGGGCGTTTTGCAGGCCCAGCTTGATCTTGTATTCGCCGCGCTCAATCAGGCCCTCGGTCATCTCGGTGATGACCGACCATGAAAAAACGGACTCCGAAGTGCGGGAGAGATAGCTGCCCTCCCACATCAATAGTCCGTCTTTCTCGGCATGGTAGCCTGTCCGAACACCGTCGGTCAGTACCTCCACCCATATATCGTTGTAGCTGTTTTTTAAGAACTCCGTGCGTTCCGTAAGGCCCTTGTGCGCCTGAAAGTATTCAAAAATCTCCTGCCGCTTGTGTTTGCGCCCGCCGTCGTCCAGCAGATTTGCTTCGATGAGGTGCATATCCAGAAAGGCGGGCAGCTCTGCGGTATTTTGCCGCACGGCATCATGTTCCTGTGCAAAGGACGCAGCCTGCTCCTGTGCTTTTTCGTCCGGGTAATCACCGTAGACACGGAGGCACTGGCGTGTTTCGGCGTCATACACGGCAGCGCCGTCATAGGCAAAACCGTCTTCCTCCATCGTACCGGCAACATAGCCCTGCGCTGCTGCTTCTGCTTCCTCCAGCGTTTGATAGTCCAGCTTATCGTCAAAGCCGTTTTCAATATGGTGATAGGCTGCAACCTGATAGGGCTTGAACGGGCTATGGTCTGCTGCGTTTACCAGCTTCGGATAAGTTTCCTCTAAAAGCTCCTGATGCAGCCGGTTATGGAAGGCTGGCATATCAAAGTAGAGCTTTGCAAGCTGCAAATCGCCGCTTTCGTTGACAATGCGCCGGATTGCGTCTGCCCCTTCCATAATGGCATTTTCACGATCTGAATTGCGGCAGGCATTGACAAATGCTGTGTCTTTTACCAATGCAGCAGCAACCGTTTGCTTGTACTGCTCGAACAGTTCTTTTATGGTTGGTTGTGCCGCATCTATAACAGCAGAGGCAGGAAGTTCATCACTTCCTGCCTCTGTGGGTTCTTGGGTTGTCAGGCGTAGATCAAGTCGCTGAGCACCAGCTCCTCCGCGCTGTGCCGGAGATTGTTCATCAGGCCCGCCCAGCGCAGGGGATCGGTCGCTTTCAGTTCCTCCGTCACGCCCTCGGCTCTCGCCATCCGCGCCACGGCCTGCTCCACCATCTTCCGCGAGGTCTGCTCGATCTCCGAGAGATGCTCCGTCAGCTTGCCGCTGGTTTTCAGGTTGGTGTAAAGCACCCTGCGGTGCTTCATCAGGTACTGCCGACGCAGCTCCGCGTACTTGCCCAGATGCACCTCCGGCGTCTGCGGCATCAGCAGGTTCGGCACCTGATAGCCGTTCTGCATCCTGTAAGTGACCTCCATGTTGTTCGCTCCTTTCATGGGGTGTTTCGTGTTGTTCTGTGCGGTCATCATAACCGATTCTCGCGCGGTTTGCAAAAAACTGATCCCGCTGAGCCTGCATGACTGTGCGGCTGATCTCCCGCAATCCCATCTCTGCGATGTCGCTGGTGGCGATGCCCAGGGCGTTGACGGTGGGCGGCGTGTTGAATTCGTAAACATGGGCAAATTCGTCAGCGGTGAAATAATCGTCTGCCCGTAAGCCCATCCGGGTCATCAGCATATAGGCCACGCTGACCTCCAGCGCATCCCGGTAGAACACCTCCAGATTAAGGTCATCCAGCTCCTCCAGCAGGCTGTCCTCCCGGCACTCCCGCAGGTCTTGCAGGTAGTCTGTGATGTTGTCCGCCACGGCGTTATGACAGGCGGAACGCACGGCGTCCGCCAGATTTTCTTTTTCGGACAGGTTGCCGAAGGTGGCCTCCAGCGTTTCGATGACCTCCGGCTCAAAGACCGGGTGCATCGTCCAGATAGGCAGTGGACGGGCAAAGCGGGACGCATGGGTATCGGACACATCAAAATAGAGCTTCAGGCAGTTTTGTCCGTCATCACCAAATACGGCAATGCTTTTTGCGCCGCGATTGACCCAGCGGCCAAACTGACGGTTCCATCGTTCCATCTCAAGGACCGCCGTGGCGTCCGGGCGCTGGGCGTAGATCAGAATTTGATCATCAAAGGGACATTTGTAATTGTAGCAGGCGGCGCGGAGAAAGCCCGTCCAGCTTTGATAGCTGCCGGTAACGCTCTGCACAGTCTGGTCATACAGCTCTGTGATAAGCTGAAATTTGGTTGGCAAGGCTCGCACCTCCTATCTCTCCGGCTCCGCCCGCTTTTTTACTGCAAGCCGGTCATTCTTTTGCTGTTCTTTTTGGGCCTTTTCAAATGGCTTCCGCTGATAGCAATAAATATAAAACTGGTAATCACCTTTAACTGGCGTACAGCGGAGCATATACACATACTGTTTGGTTTTCACCATGAATCCGTAAGAGGGAAGCAGTGCACCCTTGATGGCGCAGATCTGCTCATACCGGTTACAGCAGCGGTTCATGCTGTCGAAGTCCCGCAGCGGGGAGTCCGGCTGCTCCCGCAGCCAGTTTACGGTGCGGTCAATATCGGCCTTAAACTCCGGCGTGTTCAGTCTATCTGCCTGGTGGGGCCACCATGTTGTATAAAACTGCTTGCCGCTGCCAAAATCACCCCGCAGGTGTCCCACGCAACCTACGGTCTTGTCCTGTTCCTCGCTACGAGAGAAATAGAGAGCGTGCAGTGCAGGCTCATTGACGCTGTAAAAGTCAATGACATCCTTATCGCTGGCGGGATATTTCTCCTGAAATTCCGCAAGGGTACGGCATCCGCCATCCTGAAAGGAAAGGCTGCCGTTCTCCAGCGGAATCCACCCATCAATGGGAAGCTGGAACGGCTCACGGGTGAGGACGGTGCCATAGAAGTTGACCATGAGACTCCGCGATAGTTCTATCGGCTCACCCCAATCTGCATCGCCATGGCGCAGCTCGTAGCGATATACGCCCTCCGGTACGGTGGCTCGGTCAATGCGGCATTCCGTAAACAACGCCGGTCGGTCAAAAATCGTGACCTCCTGGTAGGTCACTTTCTGCGCGTCATAGCTCATCTGGCTTCACCTCGCTCTCTGTGTTTCTTTTGCACTCTCTGACGTGCTAAAAACTCCGGCACTTCTTGGAAACCGAAGGTATCGGCGTAGTAGGCAGTTTTCTTTCCGGCCTGTGTCAGTACTACCACATCGCCTACGGACATGGAGTGCATCTGACGGGCAAAGGGTCGGCGGTCGCCGTTGTGCTTTGCCCAAAGATGCTCCAGCGTATTATCTTTCGCAAACATACCGGCATAGGTGCGCCGATAATCAGCATTCTGGAGTTTCCCTTTTGCCTCCGCGTAGGGCCGGAAACAGTAGCCCACATCGGCGATTATGGGGATTTGGTAGATTTCATAGGTGCCGATCTCATCGCTGATTTTCGGCGTGCTGGGAACATAGAGATTGCCGTTGCGCTCCTGTATTTCTGCAAATTCACAGATATGGCAGACGGAGCTGCCAATGCGGGTATGACAATCGTCGATGTAGGTGCAGGGCAGGATCAACTGCTCACCGTCAAAACGGGTGATGACGATGCTTTCCCCGTCTTGGATGGTAAAGAGTGTATGGTACTCGCTGTCGATGAAGCGGATCACGCGCTTGTCCTTGTCAGGGTTTGGAAAGGCGATAACGCCCATGATGTTTACCGGCTCACGGTCACTCATCGTGCTGTACCTCGCTCTTTTGTAGATTTGTGCGCCTGCGGTTCCGGCATAGGAACGACTGTCAGGCGCTCCCCCAGCTTAATAAAGGCTTCCGGATGATGAAATAGCTTCTCGTATTTCTTCATCAGTGCAGGCGTTAAGGATGTAAATTCAGATTTCCCAAGTCCGACAATCAAAAAATTCCCAGCCACAATGTCATAAATATCGTTATCCTCATCTCGGAGCGCACGGTTCAGCGGCAATCCGTTCAGCTTTCCTTCTTCGTTTACAATCAGTGCCACAGGATCTTCATACGGGTATACAGCTTCGATACAGCCTCCAACCGCTCGCTGTAATGCGCCAAGACCATCTTCAATTTCAATACGCATAGGCTTCTTCCCTGGCTTAACGCACAAAACGGTCATCTTTTCTTTCATGATGTTTGCCGACTCACGGTCACTCATCGTGCTTCACCCCTCTCTTTTTTCGGCGTGGTACGCTTCTTTTCGTATTCCGCCAGTCTTTCCTTAGCCCATTCGGGCAGCTTGTTATGATCTGCAACTCCGAGAACATCGGTAATGTCCCACCGGCATCGTTCACCGGAATACAATTCCTCGAAGTAAACCGCACGCCCGCGTGCGCCGGGTGTGCAGCCAAAGCCGCCCTGCGCAAAGCCGAGTTGACAGTCTGCCGTGCGGTATTCCGGTGCAAGGCTGGTGGGGCGGAGAACAATCAGCTTTCCTTGCAGAGATTCCTCTGACGGAGGAAGGCAATCGTCCACGCCTAAAACGGCATAGGGGACATTTCGGGCCGCACGGAAAGCTTTGACTTTTTCGACCTGTGCCTGCAAGCGATTCAAAAAGGTTTCTGCAATTTCCAGATAACTCTTACAGGCAAGTGCTTCGGGATACATCTTTTCTCCGAGAAAATTGTACTGCTGATAGCAGGTCATATAGGTTTCGTCCTTCGGATTGAACCCCGTAAGCAGAACGCGCCCACCCATACGAATGGACTGTATGATCTCGTAGTCACCGGCTTTGTCGGGTTTTGCACTTTTCTGCTCCCTGTACCCAAGCCGCTCCGCTTTATCCCGTAAGATAAGGTCTTTGAGGTATGCACCCTTTTCTGGCTGTTGTTCAAACCATTCCCGTACCTCGCTGTCACCGAGGGAAAGCTGAAAGGTGAAGCGCATGATTTTGCTGCGGTATTCATCATTCTTTTCTTTTCGCTTCTGATAGTTTGTCACCGTGCTTCACCTCGATCTTTGTGTTTCTTTTTTCGTCGCTGCTGTTCTTTTTCCAATTCCTCCAGCGTTTTCGGCGGTTTGCCATCAAAGGAGATCAGAACATTTTGCTTCGGTGTGCCTTGCAGCATGGTTTCCAACTCGCTGCACTCCTGCTTTTGCTTTTCTGTCATAGTGCCGTCCTTTCCAGAAGATAGAAAAACAGAGATTTGAGCATCTTCTGCCGCAAATCTCTGTTCCAATCGTTCTACTGTCCAATTCTGTTTGAATTGCCCCAAAGGGTTATGCCCGAATTGGGCGATGGCCCGCTGATCCATATCGCGGAGCCTTTTCCATAATTCAGGGTGGTGATGCCGCAGCTTTCGCAATTCGTTGATTCGCTGGAGGGGGCAGCACCAGCAGGAACAGCGGTGGTAGATCTCATATAGTCCACTCCAATCATAACCACGGTCGTAACATATTTTCAAAGCCTCTGCTTCGGTGATACCCCAGTCCACCAACGGATACTGCTCGTTCTTGATCCGTTTCGGCTCATCTGCCGCGATACCGACATAGTGGAGAGCCTGATACTCGCCCTTGAGCCGATTGACCTCCTTGCTGATAAGATGGGTTTTAAGCTGACCCGTACACCATCGTACCTTAGCACCGGGCCAGCCGTTGCCATAGAGCGAAACGCCCAGCCGTTGCCGGTTTTCGATGGAAGATGGCCTTTGCTTTTCTTCCTCGAACATCAGGTATTCAAAGCCTTTTGGGTGACGGAGCATGGTGATGTGGATACCACGCTCCCGGTAAAGGTAGTCATCCACTTTGCGGATATGGTCATACATTTCCGGAAATTCCATGCCCGTGTCTGCCCAAAGGACCGTGTCTATGGGCAAACCTCGTTCAATCATCAGCAAGAGCATAGCCGTGCTGTCCTTGCCGCCAGAGAGGGATACGGCGTGGAAAATCTGCTTGTTGAATGAAAACACCTCCAGTCTTGTTTTATTGCAGGCAGCTATCTTTCCGGCTCGTTATGGCTCTTATCTCGCTGCCTGAATTGCTTATGGTGTGGTTTTGCGGCCAGTAAATCGGGCGGAATACTTTCTGCCGAAATGATAATCCTGTTTTCGGAATTATCTTTCCATGTATTGGCACCCTTACTCCGTTCTATGTTCATACGGTGGGAGAGTTCTTCCACATACGCAGCAAGCGTGTGCGTAAATTCAAATACCAACCGACGCCCAGCCGCATCATTGGTAATGTAAACTGTTTGATCCAACACCGGAGGCTTTTCCAATGATTGCCCCGGTGCGTAACAGTGCACATTGAAATAGATTAAATTCTTTTCTATCCACGGGAATGCCCGTACCCTGTATGGGCCTACCCATCTATCAATTTCCATGCTGACCTCCATTCCTGATATGAGAGAAAAGGCGCAGCACGATTTAACGGCTCTGTTCCTGCTGGCGCTTGCGGTGCCAACCCTCCAGCAGCTTGATGATGACATCCTCCATCTGCTTCGGGGTGTAGCTGGCGGGAAAATACTTTTGCAGACGATCGTTTCGGATCGTGACCTTGCGCTCCAGTGGCTTTTCCTCCCGCATGATGAGGTCGATGATGTTATTTTCCAGCTTGCCTTCGCCGCTGAGCTGCTTGAGCCGCTGGGCCTGTCCAAGCGACGGGGATACTTCGTCACGCTCCATGGCAAGCAGGAGGTAGGTCTGTTCTTTTTCGGACAGGTGGGAGAGGAAATCCGCTGCGGGAACGAACTTGAGCGTTCCCGCATCCACCGCGTCCAATAGCGGAGGGATCAGCTTATTCAGACGCACATATCGCTGTACTTGCTTGCGGCTTTCGTCTACCTGATCCGCTAAAAGGTCTATTGAACTATGTCCCTTTAACTTCTGGCCAAGTTGGCCAGAAGTTAAATCTGTCCGCTGACCCTGCCGTTTCATGGCGTCCAGCTTCAGCTTGTAGGCTTTGGCTTTCTCGCTGGGCAGCAAGTCCTCACGGTTGATGTTGTAGTCTACCACCAAAATGTCCGCTTCCTCATCGCTGTAATTTCGGACAATAACGGGGCGGGTATCCAGCCCCACGGCCTTCGCACAGTAATCGCGCCGGTGGCCGGAGATGATCTCATAGCCACCACTCTCGCGGGGGCGGACGATCAGCGGCTCGGCAATGCCGATGTGCTCAATACTGTCCATAAGCCGCACCAGATCAGGCGTGGGGCGGTCGATGGTGTACGGTTGGCGGGAATATGGGAAAACCTCTGCTGCGGGAACGATCTGAATCCGTTCCTGCCGGTCGGCTTCACGCTCCGCGTCCGTTTTGAACAGGTCATCGTACCGGGTCAGTTCGATGCCGCTTAATTTGCTTGCCAAGGCTCAACACCTCCCTCGTCAGATTTTCATACGCCAGCGCCGCCTTGCCGCTGCGGTCGTGGTCGTAAATGCTTTTGTTTTCCACACTGATCTCTGCCGCCTTGATGGAACGGGGGATCTCACTTGCGAACACATGACCGCCGTAGGTTTTGCGGACAAGCGCATTGATCTCCCGCGCCAGTGTGGTGCGGCTGTCCACCATGGTCAGTACAATGCCGTCTACCTCCAGCTTCGGGTTGAGCTGCCGTTTCACGCGGGTGATGGTTCGCAAAAGCTGTTCCAGCCCCTTTGCGGGGAGATATTGCGCCTGCACAGGGATAATCACGCTGTCCGCAGCGGTCAGGGCGTTGATGGTCAGCATACCGAGGGACGGCATACAGTCGATGAGCGCGTAATCGTAGCGGTCTGCCACGGTGGACAGATATTGCCGCAGCACCGTTTCACGGCTCATGGTGTTGACCAGCGTGACCTCCAGTGCCGACAGCTCGATATTGGCGGGGACAAGATGGACGCCGGACGGGTGGTGCAGGATGCCCTCGCCGGGGGCGATGGGCTGCTCTGCGATGATCTTCTCCATCAGGGTGGAGAGCGTTGGGGATAATTCGTCAGGCTGTGACCAGCCTAACATCTGCGTGAGATTGCCTTGTGCATCGGCGTCGATCAGCAGGACTTTTTTACCTTGCCGAGAAAGACCAATGCCGAGGCTGGCGGCTGTGGTGGTCTTACCCACGCCGCCCTTCTGATTTGCCAGTGCGATTGTTTTCAATGGGACACCTCCTCCAACAAAAAAGGAGCCTTGCGGCCCCTGTTCTAACAAAGCTGTTGCTTCTTACGGTTATTCTTTTTTCGGGTGGTATTCTTTCTATTCTCAGTCTTGCTATATCTCAGTCTTATTAGATTTCGATTTTCGAAAGTCACAGAAATTCGAAAACCGAAAATCAAGACTTTCGAAAATCGAAAGTCACAGAAGCGCAGACTCCGGCCACATCTATGATTTTCGAAAATCGAAAGTCTGGACTTTCGATTTATTTAGGATATATCGCCGGCAAAGTTTTTCACATAAATGATAGCCGGTTTTCCAAGTCCTTGCCGCTTTCGTTCAATCAAACCAATACCTTTTTTGCTGTCCAATTCTGCGAATAGGCGCACCGCCTTTTCAGAGCGACAGCGCAGGGTTTCCATGACTTCTTCTACCGTAAAAATGATAAAGACACGATTTTGGTCGTCTACCCAACCGTTCCGATAGGACAACTCCATGCGATCAAGTAGCAGTCCATACAATAGCTTTGCATCAGAGGAAACGCCATCAAACCGGCTATCGGTGATTAGCAGTTTTGGAATGCGAAAGAAAGCGTATTGTTCACCAGAATGTCCATAGTAATAGGGCAGGGATAAGGCCATAGCGTTCACCTCACATTCTATGGGGATATAAAAGGGCAGGGGAATCCCTGCCCTGAGATTTCAAATTTTTAATTGCTCGGTACACTTTTGCAACAGAGCTTGAAATTTTTGGGGTTTTCTATTTCCGCGTAGGCAATAGGACGACGAAAGAAAGGTTACAAGCGAATCCCTTGTAATATTCCACCCTTTTCTTCCGAGTATGGCAGTAATACGCTTTTCGAGTACCCAGCGTTGAATAGCGGTCATTGAAAACCCTGTCAGTTCCCTGATTTGCTGTGTCCGAAGGAGATCGGGCAGGTATGAAAAATGTGCCTGCAGCACCTCATATATTTGCCGATTTACATTTTCATCATTTCCATAAAGCGTATCCTTTTTGTAAAGATAGGCAAGTGCATCTGTGAGCTTAATGTGATGAATACGCCCGGTAGGGGTATCTACTATCTCATATGAGATTTCTCCGCGCCGGGTTAAATTATATGCAGTCTTGTGGCATATCCCGCACACTTCACAAAACTGCTTTTGTGTAATATACTCCGGATATGCTACTGCAAGATCCGAATAATAGGTCAGCAGATCCATTTCAGTTCTCCCTTCTGGTGATTGCCGACAGCAGAGAAAACCAATGATTCTCAGAAATGTGGTCTATCCTATTTTCTATCCTTTGTCCATTTTTGCTCGCATTTTTCGGAAAATGCGAAAGCGCCTGCCACCCCTGTTTTTCTTGTATCAAATACTCAAAAAATCCTGATTTTTCAACGGGTTCAAGGCATAGTAACTACCGTGTACTGCTTCGATGTGACGCCTAAGTGGAACAGTTTCGAAATTACTCGAAATCAGTTTGAGGGAAACCTCACGAGGGTTCGAATCCCTCCCGCTGCGCCAAGGAAAAACCTCTTTTGTCTGTTACGGCAAAAGAGGTTTTTCGTAAAGAGAGGGACTGAAAATGCTGATTGACAGTTCGATCGCACAGGCATATATCGAGAGCAGCTGCGTCGACGCTTTTCGTGCTTCATGGCTCTTTGAACACACCTCGGTTTCGTCAGATCTTGGCAGGAATGCATTTACTCCGCCGCCTGAGGATCTTGCTCTCCGAGAGACTGTGCGCAAGCTCGAACGCCGTATCTGTGAAGCGGCTGCGCACTTTGTCCCCGTCAACCGCCCGATTTGGGACGCGCTTTTCCCCGATTGGGAGGCGGTACAGCCGACACTTGATTTGATCGTCGGTTATCCCGAGCCTTACGACGCCGTTGCGGCACACTCGCCCGACGGGCAGGCACATCTCATCTTTGACCTCATCCGTTGGTGCAATTATGCGGAGCTCGACCAGCTCGACAGCATCATTCGGAATCTGCTGACGCATGAGATTACGCATCTCTTGATTGGACACCGCTATCCGGCGGCAGATGCCGCATTGGAAAGTACAGACTATTTGACAAGATTGGATGCTTACACATTTCATGAGGGATTCGCCCATCTTCTCTCCTATCAGGCGACAGAAATCGACTGTGTGAACTGGCATACACCGCAGCTTACCGAGGTCGCGGCAGCAAGCCGTGCCAAACTGCGCCTCGCGCTTACGGAGACGGACCCAGACAGGCAAAAGCAGTTTCTTGAAGAGGCGGTCTGCGGATCGTACTATGAAAAGTTTGCCTGTATGTGCGGTATGCTGTATCTGGCAGACTGATGGGAAACGCAGGGAATCGACGGCCTGCAAAGCGCATTTGCGGACTATCACGGCTTTGCTCAAAGGGCCTTGAGCATTCGAATTTGATTGTAAAAGAGGAAGAGACGCGAATGCGTCTCTTCCTCTTTTACACCTTCTCCCGCTTCTGCCGCCAGAGGTTGATCGCCAGCATGACCGCGGCGTAGATCAGCGCGGCGGCGAGGATAATGAGCGAGAAGTCGCGCTGCATCTGGTAGCTCGTCGTCGTGAAACCCTTGACGAGTAGATGACCGGCAAGATAGCTCGCGGGAACCAGCGCGAGATAGCCGAGCGCTTTGCCCGTTTTCTTCCTGCGGCAGACGAAAAATGCAATACCCAGCGTAATAAGGAGTGCTAACGATAGCAAAACGTAATAGCCCAACGCCAGCCTCGGCAGAGAAATGATGCCGCCGTTCATGCTGCCGCAGAGCAGCACATCGTCCTGCCCGTTGTTCTGAGAATAGCAGACTGCCGTGCAATTTGCGGCGTCGAGCGTGAAGAGCGTGCGCGCGGACTCCGCCTTGGCGAGCACGCCTTGCAGTGCGTCCGCCTCGCGCTGTGTGCGATCATTTGCGCTGTGTGTGTTCGGGGCGCCCCCGGTTTTGTCGAATGCGCCGCGCCATGTGTCGAGCGGCGTGCGCCATGCGGTGATGAAGTAGATGGTTTTGCCGCTGTTGGGGTCCTGCGTGTTCGTGACCTCTGCGCCGGAGACCGGCACGAGCAGGCTGACGGAGATGCTCTCCGCGCCGCTGAGATCAGAAAGCCCATCCGCTGCCGAGCCGTCGTCCGCGAGCGCGCTGGGCGAGCGTGAGATCGCCCACTCTGTCTCGCTGTACGGCAAATACTGCGGCGCGGTGAGGTACGCGAATCCCGCCGTCGCCAGCGTCAGCGCGAGCGTGACGGCCAGCAGCACGGCGGCCAGCTTCTTGCGTCGAAGCTGCCGCTTCAAGTCGCGCAGCGGCTGCGCGCTGACGGGCGCGGGCTTCACGTCCGTCTTCAGCGCGTCGAGCTCGGCGCGGCAGGCCGCGCACTGCGCTAAATGCCCGTCCACAAATTTCTTCGTCTCCTCGCGCAGCATGTCTTCCTCATAGAGCGGCAGAAGATCCTGCACGATGCTGCAAGTTTTGTCCATTTCAGTCGTCCTCCAATCCTTCGCGGATCATGCGCTTGGCGCGGTGATACGTCACGCATGCCCAGTTTTCCGTCTTGCCGAAGAGCGCGCCGATGTCGCGGAAGCTCTTCTCACCGTACACGCGCCACATGAAGACCTCCTTGTACGGCTCTCTGAGCGCGTGCAGCAATTCCTGGATGCGTGCGGCCTCGCTGTGATCTTCTAACTCCTCCTCGTGGCTCTCCTCGGCGATCCGGCAGTCTTCGAGCGGGGCAAGCCGCTTCTCGCGCCGCAGCTGCGAATAATAGAGATTCTTCGCGATCTGGCAGAGCCACACGCGCACGCTGCACTCGCCCCGAAAGCGGTCGAGGGCGTCCATCGCGCGGAAAAACGTCTCACTCGTCAGCTCCTCGGCGGTACTCTCGCTCCCGGACAGCGAAAGCAGATACCGGTACACATCGTCAAAGTACACGGCGTACACCTCTTCAAAATTCGTCAGCGCCCTCACCCCCCTTTCTGTCTATAGGACGGCGGAAAACCGGTTTTCTTACAAAAAAATCCGTCCCGCGGGACGGATTTTTTCTTTCACGTTTTCACGACTCTTTTCTTGCCGCACTTCGGGCACGTGAGCTCGACCTTGCCGATGTTTTTCGGCACGCGGCAGTACGCGCCGCAGGAGCAGCGGACGTATTTGTGCGCCTTGTCGGCGCGGCGTGCCTTCGCGCCGCGGATGGCGTTCGCCTTCGGCGTCCACCAGGTCAGAAACTTCGCGTTCTCGGCCTGACGGCGCGCGAGATTGCGCGAAAAAATGCGGATGAGCACGATGAACATCAGCACCATCGACACAAAGTACAGCGCTTGGGAAACGCCCTGCACGCGGATGATCGAGCTCAGAATGCTCACGCCCAGCTCAAGGATCACGAGCGCCCAGTTCAGCGCATCTACGCCATTGCGGCCATACATAAAGCGGTAAAGGGCATCGCGGAATTTGTTCACAAAAAACACTCCTAAAATCTTGATGCTGCCATTCTACACGCTTTTTCGACCCCCGTAAAGGCGTTTGAACAAAAGTTTACAGAATGGAAAAGAGTAAACGCAAACCGCTCGCCCCCGTCAGTCGCCTTACAGGGGGGGCAAGGGGGGCCACGCCCCCCCAAAAAGCCTCGCAGAGTTTCGCCGCTCCGCGGCGAAATAAAATGAAATCGTAAATCCTGACGACATGTGCGTCAGGATTTACACTTCTCGCTCCGCAAACGTGCGCGCCTACGGCGCGTGCGCTGCCGCGGAGCGCAAAAAGCTAAAACGAAAGCCCCGCTGAGCGGGGCTTTCGTTTTAAGCATTAAAGTCCGTTGGTGTAACGATACAGGAACGTCACGGCCTCGGCGCGGTTGCAGGAAGCATACGGGGAGAACGTCGTGGCGCTGGTGCCGGTGGTGATACCCTTACCGACGGCCCAGAGGATGGCCTTGTAGTAGCTCGCCTCGCTCGTGGCGCCCACATCCTTGAACGGGTTGGAGTAGTAGCCGCTGGGCTGACCCGCGTAGCGGTACAGGAAGGTCACGATCTGGGCACGGGTGCAGACCTGATCGGGGGAGAACGCCGTGGTGCTGGTGCCGGAGGTGATGCCCTTCTGGCTGGCCCACAGGATGGCCTTGTAGTAGCTCGAGTGCGTGACGGCGTTGACATCACGGAACGGGTTGCGGGTGGTGGTCGGCTCCGGGCTGCCGGCGGCGCGCCACAGGAACGTCACGATCTCGGCGCGGGTGCAGGACTTGTACGGGGAGAAGGTGGTGCTGGACGTGCCGTTGGTGATGTTCTTGCCGACGGCCCACTTGACGGAGTTGTAGAAGTAGTCGGTGGTCTTGACGTCGATGAAGTTCATCGTCTGGCCGATCTTGATGGCCACGGTGCCGGTGAGCTGGCGGGTGCCGGTGCCGGTCGTGCCGTAGCGGGCGTAGATGGTGAACGGGATGTAGACGGTCTCGCCGGTCTTGGCGTAGCGGCTGGCGAGGAACGCGACGTCGCTGAGCGCGTTCTGGCTGGCGGTGGCGCTGTAGTAGAACTTGTCAGTCGTCTTGACGGAGCCGCCGTAGTTGTAGCCGCTGTAGTAGGTGTAGAGCGAGCCCTCGTTGACGGCGGAGACGGCGCTCTGGTCAAAGGTCACGTAGTCGATGGTGTAGTTGCTGCTGTAGCCCTTGGTGGAGCTCAGGTAGCTGAGGAAGTCGCTCTCGTCGAAGCGGACGCTGTCGCCCTGAGAGACGGTGTACTTGATGTCCTCGCGCACGAGGTTGACGACGACGCTGCCGGAGTAGCTCACGGTCGTGCCGCGGCTCGTGGAGGAGCTGGAATAGCGGGTCGCGTACAGGGTGAAGTTCAGCGTGATGGTCTTCGCGGTGGTCTTGTCGTTGGGGACAAACGTCACGCTATCGAGGTTGGTGACCTTGGTGCGGGTGTTGAACGCGCCGGAGGAATTGCTGGTGGACATGGCGGTGCCGCCATAGTACAGCGTGCCCTGCGCGGTGGTGGGCAGGGAGAAGGACACATAATCGAAGGTGACATAGGGATAGGACTTGCTCTTGCTGGCGTCGCCGCGGGCCTCAGCGACCTTGTTCATGAAGTCGTTGAAGTCGCTCTGCGCGAACTGGACGGTCTCACCGGCCACGCCGTTGTAGTTGATGTTGTAGTTCTTCTGGTAGACGCTGATGGTGCCGCAGTAGAGCTTATTGTCGGTGCCCTGCGTCACGACATACAGCGTGCACTTGCCATTGATGAAGTTGGTGTCGGTCAGGGAATAGAGATTGGCGGCGGCAGTGGTGGGATAGTATTTCTGGGTGCTGCCGTTGTTCCAGTCGACAGGCTCGGTGTTCACACCGGCAACATAGTAATACCTTGCGCCGGAGGGAACCTGAACGTAATAGCGATAGGTGTTGCCGTAAGCCGCGACCGGCTCGGGATACTGGTCGGCATAGGTGGTCGAGCTGGGCGTTACGGGAACGTTAAACGTAACGCTGTAGGTCTTGGGAACGTTAGAATTGGCAACGCGGGTGGTCACGGTGGCGGTGAACTTTGCAGTGCCGATGCCGCTGAGGTTTGCCTTGAAGTAGAGATAGCCGGAGCCGCCGGCGGGATAGTTGTACGAAGCATTGCTCGTGCCGACACCGTAGGCAGCGGTAGAGGCGACCTGAGTGACGCCGCTGAGGGAATAGACGGTCTCGTAGGTGTAGGCGGTGCTGTAGGTCTTGTTGATGGCGGCCTGCGCGGCGTTGACAAGATCACTGTAGCTGTAGTTCACAGAAGTGCCGTTCTGAACAGCACTGAGGGTCGCCTCGATCAGGGCGCCGGTAACGGGGATGTTCTGCACATAGTCCTTGCCCTTATAGGTCGCCTTTGCGGTGACAGTGGTAGAGCCGCTTGCTCTGAGCGTTACCGTCGGCGCGGCGGTCGTCTGGTTCGTCACAGTTGCGATGTTGAGGTTGGCGGAAACAAAGGAGTAGGTCGGGACGACCAGGCTAGCGGAAGATGAGGTATCCACAAAGCTCGCCGCCAAAGTCGCGGTCTGACCGATCTGCGTCAGCGTAACGCTTGCGGGGACGACAGTGAAGGTATAGGTATCGGGAAGGCTCTTGACCGTGATGGGGTCACTCGTCTTAGCGAGCTTATCGCCCTCGCTTGCCTTGCAGTAAACAGAGTAATTGGTCGCGGTCGTAACGTTTGCGGGGACCGTCCAGTCGAGGGACTTGCCCGTGCCGATCGGAAACTCTTTACTGTCACCGATCTTGTAGAACCACGCATAGGTGGCGGCGTTGCTGAGACCGGTGGAGCTGGCGGTGAGCGTGGTCTTGCCGCCGGAGATGACCTCGGTAAGGCTTGCCTTTGCGGTCACGGCGGCTTCCGTAGTCGTAACTGTGATTTCGGTTGAAAGCGGAGTCGCTGCCGTCGTCTTCACCGTCAGTTTATGCGTGGAATCGGAATAGGTGGGCTTGTTCGTCGTATTATCGATCACATAGCCAGTTGCGGCAGCAGACCACTTGTTGTCGCCTTTGATGTCCTCGCCCTCAAGAAGGGAGATGTTGACCGTGCCGTTCGTCACAGAATAGGTTCTGTTGTTGAAGGTGACGGTGGTGATGTCGCCCGGGAGGAGCTTGTCATTGACAATGATTCCCGTGGCAAGAGCGACGACCTGCTGCGCAACGACAGTGCTGCCGACGATCGCCTTGATGGTGCAGGAGGGGTTAAGCGTTCCGGGCGTCATCGGGGTGACCTTTGCGCTCAGACCGTTGCCCTGCGCGGTGGCGCCGGACCAGACATAGTCAAAGCGGTAGTCGGTTTCGCTGTTGAGCGAGGTTGTAGTACCGCCCTCGGTCTTGGTGACACCAAGGCTAGATGTGTCCAGCGTAAACGTAATCTCGGTGCCCCTATCAACGGGAGTAGAAGCGGATGCGCTAATCGTTGCTTTGCCGGTTATGGCATAGCCATCCGCAGGCGCGTCCGCCCTTGCAGGCACGACGACGAGGCTCAGGACCAATGTCAGAGCCAATAGCAAGGAGAGAAATTTTTTCATGTGATCTTCATCCTTTCGTGTTTGTTGTTGTCGGCTCCGCGCGCACAGAGCCTTTCTCATACACATACATTTTACCATGCCGCGGGAAATAAGGGAACAGGAAAATGGAAAATTCATAAATTCTTTATCTTCCCTCTTCGCCCAGTTTCCCTTTGCTTCATTGATTAGACGCAAGAAACGTCTGTTTTGTTTCACAAAACCCGAAAATTTCCCAAAAATTTTTTACGCCGCGAAAAAACGCACATACACGAACACCCCCAGAGCGATCTGCGCAAGTAAGATCGCGGGGATGCCGAACTTGAAGTACCAGTGCCGCGTTTTGTGGTGAAAGACCCTCATTGCGAAAAGAGCACCCGCGCTGCCGAGCAGCAGCGCGAGTGCAAATAGAGTCTTTTCGGGCACGCGCCGCGCGCCCTGAATTTTGGCGCGGCGCTTGTCTGCGCCGTAGACGCAGAACGTCAGAATATTGATCGCGGCGAGATAGATGACAAAATATCTCACTTTTCGAGCTTGCTGAGCTCCACAGCCGCCGCCGCGCCGAGGCGGGCGTTGTTGAACACGAGCTGGATGTTGGAATCCAGGCTGTCGCCGCCGGTCAGGTCCTTGATCTTGGCGAGCAGATACGGCGTCGTGGCCTTGCCGTGGATACCGTCCTTCTTCGCGTCCTCCACGGCCTCGGCAATGGCCTTGTCGATGACTTCCTTGTCCATGGAGTACTCTTCGGGAATCGGGTTCGTGACGAGTAAGCCGCCGCGCAGACCCAGCTCGCGCTTGACGTGGAACGCCTTGGCCAGCTGCTCCGGCGTGTCGAGCTCGTAGTCGACGCCAAAGCCGGACTTGCGCGTGTAGAACGCAGGCAGCTCGCTCGTGCCGTAGCCGATGACGGTCACGCCGTGGGTCTCGAGATATTCGAGCGTCAGACCGAGGTCGAGGATGGACTTCGCGCCCGCGCACACGACCATGACGGAGGTGTTGGCCAGCTCTTCGAGGTCAGCGGAGATGTCGAACGTCTCCTGCGCGCCGCGGTGCACACCGCCGATGCCGCCGGTGGCGAACACGCGGATGCCCGCCATGTCGGCGATCATCATCGTGGTGGTGACGGTGCACGCGCCGTCCTTGCCCTGCGCGACGAGCACGGGCAGGTCGCGGCGGGAAGCCTTCGGGATGCCCGCGCCGGTGCGGCCGAGGTAGTCGATCTCTTCCTTGGAAAGGCCCGCCTTCAGGCGTCCGCCGATGATGGCGATGGTCGCGGGCACCGCGCCGGCCTCGCGGATGATGCTCTCGACCTTGAGGGCGGTCTCCACGTTCTGGGGATAGGGCATGCCGTGGGAAATGATGGTGGATTCGAGCGCCACGACGGGCTTACCGGCGGCAAGGGCCTCGGCAACCTCGGGGGCGATATCCAGATACTTGTTCATAGTTAAAAATCCTCCTGTAAAGTAATAGGTGAAAGTTTCACGTTTACCTTTTGAGGTAAGGTTGTATCATAACATACAACTTGTCAAAAGTCAATACAAAGCGGGGCTTGAATTTGCACGGGAAGTGGCATATAATACCTCTATTATCCCGTGAAAACCCACAAAAGGAAGGAAAATTATTATGGAACGAGTGAGAATTGCCGCGCTCTTCGCCGACAAAGAGCAGTACGGCGGCGCAAGCGTCACCGTATGCGGCTGGGCGAAGACCATCCGCGATATGAAGACCTTCGGATTCATCGAGCTGAACGACGGCTCGTGCTTCCGCAATTTGCAGGTCGTGATGGATGCGAATTCTCTTTCTAATTATAAGGAGATCGCCGCGCAGAACGTGGGCGCCGCGCTCATCGTGCGCGGCACCGTCGTGCTGACGCCCGAGGCCAAGCAGCCGCTCGAAGTCAAGGCAACAGAGATCGAGGTCGAGGGCGTGTCCTCCCCCGACTATCCCCTGCAGAAAAAGCGCCACAGCGTCGAATATCTGCGCACCATTCAGCATCTGCGCCCGCGCACGAACCTCTTCTCCGCGGCTTTCCGTGTGAGAAGCGCGGCGGCCTACGCCGTGCACGAGTTCTTCCAGAGCCGCGGCTTCGTCTATGTCAACACCCCCATCATCACCGGCAGCGACTGCGAGGGCGCGGGCGAGATGTTCCAGGTGACGACGCTCGACCTTGAGAACCCGCCGAGAACGCCCGACGGCAAGGTCGATTACAGCAAGGACTTTTTCGGCAAGAAGACGAGCCTGACCGTCTCCGGCCAGCTCAACGCCGAGAACTTCGCTATGGCGTTCGGCGACGTTTACACCTTCGGCCCCACGTTCCGCGCCGAGAATTCCAACACCGCGCGCCACGCCGCCGAGTTCTGGATGATCGAGCCGGAGATGGCGTTCTGCGACCTCGACGGCGACCTTGAGGTCATGGAGGCGATGGTCAAGCATATCATTCGCCGCGTGATGGAGCGCTGCCCGGATGATCTCGCGTTTTTCAACAGCTTTGTCGACAAGGGTCTGCTGGAGCGTCTCCAGCACGTCGAGAGCTCCGCCTTTGGCCGCGTGACGTATACCGAGGCCGTCAAGCTCTTAAAGGAGAGCGGCCAGAAGTTCGACTACCCCGTCGAGTGGGGCATCGACCTTCAAACCGAGCACGAGCGTTACCTGACCGAGCAGATCTTCAAGCGCCCCGTGTTCGTCACGGACTATCCGCAGGAGATCAAGGCGTTCTATATGCGCCTCAACGACGACGGCAAGACCGTCGCCGCGGCGGACTGCCTCGTTCCGGGCATCGGCGAGATCATCGGCGGCAGCCAGCGCGAGGAGCGCATTGAGCTGCTCGAAAAGCGCATCCGCGAGCTCGGCATGAATCCCGAGGACTACTGGTGGTACTGCGACCTGCGCCGCTACGGCTCCTGCCGTCACGCGGGCTTCGGCCTTGGCTTCGAGCGCATGGTGATGTATTTAACGGGCATCGGCAACATCCGCGACGTGGAGCTGCATCCCCGCACCGTGGGCAACGCAGACTTTTAATTCCTCAAAAAACAAGGGACACGGTTTCCGTGTCCCTTGTTTTTTGAGAATTACACTCCGCTTCGTGCCTTGCCGCCCAAAGGGCGGCTTCGACACGCGCGGAGCGAGAAGAGTTTTTTGGCACGCGCATGTCGCGCCAAAAAACGATTCGAAATCATTTCGCGTCTGCGGATGCGAAAAGCTGTGACGCTTTCATTATTTGTGGTAAATAGTTACAAATGGGAACAAAAGCTCGAAAAGCGTAGTCAAAAGAAGTGAAGTCTGCTATAATGACCGCGCAGTTTTGAGAGAGGAGATTTTGACATGAAACACTTTTTTGCACTGCTGCTCAGCGTGCTGATGGTGCTGTCGCTGCTGACTGCCTGCGGCGATAAGACGACGCCGTCCGACGGCGACGATCAGACCGTCACGGACGAGAATGGCAGCGACACCGACAACAATACTGACGATACAACTGACCCCTACGACGCCGTGCGCAGCTACTGGTCGGAGGACCAGCTCACGCAGGCCTGGGGGCCGGATCAGGTGGTGGAGCACCTCTTTTTCCACCCGATCATCGCCTATCCGCAGTGGGCCTTCCACGACTGCAATGCCAGTCAGGATCAGCGCTACGGCCTCGACGACTGGATGGTGACGGTCGACGAATACAACAAAATTTTGCAGTCCGTGTACGACAAGGGCTACATTTTAGTCGCGATGGAAGACGTCTGGAGCGAGGTGACGGACGAGACCGGCACGCACATGGTGCGAAACACCCTGATGCTGCCAGAGGGCAAAAAGCCGCTCGTCATCAGCTTTGACGACGTGAACTACTACCCCTATATGCTCGACGAGGGCTTCACGAGCAAGCTCGTCGTCGGCGACGACGGCGAGATCTGGGCGCAGTGCACCGATCCGTACACAAATGAGACCTTTTTGACCAAGGAACTCGACGCGACGCCCATTCTCGACCAGTTTGTCTACGAGCACCCCGACTTTTCGCTGAACGGCGCGAAGGCCATCTTCTCGCTGACGGGCTATCAGGGGATACTCGGCTATCGCACGCAGGATGACCGCGACATCGCGGCAGATTCGCCCGACCGCCCCGCGTTCGATGCCTACCGCGCGAGCGAGATCGAAGCGGTCAAGCCCGTCATAGCGCGTTTGAAGGAGACCGGTTGGACGTTCGGCAGCCACACCTGGGGCCACATCCGCCTCGACACCAAACCGCTCCAGACCGTCATCAACGACACCGAGCGCTGGGCGGACGAGGTCGGCTCGCTCGTCGGTCCGACGCAAATTCTGTTCTACCCCCACGGCGGCCGTCCCGACGGTGACGACTGGCACCAGACCGGCGAGCGCTTCAAGTACCTGCAAAGCCAGGGCTTCCGCATCTTCGCGAGCGTCGGCACGAGTTCGTTCAGCTATGTGAAGCCCGACATTTCCGCCGTCATCTGCGACCGTCTGCATCCGGACGGCACCACGCTGCGCCACTCGCGCAGCCGCTATCTGCAATTCTATAATGCCGAGGACATCATGGATACGCAAGTCCGTCCCGATCTTGGCGTAGACTGGTGAGGAGGCGTTATTATGGCAACGTTAGAAGAACTCAAGGCGAAGGCCGTCGCCATGCTGGACATGGCGTATGTGCCGTATTCCCACTTTCCCGTGGGCGCGGCGCTCGAATGTGAGGACGGCGCGGTCTTCACCGGCTGCAACATCGAAAATTCGAGCTACGGCCTGACGAACTGTGCCGAGCGCACCGCGGCGTTCAAGGCCGTGAGCGAGGGGCACCGGCGCTTCAAGCGCATCGTCATCGCTGGGCGCAGCGACGACTACTGCTACCCCTGCGGCGCGTGCCGTCAGGTGCTCTACGAGTTCGGGCCCGACATGGAGGTCGTGTGCCTGAATAAGGACAACGAAGAAAAGCACCTGCACATCAAGGAGCTGCTCCCCTACGGCTTCGACCAGACGTGGCTTGCAATCGACGAAAAATAACGAAAAAAGAGAGCGGCGCTGCCGCTCTCTTTTTTCTTCGTTTCAGTTGCTTCCAGAGGAAGAGGCTCCAATCGTCACCTCGCCGCTCATCGTTTCGATCGTAAGCTCGCTCACCGCGCCGCCGTCGAGCGCGGGCACGGTGTAGTGTGTTTCGCGGTCGCCGCAGGCGATGAGCGTGCCTTCGCGCTCGGTGAGCGCGGAGCGGAACGCGCCGCTTTTCGTTTCATAGTCGAGAGTAAAGCCGTCCTGCGCGGGAAGGGTCAGATAGATGCTACCGCTCTCCGTTTCGGCATCAAGGCGCAGCGCACGCTCGGTAGCCAAAATCAGGTCACCGCTGACGCTTTCGAAGTCCAGCGCGCCGAGCGCGCCGGCGATATCCACCTTGCCGCTCGCGGTTTCGATCTCGGCACTCTCCGCATCGCCCGCCAGCTCGATCGCGCCGGAGACGGTCGAGAGCTCGATTTTCCCCCATGTGCCGTCCACCACGCCCACGCTACCGTTCACCGTCTCGATCTCGACCGTGGGGCAGGTTGCGCACATCACGCGCGCGTCGCCGCCGACGGTCGAAAGCTTGATGCTGCCGGAAACGTCCGCGCCCACGATGGTGTAGGCGTCCGTTGTTTCGACTTCGATCTCCTCAAAGTGACCGGCGCTGACCAGTTCCCTCGGAAGTCCCACGTCGAGGTGCTTTTCCCCGTTGTAGCTGCCGCGGTAAGCGTCGCCGAGGAAGCGGATGCGCAGCGTGTCGCCGTCGATCGCGCAGACCATCTTCTCGCTCTCGGCGAGCGGCGCGGTGGATTCCTCCTTCACGCTGATCTGCGCGCTCTGCTCGGCGGCATAGATGTTCACGCTGCCGCTGCGCCACGAGATGTCGATCTTGCGGATGTCTTCGCTCTCGCCGATGCTGAGCACCGCGCCCGGGTGGAGCTCTTCGCTCCCCTCCGCCTGCGTGCAGAAGGTGTAGGTCGCGCTGCTGCCGTCCCAGAGCGCGTCGACGGCGAAAATGCCGTCGCTTTGCGGCAGTTCTGCGCGGAATGTGCCGTTATCCTGCCGCTGGGCGGTCACGGTCTCGGACGGCATGCCGGTGCTGCCCCAGGCGTCGGACGGCCAGCAGCGGAGACTGACGGAATCGGGCGAATTATCGCCGAAATCGAGCGTTACGGTGTAGAAATAGGCGGCTGATACTGCAAAGGGCATTTCCAGTACAGGCGTGATGTCGCGGGAGGTTTCGTCCAGCGGGTGCGCGCCGCAGGCAATGACGGTCATGCTCTGTAGGCCCTGGGGGTAGGTCCAGTCGTAGCTGCTGCTTTTGAGGGTGACGCTGCAAGCGTTTGCACTTGTCACGGTCAGTGTTGGCGGGGTTTGGCGCGCGGCCTCGTCTGTGCTTTTTTCGCCGCAGGCGGCGAGGGAAAGGGCCAGCGCGAGCGGGAGCAGAAGGGAAAGGAGCTTCTTCATCGTTCGTTCCTCGTTTCTTTCGGATACTTCTATAGACGTATGATAGCCGAAAAAGTTCCCATGCACAACGGGGATCGTTGCACAAAACGCGGCAATTTGTGGTATCGTGAATTCTAATACCGGAGGCGGTACAGCTTTTTGCCGCGTTGTGTGCAACGCTGCTTCATGATACGGCGTATCATGAAAAGGCAAATCATGCATCAGTGTTCCCGCGTTTGCAGGGGGGTGTGGGCTGCCTTTTCTAACATTATCAAAATTTGGGGGAAAGAGCATGGAGACGACAACAAATTACAAACTTCCGCAATGGGTCAAGGAGGACCCGATCAAAATGCAGGACTTCAATGCCGCGTTTGCGAGCATCGACGCGGCGCTCAAGGCGGAGACCGACGCGCGCAGCGAGGCCGACGGCACGGCGGCGGAGCGCATCACGGCATTGGCGCAGACGATCGCAAACGGTAAAATCTGCCGCATCAAATACGGCAGCTACGCCGGCAATGGTCTGAGCGGCGCGGAAAATCCCAACAAGATCGACTGCGGCTTTTACCCGCTGCTTGTGATGGTGAGCGAGCAGAGCGACACGCAGCACTGGGCGCTGCGCGGTGTCAGCGGGTTTTACAACTCGAATAACCGGGGCAACGCGGCGATATGGGACAACAGCAGCGTAAGCTGGTTCTGCCAGCAGGAAGAGGATCAGTATTTCGCCCCGCCCGCCATTCAGTTCAATGAGGCGGGCAAAACATATTATTATGTGGTGCTCGGCTGTGACGCGGACTGAGACGCAGAAAAACAAAAAACAGCCCCCGGCTCAAAAGAGCCGGGGGCTGAAACTCTATTCAGAGATTTTTTGCGCTTACGTCAATGATTAGTTGGCGTAGTAAGCGTTGAGAACACCAGAATCAGTGAGCTTGCCAACAGTTCTGTCGATGGTGAGGGTGATGGAGTCGGGACCGAAAGCGGTGAGCTTGGCGGTAGAGACGCCGAACTCAGCAGCAGCACCATTAAGGGTGATGGTGTAGGTGCCATCAACGGGATTCTTAACAGTCTTGGCGTAGGACTGGAGAACAGCACCGGTGTCCTTATTCACGATGTTCAGGGTGTAGGTGTAAGAGGTAGCGAGAGGATCGGGGTTGGTGGAGGTGTCGACCTTGTTCACAGCGTAAACCTGGAGCGCCAGACGGTTGAGGGTGGCGGAGGTGGCAGAGGTCTCAGCGTTGTAAACAACGATGACGTTCTGCGTGGTGACGTCGCCGAGAGCCAGAGGCATCTTGGTCAGGCCGTCAACGCCGTTGCCGGAAACCGTGTAGAACTTGTCGCCAGAGATGGTGCCATCGACATAGTCGGTGTAGACAGAGTTCTTGTAGGTATCCTTCTCAGCGCCCACGATGGAGTCGACCTTAACGGTGTAGCCGGCGTAGGCAGCAGCCATGGGATAGCCGGTGAAGGCGGTGATGTCAACGGAGCTGGTGGTCGCAGTGCCGATCGCAGCGATGGCGGCATACTCCTTGACGTAGTTGTTGCTCAGAGCGACCTTGAAGAGACCGCCGGCGACCTTATTGGTAGCCTGGGTTTCGAGGGCGTTGAGCAGGGCGATGGCATTAGCAGTGTCCTTGTCACCATAGATGTTGCCCTTCACGCCGTCAACGTAGCCGGGGATGGTGTAGACACCGGTCTTGGCGTCATAGGAGATCTGCTCGTTGGCATAGTAGAAGAGGCTGGTGACCTTGGCGGCAACGGGATCGGCGATGACGTAGACGTAATCGGCGACCTTATCACCGTTCAGATCGACGAAGTCGACCTCAGCCTGAGCATAGTTGTCGATGTTGCCGAGACCAACGATGGACTTGAAGGTGTAGGGATTGGTAGTGTTGTTGCGGACCAGGAAGACGGTGGCATCGTCAACGATCAGGTTGTTGCCGTTGTACTGGGTGTTCTTGCTGACGAACAGGTTCTCGTTGTGGAACTTGGCGTCAACAGTGGTAGCGACTTCGACAGCGGCGAGAGTGCCGTTTGCCTGGGTGGTGAACTGGAAGAGGTGGCCGTTCAGGATACCGTTGACATCACAGACAGCGTTGGTGTTGATGTAGGAGTCAACGTAGAAGTAGTCACCATCAACCTTCATGACCTTGTTCTGGATGCCGGTGCTGTGGGTGACCTTGCCGGTCGCAATCTTGGGGGCCACAACGCCGGAAGCAGTCTCGTCGAAGTAGGTCATCTTGCTCAGGTCGACCACAGCGGTGGTGCCGTCCATGTAGGTGACGTTCGCCTTAGCAACGCCGGAACCGTCCGCAGCGTTGCCAGCCCACCAGATGGAGTTGATGACGCCGTAGCTGGTAGCGGCAGCGATCTCAACGTTACCGATGAGGTTGTTGTACTGATCGAAGAACCAGGTGAACTTGTTAGTGCTCTTCCCCGCGTTGTCGAAGTAGAACTTGGCAGCATCGTCATAGACAGTGCCCTCGACGTTGTGCTGCTGAGCGTTCCAGTAGATCACGCTCTGAGCGCCGTCAACAGAAGTGGCCTTGGAAACGATCTCGCCGTACTTGTCAGCGCCGGTCTTGATGAGGCCGCTCTCGGTAGCGCTGTTAAAAGCGTTGGTGTAGGCGTTCAGGAGAACGTAATCGCCGACAGCATACGGATACGCATCCTCGCCGTTGGTGAGGGTGAGCGTGGTAGCAGCAGTGGAGCCCTTGGTGGCATAGACATCGAGCTTGATGGTAGCCTCGGTGCGCAGGTGGCCCTGAGCGTCATAAGCGGCAGGAGCAACATAGGTGACCTTGGCGAGGAAGGTGTCGATCATGACGATGGTATCGTCATAGACCTCAACCAGACGGCCCTGAGCACCCATCTTGGTGACGGTGTCGGTCAGGTTGACCGTGTAGGTCGTGGGCTGCTTCTGGCCGTTGACATACAGGGTGTAAGCGGTGTCGACCTTCAGGCCGGCGTCGTGAGCGACGTCGCACTCAGTAACAGCCTTGGTGTAGGTCAGGTTGGGCTTCTCAACGAAGGTAGTGGCCTTGTCGCCGGTGTTGTAGGTCCACTTGGTGGCGGGACGGCCCCACTTGTCGGAGGACTTAGCAGAGTCGAGCTTGAAGTTCTTCTCACCGAGGCTGTTGTTCTTGGCACCGATGACCTTATCGGTCACATAGCCGAAGGCCGGGGTGTAGGTGACCTGAGCCTTCTGGATGCCCTGGAACAGGAGCTCAGCGACCAGCTCACGGGAAGCGGGAGCGTTCAGGTCGGTGGTCTTCGCCACTCTGTCCAGAACGCCGAGCTGCTGCGCGGTCTGCGCAACATGGAGCGCCCAGTCAGCGCCGGAGA
>OOAM01000504.1_pt1 | contig 37168 bp, 31 predicted proteins | sample 1671131 | NCBI WGS metagenome assembly OOAM01 (sample SAMN06348125, study PRJEB24527) | human gut metagenome | biome: human gut; feature: ankylosing spondylitis patient; material: feces | host: Homo sapiens | place: China | collected 2015-10 | reverse complement strand
CATCGAGACCGTGCTGGCGACCCACCGCCGTGCCCTTGAAATGTCGACCGACTAGCAAGACCCCATTCAGGGAACGGCCGGATGACAAGCCAAGAGAGGGCGGATAACATTCTGGCGGAGGCTGGCTCTGAGCCTCCGCCGTTTTTTTGGGAGAGATCATGCATGCCATTCCTCACAACTCGCGTTGGGCATCGTTGTGGTCGCTCACATGGCCGCAAATGCTCATGCTTCTCGTACAGTTTGGCATAGGGCTGACGGACGTGTGGGCCGCAGGACGCATCGGGCCGGATATTCAGGCATCCATAGGCCTCATAGCACAATGCCACATGGTCTTGATGGCCGTTGGCATCGCCACGGGCAACGGTGCCGTCGCTGCCGTGAGCCAAAGCATCGGAGCTGGACGGCAGAGGCGTGCGCGACGTTTTACCGGCTTGGTGCTGCTGGCAGGAATGGTGGCAGGCATTTGCCTAGCATACCTCGGAGGCTATTTCCGCCAAGATCTGCTGCATATCATGCAGACGCCGCAGCACCTCATGGAGCCTGCGGATACTTTCCTCCAGATATATTTATGGACACTGCCGGGACAATACCTTCTGGCAATAGTGACGGCCGTACTGCGCGCCGTGCGTTCCGTACGCCTGCCGCTTGTTGTCACCCTAGTGACGGGGCTGCTCAATATATGGGGCGATCTTGCCTTTGGCCTAGGCTGGTGGGGATTTCCCCGTTATGGGGCTGCCGGGCTTGCATGGTCAACTTTCGTTTCTGTAACTCTGGGAGCTTGCATCCTATTTTTTGTGCTGTTTCCCTTCGGATTGCTCAAGCATGATTCGCTCCCTCCCCTGCGCTGGATGCGCTGCGGAGGGAAGTATCTGCTTCGGATAGGGTTACCCGCTCTGGGAACGTCCTTCCTCTGGCAAACAGGTTTTGTCCTTGTCCTCGTGATCACGATGACGCTCCCCCACGACAACGTCAATGCGCTGGCCGGATTGACCGCAGGCATGCGTATTGAAGCGATTATTTTTCTTCCCGCCGTGGCTTGCCAGATGGCCGTGGCAGTATTGGTGGGGCATTCTCTCGGCAGCGGAAACAAGAAGGAAGCGCAGCAGTCCGCATACGACATGCTGAAACTGGCGGTCATCGGCATGAGTCTGCTGACCTGTGGCCTTTGGTTCATCCGCGATGAACTGGCCGCCCTGATGACCAACGATGCTCAAGTCCGACTCGAAACAGTCCGCTATCTCGTTTTTAATTTTTTGTCGGCACCGCTCATGGTGGCGAACCTTGTGCTGGTCGGCGTATTTCTCGGGGCGGGTGCCACGCAGTATCCCATGTGGAGTTATCTTTTTTCCGTATGGGGAGTGCGATTACCGTTATCTTGGTGGCTGGGACATATTGTAATGGAATCTTCCAGCGGGGTATACTGGGCAATGGTGGCCTCACAGCTCGTGCAGCTTGCCATCCTTCTCTGGGTGTTACTTTGCGCGGACTGGAAACGCTTTACGATGACGGCATCACATGAATCGCTATAAAGCGGTTATTGTTCCATTCATTCACATACTGGGCAAACAAGCAACGGTTCTTTGAAAAGCTCACAGTTGTAATATGGAGGATTGGCAAGCCTTCAGCTAGGGTAATACATTCACAAATGAACGCTCCAGACGAGTAACTCCTCCGCGAGCGGTGCCGGCGGCTCCGCACCCCCGTGGCTCTTTGAAAACATATGAGAATATGTCAATGAGTAGCGGGGGGGGAGGTCATGGAACGCAAACTGACAATCCTGATGCGGGCGCTGCTGGCAGTGGCGCTTGTTGCGATTACGCTGGTGCTGACATATGAGTTCTGGCGGGCGGGCAACGGCAAATCCTCCCTGGATGTGCAGGAAATCCGCTTTGCAGGCGTCTATCAGCCGGAGGGCGCTTCCGGATGGGCTGTATGGACGCCGGAAATATCCCTCGACAATGCCCGTTACCCCATCGTGGTGCTGCGGGGACATTTTGACAAACCCATCCCCGAAAACCGAAAGATCTACTTCTATATTTGCCATATCGGGATGGAGTTGCATCAAAACGGCATAAAGATCGGTTCCCTTGGGACGCCCCGGGATCTTCCGCCGGGCACCAGAACGGCGGGCAACGGCTGGTTCAGCCTCACTTCCCCCGGTATTTCGACCACGGACGAAATCACCATCATCCTTTCCTGCCGCTCCAGAAGCGATATGCCGGGACTCTACGACTATTTGCTGAACGAAATCCATGTGGGGGACGCTCCCCAGCTCTTTCTGAAATACTTCCCCACCGAAGGCGTGCTGGTCATGCTGGGGGCCGTCATAGTCCTGCTGGCCGCAGGGCTTGGCGCCATCTGGGTGATCCTCCACCTGATGAAAGTACCCCTGAAACGCGCTCCGCTGCACCTTGCCCTCTTTACGCTGTCTCAGGGCCTGTGGATGATGCTCTTTTCGGGGATCGTCACCCTGCTGATCCCTTACCCCATTGAGCTGTCCCTGATTCATTCCATCGTTTTTGCTCTCAACGATCTGCTTCTGCTGCGGTATCTTCTTGATTTCCTTTGTGGCAGAAGCCGATTGTTTCTCCTTGCCTTCATTTGCGTCGGCATTCTCCTGACCGTCCCCGGCGCTCTGCTTCAGGCCACCGGGGTACTGGACGGCTTTGAGACCGTCCTGTTTTTCTCGCCCCCCTATCTCCTTGGGATCATAGTCGCCGCCGTCTGCCTCACCGTGCAGATGGCCCGATGCGAGATCAAGCGCGACTGGTCGTTTCTGGCCGTGGTATACATCCTTTTGTTCTGCCGGATCGTGGATGTGCTCAACCCGTTTTTTCCCATCGATCCCGACGGATTCGTCTATTTAACCGGCATTATCATCTTTATTTGCAGGCAGTTTGCCGTGTCGGTCAACGATGTGCGGAAATGTTTTTTGCAGGCGGCCCATGCCCAGGAGATGGAAAAGCAGCTCTTGCAGTCGAAAATCTCCATCATGCTGTCCCAGATTCAGCCCCACTTTCTGTACAATAGCCTGACCGCCATCCGACAGCTTTGCGATATCGATCCCCAAAAGGCCAAACAGGCGGTGACGCTCTTCGCCAGATACCTGCGGGGAAACACGGAATCGCTGACAACCGCACACTGTATTCCTTTTGAAAAGGAACTTGAGCACGTCAAAAGTTATCTGGCGTTGGAGCAAATACGTTTTGAGGACGAGCTGCAAGTGGAATACGATATTCAGGCCCACGGCTTTCTGCTTCCTTCGCTGAGCCTCCAGCCGCTGGTGGAAAATGCGGTTCGCCACGGCGTCAGCAAAAAGGCGGGCGGCGGAAAAGTGACGATCCGCACTGCGGAAACGGGGGACGCGTTTATGGTTACGGTCTGCGACGACGGCGTGGGTTTTGATCCGGATCGGATGCCCCAGAGCCGGCATATGCCCGTGGGAATCGAAAATGTCCGCAGCCGATTGTGGAGCATGTGCGGCGGGACGCTGGCTGTACGCGGCATACCGGGCGCAGGCGTGTCAGCCGTCATCACGTTACCCAAAGAAGGGGCCGCATCATGAATATCATTGCCGTGGACGACGAAAAACTGGCGCTGAGGGACCTGACGCAGATTTTGGAGCTTGTCTTGCCTGAAGCCTCCGTCTCCGGTTTCAGGACGCCGCAGGAAGCGCTTGCCCATGCGTGGGCGGTTCCCGTGGACATCGCCTTTCTGGATGTCGAGATGAAAGGCATGAATGGCCTGGAACTGGCAAAGCAGCTCAAGGATATCCGGGGGCGGACGAATATCGTGTTTGCCACCGGATTTTCCCAATACGCTGTTGATGCGTTCTCGGTCTGCGCGAGCGACTATATCCTCAAGCCTGTCGAGCCGGAGGCCATCCGCCGGGCCCTAGAGCGGTTGCGCAGCCCTGTCCATGAGGCGGGGCACGGGCTGCGGGTGCAGTGTTTCGGCAATTTCGAGGTATTCCATCAAGGAAAGCCGGTGGAATTTTCCCGCAGCAAGGCCAAAGAACTTTTTGCCTACCTGATCCATAAGCACGGTGCCGGCTGCACCACCAGGGAGCTGTGTGCCGTCCTGTTTGAAGACAAAGCTTACAGCCTGTCTCTTTCCAAACAAATGCAGGTCATCATTTCCTCCATGACGCATTCCCTGGAAAAGGTGGGCTCCAGAAACGTGATCATCAAGACGTACAATAGCATTGCGGTGGATATGATAAAGCTGGACTGCGATTTCTACCGCTTCCTTGCCTGGGATCCGGAAGCCGTCAACGCCTATTCCGGCGAATACATGGCCAATTATGGCTGGGCGGAATTCATGGTCGGCTACTTGGACAGCAAGGTGCGCTGACGGCATATATGTGCTTTCTGCGGACAGCCTCCTCTTTTTGTTGTCCTTTTGTTGTACTCAGCCGTTTAGCCTGAGTGCATCGTTTGGAATAGGGAGGCTGTCTCATGGAAATGGCGGCAGGGAGCAGTCCCGTCGGGCGGCTGACGGAACTGAAAAACGCCATAAAAACAGCATGGCTGAAGGTGCTGCAAGGCTCGTTGAAAATCCGCTGGCGGCCATTCGATTGCGGCAGCCCATCCATAAAAAAAGTGCCGGAGCTGAACTCCTGCTCCCTATATCCTGAAAGCGGTACCCTCCACCCCTCTCTGTTTTGCTGCCGGATACTCATACTCCTTCTCCCTTCCTTGCGCACATCCGCATCATATCCCCACTGCACAGAGGACACCAAGCACGTTCCGGCCTGCCCCCCTCAACGTATTTGCCAACCATATCCTCATGTTATTCGTCAAGCCAACGACTGCCTTCCTGAATCATGCTCAAGAACATCCGCTTGCGGCCGGATCGCCCCAATAGGGAACACAAACGTCTTTTAACCGACGAACGGCGAATCACACACGGGGAGGCATAGAGATGAAATCCATCCAGACCAAATTTATTGTCTTGATTCTTGGCTGCATTCTCCTCTCCTCAAGCGTGATCGGAGGAGCGGGAATTCTGAACGCCAAGCATGTGGTGGATGAGGATTCGGTAAAAATCATGAACCTCATGTGCAAAGAAAAAACCCAGGAAATCAATGCGCTGCTCTCGAGAATCCAGCAATCGGTCAAGACGCTGGCCGTCTACTCCATAGAGCAGCTTGAGAGTGTGGAGCGCCTCAAAACCGACAGTGAGTACATCAATGCCTATACGCAAAAACTGGAAGCGGTCGCGGTGAACGCCGCCAGCAACACAGAAGGGGCAATGGCGGTCTACGTCCGCTTCAATCCCGAATTTACGCCGCCGACATCGGGCTTGTTCTGGAGCAAAACGGCGCTTGACGGCAGTTTCCGGCAGCACCTCCCCACCGACTTCTCCAGATTCAGCCCGGAGGATACCGAACATGTAGGCTGGTACTACATCCCGATCAGAAACGGGAAAGCCACATGGATGCATCCCTATCTCAACAAGAACATCAACGTGCAGATGATCTCCTTTGTCATTCCCCTTTATATGAATAATCAGACGGTAGGCGTCGTGGGAATGGACATCGACTTCAGCGTCATCACGGACATCGTGAAGGGAATGCGGGTTTATCAAAACGGATACGCCTTCTTGACCGACAAGGCGGCGAACATCATGTGCCATCGGGAATTCGGGCTTGGGACGCCGCTTGACTCGGCGGACGGCGCGTTACGGCCGGTCGCTCTGGAAATACAAAACGGGACCAGCGGCAGTTCGCTGTTTTCCTACACATGGCGGGGCGAAGACAAAAAAATGGCATTCCGCACCCTGAGCAACGGGATGAAACTGGCGATAACCTCGCCAGTATCGGAAATCAATGCGGCCAGAAACAACCTGACACTGCAAATCAGCGTTGCGCTCATCGTCATCGCGACCTTTTCAGTGCTGCTGACCGTGATCATGACCCGCCGTTTGACCCGGCCATTACGGGAGCTGAACGAGGCGGCGAAAAAAATCGCTGCCGGAGATTTGAGCGTCTGCCTCACGCAGCAGACAAAGGATGAAGTGGGGACACTCGCGGAAAGCTTTCAGCAAACGGTGGAGCATCTGCAAAAATATATCAGCTATATCAACGGGCTTGCATACAGGGACGCCTTGACCGGCGTAAAGAACAAGACGGCCTATCAAGATACCGAATCACGCTTTGAAGAGGAGATGCGGCAGGGCAAGCCTGAGTTCGCCGTGGTGGTACTGGACATCAACGGGTTAAAAAAGGTCAACGATACCTATGGGCACGACTTCGGAGACATGCTGATCATCAGCGCCTGCCGTCTCATCTGCAAGACGTTCCAGCACAGCCCGGTGTACCGTATCGGCGGCGACGAGTTTGTGGTCATTCTGGAAAAAAGCGACTTCGACCATTATCCGGAACTCCTTGAAAAATTGCAGAAAGAAATCGACGGATACAACCGAAACGCCCGGGCGGACACCCAGGTTTCGATCGCCCGCGGAATCGCCATCTACAACAGCGAAACGGATCTGGTCTTCGCCAACGTCTTCAAACGCGCGGACGACGCCATGTATCAAAACAAAGCCGCCATGAAAGAACGGAGGCGGCAGCAGGAAAGTTCTGCATAATCCATATAATCCATCGTATTTTCTGCCCTTCGCTTCCGTTTTCTAAGAAAGCTGTGTCTAGTGGGTGGAAATTCTGCAAGCGTCCGAGTACCTGCACGCGATCTCAAAAAGGTCCCGAGGAGACTGCAAAAGTCCCTTCAGTATCAACTGGCCGGGGCTTTCCTTAATCATGCTCCTATGTTTTGGGTGCCGTGTGCACAGTAAGGGTAAGACGTTGGCGATCCAGAGTTTACCCCGTGCTTGCCGGATTATGCTCTCTTATCGGATTACGCCCACATCAAAGTCTTCTTAAAAATTTTACTAATCTATAGATATCAATACCGGGATAGAGTCCACTTGTTGTTCCAAGGATAAGCCGGTTATTGTTCATTAATGCTTTTATGTAACTCAACTCGGTATGTATCTCGGAAGCCTCCTGGGTGTGCAAGAGAGGGACTTCCGCCACATCAATTGTCCCCCATAGGCAGAAGGAATCTTTGTATTCTTTGAAGAGTGCGTCCGGATACATTCCACAGTTTTTGTCGATACAGTGCAAGCCAACGAAACCTGCTTCAATAAGAGACGGAATAATCGCATGATAGTTGCCGTCGGAATGAAAAAAATACCGGTATCCCTTTTGAGGCAATGTATTCAACCTGTCTTGAAAGCGAAGGGAGGAACAACTCACGAAATGTCCTGGGGCTGAATAGGAGGCCGTCTTGGTATGCGATATCATCGGCGATGAGGATGCCGTCAACGCCATGTTCGGCCAGTTTCGCTGTAAAATTTTTGTTGTTTTCCTCGACAGAGTCAGAGAATTTTTTGATTTCATCAGGATTTTTTTTGCATTTGACGCAAAAAGGATTGGAATCCGAAGGTGCGGACGCCGAGTTCGAATACACCGTCCAACATAACGAAAGTAAACAGTTTTGTTTGCTGAATCCAGAGAGCAGCCTCCGTAAGGAGGCTCTCGTCGGGCTGGACAAGACCACCCGGAAAGCCGAGAGAGGCCGGCGTCAGGCAAATGATGTCCGAACCAATCCACTGAACAAAATGGACTTTTTCTTCAAAGCCGATCCTTTCGCATCCCAGCGTATGGCGGATGATGCTGGTATCAAGGCAGAGTTCTCCCTTTACGGCACCTTCCACGGGCTTCCGCCGGAGCAGCCGCTTAACCCGTTCACGCGAGCTTGGTGCGAGGTTCATTTCCATCATATTTGCTCTGCCCGTACAGATTCGACAGGTGGAAAGTTGAGTTCATGCAAGAAGTTCGCGTTGAATGCCGGGTGCGCGGAGAGTTCAAGGGCCTGCACGGTGGCCGAGAGCCGATCAATGGTTTCCCGCTGCGTTATTGAAAGAAGACTTCGGCGGGCGCCTTCTCCAGCGGCATTGCCCACGGAAAGGATCGTGTCGGCCTTGATATCCGGAAACATTCCCAAGGCCACGGCATGTTCTTTGTTGATGTAATTGCCAAAGGCTCCCGCCAAGAATACGCGGTCGATCCGGGCCGCGTCGATTCCCATTTCCTCAGTTAACACACGAATGCCTGCCGCGACGGCTCCTTTGGCCAACTGGAGTTCACGTATGTCTTTTTGGGTAACAACGATATCCTGTCCGTTCCCCTGCTCGCCCGCGAACAGGAGAACGAATTCCCGCATAGCATCCCGCACTCGTATCCTGTCCTTGAGAAAAGGCGGCAGAACCGTTTTTTCTCCATCAGCCAACCGCCCTCGCTGATCCAGCAGCCCGGCTTTAAGCAAGGTGACTATCACGTCGATAAGGCCGGAACCGCAAATGCCTTTGGGCGGCGTGTTTCCGATCACTTTCAAGCAAATATCGCTGCCTATCATGCGAACGGCCTCAATGACACCATCACCGGCACACATACCGTTGTGGATGTGCGCTCCTTCGAACGCCGGCCCTGCTACCGCCGCGCAGGCAAGTATCCGGCCTTTGCCGGAGAGGACGATTTCCGCATTCGTGCCGATGTCCACGGCTAGAGAGTATCCTTCCTGCGTGTGCATCCCGGTGGTTAAGATGACACTGAGAATATCCGATCCCAGGTAGGTTGAGATGTTAGGGAGGACGGATACGTCTCCTTCCGGATGCATCGGCAATGCCAGTTCACTTCCCTTGAGGGTAATCCGTTTGCGGCAACAGGGAATAAAGGGGGACAACGCCAAATTTCTGGGATCAATCCCCAAAAAGAGATGCGTCATTGTAGTATTGCCTACGATAACGAGGCTGTACACGGAAGAACCCGCAATACCGCGTTCTTCAAGAACGCCCTCGCATTGATTGTGTGATCTCTGCAAGGATCAGAGATTGTAATGTGCTGAGGTTGTCGAACCGTTCGGTTACAGAGGCAACCCGGCTCAGCACGTCCGCGCCGAGAATCCGTTGCGGGTTGGCTTTGCCATCAACGCCAAGCACGTCACCGGAATATAAATCAACGAGGTAGCCCGCGATCGTCGTTGTTCCGATATCGAAAACAAAGCCATAGCCGGTGCCCCACGTGTCGCCGGGTTCAACATCGAGCAGCTGATTTCCGGCGAATACCACCGTTATATTGAAACCGGAATCCCGCAGCGTTTTCGGCAAATGTTGCAACAGGCGAAGAGGGGCATTTCCGGTAATGCCTATTTTCTCAAGAATCCGTTCAAAATCAGGGTGTTGATCTTGCAAACTCGGTTTTGCCAAGGAAAGAAACCGTTTTTTCACAGGCGCATCGGCGACGGCATATGTTTGCGGGAGCTGGTGTAGGCCCACCTTCCTGTCGACGGCCTCCTCCGAGGAGGGGACCTCAACGATAAGATCGCCCCTGACGAAACTCTGACAGGCAAGAATGTAACCCGTATTGTGATGAAGTTGTGATGCTCCATCGGATGCGGCGTGGGGCACTTCTCCGGAGTGCACGAGGACACGGCATTTTCCGCAGATACCGCGTCCGGCGCACTCCGTACCCGTCATCATTCCGGCTTTGAGCAGGAAATCCATCAGATTGCTTCCCTGCTTAACCTGAAAACGATGATGTTTCCCGTTTTTTATAACCTCAACATTCATGGAGTGGGCCTTCTTCTTGGTAACGGGTTGTCCCGGTAAGCGTATCAGCGTGGATGCGCCAAACGTCAATAAAAAGGGAGGCTTCTCAAGCTGCTCCGAACGGGAAAACTCCTTTTCAATTGATACTCGGTTAAAAGTGTTTTTCAAAATGAAACAAGCCCCAAGTTGGTGAAAGCTCCTATTCTACAGTGAAGGAAACGCCGCAACACGCCTTCCAAGCCGATCGTATCTTCGGTTCAAGCGCCTTGCCCATTTTCGCAATGATGACGATCTTGGATTCGTCCCCCGTGGCCTGAACGGATCTCCACGTCACGTTGTCATTGACGCCGTCAACATAAAAACAGCTACCATCCCGATCCCGGACGATTCCCTTGATGCGAAATGCGCCGGGGAGAATTTCCCTGACGAAGGCCGCCATACTTTCCGGAGCTATGCCCTCCTTCGTCCTGATGATATGATGAACCGGCCTTCCATAAGCTTCTTTGATATGCCGTAGAACGAACATCCCTGTGGATGGCTGACGCAGCGCACGTTCCAAAAAACGCTCCACCTGCGCGTAACTTGTTTCGAGGATCTCGGCTGACGGGTTAAGCGTTTGGACTTTTTCCCGAACCCGGCGCACAGTCTCCGGAGAGGCAAGATCCACTTTGTTGATGATGACACGCTGGCTGCCGATGATCTGTTCCTCGACGGCGTTGACGACCTCGGCCAAATCAAGGAAGGATTCCGGGTCCACCAGCGCCGTCATGCCCTGATAGTCATAGTGATGCCCTGTCCGTTTCTCCATCTCAGCGAGCAGTTCTTTGAGCGGAAGGGGATTCGCCATGCCGGAGGTCTCGACGAAGACGACATCCAGAGGATGCTGTGCGAAGAGGACGAGCGCCTGCACGAAATCGGCGGACAGGCAACTGCAAAAAAGCTGCCCGTTGCTGAGCTCCTCAAGCTCAATGCCGTCATGAGCTATAAGGCTGCTGTCGATATTAACCCGCCCCCATTCATTGACGATGACGCCTATCCTTTTTCCTTGTTCGGTCGCAACATGAAGAAGGCGATTCAGCAGCGTCGTCTTGTCCGAGCCCAGAAACCCGGTGATGATGTGGAGCGGAACGGGGCTTAAAGGCACCATTAGAGCACCTCCTCGATCTCCCTGAGCAGGTCGTCCGGATGAGGGATGATCGACGAGTATTTCAGTTCCCCGTTGAGATAAAGGCTGGGAAGCTGTGCCACGTCCATTTTTTGATACGCGCTATGTTTTCGATGGTATTATAGCGGTATTCCACCACCTCAATGGCATCGCCGAAATGTTTTTTCGCCTCCTGCGCCACACCCCACATGTATGTGCACGCAGCGCAGGCCGTGGAGTCAAGCGTGAAGGCTTCAAGCAGTGGCTTTTCCAGTTTCGTATAGTCGGGAAGCTCAACATCCACGTCTATGTCGCTCAGTTCGTAGTTGGCGACCATTTCACCGGCCATATCCGTATGCAGGACTGCGTGGAAAACAGCGATGGCGTTTTCTATCGGCGTGGAGAAAGCGTTCATGGCCATCGCCAACGCGACAATTCCATCAACCCGGCCCCTACTTCTGAATCTTGTCAGGTTTGCAGTTCCCGTGTGCGTCCTGCTGCACCCGCACACTCAAGGCGCACATGGTCAGAACGGAGTGAGCCTGTGACACATGGTTCCTCAGCAAGCACATCCTCCAGCATTTCCACCGCTGGATTCATATCCCGGAAGCCGCCCGTGCGGGCTCATCCCCCCCTCCGGGCACAGGTTCGTCCCCGCTTTCAAATCATGCGTCCACACCTTCCTTGCTCAGAGGCCGCACCATGTCGTCGATGCGCTAGCGGTCGAACTTCAGACCAGCGATAGCCATCCTGCCGTGCAGTTCCACAAACCTTTCTGGCTACGAACCGATAATTGTACAAGGTCACGATCCGCGCCGAACTGCGCCAACTCACGGCCTGACATACCATGCCGCCTTTCCCCGTCTTCCGCGTCGTAGGCCTCGCGTATGATCGCCTTTTGCCAGCCGCGCAGTACGAACGGCTGCTCTACTCCAGCGCCGTCCGGCTTCCGCAGGATTTTGGCGGTGAAGCCCAGTCATTCAGTCTCAAGCTGTTTCAGTTCCTTATCCATGAGCACACAAAGGATTTTTCTGTTTCCGTCAGGGGCATGGACGTGTTCCCTGTAAGGAGGGTGACGTAGGCCGCAGCTGCTCCTTCATTTGTTTCAAAAAAATATAAAATCTAAGCCAAATGATCCGAATACAGAAAGTAACAATGACTCCCAAACGTTAAAACCTCGCCCAAACCAAAGAAGGGGTGATAAATGTTTTGGACGGCGTTCTTTCATCTGCCAGGTGGTGTCTGCCCTTAGCGTTCCGTACATCCAAACTTGCTCCTACAATCGCGTGGAATTATACCGGATGCGGAAAGGGCCTCTGCCTGTGGTCTGATGAGTATTCAGGTCTATGGGCATATATATGCTCACTTCTCCAAAACCCATGCGGAAGGCCACCACGCCCTCCCCTATAAACTTGGAAAGGATTCCCTTCTGAGGTGAGACCCCCTAAAAAAACTCTCCACTTGAACCACAGAACTATTTGGCATCAGTTGTAAATTCCTCCAAACTTTTCGAGGGAGAATATCTACATTCTGAATAATTCAATTAAAATAAACTATTACAAAGGACAAAATAAATAAAATCACCAAACATGTGGACTCTAGCCAATCTAGAATTCACCTCTTTTGCTGTGAGCATGATGCGGCGGGTACCCTGCACGGAAAGAGGGCAATCCCATGATGAAATTCAAGCCGAGAAAGAGCCGAAGAGCTGGTCTTCTATCCAACGGTTCAAACAGAACCACGATCTTCTCAATATTTTTGAAGGTGGATACGAAGCCCGCCCCATTCAACTTTCAGATACACAAATAAAAGCGTCCCGTAGGCATCGTAGTGCGCCGAACCATAATTCAGCTCAAAATCTTCCTCCTCAAGCTGCCTACACTGTCAGGCAACCGAAAAGGTACCGTAGCGATATGTCCCCTTACACGGGACGTTCCGTTTCATAAATTCCAAGCCTTCCCCGACGAAAAGACTGCAAGACCTGTTCACTAGCTTTCCCCGTGTGATAGCAGCTAAATCCCACAAGAGCTTCAGCATCATCCCCTACATAGATGCCCACATGCAACAGTTTCATCCCGTCAATGGGGAGGTGAGACAGGTGCTGACCTCGGTATCGAACAGCTTACCCCGGAAAATAAACTGGAGATGGTGGTACTTTCCGCAAAGGCGGGCGCGGTTTTCCACGGCTTGAACGGAAACATCACAGCATCCCGGCCCAAGCCGCCCGGCAGCATCTAGAACCGATGGGACGAACATTCCAGAAACACCAGACTTCCTGCGCTTTTGTGCAACGCACCAGTGTGGCATCACGATCGTCAGGGAAAGATATGAGGCATCTCCAAACGCGATAACCTGTTGGGTGGACAGTAATGACTCGTACTCCGAAGGCCATATTCGGCAGTTTCCCACGAAGCTTACCGATACAATCCTGCTTGATCTGTGTGCCATCTAGTTCAACGATACGGCAACCGCCTTCCCAAACCACGCGGCACCATTCGAGCAGAGCAACTGGATCACCGGAAGTAAACAAAGGAATTAGGCCGAAACCACGAATCAACGAAAGGGTACGAAACATATGGACACTCCAAGCCCGTCTATATTCCCGGCAGTAGGATAGGGGAAAAGCTCATGCCTATAAACGGTTACATCTGACGAATGCCTGGGACGAGCCAACGGCACACCTCCTCAATACCTTTCCTATCGGGGAGATGTTATCCGTACCAACAGGGATATGGCAAAGGAATATTCTCGAAGCAGACAACACACAACAAGAGCCTGTTCCCCGACCAGTGCTTCACCACCGTTCCCCTCTTCAGCAGATTAGAGGGAGCCCCTGTCATCCGAGCGGCGTTTCGAGGCAATCTCTGGAAGGCAAGGTAGCTCCTGCGTGTTCTCCAAGCGACAAAGGCCGCGAAAGCCCATCCAGAAATCGGATCGCCTATTCAAGATTTTCAGGTTCAGGCAGTCCCCCATCACGGCAGTAGGCAAGCAACCGGGTATAGGTTCGCCTGGTGCGGAACTCCATGATGACGGTTTCAACTGTAGTACGTCGCTCTTCCTCGGCCTTCTTTGGTAACGAAACCGCGCTCAATGAACGAATTCAAAAGAGCGCGGATTTTATCTTTACCAAGGCCTAGCAGTTGCTGGATGGCCTTAAGTTTCTAACTATCTTTTAGCATAATATTCAATATGTTGTGCTCACACAAAAAAACTTTATGATTGACATCACGCACGTCCCCAAAAGCCTCCCCTCTCGAGTGTAGTTTCATTTTTTACTGTGCCAACCATCGGGAACTTTGGTTTCTTCACCGTCAGCACCTGTCGCGGCTAAAAACTGCCAGTCAGAAGCCCCAAAAAAAGCAAATGAAGCCAAAACGCCTTCTTCTCCAGCACTGCAGCCTTGCTCACATATAGCGCATACCAACCGTCAGACTATCTACGGCAGCCTTCTGTACAGCAGAAATTCCAAGGGTATTTTTCGAGATTTCATTGCTGCTCACCAAAGAAATGACTGACTGCGCCCGGAAGAGAAAAAACTGACTCTCCCTTGCCTATATTGTGTGAGGCAGACTCAACCTCTGATTTTTGATGGACAAACATCACACACAGACCGAATCTTCTGAAATTCTACACCCTATAGGAGAACACCCTGTGCATATTTACCCTGAGAAACTGTATCACCCTTCAATGCGACGAGGTTGCCTAAAAGGACAAAATAACACTGACATTCATTGATTTATAATAGAAAAACTACTTCAGATCCCGAAAGTTCCGACGCAAATCTAGAGAGTCCGAAAAACGTTTCCTTTCTTCAGTAGCAAGATGATGCTGTTTCAAATTGGTGCAGAATTCATCATATGGATTTTCTACATTCACACATGTAATATTGCATAATTCCTCGACACTGTCTGCAAATAGCCATTGTATATCACAGCAAGAATAGCGTAACTGATGGAAAAAACAATCTGTGTCTTTTCAGTAATTTTTGCTCATAAAAGTACAAAATAATTTCCCGGTCGAGAGGGGCACATCAGTCAATCTGATACCGGATGTGCAGATGGTAATGCATCCATTACTTGTCCCGCCTGAAAATGCCAACTTATTGCCTCTATTAGACGAATTCCTCATATCCACGGGCATTGTTGGCCAAATTCCGTAAAAAAGAGAAAGATGTTCGATGGAGTCAATGTAAACTGCCATACGAAATAGCTCCGCTTCCGCAACATTGTCCAGTGGACCTGCCATGCTCTGGAGGTCACAGGATGGAGCAGCATCAAGGAAGAAATTGCTGGCCACAGAGAAGCCCTCAGCAGATGTCCTCAAAATATACTCGCGGTAGGCTTTTACGGACGCTAGACTTACCGTGCTAGGGGCGAGTACAATACAGCGGTATGACCGTAGAAATAGTTCCACGGCAATATGGAGAGAGCTATTCCCTGATACCCTGGATGATACATCCTGTGTTCTTCGGTATTCTTTCCATACACTATCCAACGCTATAGCTGTACGGTTAGTACCTCCTCTCCAAGGCGCGACTGCAAGAGCCTTTCTCTGGCAACCTGCCCTGACTTTTCGTTTGATCCGATCTATGCGAAAAGTTTAAATCCTCTGTCGGAACAAGGAGTTTTCCTTATGACCGCAGTGTTGGGTATAAAAGCCGCTGGCATCCATTACCTGAACCCTTTTGTGCTTTCCTCGGCACCTCCCACAGGTTCACGGGAAATGATTGAACGGGCTTTTGACGCGGGATGGGGAGGTTCCGTCATCAAAACGCTCGCCCAAGATGAGCCCAATGCGTTACACAATGTAACCCCCTGAATACAAAGCATCCATATAGGCAACCGGCTCATGGCGTTCACCAACATTGAGCGCATCACACAAAAGATCGTACATGCTTGGCTGGGGGACATCTCGGCAATCAAGCAGAAATTCCCCAGCATGTCCTCATCGCCAGCCTGTTATGTGGCGGTTCTCCCCTTGAGGCACAATGGAAGGGAGTTCCCGCGCTGTGCCCGCAGACGGGGCCGATGCGCTGGAACTCAACTTTTCCTGTCCCCACGGCAGTGCTGAGCTTGGTGGATTGTCCGAAATCGGGATGCATCCCTTCCTCATGGCAAAGGTCCTTGGCTGGGTCCGTCAATCCACTACCCTCCCTGTGTATGTCAAACTGCCGCCCGTGAACAATCTAAGGAGCACTCACCTGCAAACACTGGGGCGCAGATGGCATTTCTACGATCAATACAATAAGCTCCTTCCCCGATATTGAGACGTTCGCTTCATTGCTTAACGTTGATAACAAAAGCTCCTTCGGCGGATTATCGGGCCGCATGGTAAAACCTGTCGCCTTACGTTGCGTGGCGCAAGTAGCCAAAACCGTAGACCTGCCTATTTCCGGTATCGGCGGTATCTATGAGTAGCAAGACGCTGTGGAGTCCATGCTTGTCGGTGCGGACACTGTACAGGTATGTTCCGCAGTTATGGAAAATGGCTATGACATCATCAAAAAATTCTGTGAAGGGCTACAGGGATACTTGGAGCGTAAGGGCATGAATTCTCCTACCGATCTGGTGGGACGCTCCCTTCCATATTTCACGGAGCACAAAAATCTGAACCGTTCACGTCGGATGTTCGCAGCGGTAGAGCAAATAACCTGTCATCGTTGCGGTAAGTGTGTAACTTCGTGCTGCGATAGTGGCTATCAGGCTATCCGCCTAGGAGAAAACGGTATTCCGGTTGTGGACTCCGCAAGCTGTGATGGTTGCGGACCTTGTGTACAGATTTGCCTCTTTGGAAGTATGGCGTTGGTACCTAAGCCATAACTAGATAGGGACATAGAGCCTTTACAATTCTACGCCTATAGAAAATAGCAGAGCAACGCCAAAAGGAATTCCTTTTGGCGTTGCTCTGCTATTTTCATGAATGCTATTTACCTAATCAGGGTATCTGGACTGATCAAGTTTTTAGGAAAATCAACGGTTCCAGAAGACTGTGGACGGTTCTCAAGGGTGTCTCGCGCATACGCACTTCCCTTTCCCCTCTCTGAGTCACGAATTCTGATGAAAACCTACCCGGATTGTTTTTCCGTCCTCTTATGGCATTTTAGGAAGGAAAGACTTTTTTTCGGAGCATACGGGTGTTGCAGGTGTCCATCCAGAAACAACTTGAAGCATTCGCGCTTCAGGTTTCTTTTGTGCTCGCTTCCCGCGGCATCACGGTACTGTGGGGGGCGTCCGGTTCGGGTAAGACCACCTTACTGCAATGCCTTGCCGGGTTGCTTCGGCCTGATGCGGGGAGGATCGCCTGCCGTGAGGCAGTCTGGTTCGATGCGGAACAGGGCGTATGCCTCGCGCCCGAACGGAGGCGGATCGGGTATGTTTTTCAGGACGTCCGGCTGTTCCCGCATCTGTCCGTGCGCTCGAATATGCTGTTCGGGCGGCGGTTCCGGGGCCCGTCCGGGGTATCGTTCGAAGACGTGGTCGCGCTTTTGGGTCTGGGACGGCTGTTGCACCGCACGCCTTCCGATCTGTCCGGAGGCGAAAAACAGCGTGTCGCCGTGGGGCGCGCCCTGCTGGCCTGTCCCGAGCTGCTGCTCATGGATGAACCGTTGACGGGGCTGGATCGGGGCAAACGAGAAGAAATCATGGCCTACATCAAGGCGATCCCGGAACGGTTCGGCGTACCCATCCTGTATGTGACCCATTCGGACGCGGAACGCCGTTTTCTGGCGGATCGCGTTCTGAACCTTGAAGACGGCAAACTGACGGAAGACTGAACTCGCGGTGATTGCCGCACAGGGAGGAACTGCAATGAAACGATGGATTCTGGCGCTGGTCATGTTGAGCCTGAGCGTCGTACCGGCCTTGGCCGAGACAGCCGTAACCACGGGGATGGGCTACAAAAAAATGCTTTCCGAACTCTGCGCGCTGTACAAGCAGGAGTCCGGCAAACAGCTGACCGAGGTCTACAGCGGCACCATCGGGCAGTCGCTGGCCCAGTACAAGGCCGGAAGCGGGGTTTCCGTGTTCGTTTCCGACAGGCAGACACTGGAGGATTCGGACGTCTCCTTCGCTTCGTTTCAGCCTTTGGGCACCGCCGTACTTGTGCTGGCGTGGAAAAAGGGCCTGAATGTGGAGTCGCCGCAGGACCTCCAAAATCCGGAAATCCAGTCCATCGGCTATCCCGACAAGAAGGGCGCCATTTATGGAAAGGCCGCTGAGCGATTCCTGACCCAGAGCGGCCTGCGTGGACCGCTGAAGGACAAGCTGCGGATGTTTTCCACCGTGCCGCAAGTGTTTTCCTATCTGACCACGGGCGAACTGGACGCCGGGTTCGTCAATACGGCGGTCGTCAAAGCACAGGGCAAGTCCATCGGAGGCTCTATGGACATCCAGTCCGGTTACGATCCCATCGAAATGGTCGCGGCGGTGGTCAAAGGCGCGGAGAAGGACCCCGAAGTCGAGGCGTTTCTGACGTTCCTCCAATCCGACAAGGCCCGATCCGTTTACGCCAAGCACGGGCTGCGCCCATAACCGGGAACCGATGTGCTCGGCGAACTGTTGCACGACGAGGAAGTACTGTTTTCGGTGTGGCTTACCTTGAAGGTTGCCGCCGTGTGTCTGGCCCTGCACCTCATCACGGCGGTTCCGCTGGCTCTCTGGGCGAGGTCGCCGAAAGCGCCGTTTCGCCGGACGCTCAATTTCGTTGTGACGCTGCCGCTGGTGTTTCCGCCCATCGCGCTCGGCTACCTGCTGCTCATGGCCTTGGGGCAGACCGGGCTTGGGGAGCCGCTCCAGCGGCTGTTCGGGGTCCGGCTGATCTTTTCCCAGGCGGCGGTCGTGCTGGCGGCCTACATCGCGGGGCTGCCTCTGGTCATCAAACCCGTCCAGGCGGCGCTCGGCAGTGAAACGGTACGCAAGCTCACGGAAGCGGCGCGCGTGACCGGTGCCGGCCCGGTAGCCGCCTTTTTTCTCGTGGTCATTCCGCTGATCCGCACCAGCCTTGTCGTGGGGCTGTTGCTCGGCGTAACGCGCTCTTTCGGCGAAGTGGGCATTTCGCTCATGCTCGGAGGCAACATCGCGCAACGGACGAACACGTTGTCGCTTGAAGTGTTCAATGCCGTTTCGCGCGGCGACTTCGAGCGGGCCACGGCGCTGTGCGTCCTCCTCGCCTGCATCAGCCTGTGTCTGTATCTTGCCATCGATCAACTGCAACGGAGGAAGGCATGAGTTTTCACATCAGCCAGCGCTTCATCGACGAACTGCTGGAAGAAGACTGTCCGTACATGGATTTGACCGTGGAGGCATTGGGCATCGGGCGCGAACCGGGACGGTTGACGTGCCATCCCAAAGCCGCCTGCGTCGTGGCGGGCGTGGAGGTCGCCGCGCGGCTTCTGGAGTCTTCGGGATGCCGGGTTGCGTGCGAAGCCGCCAGCGGCGATCGGCTGGAGGCGGGGCAAGTGTTTTTGCGCGCCGAAGGCACGGCGGGGGCCATCCACCGGAGCCTCAAAATCGCGCAGAACGTCATGGAATATTCATCCGGCATCGCAACCCGCGCAGCGGGCATGTTGGAAAGCGCGCGCAAGGCCAATCCCCATGTGCAGCTGGCAGTTACCCGCAAGCATTTCCCTGGGACCAAGCGGCTTTCGCTTGCGGCGGCGCAAGCTGGCGGAGCCATCGTGCATCGGCTCGGGCTTTCAGATTCCCTGCTGGTTTTTGATCAGCATCGTGTCTTCACGGGCGGGCTCGACGGATTCGCCTCCCGGGTGTCCGAGTACCGCAAGGCGTTTCCGGAACAAAAGCTGGGCGCGGAAGTTGCCACCCCGGAGGAAGCCCTCTTGCTGGCACGCGCGGGCATCGATTCCATCCAATGCGAACGTTTTACCTGTGCGGATCTTGAAGAAACGGTACGCGGGGTCAAGGCCGTCAACGCCGCCGTTCAGGTGCTCGCCGCCGGAGGCGTGACCGGTAAAAACGCGGCGGCAGTCGCCGCGACCGGGGTGGACGTGCTGGTGACGACATGGGCCTATTTCGGCAAACCCGCCGACATCAAGATGGTCGTCAGCGCGTAACGCTTTCTGGGGGCGGCATCCATACGGGCTGTAAACGGAACCTTCGAACGAAGAGTGGCTATTCCACGAACTACACGGACGGTACCGAGACGGCACTGGATCATGTCCGTATGCGCTGACTGCTCCGTACAACGCCATAATTGTGTTTTATATCACCCGTATTTCATAAAGAAAGCACAGGACAACACCTCTAGGGATTCCTTTGGTGTTGTCCTTATATTTTATCATGTTACAGGCATAGTATCAGTGTACCCGACCTGATCCGGCTGTACGCTCCCAAAGGTCCGATCATCAGGGCCTTTTCTGCGCGGGAATGGTTCCCAGACCTCGGCTCACTCTAGCGCCGTAGCGCGCTCAAGCACCAGGTTTAGCCAGCCAAAGCCGGAGCGGGAGACGTGGAAAGAGCCCCTTTTTCGAGAATGCGTTTTTATGTTGCCATTAAAATGTGCGACTCGACTGCCATCAAAAAACAGTGCACACCTTGACACTATTCAATTAATGTTGAACAATAGAACTATGAAAATCAAAACAGCCACCACGATTTTTGAAGTCCTGTCTTCGGAAGTACGGCTCTCCATTTTCCGGTTATTGGTCAAGTATGCCCCGGAAGGTTTGGTTGCCGGTGAAATTTCCCAGATGCTGGATATACCGAAGACGAACCTTTCCTTTCACCTGAAAAACATCATGTACAGCGGGCTCGTCAGCATGGAGCGTGAAGGCCGTAATACCCGCTATAGGGCCAACATTCCATTGATGCTGGAAACCATAGCCTACCTCGCGTCCGAATGTTGTTCCGGCAATTCTGCCCACTGCCAGCCGTACTTGACGGAAGGCGGTATCGAACAGGAATTTTTATCGGCTTGTTGCCAAAAGCAAACGTATAACACTGAGATAAAGACTATGGATACAGCGGATAAAACAAAAAGCAGCGAAGACGTGAAGGAAACCGTACGAGCCGGATACGCGGCCATTGCCACCGGCCAGCGTTCTTGTTGCTGCTCCAGCCAGCGCAGCAGTCAGGCCGATCCTGCCCGTTTGGCGGCAGCCGTGGGATATGATGCCGAGTCTCTAGCCAAGCTGCCGGATGGCGCGAACATGGGGCTTTCCTGCGGTAACCCCGTGGCCATCGCCGCGTTGCGGGAAGGACAGACCGTTGTGGACCTTGGCAGCGGCGGCGGCTTTGACGTATTTCAGGCTGGCGAAAGGGTGAAGGCATCCGGCAGGGTTATCGGTGTGGACATGACGCCGGAGATGCTTGCCAAAGCTCGAAAAAATATTGAGCAGTACCGCCAGCGCACTGGCCTGGACAATGTGGAGTTTCGTCTTGGCGAAATCGAATGCCTTCCCGTGCCTGACAACAGCGTTGATGTGGTGCTTTCCAACTGCGTGATCAACCTTTCCCCTGACAAGCCGAAGGTTTGGCGGGAAATATACCGTGTATTGAAATCCGGGGGCAAGGTGTCCGTTTCCGACCTTGCGCTGCTGAAACCTCTTCCCGACAATGTCCGGGACATGGCTGCTGCTCTCGTCGGCTGCGTGGCCGGCGCGGTTCTGGTCGAAGAAACCAAGGCGCTGCTCGAAAAAGCGGGGTTCACATCCATAGTGCTGACGCCCAAGCCCGACTATGTGCGGAACATGCAGGACTGGAACGATCCTCTGTACAAACAAATAGCGGAAACACTTCCGCAAGGAGAGGAAATGGCCGACTATGTGGTCAGCCTGTCCATCGAAGCCCGCAAATAACCAAAAGACAAAATTATCGTTCAGCCCCTTGCGGTTCCGGCTCAAGGGGCTTTTTTTGTGGGGAAATGTATGAATCCCGAATATATCATTAAACTCGGACACGCCTTGCGCGAGTCCAACGAAAAAAACTTCAGTGCGTCTGATTCCATCATGCTCGCCCTGACGGCCCGTCAGAATTAGACCACCGAAGAGGACGCCTGACCGTTTTTCCCTCCGAAGTCTCCCCCCGATTCCCTTTTTCGCGGCGCTGCGGATCGGCTCCCGATCTGCGGCGCCCTTGCGTCCTCCCCCTATCCCGAATCGAAACATCGGCGTTCATTCTTTGAACGGTCCGTCCGCGCTGTTTCCACCGGGTCACAATCCGATCCCATTCTGTACAAAGAAAACGTTTATAAACAGTAAGATACAGCATCAAAGCTGTGCCTTTCCCGTGGCATACCTCTTGCTTAGTCTCCCGCAGCCGGGCCGTGCGGGCGATCCCAGCAGACGGCGGGCCGCAGGCCGTCGCCGCCGTGCTCGGCAACCACATCGACATCGTGCTTAAGGACGTCTACAACCCAGAGCTCCTACCCATGATCATCACTAATGAGGAACGCTTCCCAACCTATCCGGACACGCCGACTTTCAAGGAAATCGGACACCCGGCCATGAGCATCGGCGTCCGTATCGGCATGTACGCGCCCAAGGGCACGCCGGACGAAGTCCTCCGCACACTTGAAGCCGCGTTCCTTGAAGCGTGCAACGACAAGAAGTATCAGGATCTCCTCGCTTCCCTGAGTATGGAGAACCTGCCGCTCGATCAGGCCGCCACGCTCAAATCCATCAAGAACGCCACCTCCGTCACCCAGCGCCTCATCGACAAAGGCATCATGACCGTCGAGGAATAACTGCGACTACATACCATAATATTATGCAGGCCTCCCCTGACAACTAAGCCCCGAAAGGGGCTTTATGTTGGGGGAGGCTCCACATCTAAAAGGCAGTTAACGCATCAATATAATATAGCATCGTGCAGATCCTAAAACGCCTTTTGTGAATACTTCCCAAAAAAGAATTCACTCATAACCACTCTCTACAATACAATATTTACAATATATCCACCGAGTTTTGAAATGACCGCTAAACGCTCTACGAATACGCGGCTTTCTCACATCGTTACTTCGCTATTCCCACACTGAACAAACTGGTTTTGTTAGGTATTGGTATGTACCGTCACCTTTTACATCATTTTATTCGTCATCTTGCAGGGTTATCCGCGTCTTCCATCTCTCAGGAAGAGTATAAAAACATACTATTCATATAGTCAAATAGCATACTATTTGTTGACTTTCTGTATTCTCCTCCCTACACTTCGATCGAAAGCGGCTTCACTCCCGAGAGGACCGCGGCTAATGGTCAGGGCGACTCTTCACTGTATTTCACAACCTGTGTACGAAGGAGACAACCATGACTCATTCCACGCAAAACCGGTATTACACGGCAATTCACGGAGCGGATCCCAAGGGGCAAGGCGAACTGCGGCGCCTCAACAATTTTATTGCCGGAGAATGGAAACCATCCCGGACGACCGTTTATCGAGATGCCTTCAATCCCTCCACGGGAGAAGTCATCGCCAAAGTGCCCGCGAGCCTGCCTGATGAACTCAATTCCGCCGTCGCTGCCGCCCGAGAGGCTTTTCCGACATGGGCGGACACCCCCGTGTACAAACGGGTAAGCGTACTCTTCCGGATGAAGGCGTTGGTGGACAAACACCTCGACGAGCTCGTGCGATTGCTGTGCACGGAACAGGGAAAAACATGGAACGAGTCCCTCGGCGATGTCTTGAAAGCACAGGAAGTTATTGAATTTGCTTGCGGTATGCCTCAATTACTCAAGGGCGAATCGCTTATGAACGTGTCTTCCCAATACGACACGGTCCAGTACCTTGAGCCGGTGGGTGTCTTTCTTGGGCTTGCACCGTGGAATTTTCCGGCCATGATTCCTCACGGCTGGATGATCCCCCTGTGCCTCGCAGCCGGAAACACCTTCGTGCTCAAGGCCGCCAGTGCCGCGCCGCAATCGGCCCTGCGCTTCACTGAGCTGTGGATGGAAGCGGGATTGCCTCCGGGCGTCCTGAATGTGATCACCTGCGCCCCGGATGACGTGAGCCTGCTCATTCAACATCCCGATATCGTCGGTGTAAGCTTCGTCGGCTCCAGCGAAACCGGAGCCCGGGTATACGCCGAGGCCGCTGCTGAAGGGAAACGCGTTCAGGTCCTCGGCGAAGCCAAGAACCATGCTCTGGTCATGGCAGACTGCGCACTTGAGCGGACCGCTGCGGGCATCATCAACGCCTTCTGTGGCTGTGCGGGAGAACGATGCATGGCCCTACCCGTCGTCGTAGCCGAAGAACCGGTGGCCGATGCGCTGGTGCGCCTGCTCCGAGAGAAGGCCGCGCATCTGAAGCTCGGCCCGGCCTACGACAAAAACACGACACTCGGGCCGTTGGTATCTGCTTCCCGCAGAAAGAACGTCCTTGACTGGATCGATCGAGGTATCCGGGAAGGTGCCGAATTGGTCCTCGACGGGCGCGGCATCTCCGTTCCGGGATATGAAAACGGCTTCTTCCTCGGTCCGACGCTGCTTGATCACGTCACGCCAGGCATGAGCATCGGCGAACAGGAAATCTTCGGGCCCGTGCTTTGCATCAAGCGCGTGCGGGATTTTAAGGAAGGGCTCTCCGTCATGAACGCCAATCCCTTTGCGAACGGCTCCGTTATCTACACCCAGAACGGCAGATACGCCCGCGAGTTTACCAGGCGGACCCACGGCGGCATGGTCGGCGTCAACGTGGGCATCCCCGTGCCTGTCTGTTCCTTCGGATTCACGGGACACAAGCGGAGTTTCTTCGGTGACCTGCACACCATGGGGACGGATGGCGTACGTTTCTACACGGAAAAGAAAACCGTCACTTCCACTTGGTTCGAGGACGGCCATAGCGACACTGTTGATACGTGGGACGGCACACTAGGCAGTCTCTCCGAAAACTCCAGAAAGCGGAACTGACGAGCCCCCGGATACACGTTCCGGACAAACAAAAAGGCTCCCGAGTCCTTGATTCGGGAGCCTTTTTCAGCGCGTCAGCGCCATTTCAAAGGCGTGTCCGCAAGTTGTTCGAGAAAGATGCCCACTGTCCGCACATGCGCAAGCATGATTTCACGGGCTTCTTCCGGCTGGCGGTTGCGGATCGCCTCAATCAGTTTTTCATGCGCATCAAGTACATGGGCGGAAAAATTGTCATCCGGCTTCAGCAGATGCTTGGTGTCAAGCAACACGCTGGAGGTGAAATTTTCAATGAGAATCAGCAGGGGATTCTTCGCGGCGTTGGCCACGGCGGTGTGAAACCGGATTTCGTATTTGTAGACCTTTTTTAATTCACTGTCGCGTAAGGCATCGTGGCAGTTCTTATGGATGGTTTCGAGCGTCTCAAGGTCCTCGTCCGTCCTATTGAGTGCGGCCTGTTCCGCCAGATACGGCTCCAGAAGCGTACGGGTGGCGGTAAGGTGCTGTATGGAAAGGTTTTTGTCGTGGAAAAAGTTGATGAGCCCCATCTGAGCCGTCTCAAGGTCCACTTCCGCAACGAACGCACCGCCCCCTGACCCCGCACGGATCTCCAGCAACCCCTGCACTTCCAGAACCCGCAGCGCCTCGCGCAGCGTTTGCCGACTCACATTGAAGGTGTGCATCAGCTCCTGCTCAGAGGGCAGCTTACTGCCCCTTTCCAGTAGGCCCGCGAGGATTTGCCCACGGATTCGGTATACGATTTCCTGGGGCGCCTTGCGGGAACGGATGGAGGAAAGTTCCATGGTATTCAGCATAACTTTTCGCGTGGTGGTCTAGAGTGTGTGGCCGCCTCGCCTTCCGGCCATCCGCGGCAGTGCGCGAACGCCTCGAAATAAAGGCTTTCTTGCTTGATTAAGTGAATAAACTTACTCCAACGCAACTCTAAAGTAAACTCAATACAGAGGAGAAGATATCCAGCACCGGGCAATCCCCTTCATGCGTCTTTCGCGCGTTACAGCAAAACAAGTGACAGCCAGGGAATGAAAGCGATCAGTGCCAGCCCCAAAATCAAGGCGCAGATGAACGGGATCACCTGCGAGGATACCTGCTCGAGTGACAGCCCCGTCAGGTTGCAGGCCACGAACAGATTGAGCCCCAACGGCGGGGTCAGCATACCGATGGCATTGGTCACAACCATGATCACGCCGAACTGGATGACGTCGATGTCGAACGTCGTGATCACGGGCAACAGGATGGGCGTCAGGATCATGGTCGTCGCCAGCGTCTCCATGAATGTGCCTATGATGAGCAGAAAAATGCAGATGATGATCAACAGTGTATACTTGCTGCTGACAAATTCAATGACGAAAGCAGCGAGGCTTTGGGGGATCATGTTCATGGTCATGTATTCCCCGAAAAACACCGCCGTCCCCATGATGATGGTCAAGCCGCCACATACCGTGCTCGACTCCGTAAAGCAATCCCAGAGCCCCCGGAAGGTCAGTGTCCGCTTTACCAGCATGGCCACGACCAACGCGTAAAGTACGGCATCATCAACGAATACTTGCCATTCCAGATAGAGACAGCGAGATCGCGCACATGGAAGGCGTTCCCCCCGGCGTACCCGCGCACCTGCGAAATGAGGAAGACCGTTCCCATCATCAGGAAACTCATGAGCAGGCCCGGCACGATACCCGCAATGAACAGATCACCGATGGACGCGGACGTGATCACCCCGTAGACAATAAGGGGGTTGCTCGGAGGGATCAGGACGCCGAGCACGCCGCCGGACGCGCTGACGGCGGCGGCGAAGTCCTCGTCATACCGCTCCTTCTTCATGGCGGGAATGAGCAGCGCGCCGACCGCCGCCACAGTTCCCGGACCCGAACCGGAAATGGCCGCGAAGAATGTACAGGCAAGGATGGTCACGATGGCAAGCCCACCCGAGACCTTGCCCACCGCCGCCTTCATCACATCCACAAGGTCCTGCGTAATTCCGCTGCGCCCCATGATGGCCCCGGCCAGCACGAAACATGGAATCGCCATCAGTGTGTATTGGTCCACCCCGGAATACAGGGTCTGTGCGAAACCTTCCAGCGGTTCGCCGTTCAGGATGAGCTCCACCAGTGGGCCTATGCCCAACGCGATGAAGATGGGCAAACCTATGCAGAGACAACCTACGATGAGGAAACCAAACAACATATGTCACCTCAGCTGGCCGAAAAGGTATGGTACAGACGCTGAACTATCCGCAGGGCCATGATGAAAAACGCCAGAGGAATAACGCCATAGAAGTAGAACAGAGGCAGCATCAGGCTGGGGGAGTAGACTGGGTATTCAATCATGTCGACGAGCAGGAGGCTTCCGGCGTAGGCCGCTACCAGGCAGAAAGCTATCTGCAACATATCCCCGAATACTTCGATCCAGTTGTGCACGGAAAGCGGAAGCACATTCACCAGACACTCGACCCGGATGTGACGGCCCTTCATCATGACGAAGCAAGAGGAAAGGTACACAAAATACAGGAAAGAAAAGCGGGAAAGCTCCTCCGTCCACGCGATGCCTACCTGAAAGAAGTACCTCGCGACAATCTGGAGGGAGAGAAAGCCCACCATCAACAGCAAGGAAAAATTGGCGATATAGACTTCAAAATGTTCCCATAGGTTACGCAGCATAGTGGCCTCCGGAACCGTTGTTCCACAATGAGGGGGAAGTATCTACGGCCGCGCGGCGCCCGCGGCACGCCGCGCGGATCGGGATATTACTTAAAGGAACCGGTCTTCTGGAACCGCATGACGCCCTCGACCCACTCCTTGCCCCCGGATATTTCCGCAAAGTCCGGCCACAGGGCGATGGCATTCGCCTTCCACTGCTCCACATCGGTGATGTCGTGGAACTCGACGCCGTGGTTCACGAGCTGCTTGCGAACGTCGTCATACTCCGCCTGTACCCAAGCGAAATGTTCAAGCTCGTTGCTCGCCGCAGCCTCGTTCAAAAACCCCTTCTGTTCAGGAGACAGCTTCTGGTACCATCGCTCGTTGACGAGTATCAGGAATATCTGGGGACAATAATACAGATTCTCCGCAACATGGTTGGTGTAGGGATAGAAACCGTTGTACAGCAGGATATTGGTAGGACATTCAAAGGCGTCCATCACGCCCTGCTGGATGGCGGTGAACGTTTCCGACCACGCCATTGCGTAGGCGCTGGCTCCCCACGTCTCCCATGTCCGCTGCATGACCGGGCTGGCGGCGAGGCGCAGCTTGATCCCCTTCAGGTCGCCCATCTTCGTCACCGGCTTCTTAGTGAACAGCAACCGGAAGCCATTCGTCCCCACCGCGATGAGACGCATACTGCCCGTATCGGCAAGAATGCGCTTGGCCAGCTCCTCGCGGAACGCACTGCCGGGGCGCAGATACCCCTTCTCGCCCATGATGTCCTCGGGCCCGGAAAACAAGTAGGGAAACGTCAGTACGTTGACGCAGGGTGAAAACGATCCGGCATTGGCCGCAGTGACGATGGCCATTTGCAGAGTGCCCTGCTTGACCTTCTGCCCTGCGACCATTTCGGAACCCACCACGCCGTTGGGGAATACCGTACAGTTCATTTCCCCGTTGCTGACCTTCTTCAGGTTTTCAGCAAACATCGTGGCGAAAACACCGTAAGATTGCTTTTCGGGTTCGCCGTGGGCGAACTTGATGTTGACGGCGGCGAAAACGTTGACGGAGGACAGGAGCAGGGCGGCGACGACAAGACCTAAGAGCCTCTTCATGATGGTATCCTTACGAGTTGAAGGAAAATCAAGAGTCCACTTCGAGTTCCATGACCATTTCAAAAGGAATATTGTGGGCCAGATCGGACACGCCGATGCTGCTGCGGGCGTGGGTGCCCTTCTCCATGCCGAACAGGTCAACGATCAGCTCGGAAGCGCCGTTGGACACCTTGGACAGTTCCGTGAACCCGGCGACACACTGAATGAAGCACGTGCTGTAAAGAAATTGGCGTACCTTATCCAGATCGCCTACGGCGTGCTTGATGATGGAGAGCATGTGCAGAGCCGAAACCCGCCCGGCCTCATATCCTTGATCTGCGTCCAGATCCCTGCCCAGTTTGCCTAGGTAGGGATAGCCGCTCCCGTCCCACGGCCCCGCCCCGCCAATAAAAAGCAGGTTGCCCGCCTTGCGATACCGAACGACCTTGGGGGAAACCATAGGCCTGAACTGGGGCAGGACGATGCCGCGTTCCTGAAGTCGTGCTTCGATCTTCATACTGTTCTCCTCGTTGGCTGAAGGTTAGGCGGCGAAACGACGCACTGGCGAAACGGGCCTAACGGCTTCGCTCCGCCGCCATCCGGATGGCGGCCTCAATCTTGACATATCCGGTGCAACGGCACAGATTTCCGGAAATGGCCTCACGAATCTGTTCCGGCGTGGGATGCGGTTGCCTATCAAGCAGGGCTTTGGCCGTAAGGATCATGCCGGGCGTGCAGTAGCCACACTGTACGGCTCCGGCGTCAATGAAGGCCTGCTGAATCGGGTGCAGGTGGCTGACGTCTCCCAGCCCCTCGATGGTGGTAATGCTCTTTCCGTGCATTGAAGCCGTGAGAAGAATACAGGAACGCACGGCCTCGCCATCCACGATGACAGTGCAGGCCCCGCAGTCCCCCGTCCCACAGGCTTTCTTCGTCCCGGTCAAGCCAAGGCGCAGGCGTAGGGTATCCACCAGCAGCTCCGTCGCCTCCACGGCGAGATTCCGTTCTCTTCCATTGATGGTACAGGTGATATCTACAAGCATGACGGTCTCCTCCCGAGAGCCTTGCGAACTGCCCGTTCGACGATGACGCCCATGACGGCCTCCTTGTAGGCCATGTTGCGGGGGCTGCGCAGGGAGGCTTCGGCGGGCACGGCACCACGGAGCTGCGCCAGCCCCTCTTCAATGGGAAGGCCCCGCAACAGCATTTCGAAGCTCTTCGCCCGAACGACCGTGGCGGCCACGGCCCCCATGCCGATGACAACATCGCGGCAGACGTCCCCATCCATATCGAGACGGACCGCGGCGGAAACTTGCGCGATGTCCTGTGACTTGCGCCTCGCGAGCTTGACGAAAGCGCTGGGATGTCCACGATCGGGAATAACGATGCCACGAATCAGCTCGTGGGGTTTAAGGCACGTCCTGCCGGGACCGAGAAATACGTCACATACAGGCACGGAGCGTTCCCCTTCCAGCGATATCAGCTCGACCAAGGCACCAAGAGCCACCAGCGCCACGTTGCCGTCGGCCGCCGGAACCGCCGAGCCGATATTTCCGGCCAGTGTCGCCACGGCGCGGATGGGCGGAGAGCCGATTTCTGCAATCGCGTCCCGCAGTGCGTCGAGAGGCGCACACAAAGGCGAACGCAGGATATCGGCGTAAACGACACCACCCCCGATAATGGTATACCCTGCTCGCCGCCCCACAGCGCGCAAGCTGCGGATATTTCCGATGTAGACCACGGCCTCGGGCCGTATGCGGTCGAAGGCAATCTTCTCCACAATGTCCGTGCCCCCGTTTACGACCACGGCTCCGCCACGGTATTCAGCAAGGAGACGCAAGGCGTCCTCAAGGCTGTCGGGTGCGAAAAAGCGGGTTGCGCTCATCGTTCTCCCCCCTGACATTGTTCCCGCGTCCGTATCGCCAGAAGCACCTGCCGGGCGGTCAGCGGAATGGCGTTGATAGGAAAGCCCAACGCATCGCGGACTGCGTTCCGAATGGCCGGCGCACCGCCGACGATGGGCGGTTCGCCCACGCCCTTGGCTCCGAACGGACCGAGTTCATTGGGGTGCTCGACAATGATGGATTCCAGAAGCGGCAAATCCCGAGAGGTCGGAATCAAATAATTATGGAACGCCGCATTTTTCATGACACCCCGCTCCAGAATGCTTTCCTCCATGACGCTCCAGCCGATGGCCTGCGCCGCGCCGCCTTCCATCTGTCCTTCCACGTTGACGGGATTGATGGCCTTGCCCACGTCACAGGCCAGCACTGATCGGGTTACGGAAACGCTCCCCGTCTCCACGTCCACCTCCACCTCAACGCCGTGTGCGCCAAAGGAATAGGCATGGCATGGATTACCCTGGCCGTCCTCGGCCCTGAACGTGGCCTGCGGTGGGTACCAGCTTCCGACGACCGACAGGGGGACCTGCGTGTTGAAAGCCTTGAGCACCACTTCGGCGAACGTCCGGCTCCGTTCTGGCTTACCGCTCTCGAAAATTCGGCCTCCGCCTATTTCCAGATTGCGGACGTCCGTTTGAAAGAAATACCGGGCCGCCGTATCCAACAAACGTTCCCTGAGCCTGACGCAGGCGTCCGTAACGGCGTTGCCCACCAGCACCACGGAACGCGACCCCACTGTCGGCCCGGAATCCGGCGCCAAAGCGGTGTCGGAGATGTCCACCAGCACGTCATCCAAAGGAATGCCGAGCAGCTCGGAGGCGATCTGTGCCAGAGCCGTGGTCAACCCCTGCCCCATTTCCGTGGAGCCCACATTGATGTTTAGAGTTCCATCCAGTTGCAGCGTGGCGAAACAGCTCGCGCCTTCAAACAGCATGGGCACGCCGGTGCCGTACAGGAACAATCCAAGCCCCCGTCCACGGCGGATCGGTCCCGTGCCCAGCGCAACGGGACGGCTGCTCCACTCCATCCGTTCCAGCACCCGATCCAGACATTCCTCCAGCCCCAGCCCACGGCTTTCCAGCATCACCTGACCGGTGATGGTCCTGTCACCCGCACGGAGCATGTTGCGGCGGCGGACTTCCACGAGATCAAGACCCAGCCGATGGGCCAGTTCGTCCATCTGGCACTCCATCGCATAGGCGGCCTGTGGGGCGCCAAACCCACGGAACGCGCAAGAATACGGATGATTGGTAAATACCGAATGAGAACGGACCCGCGCATTGGGAACGGCATACGGTCCGGCTGCGTACATGACGGTACGCATGGTCACGGCGTGAAAGGGCTCCTTCATGCCGCCAAGGGATACATAGGCTCCCTTGTCCAGCACAAACCTGATATCCATGCCAGTGATCCGGCCTGTCGCGTCGGCGGCAAGGCGATGGCGGATGTAGCTGGCGTGGCGCTTCCCTGTCGTGCGGAAAATCTCTTCCCGGTTCAGCTCGAAAAACACCGTCCTGCCGGTCTTCAGAGCGAGAACGCCCGCGACGACGCAAACGTCCAGAGTGGAATCCTCCTTACCGCCGAAGCCGCCTCCGACGAGAGGGCTCACCACATGCAGCTTGTGCTGTGGGATGCCGAATACCGGAGCCAGATTCCGCCGGGTGGCGTAGACGGCCTGCGAAGGACTTGTCAGCGTCAAACCGCCCGTAAGCGGATTCGGCTCCGCGATGCAGACGTCCGGCTCAAGGTAACAGTGCTCCACCATCGGCGTCTCGTAGTCGTTTTCGATGACGACGGCCGCTTCCGCAAACGCCTTCTCCACGTCGCCGCAGTCGAGTGCCACGGTAGTGAGCAGATTCCCCCGCTCCGCCACAGGATGCCTTTCATGGATGAGGGTCGCACCATCCTCCATGGCCTCGCGCGGATCGTCGTACACCGGCAGGGGCTCGTATTCCACGCGGACGAGCTCGACGGCCTTCCGGGCCACCTCTTCCGTTTCCGCCGCGAGGATTGCCACCGGGTCGCCTTCGTAGCGGGTCTTCATGTCCGCAATGACCGGCTTGTCCGGACACAACAACCCATAGGCGTTCCGCCCCGGCAGGTCCTTCGCGGTCATGACAGCGACAACACCGGGGAATGCCTCGGCATCGCTCACGTCGATCTTCTTGATGCACGCATGGGGATGCGGCGCAAAGCACACACCCGCGATCAGCATATCGTGCCGCCGCATATCGGCTGTATATCGGGCCTGCCCCGTGACTTTCGCCGCAGCGTCCGTACGGGGGACCCTTTGCCCAACTGTAGTCAATATACTCATATGGAGCTCCTGATCACGCAGTGGGTTGCAGGATGCCGAATCCACAATCACTTCGTTCGGCATGATCGGAGCATGCTCGACGTTCGTTAGATTGTCAACAAATATTATACTATTTAACTATTCTTCTTATGCACTATTTTATTGAGGAGCTCTATTCAAATATTTTAATAAATACAAATAATTATAAAATTAAACTGTTCTTCACTCATTCCTGCAAGGCTCTGTTGCCAGCAGCTTCCCGACAAACGTATATCGACCTGGTATCCGTATTTCTGTTACTTGTGACCCTGTCATTGCTCACAGTTGCCAGACTACGGCTCTCCACGCTCCTTATCGGTACGGCTACAGGCTGACAGAGAAATAAAGTGATGCCACAGGCATGAACAATGTTTATACCTGTGGCATCCGACTGCCTGTAACAGTAAAGTTTCTAAGACTATTTATAGCTTTCTCGATTTACCTTTCCTTTGTTTTTGTAGCACAGTAAAAACAGTGCTTCGCTGTCGCCTGCTCAGTCGAAAGACAGCAACCTCTGCTCCGCATTGTCCGCACAAAGTGCCGTTGCAGCCGGAATGCACAAGCGGATATCACCGCTCAGATGTCGGAGAGGATATCTGAGGCCAAGAGCCGCAACCTCTTTGTCATGTCAACCGCTCTCGACATCCACTGTTTCAATGTGCATTTACAACGCCAGAGCCTTTCTTATCTTTTCCGGCGTCACGGGGAGCTGATAGAAGCGCTTGCCGATAGCATGGGTGATGGCGTTGCCGGTTGCGGCGATGATCGGCACCATCACCACCTCCCCCAGCCCTCTGGTCGGTGAGGTTTCAGACAGCGGCGCAAGATAATCGGCCGTCTGGTTCCAGACAGCAACATTCTTGGCCCGTGGCAGCGTGTAGCGATTGAAGTTCCACGTTCCGTTGCCCGGCCCGTCTTCATAGAGCGGCAATTCCTCCATCAAGGCGTGCCCGATGCCCATTGCCAAACCGCCCTGCAATTGGCCGGATACGAGTTCCGGCACGATCATTTGGCCACTGTCGACCAAACTGTGGTGGCGCATGATTTCTATCTCGCCAGTGAAGGTGTTGACGTTGAGTTCGACGATGCAGGCAGCGGGCGTATAGGTCGTCACACCGGCATTATTGCGCTGAACGGCAGGATAGTTCACGCTGCTTCTCTTGATGAAGTCATAGCCGCCGGTGGTCATACGCCGCTTGAGTTCCGGCGCGGCACCATCGCCGTAACGCACCGAAAGGACGTCCGCCGCTACGCTGATCGAGCCGATCGTCGGAATATCGAATGTCGCCGTCGTCCATTCCCAGCGGCTGAAGCAGTGCAGGGCAACCCCTGTCACCAGACCCATCTCATGGGCTTTCCGGGCAACACGTTCGAATGGGAGAGTCTCCATCCCGCCGCCACCGATGCCGCCCTCGACGACGCGCAGGTCACTCAACGTCATACGGGCGCTGGCAATCTGCCCGCCAGCCGGCCCCTCGCTCCAGATGGCGCGCGCAGCCGGCCAAAGGGTATGTTCAAACAGGAACCTCGCCGCCTGCCGCGTGCCGAAACCGATGAAATAGGCACTGTTGGAGGCACTCATTGCCGGCAGCATGAACGGCACCCAGTAGGGATTCTTCTGAAATTCATCCTGCTGCTCCTGCGTCGTCGAATAGGGTTCCCAATTGCTGACCATCGGCAGTTCCGCAAACTCCGCAACACCAAATTCGACGAAGTCGGGAGCTTTGCCTAGCATGTCGCGGACGATGACCTGTTGCGCCGTAGTCGCGCCGGTGCCGATCTCCTGCACGCAGTGGCGCATCCGCACCTTGCCGTCAGCATCGAATTCCAGCGCCAGCGCGCTGGTATCCGCACCCGTGCCGTAATCCTTCTGTACCTGCGCGAAGCCGACGCCGTACCGCTTGCCGGGATTGGCCTTGTCAAAATCAACCTTGGCTTTCTCGCGGTTCACCCACAGAGGATGCTTTGCCGCAAGATCGAGCATTTCAATATTGTTCAGCTCGCCCAGCGGCTGGGCTCCCTGGGTGTTTTCAAAGCCCGCCTGCAATGCATTGCGGCGGCGGAGCTCGATCTGGTCCATACCCAGCTCAACGGCGAGTTCGTCGACCATCAGCTCCGTGATGCTCATGGCCTGAAGGGTGCCGTAACCGCGCATCGACCCCGCTTCGACCGCGGGCGTCGCAAGCGCGACGGTCGTAAGATCGGATTTCGGGAAATAATAGATCGACTGCGCGGCGGTGGCACCCACCTGAGCGACCGAGAAGGAAAAATTCGCGCGGCCGCCTCCATTGAAGTTGTAGAACACCTTCAGGATCTCAAACTTGCCGCTCTTGCGGTCGGCCACGATCGTTACATCCATTTCGACCGAGTGGCGCTTTATGCCGAGCTGGAACTGTTCGTAGCGGTCGTTGGCCAGCCGCACCGGCAGGCCATCCCCATAAAAACACGCAGCGATGGCGTAGAACGGGAAAAGCGAATGGTCCTTGGAGCCGTACCCGACGGTGGTGCCCGAAAGCAGTTTGATCGTCTCGACCGGGAATCGCTTGTTGTCCTTAACCATCAGCGCCGCGACCCGGGCGACCTCGTAAGGCGACTGCGCGCCCACGATCAGATACAGCGTGCGCGTCTTTGCGTCATACCACGCATTGCCGTTGTCGGCCTCCAACGCGCATGGGTCGATCGATTGCGAGAACCCGCTCCGGTCCAGTACAAGCTTGTTTTCATCCTTGCGCGCCGCTTCGATGGCCTTTTCGATGTCCGCAGCCGCGTCCATGCCGCGCCGCATCGGTTCATAAGTTTCGCGTGCGACCGTAAGCGGATCGCGCACCCCGCCGCCACCCCGCTGTTTCAGCATCACGGAGGCCGGCACGAACACTCCGGTCGGAGATTCCGGCGGCCACACCGGGTTATTGCCGTCAAAAGCGCCCCAGATGATGGCATCCTGCATCGGCGAATAGACAGACGACGAGGTCGGGGTATCGCCGCCGATTCGGACATAGCGTGCCGCGCCGTAATTGGGCGGCGTATTCGGGCCGGTGGCGGCGCCGTACTTCACGACATCCTGCGCAAAACGCAACATCCGCTTCGCCGCCTCAAACCGATCGAAATCGTGATACACCAGCAACGCCACCGGATGTCCGATCAGCGGCGGCGTCTGCCCTCTGGGAACCAGAAAATTTTTGCCATAGAACCCGGCTGCCAGACTTTCTGGCTGCGGAACGGTCACGCCGTCGCCGAAGAGTTCTTCATGCAGGACGAGGCGGTCGGGCTGCAATTTCGGCCCCAGAAGGCTCAAGTCCACGCCCTCGAATATCCGGTCGGCCCGCGTTGCCTTGATGAAGAATGCGTGGGCCTGCTCCTTGGGCCAGCCGGACAGATCGCGTGCGCGAAAGTCCCGCGCGAACGTCTTCTGCCCGGTCACTTTGCGCAAGGCGTCCCACCGGTAACGGACCTTGCCGTCCGGCGACATCCAGTCCAGCGGACTGGGGCCCGAATGCACTTCGAGCGCATGGGCATCGGGCAAGCGCCCGATCATCACGGAAATACCGAAAAACATGCCAAGTTTGATAAACTGGCGTCGCGAACTATACATCATCATCGTTTTCTCCCGTTCGAAATCCCTTTGCGTAGGAACCTGCAAGCGTCATGAAAAAAGACGACCACACCTTGTGGCAGGCCCGTCCATTATGCCGTTTATTTTACCGCTGTTTCCTGAGCGCTTACCTGCTCCACCGTCACCGGCACGGCCTGGCCGCCCCATTCCGCTCTGATCCAGGTCACGAGATCGGCAACCTCGGCGGCATCCAGGCGGTGGGCGAAGGGCGGCATGGCGTACATCCGCTCTCCATTCTTGAATATCTGTGTGGGGGTGCCGTTGAGGACGACATTGATGAGCGTCTGCGGGTTGTCCATCGCCAACGCCGCATTGCCCTTCATGGCCGGACTGACATTGGGAATGCCCTCACCGTCCATGCCGTGGCAGCCCGCACACGACGCCATATAGGTCAATCGGCCCGCAGCCATGGGCGTACCGGCTTTAGGAACGGCGGCTTGCGGCAACGGTACGGGAGACGCGGCGGGACGCGCCAGCTTGCCGTCCTTGCCGGTGAGCAGATAAATGGCGACCGCCTTGACGTCCTCCGGTTCCATCGCACTGGTCGAAAAATGCGTGACCGTGTACATGCTGTCGAACGAAGTGCCCTGCGGTGCCATCCCCGTGGCGAGATAGGTGCTCAGCGTGGGGACGTCGAAGCCTCGCTTGGCGAGTGCCGCTGCGGTAATATCGGGGACAACCACCCCGTCCACCTCACCGCCCTGCAAGGATCGGGAGAATTCAACGCCCATCATGAAATTGCGCGGCGAGGGGCACGAGCCGCAATGCGCCAACCCTTCGACGAGATAGGCGCCCCGGTTCCATTCGGCGGAGCGCTGGCCGTTCCGCGGAGCCTTGCGGTCGGGAAAGTTCAACAGCGTCCAGAAGTCCATGAACGGACGCACCGGCAGCACGAACACGCCCGTATTGGACTTATTGGCGATTGGCATGGCCGGGATGCTCATGTTGTAGGCATAGAGC
>OOAM01000494.1_pt1 | contig 37766 bp, 28 predicted proteins | sample 1671131 | NCBI WGS metagenome assembly OOAM01 (sample SAMN06348125, study PRJEB24527) | human gut metagenome | biome: human gut; feature: ankylosing spondylitis patient; material: feces | host: Homo sapiens | place: China | collected 2015-10 | reverse complement strand
GATAAACGCTGAAGGCATCTAAGCGTGAAGCCCCCCTCAAGATGAGATATCCCTCCTTCGGGAGTAAGACCCCTTGAAGACTACAAGGTAGATAGGGCAGAGGTGGAAGCATGGCAACATGTGGAGCTGACTGTTACTAATAGGTCGAGGGCTTAATCTGGTTAATAACTGAGAAAAACAAGTACAATGAAATACGGATTTTGCAGACGTGTCTGCATAAATCTGGATTTAATTGGACGCAGATTTGCGAAGCAAATCCATCGAGATGAAGCGAAGCGGAATCGAGATGAGTTTTTCGGTATGGATTACAGTAATTAAATTTGTATGAAGTTTTGAAGGTATATTAAAATAAGACGTAATTCCTATTGCGTCCTTTTTCTATATTTGATATAATATTTAAATATAGGGGATTGGTCAAATGGTATGACAGAAGTCTCCAAAACTTTTAGCGGGAGTTCGATTCTCTCATCCCCTGTTATTAAACCTTGAAGCAAGATAGTTGTTTCAAGGTTTTTTTTGTTTAAAAATGAAAATAGATGTATTATAATGGGCATAAAGTATTTACTTTAAATGATATTAATTTTGTATTTCAAAATGGATTACAAATGTAAGGAGGATTTTGAAATGAAGGAAAAACTTAAGATTAATGTGACGAAGCCACAATATGTGCAGGTATCTGATATTACATATGCGCAGGTGGATTCGTGGTATGATCACTGTCGCAGGGATTTAAAACTCGATTTAATATATCCGGAAGATATGTCTGACAAGCGTTATCCTTGTATAGTATGGATATGCGGTGGTGGATGGATGAGGATTGATAAGTCAGCACATCTATCATATCTTAGTACGCTTGCTCATCAGGGTTTTGTTGTTTGCAGTGTGGAATACCGCACATCAAATGAGGGTTGCTATCCTATGCAGATAGAGGATGTGAAGGCTGCAATCAGGTATTTGAAGGCACATGCAGATAGATACAGAATTGACAAGGAACATTTTGGTGCGATGGGAGAATCAGCCGGAGGATTTTTGACATGTATGGCGGCATTGGATCATGATAAAGCTCGTGATGTTGGAGAATATCTTGAAGAGTCAAGCAGTATTCAGGCAGCATGTCCATGGTATCCACCTACTAACCTTAGCACATTTAAGTATAAAGATGCCGAAGAATGCGCAGCATCTATGGAGTCACTTTTACTCGGATATAATATTATGAGAAATATCAAGGAAGCATACAATAGTTCTCCGGTGTCTAAGGTGACAAAAGATGCTCCTCCATTTTTGATTATTCACGGTATAAATGATCAGACAGTTCCGTTTGAGCAGAGTGAAGAGCTTTATGACAAGCTTATTGAAAATGGCTGTGATGCAGATTTGATTGCATTAGAAGGCGCTGATCATGCGGATATGCAGTTTTTCCAGGATGAACTGTGGGATAGGATAATCGAGTTTTTTAAGACTAAATTGGGATAAAATCATGTCATACAGTAGCTCTTAAGAAAATTTTTTTAGTCGGAATAAAGTCTGTTTATAAAGGCTACGATATTTTTTGCAACTGAATAGTTACGATAATTATTATAAATAAAAACCATAGTATCTTAATGCATTTAAGATATCTATGGTTTTTGTGCTTATGAACCATAACAATATTTTTCCAAAAATTTTCACTTGATTTACCCGAACATATGTTGTATAATGCAAACAGATGTTCGAAAAAATGTGAGGAGGCCTTATGTTAACGTCAATCAGTGCTGATATTATGGAAAAACTTAAGATTCTGTCTGATGCGGCAAAGTTTGATGTTGCATGCACTTCCAGTGGTGCATCCCGTTCGGGTAATGGAACTGATATGGGGAGTGCATTTGCCAGTGGAATATGTCATTCGTTTACAGCTGATGGCAGGTGTATATCGCTTCTCAAGATACTTTTTACAAATGAATGTATTTATGATTGTAAATACTGTATCAACAGATGCACTAATGATGTTGAAAGAGTGACATTTACGCCTGAGGAGGTATGTAAGCTTACTGTTGAGTTTTACAGACGCAATTATATAGAGGGACTTTTCTTAAGCTCCGGTATCATAGAATCGCCCGAGCATACCATGCAGCTTTTATATACCACGCTTTTTCTTTTGAGAAACAAATATCATTTCAATGGGTATATACACATCAAGGGTATACCGGGAGCCTCTTCTGAGGTCCTTGAGATGATTGGATATCTTTGTGATAGGATGAGTGTTAATCTGGAGTTGCCCACAGCGGAAGGGCTTAGGGCAGTTGCTCCGAATAAGGCGCGTAAAAACATTCTTACACCTATGAGATTTATTCAAAATGGTATAAAGGACAGCCGAATGTATCATGGCAATAGCAGTATGAAAAACCGTATGTATATAGATGAGCAGGCATATTATGAGCAGATGGCCGAAATAAAAGATAGTACTGCAAGATTATCAGAGTATCACAGAAGCCTTAGGGTTGCTACAGATTGCGGGAAGGCTGATAAGCTTGCACAAAAAAGCTGGGGCATGGGAGTGCAGCTTGATCCGGGAGTTGTCTGTGAGACAACGGACGTTTCTTATGGAGATGGTGATTACACCAATAATACAGGCTTAGGTATCAAAAGACCGGACAGATATTATGTGCCGGCGGGGCAGAGTACACAGATGATTGTGGGAGCAACCGGAGAGAGTGATTATCAGATTATATCTGTAGCAGAAGCAATGTACAACAGGTTTGATATGAAGAGAGTATTTTACTCGGCTTTTGTGAATGTTAATATGGATGAGTCATTACCGGGTATCGGGCAGCCGCCACCGTTAAAGAGAGAGCACAGGCTTTATCAGGCAGATTTTCTTATGAGATTTTATGGCTTTAAGGCAGGAGAGCTTTTGTCGGAGGATAATCAGAGCTTTAATGATTATATTGATCCAAAGTGTCAGTGGGCTGTAGGTCATCTGGAGTGTTTTCCGGTTGAGATTATGACGGCGGATTATTATACACTTCTCAGGGTCCCGGGAATAGGCACTAACAGTGTCAGGCGTATTATAAAAGCCAGAAAGCATGCAAAGCTTTCGTTTACAGATTTAAAGAAAATGGGTGTCGTGCTCAAAAGAGCACTGTACTTTATCACCTGTGATGGTCGTATGATGTACAATACAAAGCTTGATGAAAGCTATATTACAAGGCATCTCATATATAACGAAAGGCCGGATACTATGCTTTTAGCTGATAATAAATCATGTACTTATGAGCAGATGAGTATATTTGATTTTATATCTGAATAGACAATATTTTTGTAAAGCTGCAGGGAGAAGTATGCATGGATAATATAATACTTAGATGTGATAATAATATAAATGGGATTTTTACCGCTATATATGATGCTTTTGTATACAAAAATCAAATGCAAAAAGAAAATCACGAAGTGTACCGGGACAATATTTCTATTGAGATAGGCATTGGAGGAAACTATACATTTTTTTCAAAGATGATAGATATTAAAACAGATGAGGTAAAGGTACAAAAGACAATTTTGACAATTCAAAAGAAGCTTGGTTTTAAGATATATGAGACTGTATTTGATGCTTTGTGCCATTATTCTGATAATAGAGCAACAATAGTGCTTGGATTTCTTGTCAGAGCATTTAAGGTGGGACAAAGGATTATGGAGCATATGACCGATAAATATGTTATGGAGGTATTTGAGCTTTCAAGAAAGGTAAACAAAGAGGCTGACAAGATAAGAGGGTTTATTCGTTTTAGTGATAATGGAAACTATCTGCTGGCGCACTTTGAACCAAAATGTGATATGATACCGGTTGTTATGTGGCATTTTGTGGACAGGTATCCCGGGGAAAATTTTGTAATCTATGATGATAGAAGAAGGTATGCAGTGGTCCACCCGAGGCTTAAGGAGTGCTTTTATATCAATGAAAGTGAATTTAAGCAGCTTGAGATAAGTGTGCCGGTGAAGACAGACAGTTTTGAGCAGTTATGGAAGGTGTATTTTGAGCACACTGATATAAGGGAGCGGTTCAATCCACAATGTCAGCGCAATCTTTGTCCAAAGTGGTATAGGAAGAATATGGTGGAATTTACCTGATTTTTGAAAGAAATCAATTGTTGCGGTTACACTGTGGTGTGTGAACAGTAATATAGTGACAGAAATACCAATAAATGATACAATTTATACATGTATACTTAAACATAACGATACTATATCAGGGTGATGCTATGCAGATATCAAATTTGGTAAGTCAATACAACAATTCAGTGGCAAATGGTGAGCCTATGACAGGAGCAAAGGGCGTTGAAAAGCTGGTATCTTCTTTAAATGAAATGTCAAAAGGGATGATATTTGAGGGAACAGTAAGCAGTGTCCGTGGCAATCAGGTTAAGCTTGCCTTGTCAAATGGTCAGCAGATTTTGGCAAGGCTGGCAGGAAAGTTTTCATTTGAACAGGGACAGTCTGTGTTTTTTCAGGTGAAAAATAATGATGGAGGCACTATAGAAATAAAACCATATACAGTTGATGGCGAGGGAGCCAACCTCACACTTATGGATGCGCTAAAGGCTGCAGGTCTGTCGGTAGATGGCATAAATTTGTCGATGGTGAACAAGATGATGGAAGAGCATATGCCAATTGATAAGACAAGCCTTAATCAGATGTATCAGCTTGTGCAGGATAATAAGGATATTAATGTGACTACACTTGTTGAGTTAAAGAGGCTTGGAATTGAAATTAATCAGGTAAATGCGGCTCAGTTTGAAAATTATGCTAATGACAAACAGGCTATTACAATTGCTATGGATAGTTTGATAGATGAACTGCCGAATGCTCTTTCAGCCGAAGATTTATCAATGTATAAGCTTGTAACCCAGGCGAGGGATATTTTAAATATTGTTACAGAAGGGCTGCCGGAAGAGGCATTTATATCAAGTGAAGCTTCTGATATGTCACAGTATGAGGCAATAATGCGTGATAATAAATCGGCACCTGTAGTAAAAAAACACTTTAATATTGCTGAATTATTTGAATCATTAAACAGTGTTTCCGGTGAATCACAGGACATTCACACAACGCAGAAAATAAACAATGCTCCGGCAATAGATACCATCCTTTTACAGGAGAATGAAACAAAATCAAATACTATTGGATTTCTTTTATCGGATAAGCAGATAGAAGAACTTAATGAACAGGTCAGGATGCTGCTTCCGAATTTACAGGAAAACAATATTTCTTTGTATTCAGAGGATAGCAGTGTCGTAGGAATACTTAACGATATAAACAGTATGTTGGAAAATACACCGGCAAATGCCGATGCACTGAGACATTTGTTTTCAGGAGAAGCCTTTAAGCTTATGTTGAAGGAGGCTTTAGAACAGCAATGGATGATTAAACCGGGAGATTTAGAGAAGAATCCTAAGAAGCTTGATGGCTTGTACGACAAAATTGAAAAACAGATAACAAATATGGAAATTATTTTGAAAACATCAGGAGTGGTGAATCCTAAAGCAGAGGCACTGGCAGATAATATCCGTGGAAATATTGAATTTATGAATCAGATAAACGAGGCATATACATATGTGCAGGTTCCATTGAAGATGAATGAAAAAAACGCCAGCGGACAGTTGTATGTGTATACAAATAAGAAAAGTATGTCCAATCCGGACAAAGAATTATCAGCATTTTTACATTTGGATTTAGAGCATCTCGGTGGGACGGATGTGTCAATTAAAATGCTTCATAGGAAGGTTACAACTAATTTCTATTTGGATAGTGATGAGTCATATGCACTGGTAAAGCAATTTCTGCCGGTGTTGGAAAAGAGATTACAGGATAAGGGCTATAATTGCGAATTGAATGTAAATAGTGGTTCGAAACAGATGAATTTTGTCGCTGGATTTCTGAAAAAGGATTTGCCACCTACCGGTCAGGTGCATAGATATTCCTTTGACATTAGGGCGTAGCAGTGTATAAGATAATTTACGAATAGTCACAGATGATTAAAACTTACTTCAGAAGGACAGGTGAGTTGTATGCATGGCGAAAATGATAATCGCAACAATAATGGAATAGACATAGGCAAAACAGCCGTAGCTATAGAGTATGTGCCGGGAGAAGCAGCACCTAAAATACTAGCTACAGGCAAGGGCGTTATTGCTGACAAAATTATTGAGAGGGCAAAGGAAAGCAATGTGCCTACATATAAGGACGATAAGCTTGCTGATACATTGTCTAGGCTTAAAATAGGTGATATGATTCCAACGGAGTTGTATGAGGTTGTTGCAGAGATACTTGTTTTTGTTAATGATCTGGATAATCTTAAGGCAAAAATTGACCAAAGATAGTGTGTAGGTTATATGATATGTGAGGCAGTTATGAATAAAAGAAGTGTTGGAAGTATATACGAGCAGCTTGCAGCTGAGCAGTTAATAAATATGGGATATAGTGTACTTGCCTGCAATTACAGAAACCGCTTTGGAGAGATAGATATAATAGCAAAGGATGGAGATACAATATGTTTTTGTGAGGTGAAATATCGTAGAGATAACGGCTGCGGCAGGGCTCTTGAAGCAGTTGGTTATAGCAAGCAGAAAAAAATCATATCAGTTGCAAGGTATTATCTTATGAAACATGGTTTGGATGAGTGGACGCCATGCAGATTTGATGTGATAGCAGTGGATGATGACGAGGTTACTGTGTTGAAGAATGCATTTGAGGGCAGTCAATAACTATTGGCTTGGCAGTTACGGACAGGTATTACGGAACCGTTAATTTATAAACGTTAGACCAGACTATTTCATGAAAACAGATAAGGAACAGGAAATTTTAAACAGCAATAGTTATCGGTAAAATATAGTTGCATAGATATAAATATGAAGACAGACATTGATAATAATATAAAGATTGATAAGAATATAAAGAAGGATAAGAATATAAAGATGGATAAGAATATGCAGGCTGAAAACATACACAAAAATGTTGATGAAATTACTATAAATGATTTTGTTGCAAAGAATGATAAAGATGTTCTGGAATTAAAAAAGCACGTCCTTTCAAGCGGAAGTGTTGTTCCTTTGTTACATTTTAAGAAGCTAAATGAGCTTTCTATGATAGAGCATTGCTTTACAACACGTCTTGGTGGACTCAGTGAAGGGATGTTTGAAAGCTTAAATCTAAGCTTTACGCGTGGAGATGACGAGGAAAAGGTCTTAGAAAACTATAAAAGAGTGGCGGAGGCAATCGGAGCAGAGGCAGGACAGATTGTTACGACAGACCAGACACATACTACCAATGTTTTGAGAGTTGGAAAAAAGCAGTGTGGCATCGGGGTGACAAGAAAGAGACCATATACAGATGTGGACGGACTTATCACGAATGAGCCAAATGTTGTGCTTGCCACATTTTATGCTGATTGTGTACCGCTTTATTTTGTTGATCCGGTACATAGGGCAATAGGGCTTAGCCATTCGGGCTGGAGAGGTACTGTAAATCGCATGGGAAAACAGACACTTATTGCTATGAACAGGGAGTTTGGTACCGAGGCACATGATGTTATAGCTGCGATAGGACCTTCAATATGTCAGGACTGCTATGAGGTAAGTCAGGATGTTGCAGAGCATTTTGTGGATGAGTTTGCGACAACAGACGATCCTCATGCGAGTGATATTCTGCTCTATAAGGGAGACGGCAAATATCAGCTTAATCTTTGGGAATGTAACAGGAGAGTGCTTGTGGAGGCAGGAGTGCAGGAAGACAATATTGCCATAAGCAATATATGCACTTGTTGTAATCCCTCTCTTTTATTTTCGCATAGAGCAAGTCATGGAAAGCGTGGAAATCTTGGCGCTTTTATGTTTCTTAAGTAATTTTCGCACAATCTATTAAGGAAATAATAAGAAATGCCTAAAGCTATATATGTTAAAATAGGTGTATCACGTTGGATAGTACACTGTGCGGGAACTGATGCTGCCAGACAGTTTTTTGGTTCTTTGAGTTAATATAAAAGTCACAGCGGTACTGGCGTATATGAACAGGGGAGAACGATATGCAGTTAAATTATCGAGATTCAAAGCCTATTTATGAACAAATTAAAGAAGGCATCAGACGAATGATTGTTATGAATGTTATTAAGCAGGACGAAAAGCTACCGTCTGTACGTGTGCTTGCCTGCAAGTATGCAATCAATCCTAACACTATCGCAAAAGCATACAGGGAACTTGAGGAGGAAGGCTATCTTTATACTAAAAGTGGTAAAGGAACCTTTGTTGCTGATGCTAAGACAGCCAGGCAGAGTCTGACAAAAAATTTGAAAATGCTCTTTGACCAGGTGGTGACAGAGTTATTTGTGCTTGAAACACCTGTTGAGGAATTGAAAACAAGAATGGATGATGCGAAAGAGCAGCTGAGCATGGAAGATGACTTAGTCAGATTTGTAACACAAGATATGCAGACAGAAGATGTTGTGACAGAGGGTAATGATGATACAGATAAATAATTTAGTGAAAAAATTTGACGATTTTACGGCACTTGATGGTGTGAATATGAACGTGGAAAAAGGAGCTGTCTATGGGCTTGTGGGCCCAAACGGAGCCGGCAAATCTACACTTATCAGGCATATTACAGGAGTAATGAGACAGGATGCAGGGGAAGTGTTTATTGATGGTGAGCCTGTATATGAAAATGCAAGGATTAAAGGACATATGGCTTACATTCCGGATGATATGTTTTATTTTTTGCAATCTGATACAATTAATATGATGCATTATTATAAGGGAATGTATCCAAATTTTGATGAGAAGCAGTTTTACAGGATGCAGGAGTTTTTCCCATCTATAGATGTTAAAAGAAACATCAGAAAGCTTTCAAAGGGGATGCAGAAGCAGGTTGCCTTCTGGCTTGCACTGTGCTGTAAACCAAAGCTTATTGTACTTGATGAGCCTGTTGATGGGCTTGATCCTGTTATGAGAAGACAGATATGGTCTATCATGCTTGATGATGTGGCTGCAAATAATACTACAGTGGTTGTATCGTCTCATAACCTGCGCGAGCTGGAGGATGTGTGTGATCATGTAGGTATTCTCAATAAGGGAAAGATTATGATAGAGCGCTCTCTTACAGAGCTGCAGGGTAATATTTCAAAGATTCAGATTGCATGTCCATATGGCATGCCTAAGATACCGCAGGATTTTAAAGTACTTCATATGTCAAATATAGGAAGAGTATACACAGTTATTGTGCGTGGAGAGCCTGAGGCTGTTGTAAAGGCTATTACAGATGGCAAGGACAGTCCGCAGGTAGTGGATGTACTGCCTCTTACTCTGGAGGAAATATTTATCTATGAGATGGGAGGAGAGGACTATGAAGTCAAAGACATCATTTATTAATAAAACAATGCTGCAAAAGAATGTAAAGCTTTACTGGCCAATCTGGACACTGTATACAATAGTGCTATTACTTAACGGCCCGTTTTCCATGTGGAGCAGATTTAAGAGTGCAGAATTTATTTATGGCACAAATTGGCATAAGTATATGCTTGATATAATGTCCCCGGCTATCAGCATGGAGGCAGATATGATATTTATTTTTGTTATGGCATTGGTTACAGGCATGGCAATGTTCAGTTACCTGTATAATTCGAGAGCATGTAATATGATTCACGCTATGCCTGTGACAAGACGTCAGCTTTTTTCGACTAATGTGTTGACAGGTCTGCTGTTTATGTGGATTCCGCAGATAGTTAAGTACATTATGTCGTTTGTTATATGTATATCATATGGAAATACTAAGGTGGTACATATTGGAATCAATCTGCTTGCTACAATGGGAATATCTTTTTTTATGTACAGCCTGGTGTGTCTGTGCGCAATGATTACAGGACAGCTGGTTTCTGTAGCAGTGATGTATGCGGTTGTCAATCTGCTGTATGGTGGAGCAGTTATTGCTATTGCCAATGTGCTCACATATGTATCATACGGGCTTTCATATATGGAATTTGTAAGGAAAATAAGTGCTACGTGGTTTGCACCCATGCTACAGCTTCTCAATCGGGTAGGCTTTCATCCGACCATGAAGAATGCAGGGGATGATTATTACTGCATTAAATATACCTTCAGAGGCACAAATACTATCGTAGTCTATGTCATCGCGGCTGCAGTTATATACTTTATTTCTTATAAGATTTATAAGCATAGAGATTTGGAAAATGCAGGAAGTTTTATAGCTATTCCAAAGCTTAAGCCGGTTTTCAGATGGGGGCTTGGCAGTTTGGGAGGATTGATTTTATCTATTGTTGCAGCGTCGCTTTTGCTTGGACTTAGAATCAGCATTGGTGTTCCTGCAATTATGATGCTGGCAGTGGTGCTTGGAATCATAGCCTTCTTACTTTTAGAGATGATTATAAGGAAGAATTTTAAAATTTTTTCTAAAGCACTATTTAAGGAAATCATTGCTTTTGGTGCTTTTGTTGTAGTTGTATTTGGAGGTATAACAGTTTACGGAAATGTGCAGGAAAATTATATACCGAAGCTTGCGGATATTGATTCTGCCTGTATAGCCATAGATTTTGATATCAATCTGGAGGGAAAGGATGTTGAAAAGATTTTAGAGACTCAAAAGATACTTATGGCGCAGAAAAAGGATTATTTTAAAAAGAGATATGATGATTCCGGGTATATTACAATCTCATATACATTAAAAAATGGAGAAAAGGTCAACCGTGTATATCATACAACGGATGATTTTAATCCACATAAGCAGTGTAAGGCGATTATGGCGGAGGAAAATAAACCACAGAATATTATTAATGCCATAATGCAGTGTGATACGACAGATATTACCTTTATCAATGGCTCGGCAGAGCAGTATAATGATAAATATGTAGATGTGCTGAATGAGCGCTTTAACGGAAAAGTTGCTGCGGATATTTTTGATGCTGTAAAGAAGGATGTTGAGGCCGGTGTGATGCAGGAATATAATTTGCAGAGAATGCTTGACGGAGTGGATAAGGATACCAGCTATATGTACAATCTTATGCTGAATTTTACAGTGCCAAAGGGCAACAGGATTGGAAAAAGCTGGAATGTCGATGGCTTCACATGGTATGAGGAGCTGTTGGATATACTGGGGGTAACAAAGGAGTATTCTGATTTTGGGGATGCCCGTTCCGATGGTATTGAAACGTATTCGGTCAACATTAGGTTTGGTGAAAACTGTACTAATCTGATAGCTGTTCTTAAAGAAAATGGATTAATTTCATCAAAAGAACCACTTTTGACATATGAATAGTTGTCTCTGTAAATGGTATTGTGATATAATTACTCTGTTATAGATGTTTTGTTTATTATTTTATCGTTATTCTGAATAGTTACAATTAGTCTATAATCTAATATGAATTTAGAACAGGAGAGTATATGAGCAGACCAGTAGTGGCCATCGTAGGCCGTCCAAATGTTGGAAAATCAACTCTCTTCAATGCGCTTGCAGGAGAGAGGATATCTATAGTAAAGGACACTCCGGGTGTCACAAGAGACAGAATATATGCGGATGTATCATGGCTTGATTACAATTTTACCATGATTGATACAGGTGGTATTGAGCCGGAATCAGGAGATGTGATACTGTCGCAGATGAGAGAGCAGGCACAGATTGCCATCGACACAGCAGATGTTATTATTTTTATCACAGATGTGAAGCAGGGGCTTGTTGATTCAGATTCAAAGGTGGCGGATATGCTTCGTCGTTCACACAAGCCGGTTGTATTGGTTGTCAATAAGGTGGATAGCTTTGAAAAGTACATGACTGATGTGTATGAGTTTTATAACTTAGGAATTGGTGATCCACATCCTATATCTGCAGCTTCAATGCTGGGACTCGGAGATATGCTTGATGAGGTTGTAAAGCATTTTCCGGATTCATCTAAGCAGGACGATGAGGATGACAGACCGAGAGTTGCTATAGTAGGTAAGCCTAATGTAGGTAAGTCATCGCTTATCAACAAGCTTGCCCGTGAGGACAGGGTAATAGTGTCAGATATAGCAGGCACCACAAGAGATGCTATCGATACAGCCATAAAATATGATGGTAAGGAGTATATATTTATCGATACAGCCGGTCTCAGGCGCAAGAATAAGATAAAAGAGGATATAGAGCGATACAGTATTATACGTGCAGTTTCCGCAGTTGAGAGAGCTGATGTTGTCATTGTAGTGATAGATGCTACAGAGGGAGTTACTGAGCAGGATGCTAAAATTGCGGGTATTGCCCACGAAAGAGGAAAGGGAATTATCATTGCTGTCAATAAATGGGATGCCATTGAAAAGGATAATAATACCGTAAAGCAGCACACAGAGAAAATCAGACAGATATTAAGCTTTATACCATATGCAGAGATACTGTTTATTTCGGCAAAATCAGGTCAGAGACTCAATAAGATATTTGAGCTCATCGATGTTGTTATAGAAAATAACTCAATGCGTGTTGCAACAGGAGTGCTAAATGAGATCGTTACGGAGGCAGTTGCCATGCAGCAGCCGCCTACAGACAAGGGCAAGAGACTTAAGATATACTATGTGACTCAGGTTTCGGTTAAGCCGCCTACCTTTGTAATCTTTGTAAACGACAAGAATCTTATGCATTTCTCATATACCAGATATCTCGAGAACAGAATCAGGGATACATTTGGTTTCAGGGGAACTGCACTTAAGTTTATTACAAGAGAACGAAAGGAAAATGAGTAAAATGATACTGGCTAGGATTTTAGCATTGGTCGTAGGGTATTTCTTTGGAACCTTTCAGACCGGATATTTTTATGGTAAGGCACATGGAATAGATGTAAGAGAGCATGGAAGCGGTAATTCAGGCACCACCAATACGCTTCGGACACTTGGATGGAAGGCCGGTGCAGTTACCTTCTTTGGTGATTTGTTCAAGGCAATCATAGCGGTTTTGATATTTTATTTCATATATAGAAATACATATCCACAGGCTGTTAAATGCATAGAGCTGTATGCAGGCTTTGGAGCGGTGCTTGGACACAATTTTCCATTCTTTCTCAATTTCAAGGGAGGAAAGGGAATAGCATGTACATCAGGTGTGATACTTGCTGTATGTCCGATTGCGGCTCCGATATGTCTGGTATTGTTTATTCTTGCTGTAGCCATAACAAGATATGTCTCGCTTGGTTCTATACTGGTTGTTATATCGTTTCTGATTCAGGCAATTGTGTTTAACCATATGGGGCTGCTTGGAGTAAGTGGCAATTATGCGGTTGAGTTTGATATACTTGCTGCTTGTTTTACGGCGATGGCTATCTGGCGACACAGAGCCAATATCAAGAGACTTTTAAGCGGAACTGAAAATAAATTTGGTCAGAAGGCAAAGTAAATAATAGTTTTTGATTATAATAATTATATAAAATACGAGGCATAGAAAATGAGTAGAGTAGGTATTATAGGTGCAGGAAGCTGGGGTACAGCATTATCCCTGGTGCTTGCAAATAACGGACATTCTGTTGAAATATGGTCAATCGTGGAGAGCGAGATTGAGATGCTTAAAGAAAAGCATGAGCATATTGATAAGCTTCCTGGAGTAAAGCTTCCGGATAGCATTACCTTTACAACAGATATAGAGGAAACAATCAAAAATAACGATATACTTGTACTTGCGGTACCTTCTGTATTCACCAGAAGCACAGCAGTAAAAATGGCTCCGTTTGTGAAGGAAGGACAGATAATTGTCTGTGTGGCAAAGGGAATTGAAGAAAACACTCTTATGACAATATCTGATGTGGTAGAGAGTGAGATACCTTGCGCTGATGTGGCTGTAATGTGTGGACCTTCACATGCAGAGGAGGTCGGACGGCTGCTTCCTACGACTGTTGTTGCAGGAGCAAGGACACAGAAGACTGCTGAGATAGTACAGGATCTTTTTATGAATGAGGTATTTCGTGTGTATACCAGTCCTGATGTGCTTGGAATGGAGCTTGGAGGCTCCCTCAAGAATGTCATAGCACTTGCAGCAGGCATGGCAGACGGACTTGGCTATGGAGATAATACAAAGGCAGCGCTTATTACCAGAGGAATTGCAGAAATATCTGTGCTTGCGATTGAGATGGGAGCAAAGGCGGAGACACTTTTTGGACTGACAGGTATCGGAGACCTTATTGTTACATGTGAGAGTCGTCACAGCCGTAATAGAAAGGCCGGAATGCTCATAGGTCAGGGCTACACAATGGATGAAGCAACAAAAGAAGTCAAGATGGTTGTAGAGGGCATCTATTCAGCAAAGGCTGCACTTGCCCTTGCAGAAAAATATGATGTAAGGATGCCGATTATCGAGGAAGTAAACAGAGTGCTTTTTGAGGATAAGCCGGCAAAGGAGGCTGTCTCAGAGCTTATGCTTCGTGACAGGAAGATTGAGCACTCAAGTCTGGAGTGGAAATAATTAGTTAATAGGTTGGGTAATAAATGGCTATAGACGGTCATATATAAAATTACATCAGGGGAAATTATAAAATGAAAATAAATATAAAAAAATTGACAACCACAGCCAAAATCCCTACAAGGGGAAGTGAATATGCAGCAGGCTATGATTTATATGCCGACATTACTAAGGATCTTGTCATTGAGCCACACGAGACAGCAAAGATAGGCACGGGGCTTTCGATAGAGATTCCTGACGGATATTTTGGGGCAGTTTTTGCCAGAAGTGGCTTAGCTGCAAAGCAGGCACTTCGCCCGGCAAACTGCGTGGGTGTGTGTGACAGTGATTACAGGGGAGAGTATATTGTGGCTCTTCACAATGATGGAACGCAGGCACGCACTATTAATCCCGGAGATCGTATAGCGCAGCTTGTGGTCATGCCATATCTGGCTGTTGAGTTTAATGAGGTGTCAGAGCTTTCTGATACGAAGCGTGGTGCAGGTGGATTCGGTTCTACAGGAGCTAATTAATCACAAATGAGTTACAATTAAAACTAATCTTTACTTAAAAAGGGGGACTTATCATGGAAAATCGTATTGTAAAATTTAAATCAAAGGAGAGTGCAGGCTTAAACTTACATGCTATACCGGGACATTTCGCTACAAGTCATTCGCATATTAATTATTATGTAGATGTGACAAGCATCAAGACCCGTGTGTCCGAGGCAAAGGAAGCTGCAAAGGCTCTTTACACCAAGGTACCGCATCATTCATATATAGATACAATCGTATGTATGGATGGAACAGAAATGATTGGTGCCTTCTTAAGCCAGGAGATTGAGCGAAACGGACTTATGTCTGTGAATAAGCACGAGACAATTTACGTTGTATCGCCTGAGATTAACAACGGACAGATGCTTTTCAGGGATAACAATAAGGGCGCTATAGATGGCAAGCATGTTGTACTTCTTCTGGCAACTACCACGACAGGTGAGACGATCAGAAGAGCGATGGAGTGTATCAACTATTATGGCGGTATGGTCACATGTATTGCGTCCATATTCTCAACCATCGATGAGGTCAATGGAGTAAAGATTGATAAGCTGTTTGATGACGATGATGTGGTAAACTACCAGACATATCCTGTTACAGAGTGTCCATTCTGCAAGAAGGGGCTGCCGATTGAGGCTATGGTCAATGGCTTTGGATATTCTAAGCTGTAATTAGTACGTTTATTGCAGTAATTACCTTGTAATTGTTTCGATATCAGACAGTGTTTCGTCATAATGACAACAACACGTTAAATTATTTGGCGGATTGACTATAGCCAATTGACGATATGTTTTGTATTATAAAGATACAAAGAAACAAGGTAACAGACAGTCAAGGCACTGAACAGTTACATATATGTACATAATACTTAGGAGGTATTTTTAAAATGGCAAGTTTATCATTAAAGAACGTTTGCAAAGTTTATCCAAACGGATTTGAGGCAGTTAAGGATTTCAACCTTGAAGTAGAAGATAAAGAGTTCATCATCTTCGTAGGACCTTCAGGATGTGGAAAATCAACAACACTTCGTATGATCGCAGGTCTTGAGGAGATTTCTTCAGGAGAGCTTATCATCGACGGAAAGGTTATGAATGACGTAGAGCCAAAGGATCGTGATATCGCAATGGTATTCCAGAACTACGCTCTTTACCCACATATGACAGTATTTGACAACATGGCATTTGGACTTAAGCTTAGAAAAGTTCCAAAGGATGAGATTAAGGCAAAAGTTGAGGAGGCAGCAAGAATCCTTGACCTTGAGAAATTATTAGACCGTAAGCCAAAGGCTCTTTCAGGTGGACAGAGACAGCGAGTTGCCATGGGTCGTGCAATCGTTCGTAATCCTAAGGTATTCCTTATGGATGAGCCTTTATCAAACCTTGATGCAAAGCTTCGTGTACAGATGAGATCTGAGATTTCTTCATTACATAACAGATTAGGTGCAACAATCATCTACGTTACACATGATCAGACAGAGGCTATGACACTTGGAACAAGAATCGTTGTTCTTAAAGATGGTGTTATCATGCAGGTAGACAGCCCACAGAAGCTTTACAATCAGCCAAACAACCTGTTCGTTGCAGGATTCATCGGATCACCACAGATGAACTTTATAGATGCTCAGTGTGTTGTTGAGGGAGCAAAGGCATTCCTTAAATTCGATAAATACCAGGTTGAACTTCCAGAGGCAAAGGCTAAGAAGCTTATCGATGGCGGTTATGCTGGAAAGAACGTAGTATTTGGTATCAGACCTGAGGATATCTACGATTCAGCAGAGCATCTTGATAAATTTGCTACATGCAAGATTGATTCAGATGTTACAGGATATGAGTTACTTGGTGCAGAGGTATTATTATACTTCACAGTTGCAGGCGCAAATATGTCAGCAAGAGTTGATTCAGATACACCGGCTCGTTACGGTGATCACATTGAGCTTGCATTTGATCCACACAAGATTCATGTATTTGATAAAGAAACTGAATTGACAATTACCAACTAGTTCGTTAAAATTAAATAGTTGTAAATTGACAGACCGGGTGTATAATTTACACCCGGTTTTCTTTTGCGAATGTGTGTGAGGTTCTGAAAAGTTAAGTTACGGTGTTAAATTATAGCAGGGTTACAGCTTATGAATTGTGGAAGCTTTTTACTTGCCTGCGTCAGAACAGTAATGAGAGGATAAGAATATGATTACGAATCAGAAACTGAAAAAATCACTTGAGGAAATAAAAAATATTACTTCGTTTGATGCGATTTTATACTCAGCCAAGGGAAAGCATCTGACAGGTACGGTGGAAGAGCCGGAACATAGCGACATTTTTGTGAAGGAGTTTATAGTATCCGAAGAGGATGTTAGGGAAAAAAACGATGCAATCGCATTTGCGGTTGAAATTGATTCAGAGCTTGAGTATGTGCTCGTAATATTCTGCCCGTATACGAGTGAGAATCTTGTAATAGGCAGGATGGCAGTTTGTCAGCTTCGGACACTTGTGCTCGGTGAGTCAGAGCGATATGACAGAAATAATTTTATTCAGAATATTCTTCTTGGCAATATGCTCGGTTCTGATATAATAAATCGTGCCAAGAAATTACATATAGAAAACAGAAAACGAGTAGTATATGTTATAGATACCGGAAAGAACAGCAATGAGATAGCAGTTGAGCTTGTAAAGAATCTGGCAGATATCAGAAGCGGTGATTTTGTGGTGGCGATGGATGAGCATAATGTAGTGCTGGTAAAGGATGTTGAGGACATAGATTCACCAAAGCTTCAGGAAAAGCTTTCATCTATTGCAGGAAGTCTGGTTGACAATCTGCTTGCAGAGGCTATGATTAAGGTACGGGTGGGCTATGGCAATCCGACGGATGTTCTTCCAAAGATTGCAGAGTCTTATCAGGAGGCAAAAATGGCGCTTGAGGTCGGCAGGCTGTTTTACGTGGAAAAGGAAATTATGGCATATGACAGGCTGGGCATAGGAAGACTTATTTATCAGCTTCCAATGAGTCTGTGTGAGATGTTTATCCGTGAGGTTTTTGGTGATGAGGTGCCACAGATACTTGATGACGAGGAGGCAATGTCTACAATCTCCAAGTTCTTCGAGAACAATCTGAACATATCAGAGACTGCAAGACAGCTTTATGTGCATAGAAATACGCTTGTGTACAGGCTAGAGCGTATTGAGAAGTCGATAGGTCTTGATATCAGAACCTTTGATGATGCTATGATATTTAAAATAGCTACGATGGTGTTAGCGCATATCAAGGATAGCAGGCAGGGCAGATAATATAATTATTACGCAATTTAAAGAAGTAGGAGACAAGTATGGCCAAGAAGCAAACATACGATGAGAAGAGCATAGCAATTTTAGAAGGACTTGAGGCAGTCAGAAAAAGACCGGGTATGTATATAGGAAGTGTCACAACCAAGGGACTAAACCATCTGATATATGAGATTGTGGACAACTCCGTAGATGAGCATCTGGCAGGTGCCTGTGATACCATAAGGGTAACTCTTGAGAAAAACGGTTCGTGTACTGTGGAGGATAACGGACGTGGAATACCTGTAGGTATGCATGCTAAGGGTGTATCTGCAGCGCGTGTTGTATTCTCGACACTGCACGCAGGAGGTAAATTCGACAATTCTGTATATAAGACCAGTGGAGGTCTGCACGGAGTTGGTTCGTCGGTTGTAAATGCATTATCCACATATATGGATGTGGAGATAAGCAGAGATGGCTATATCCACCATGACAGATATGAAAAGGGTGTTCCTGTCGTGGAGCTTGAAAATGGCCTGCTTCCTACTTTAGGCAAAACCAAAAAGACAGGAACAAGGATTAATTTCCTGCCGGACCCGGAGATTTTTGAGAAGACAAGATTCAAGGAAGAGGATGTAAAGAACAGACTGAAGGAGACTGCATATCTCAATCCGAAGCTTACCATCATATACGAGGACAAACGAGGTGATGCGACAGAGCATATTGAGTATCATGAGCCTGAGGGGATTATCGGTTTTGTAAAGGATTTAAATAAAAATATAGAAAAGCTGCATGATGTCATTTACTTTACAGGAGAGAGTGAGGATATAAAGGTTGAGGTGGCTTTTCAGTATACAAGCGAGTTCCATGAGAATATTCTAGGTTTTTGTAACAATATATACAATTCTGAGGGTGGAGCGCATATCACAGGCTTTAAGACAGCCTTTACAGGTATTATAAATTCATATGCCAGAGAGCTTGGTATATTAAAGGACAAGGATGCGAATTTCAACGGAGCAGATGTCAGAAACGGCATGACTGCTGTAGTGTCAGTAAAGCATCCTGACCCTAGATTCGAGGGTCAGACAAAGACAAAGCTTGACAATCAGGATGCAAACCGTGCTACTGCCAAGGTGACAAATGATGAGGTACCGCTTTATTTTGACAAGAATCTTGAGGTCTTAAAGACGGTAATATCATGTGCTGAGAAGGCCGCAAAGATTAGAAAAGCTGAGGAGAAGGCAAAGACCAATCTGCTCACAAAGCAGAAGTTTTCCTTTGATTCAAACGGAAAGCTTGCAAACTGTGAGAGCAGGGATGCTTCTAAGTGCGAGATTTTCATAGTCGAGGGAGATTCGGCCGGAGGCTCGGCAAAGATGGCAAGAAACCGTATGTTTCAGGCAATCATGCCGATTCGAGGCAAGATTTTGAATGTTGAAAAGGCAAGTATTGATAAGGTACTGGCAAACGCTGAAATAAAGACAATGATAAATGCGTTTGGCTGCGGATTTTCGGAAGGATATGGAAATGATTTTGATATAACAAAGCTTCGCTATGACAAAATCATCATTATGGCCGATGCCGATGTGGACGGAGCTCATATCTCCACACTGCTTTTGACTCTGTTCTTCAGGTTTATGCCTGAGCTTATTTTAGAGGGACATGTATATGTTGCCATGCCTCCGCTTTACAAGGCTATTCCGTCAAAGGGCGAGGAAAAATATTTGTATGACGATGCGGAGCTTGACAAGTATAGAAAGACACATACAGGCAAGTTTACGTTGCAAAGATATAAGGGTCTTGGAGAGATGGATGCGGATCAGCTCTGGGATACCACACTAAATCCCGCAACAAGGATGCTAAAGCGTATTGAAATAGAGGATGGGCGTCTGGCAAATGATGTGACATCACTGCTTATGGGTAGTGATGTGCCACCGAGAAAAGAGTTCATATACGAGCATGCGCATGACGCGGAGCTGGATGTGTAAGCATGACGCTTCTGCTTTTGGTTCTCAGTGGTTCTGAATAGTTAAGCAGTATTTATAATCGGAGAAAGACATGGATAGAAATATAGATAACAATGTAGACAACAATATAATTCAGACCGAATATTCGGAGCTGATGCAGAAATCATATATTGACTATGCGATGAGTGTCATTATAGCAAGAGCCCTGCCGGATGTGCGCGATGGGCTTAAACCTGTACAAAGGCGTACACTTTATGATATGCATGAGCTGGGCATCAGGTACGACAAGCCATATAGAAAGAGTGCGCGTATAGTCGGTGATACAATGGGTAAATATCATCCACACGGTGATTCATCAATCTATGACGCGATGGTTGTTTTGGCACAGGACTTCAAAAAGGGCATGCCGCTTATCGATGGACACGGTAATTTTGGCTCAATCGAGGGAGACGGAGCCGCTGCCATGCGTTATACTGAGGCAAGACTTCAAAAAATCACACAGGAAGCATATCTTGCTGATCTTGACAAAAATGTGGTTGATTTCATTCCAAACTACGATGAGACAGAAAAAGAGCCAGAGGTGCTTCCGGTCAAGGTGCCGAACCTTTTGATAAATGGAGCTGAGGGTATAGCAGTCGGCATGGCTACAAGCATTCCGCCACACAATTTTGGCGAGGTGGTGGACGGTGTGATTGCTTATATGAAAAATCCTGATATCACTACTGCCGAGATGATGCAGTATATAAAGGGGCCTGATTTTCCGACAGGAGGCATTGTTGCAAATCAGGATGATCTTGCAGCAATATATGAGACCGGACAGGGAAAGATAAAAATCCGTGGAAGAATCGAAATAGAGAAGGGCAAGGCAGGAAAGGACAAGCTTGTCATTACGGAAATCCCATACACAATGATTGGTGCCAATATAGGAAAATTCTTAAATGATGTCTATTCACTTGTCGAGTCAAAGGCGACAACGGATATTGTGGATATAACCAACCAGTCATCGAAAGAGGGAATAAGAATTGTCTTAGAGCTTAAAAAAGGTGCTGATGTTGAGGCTCTTAAGAACCTTTTGTATAAAAAGACAAAGCTGGAGGATACCTTCGGTGTAAATATGCTGGCCGTCGCAAATGGAAGACCTGAGACGCTTGGTCTTGTACCCATCATAAGGCATCATGTCAATTTCCAGTATGAGATTGCAAAAAGAAAGTATGAGACACTTCTTGCAAAGGAGCAGGAGAAAGAAGAAATACAGCAGGGACTCATAAAGGCCTGCAACGTGATAGATCTGATTATTGAAATATTAAGAGGAAGCCGTGACCAGAAAATGGCAAAGGCATGTCTCATAAACGGAGAGACAGAGGGGATTAAATTCAAGTCAAAGGCTTCAGAAGCCATGGCAGCCCAGCTTTGCTTTACTGAGCGTCAGGCAGCTGCTATCCTTGAAATGCGTCTGTACAAGCTGATTGGACTCGAAATTGAGGCTCTGATTAAGGAGCACGAGGAGACCAGGGCAAAGATTGCAGAGTACAGCGATATTCTAGAGCATCGCTCATCCATGGCAAAGGTCATTATGAAGGAGCTTAAAGCGTTCCGCAAGGAGTATGCAAGGGACAGACGCACGGAGCTTGACAATCTTGAGGAAGCTGTTGTGGTCAAAAAAGAGCTTGAGGTATCGGATGTAGTGCTGCTTATGGACCGCTTCGGCTATGTGAAGACAGTAGATACTTCAACCTATGATAGAAACAAAGAGACTGCGGACGCAGAGAACAAGCTGATATTGAAGGTTAAAAATATAGATAAGCTGTGCATTTTTACAAACAAGGCAAACATGCATCTTGTCAAGGTATTAGACCTGCCTTACGGCAAATTCCGTGACAAGGGCACACCTATTGACAATGTAAGCAACTATGACAGCAGTAAGGAGGATATAGTATTTATAGCACCTCTTATGGATGTTGAAAAGCACAAGCTTATATTTGGAACGAAGTCAGCCATGATAAAGCTCGTGGATGGTGCTGAGTTTGTGGTGACACGAAAGACCTCGCAGGCCACAAAGCTCATGGATGATGATGAGCTGTTATTTGTTGACATGCTTTCAGAGAATGCTACAATGGTAATGCGTTCAAAGAAGGAGATGTTCCTTCGAATCGACTGTGGCACTATTCCTGAAAAGAAAAAGGCAGCAGTAGGTGTCAGGGGAATGAGGCTTGACAGAGAGGATGAGCTTACTGACATTTATCTGCTTTATGACCAGGAGGAAAAAGAGGTCGAGGTAAAGGGTAAGCAGGTGGCACTTCACAGGCTGCACATTGCAAACCGTGACACCAAGGGCGTGAAGAAATAATATATCGCATGACAATATAACGTAAAGCATAAACTGTGTATGGTTTTGAGTATGTATGGACTGGAACAGTTAAAATATCTGACATGAAAGGAAGCGATGAGCTTGTTGGACAAATTAAGAGAGCTTGGCATTTCAGAGAATCTGATTAAGGAAATTGAAAAGTTTCGCTCACAGTATCCGGTGGACAAGGAGTATGAGTCAAGAATCCCCGTGCCTACACAGTTTTATTACGGAAGCGATGTGTGGGAGCAGGCTATAACCGCAGTTTTATGTGGAGAAAATCTGCTTTTAGTCGGAGAAAAGGCCACAGGAAAGAATCTTTTCGCAGAGAATCTGGCAGGCGTATTTAACAGACCGCGCTGGGATGTGTCATTTCACGTAAATATGGATGCAGCATCACTTATCGGAACCGATACTTTTCGCGCCGGAGAGGTATCCTTCAGACCGGGACCTGTGTATACAGCCGCAAAAACCGGCGGCTTTGCGGTGCTTGATGAGATAAATATGGCAAAAAGTGAGGCTATGGCAGTGCTTCATGCCACACTGGATTTCAGACGTACAATAGATGTGCCGGGCTATGACAGACTGTCGCTTCATCCGGCAACAAGATTTATTGCCACGATGAATTACGGCTACGCCGGTACAAAGGAGCTGAACGAAGCTCTTGTATCGCGTTTTGCGGTAATCCGGATGCCTATGATTTCAAAGGAGAGCCTTGTAAAGCTTATAAAGAAGCATTATCCTGCAATACGTGAAGAGGGAGCAAATGAGCTTGCGGAGGTATTTCTTGAGCTGCATGCAAAGTGCAAAAATGGCGAAATATCATCAAAGGCACTTGATCTGCGTGGTCTCATCGGTTCAATTGGTATGATGGAAAAGGGCTTAAATGTATATACAGCCCTGGATATGGGTATAACAAACAAGAGCTTTGATGAGTATGAGCAGACGCTTATCCGTGATACAATCCGTGCAAGAATCTCAAGGAAGATGAGCAGAGAGCAGCTGTTTTGTTGATATGAGCTTGTGACATATGAAGGAATGGAACATATGGAAGAACAGGATATAAAGGAAGCAAAAAGAGCAAGAAACTTCATATGGATGGCGGCCTGTGACTATGACATAGAGCCGCTTTTTCTGGCATTTGCACCTGATGGATCCGCTGATATTTATCTGAATCTGATTATTGGGCTTGAATACAAGTGGTATGAGCATGACAAGATAGATGCCTTATTCAATCAGCTGACAGGAAAAAACGCCATGCTTTATGAGGGGCTTTTATGGATAGGTTTGGAAAATGCCCTGTATGAAAAGGAGAGACAAACGAGGCCTGCCTTATATGATTTAAGGCTTGAGTACGCGAAAAAGAGCCTTGCAGGAGTCAATAAAAACAGGGAGTATTCGAGGATTGATATAATCAGAAATGCACATTGCAGAAGGATACTTGGAAAGCCATCAGGTCTTTGCAAAGAGGATGAAGAGATACTGCATGCTTTTTGTTTTACACCTGATATGACAACGGATGAGATTATAGTGAAAACGAGAGAAAATCTGTGGAAGTATTTCTCGTATAAGCCGATAAAGGTGGTAAAGCCACAGGGTATATATTTTTTACAGAAGGTAGCAGGAGCATTTCACTCAATAGGAAAAGTCAGCACACAGTATGTCAGAGCGAATAGCTTTTATGATAAAAATATGGCCTCGGACACAGCAGCTTTGTCTATGGAGCATTCAAAGAGATATCTGCTGCAGTTTGCACTGCAGAAAGATCCAATAGAAGCGAAGCGGTACGTGACAGCCTGCTTTGGAAAAAGCATGTATTCTGACAGGCAGCAGGCCGAGATGGAGAAAAAGCTCTGTGTAGGAAATCACAAAAACTGTCACTTGCTTTTTACCAGAGGTATTTCATCGGAGAAAAAGCAGACTGTACCTGATGAGATTGACAACAAAAGAGAGCGCAGGGAAATTCTTGCATTTACAAAAGAGGCAGCCATGCAATACGACAAGAATAAAGAGCATTTTGAAAAAAACATGGCAGTGTATCAAAACAGTATAAGGAGACTTACAGAAAGCCTTAGAATGCACCTGGAGACAGCAGATGAGACATTTATGGATGCTTCAACACACGGCCGTATAAAGCCTGCGAGAGTATGGAAAGCCCTGTATCTGGACAATCCGCGTGTTTTTGAGCGAAAAGATGAGGTGGAGACGCCGGGCTTTTCTGTCGACATACTGATGGATGCGTCTTCTTCCAGAAAGCAGATGCAGCAGAAGATAGCAGCACAGGCATATGTACTGTCAAAGAGCCTGACAAATTGTGGCATACCGGTGCAGATTTACTCATACTGCAGCATAAGAGGCTACACGGTGATGCACATCTTTAAGGAATATGACGATTATGGCGTGGAGGATGAGCTGTTTCATTATGTTGCGGCAGGAAATAACAGGGATGGCCTTGCTCTGCGCGCGGCATCACATCTGATGGAGCTAAGTCCAAAGCCAAAGAAGTTACTTTTCATGTTTTCGGATGCAAGTCCACAGGATGATCAGATAGCAGGGGAGGGAGCCTTTTATAAGGACAGGGAGTACACTGATACTCTTGCAGTTAAGGACACCGTAAATGAGGTGCAGAGGCTTAAAAACCATGGAATAGACGTAATTGGCATCTTCATGGGAAGTGCGCATGACAGTGAGCTTGCAACAAAGATATTCGGCAGAAGTCTCGTGAAGATAAAGAGTATCAACGAGTTTGCCGATGCTGTCGGACGCGTGTTAAATGAGATACTGACCTAGCATTTTAATTAAAAGTACAATAAATTTAGAGCAATGGAGATAACAAATGAAAGCAATATTATTTGATTTGGACGGAACGCTGATCGACTCATCCGAGGGCATCACAAAGTCGGCACAATATGCACTTTCACACTTTGGCATAGATGAGCCGGACAGAAACAGTCTGTTTTTCTTTATAGGACCGCCGCTCATAAACACATTTATGGAGCATTACGGATTTACTAAGGAGAGAGCACTTGAAGCGGTCGAAAAGTACAGAGAGCGCTATAACAAAATAGGTATATTTGAATGTTCGCTTTTTCCGGGAGTAAAGGAATGCATGGAGGCGCTTAAAGCAGCCGGCTATAGGATAGGACTTGCATCATCGAAGCCGGAAAAATCGTGCGAGCGTATTTTGGAGCATTTTGGAATACTTGATATGTTTGATGAGGTGGTCGGAGCTACATTTGACGGCAGGATAGATACAAAGGAAGAAGTACTTAACGAGGTGATGCGCCGGTGGTCAGACATTCCAAGGGATGAGATGTGTTTAATCGGAGATACTATGTTTGACATTGAAGGGGCAAATCGTGTCAATGTACCAAGCATAGCGGTAAGCTTTGGCTTTGGAGATGTTAACGAGATGGTGAGTGCCGGTGCAAAAGCTGTGATAGATGATTTAAGGCAGCTTCCGGATGTACTTTTAAAGCTTTTCGATTAGCTTTTTTGAAAATGCAATGCATTGAGACCTGAGGTTATAAACAGTAGATAGGAATGGGATTTCATGAATAAGAATTTAAAATTAAGAGCGATAGTGTGGGAGATAATTGTCCCGGTTGTGCTTTACTACATTGTTTTTCTGAGCGCAATGTACTTTATTTTTGCGTTTATCGGACACACAGCTTCGACATACATGATAGCGCAGATAATATCTGCAGCAATTACAATACCATTTATGTATTTTGCAAGCTATAAGCCGACACAGCAGATGTTTGTTAAAAAACCAAAGATAGACAGGGCACTTTTTATAAATGTGCGCTGGGTGATAGTGATTACACTTTTCATTTCATTTGCGCTTAACAATATCATCACCATGTCACCGCTTATCGGGCTCTCAGAAGGATATGCCAGGGCGAATGAGAGCTTTTATGCAAGCACTCTTGTAATTGAGCTGATTGGCTCGGCAATTCTTTCTCCGATTATGGAGGAGCTCGTTTTCAGAGGCATTGTATTTGGAAATATGCGCAAAATAATGAATGTGCCACAGGCTGTATTTTTGTCGGCGCTTTTGTTTGGACTCATTCATTTTAATATAGTGCAGTTTGTCTATGCTTTTTTACTTGGCCTTGTGCTTGCAGCTTTTATGTATAAGTCAGGGCATGTGTATGCGGCTATGATTGGACATATCACCGCAAATGCGTTTGCAGTCATAAGGACAGAGACCGGTATTTTGAAGTGTACTGTTGATGGCAGTGTAATGGCATGGGTGGTATCTGTCATGTGCCTTGGTGTTGGTGCTGTGATATTTTATTATTATGCGAAGCACACAGAAGGAACTGTTTAGCATGGACCGAAACGGAGTGCAGACAAAGTACAAGTATCGTGCAGTTTTACGAATATGAGCAATGCGATTTAGGATAGTTACCGGATGTTTATAAAAATCAGCTATACAATAAAAAGTATAGCTGATTTTTTTATAATATAAGACATGAAAAGCTACTGAAACACATACACAATTCATACACAATTTGCTGAAACAGTGTTTTATGCCTTACTTTATTGAAAAAAGTTTTGGGGTTTTAAAAAGTAAATTGTGCGTATACCCTTATAAAAAAGATAAAAATACGACTATAGTCAGAAAAATAACTTTATAATATTAAGTTATCAAATAATCAGACAATATCAAGAAAAAAACTATTTACATTGAGCTTTCATAGTTGTAAAATCATAAACAGGAAATGATTCACTTCTTAATAAGTTATCCGTTAACAAATTTACACTAGGAAAGGAAGAACCTATGAGTAAACAATGGAATGAAAGCACAGCCACAGCTAAGGGATTATATGATCCTCGCTACGAGCATGATAACTGTGGAATTGGTGCAGTAGTAAATATCAAAGGTATCAAAACACATGAGACAGTCGAGAATGCTTTAAAGATTGTTGAGAACTTAAAGCACAGAGCCGGAAAAGACGCTGACGGTAAGACCGGAGACGGTGTAGGAATCCTGCTTCAGATTTCTCATAAGTTTTTTAAGAAGGTTACAAAGCCTCTTGGAATAGAGCTTGGAGATGAGAGAGATTACGGTGTGGGAATGTTTTTCTTCCCTAATGATGAGTTCAAGACTATTCAGGCAAAGAAGATGCTTGAGGTTATCGTGGAGAAGGAAGGCCTTGAATTTCTCGGATGGAGAGAAGTGCCTACAGAGCCTGATAAGCTTTCTAAAAAAGCCAGAGACTGTATGCCATGCATCATGCAGTGCTTTGTAAAAAGACCTGAGGATGTTGAGAGAGGACTTGAGTTTGACAGAAAGCTGTATGTTGCAAGACGTGTTTTCGAGCAGTCAAACGACAATACATATGTGGTTTCCTTCTCAAGCAGAACAATCGTATATAAGGGAATGTTCCTTGTAGAGCAGCTCAGACAGTTCTTCATGGATTTACAGGATCCTGATTATGAGTCAGCAATCGCCACAGTACATTCAAGATTCTCTACAAATACAAACCCAAGCTGGGAGAGATCTCATCCAAACAGATTTATCGTACACAATGGTGAGATTAATACTATTCTTGGAAACTCTGACAAGATGTCAGCACGTGAGGAGAACATGGAGTCTCCTAAGCTTAAAAAAGAGTTCCAGAAGGTTCTGCCGGTTATCAATGCGGCAGGATCTGATTCAGCAATGCTTGATAATGCGCTTGAATTCCTGGTAATGAGTGGTATGGAGCTTCCACTTGCCGTTATGATAATGATTCCTGAGCCATGGGCAAACAATTCAATCATGACTCAGAAGAAGAAAGATTTCTACCAGTATTACGCTACAATGATGGAGCCATGGGATGGTCCGGCTTCAATCGTATTCTCAGATGGTGATTTAGTCGGAGCAGTGCTTGACAGAAACGGACTTCGTCCATCACGTTACTATGTGACAGATGATGATTACCTTATCCTTTCATCTGAGGTCGGAGTACTTGAGATTGACCCTACAAAGATTGTGAAAAAGGATCGTCTCCGTCCGGGAAAGATGCTCCTTGTGGATACTGTCGCAGGAAAAATCATAGATGATGATGAGCTCAAGGAGAGATATGCAGACAAGCAGCCTTATGGTGAGTGGATTGACAGATACATGGTAAATCTTAAGGATTTAAAGATTCCTAACCAGAGAGTACCTGAGTATACAAAGGAAGAGCGCCAGAGAATGCAGAGAGCCTTCGGTTACACATATGAGTCACTCAAGGATTCAATCCTTCCGATGGCTAAAAATGGTGTTGAGGGCACAGCTGCAATGGGTACTGATACACCGCTTGCAGCTTTATCAGGTAACAGGGAGCCGTTATTCAACTACTTTAAGCAGCGCTTCGCACAGGTAACAAACCCGCCTATCGATTCAATCCGTGAGGAGGTAGTTACATCAACCACACTCTATATCGGTGAGGCCGGAAACGTGCTTGAGGAGAAGCCGGAAAACTGCCGTGTACTTAAGATTAACAACCCAATCCTTACAAACACCGACCTTATGAAGATTAAGAATTTAAAGGCCGATGGCTTTAAGGTAGAGGTTTTACCTATTATATATTACAAGAACACAAGTCTTGAGAAAGCAGTAGACAGACTTTATATAGAGGCTGACCGTGCATACAGGGACGGAGCCAACATTATTATCCTCTCAGACAGGGGTGTTGATGAGAACCACGTTGCAATTCCTTCACTGCTTGCAGTTGCTGCATTGCAGCAGTATCTTGTAAAGACAAAAAAGAGAACATCGCTTTCGCTCATTCTTGAGTCAGGAGAGCCGAGAGAGGTTCATCATTTTGCTACACTGCTTGGCTTTGGTGCAAGTGCAATCAACCCTTATCTGGCACAGGATACAGTTAAGCAGCTTGTTGACGAGCATATGCTTGACAAGGATTATTATGCAGCAATCGATGATTACAACCATGCAATCATCACAGGTATCGTAAAAATTGCAGCAAAGATGGGTATTTCAACCATCCAGTCATATCAGGGCTCAAAGATTTTTGAGGCAATCGGTATTGACAAGAGTGTTATTGATAAGTATTTCACAAATACAGTAAGCCGTATCGGTGGAATTACATTACAGGATATCGAGAACGATGTGAATGAGCTTCACTCTGCGGCCTACGATCCGCTCGGACTTGAGACAGATGTTACACTTGACAGCAAGGGAAGACACAAGATGAGAAGCGGAGCTGATGACCATCTGTACAATCCGGCTACAATCCATCTTCTCCAGCAGTCGACACAGCGCGGTGACTACAATCTGTTCAAGCAGTACACAGCACTTGTGGATGAGGAAGAGAAAAATACAAATATCCGTGGACTTATGGATTTCAACTATCCTAAGAAGGGTGTCAAGCTCGAGGAGGTTGAGAGCGTTGACTCAATTGTGACACGTTTCAAGACAGGTGCTATGTCATACGGATCTATTTCGAAGGAAGCACATGAGACACTTGCAATTGCCATGAACCATCTGCACGGAAAATCAAATACCGGCGAGGGTGGAGAGGACAAGGATCGTCTCACAATCGGAAAAGACGGAAAGAACCGCTGTTCAGCAATCAAGCAGGTTGCTTCAGGACGTTTTGGTGTCACAAGCAGATACTTAACAAGCGCACAGGAGATTCAGATTAAGATGGCACAGGGCGCTAAGCCGGGCGAGGGTGGACACTTACCTGGAAAGAAGGTTTATCCTTGGATTGCAAAGACAAGACTTTCAACACCGGGTGTTGCACTCATCTCTCCACCACCACACCACGATATTTATTCTATCGAGGATTTGGAGCAGCTTATATTCGACTTAAAGAATGCAAACAGAGATGCAAGAATCTCAGTCAAGCTCGTTTCTGAGGCCGGTGTAGGAACTGTTGCGGCAGGCGTTGCAAAGGCCGGAGCACAGGTAGTGCTTATCTCAGGCTACGACGGAGGAACAGGAGCCGCACCTAGCAGCTCAATCCACAATGCGGGACTTCCATGGGAGCTTGGACTTGCAGAGACACACCAGACTCTTCTTATGAATGGTCTTAGAAATAAAGTAAGAATTGAGACAGACGGTAAGCTGATGAGTGGCCGTGATGTGGCAATAGCAGCGTGTCTTGGAGCCGAGGAATTCGGTTTTGCGACAGCTCCGCTTGTAACAATGGGCTGCGTAATGATGAGGGTATGTAACTTAGATACATGTCCGGCAGGAATTGCTACACAAAACCCTGAGCTTCGTAAGCGCTTTGCAGGAAAGCCGGAGTACGTTGAGAACTTCATGCGTTTCATCGCTGAAGAGCTTCGTGAGTATATGGCAAAGCTTGGCGTAAAGACAGTGGATGAGCTCGTTGGACGTGGAGATCTCTTAAAGAAGCGTGATAATCTAAGCGAGAGACAGTCAAAGATTGACCTTGACTGCATACTTAATAATCCGTTTGACGGCAAAAAGCAGAGTGTTATATTCGATCCTAAGCAGGTATATGACTTTGAGCTTTCAAAGACAAAGGATATGACTGAGATCATGACACAGCTTAAGAGCGCACTTGAGAGCGGACAAAAGCGCGCGATTGAGATTGAGGTAACAAATACAAACAGATCTCTCGGAACAATATTTGGTTCTGAGATTACAAAGAAATATGACGATACGCTGGATGAAGACACATTTGTTATCAAGTGTAACGGTGCAGGCGGACAGAGCTTTGGAGCATTTATCCCTAAGGGACTTACACTTGAGCTTGTCGGAGATTCAAATGATTACTTCGGAAAGGGTCTTTCAGGTGGAAAGCTCATCGTATATCCACCTGCAGGAGTAAAGTTTGAGAAGGATGATAATATCATCATCGGAAACGTGGCACTTTACGGAGCTACCAGCGGTAAGGCCTTCATAAACGGTGTTGCCGGTGAGCGTTTCTGCGTAAGAAATTCCGGTGCAACAGCAGTAGTTGAGGGTGTCGGCGATCATGGCTGCGAGTACATGACAGGTGGCCGCGTAGTTATCCTTGGAAAGACCGGAAAAAACTTTGCAGCAGGTATGAGCGGTGGAATAGCATATGTGCTTGATGAGGACAATGACCTTTACATGAGAACCAACAAGCAGATGGTATTTACTGAGGAGGTCTCAAACAAGTATGATGTATTAGAGCTTAAGGAAATGATAAAAGAGCATGTAACACTTACAAACTCAGAAAAGGGTAAGGAAATCCTTGATCATTTCAGTGAGTATCTTCCTAAGTTCAAGAAGGTTATTCCTTACGATTACAACCGTATGCAGATGGCTATTGTACAGATGGAAGAAAAGGGTCTTAACGCAGAGCAGGCACAGATTGAGGCATTTTATGCCAGCACAAGAGGCTAAGGAGGACGCAGATAATGGGAAAACCAACAGGATTTATGGAATATGACAGATGCGAAGCAGCGTCTGTAGAGCCAAAGGAGCGTATTAAGAACTTTAACGAGTTCCATGTGTTCCTTTCAAAAGAAAATCAACAGAAACAGGCTGCCCGTTGTATGGACTGCGGAGTTCCTTTCTGCCAGTCGGGAATGACAATAGCAGGCATGACATCAGGCTGTCCTCTGCACAACCTGGTTCCGGAGTGGAACGACCTTGTATATACCGGCAACTGGGAGCAGGCATATAATCGTTTGCACAAGACCAATAATTTCCCTGAGTTTACATCAAGAGTCTGCCCGGCACTGTGCGAGAAGGCATGTACATGCGGACACTGGGGCAGCCCGGTGTCAGTCAGGGACAATGAGCATGGTGTAATAGAGACTGCATATGCAAACGGATATGCAGCTCCAAAGCCACCAAAGGTCAGAACCGGCAAGAAGGTGGCAATCATTGGATCGGGTCCTTCAGGACTTGCGGCAGCAGACCAGCTTAACCAGAGAGGCCATGAGGTTACAGTATATGAGAGAGAGGACCGCGTCGGTGGCCTGCTCATGTATGGTATTCCAAATATGAAGCTTGATAAGAGCATTATTGACAGAAAAGTTAATATAATGAAGGAAGAGGGCATTCATTTTGTCACAGGCTGTGATGTCGGAAAGGATATAAAGCCGGCAGAGCTTTACAAGAAGTATGACAGGGTAATCCTTTGCTGTGGTGCCAAAAATCCAAGAGACATAAAGGCAGACGGAAGAGATGCAAAGGGTATTTACTTTGCTGTTGATTACCTTACCCAGAATACAAAGAGCCTTTTAAATTCAAACCTGACAGATGGCAAGTTTGTATCTGCAAAGGGCAAAAATGTAGTCATTATCGGTGGCGGTGACACAGGAAACGACTGTGTCGGAACTGCAATCCGTCAGGGCGCCAAATCAGTCACACAGCTTGAGATGATGCCTTGTCCGCCTACAGAGCGTGCCGCAAACAATCCGTGGCCACAGTGGCCAAAGGTCTTAAAGACAGATTACGGCCAGGAGGAAGCCATTGCAGTATTCGGACATGATCCACGTATCTACAAGACAACCGTAAAAGAGTTTCACAAGGACAAAAACGGCAACTTAAAGGAGCTTACGATTGTAAGTCTTGAGAGTAAAAAGGATGAGAAGACAGGCAGATTCATGATGGTTCCGGTAGAGGGATCAGAGAAAAAGCTTCCGGCAGAGCTTGTGCTTATAGCAGCAGGCTTCCTTGGAACAGAAAGCTATGTGGCAAAGGCATTTGGTGTAGAGCTCAATGCCAGAACAAACGTAAGTACACAGGAGGGACATTACGCTACAAACGTAAAAAACGTATACGTGGCAGGTGATAACCACCGTGGACAGTCCCTTGTAGTATGGGCTATCAGAGAGGGACGTGAGGCTGCCAGAGAGGTTGATGAGAGTCTCATGGGATATTCATATCTCTCAGTACAGTAACAAACTATTATAGCAATTCTCCTTAATAAATTTTATTTCATACATTTTATATCAAAATCCCGGTGCATTGCACCGGGATTTTTGCTGTGGATAAACTGATTGAAATTTGACTTATAAGATGTTAAGATAGCAGTGTTTGACATGATAATAATAATATTAGGAGCAGCAAATGAGTAAAACAGTATTTTTTGACATAGACGGAACAATATGGGACGATGACATGGTAATTCCTGAAAGCACCCTAGAGGCTGTGGCAGCCCTCAAGGCAAACGGACATCTGGCATTTATATGTACAGGACGTGCCAGAGCCAGTGTGAGGTCAGAGAAGCTATTAAATATGGGTTTTGATGGAATAATTGCGGCATGTGGCAACTATATTGAAATGGATGGCAAAGTAATATACGAAAATGACCTGAGCGCAGATATGGTACAAAAGGTCATAAGGGTGCTTTCTGAGTGTAAAATGCCTGTAGTGCTTGAGGGCTCCACAGACTACTGGATAGATGACGAGGGCTTTGAGAATGATCCGTATGTGGATTACCTTTTTGAGTCACTTGGTGAGCATGCACATATAATAAGAGGATATGACGGCGAGATAAGAATTAATAAATTCTCCGCTGACGTGATAGATGGTACTGATTATGAACGTGTGAAGGCAGAGTTTGCCGATGATTTTCTGATACTTGAGCATGTGGAAAATGTAGTGGAGTTCGTGCCGAAGGGAACCTCAAAGGCAACCGGCATCAAATGGCTGTGCAATCATCTGGATATCCCGCTTGATGAAACCTATGCGATAGGCGACAGTGTAAATGACCTTGAAATGCTTGAGAGTGTAGGACATGGAATCGCGATGGGCAACTCAATGCCACCGGTTAAAGAAATTGCGGAATATGTCACATCGGATATTTCAGATGATGGAGTGAAAAATGCGTTAAAGCATTACGGATTGATATAGAAAATGTAAAATAAATATTAAAATGAAATATCACTGTTGACATTGAAATGCAATAGTGATATTTTATTTACAGAAAGAAATTAGCACTCGAAAGAAATGAGTGCTAACAGAGATAAAAGGAGGCAATATAATGAAATTAGTTCCATTATCAGACAGAGTAGTATTAAAGCAGTTAGAAGCAGAGGAAACAACAAAATCGGGAATCATCCTTACAAGTTCAGCACAGGAGAAGCCACAGGAGGCTGAAGTTATCGCAGTAGGACCTGGCGGAATGGTTGACGGCAAGGAAGTTAAGATGCAGGTAACAGTCGGACAGAAGGTTATTTATTCTAAATACGCAGGCACAGAGGTTAAGCTTGACGGAGAAGAGTACATCATCGTTAGACAGAATGATATTCTTGCAGTAGTAGAGTAAGATTAATTTACGGATAGAGGCTAAAGATCCGGTACGTTTTACATATCCGGTCATAGCTGCTTACATTTTGGAATTAAATATCAAATATATAAATAGAAAGGTCGTATAAATCATGGCAAAGGAAATTAAATATGGCTCAGAAGCCAGAGCAGCACTTGGAGCTGGAGTAGATAAATTAGCAAATACAGTCAGAGTAACACTTGGACCAAAAGGAAGAAACGTAGTACTTGACAAATCATACGGTGCACCACTCATCACAAACGATGGTGTTACAATCGCAAAAGAGGTTGAGCTTGAGGATGCTTTCGAGAACATGGGAGCACAGCTTGTCAAGGAAGTTGCCACAAAGACAAATGATGTAGCAGGAGACGGAACAACAACAGCTACAGTTCTTACACAGGCAATGGTTCAGGAAGGAATGAAGAACCTTGAGGCAGGAGCAAACCCAATCGTGCTTCGTCGTGGTATGAAGAAGGCTACAGACAAAGCTGTTGAGGCACTTAAGGATATGAGCCAGAAAGTAAAAGGCAAAGAGCAGATCGCTAAGGTTGCAGCTATCTCAGCAGGAGATGAGGAAGTTGGTAATCTCGTAGCAGACGCTATGGAAAAGGTTACAAACGATGGTGTTATCACAATTGAAGAGTCAAAGACAATGCAGACAGAGCTTGACCTTGTAGAAGGTATGCAGTTCGACAGAGGATACCTCTCAGCATATATGTGCACAGATATGGATAAGATGGAAGCAGTACTTGATGATCCGTATATCCTTATTACTGACAAGAAGATTTCCAACATCCAGGATATTCTTCCATTACTTGAGAAGATTGTTCAGGCCGGTGCAAGACTTCTTATCATCGCTGAGGATGTTGAGGGCGAGGCTCTTACAACACTTATCGTTAATAAGCTTCGTGGTACATTCAATGTAGTAGCTGTAAAGGCTCCTGGATATGGTGACAGAAGAAAAGCAATGCTTGAGGATATCGCAATCCTTACAGGTGGTCAGGTAATCAGCTCAGATCTTGGACTTGAGCTCAAGGATACAACAATCGATATGCTTGGCCGTGCTAAGTCAGTTAAGGTTCAGAAGGAGAACACAGTCATCGTTGACGGTGCCGGAGACAAGGATGCTATCGCAGGCAGAGTAAGCCAGATCCGTGGTCAGATTGATGAGACAACATCTGAGTTTGATAAAGAAAAATTACAGGAGCGTCTTGCCAAGATGGCAGGCGGTGTAGCAGTTATCCGTGTAGGTGCTGCAACAGAGACAGAGATGAAAGAGGCTAAGCTTCGTATGGAGGATGCCCTTAACGCTACAAGAGCAGCAGTTGAAGAGGGAATCATCGCAGGTGGTGGATCAGCATATATCCATGCATCAAAGAAGGTTGCAGAGCTTGTTGATACACTTGAGGGCGATGAGAAGACAGGTGCAAAGGTTATCCTTAAAGCACTCGAGGCTCCACTTTACTATATCGCTGCAAATGCAGGACTTGAAGGTGCAGTAATCATCAACAAGGTAAAGGAGTCAGCTCCGGGAACAGGCTTCAACGCAGCTACAGAAGAGTATGTAGATATGGTTGATAACGGAATCCTTGATCCTGTAAAGGTTACAAGAAGTGCATTACAGAATGCAACATCAGTAGCTTCAACACTCCTCACAACAGAGTCAGCAGTAGCTACAATCAAAGAGGACACTCCAGCAATGCCAGCCGGAGCCGGCGCCGGAATGGGCATGATGTAATCGTAGACAATGAGGAAAATAAAAAATCAGAGGCAAGCTCGCTTGCCTCTGATTTTTTATTTGACGAATGTCCGGATATGAGCAAGTAGCACGCGAGTGCGGATTGCGAATATACGGAGGCTGGTGTAAGCCAGCCGTGTCTACGATGTAGGTGGAATAATGCCGAAGTACATCAAAAACTTCTTTTCAAACAATTACACCTATGGTATAATGAGCGGTGTTGGAAAAAATACGACAACGAATATTTATATCGGAGTGAGAATTAATGAGTAAGGTTATAGTAGTTACCGATTCAAACAGCGGTATCACACCTGACGAGGCAAAGAAGCTTGGAGTTGAGGTGATTCCAATGCCTTTTTACATCGATGAGCAGATGTATTATGAGAATATCGATCTGACGCAGGAGCAGTTCTATGAGAAGCTTACGGCAGGCGGCGATATCAAGACATCTATGCCTTTGGTTGGTGATGTAACAGATAAATGGGATGAGGTCTTAAAGGAAAATGATGAGATTGTATACATTCCAATGTCATCAGGTCTTTCAAGCTCATGTGAGACAGCATATATGCTCTCGCAGGATTATGACGGCAAAGTGCAGGTAGTCAATAATCAGAGAATATCAGTTACAATGCGCCAGTCGGTTATAGATGCGAAGAACCTGGCAGAAGCAGGAAAAAATGCAATGGGTGCCAAGTGCCGCTCAAACATACGAACCTTGCCAGGCTCAACTCGCCTTGCGCTAAAGGGAGGAATAGTAGATTCTGCAAAAATGGGGCAGGACGCATCCTCTTCCCATACATTTTTGTAAATCAGGGAAGCCATGCAACCATTGAACGTAATCAGAATCTGCTGTGCAGTGGTATGTCCCTTCAGAATTCTTGCATATTCTTCGTGGCGATTGCCGGGGACACACAGAATGATATAATCTGCACCTTTTACCGCCTCGTCAATATCGGAAGTAACGACATCAATTTTTTCTTTTGCTTCAAATACACCGACACATTCAATTTCGTGTGTGTCTACGATTTTTTGGATTCTGGAAATCAGGTAGTCTGGCGCAAATAAACGTACCTCATGCCCATTGGACTTCAGGTCAACCGCAACAGTTTGCGCAATATTACCAGTACCAAGAACAGCTATTCTTTTCATTTTTTACCATTTCCTTTCTTTTTGTTTTTATTTTATACTTATACACTTTCCGTGAATAAGCCCTCCTTTTTGTCGCGAGATTTGATTATGAAATAGCGAACAATGCATACAA